>JABLTR010021310.1_pt1 | contig 181197 bp, 163 predicted proteins | sample 7160071 | NCBI WGS metagenome assembly JABLTR01 (sample SAMN14651230, study PRJNA627086) | human gut metagenome | isolation source: feces | host: Homo sapiens
GGCGGTTTAGCAGGTTCCTATGCTTATAGAACCGAAAAAGACAGAACAAACTATATCAAAGAGGTCTACGAAACGATTGTTACAAGGGATTTGGTGCAGAAATATGCGCTCCCGGACACTTTGGTTTTACAGCGTCTGAGCGAGTTCCTTATGGATAATATCAGCAACCTGACTTCTCCTAATAAGGTCAGTCAGCTGCTGACAGCAAATGAGACTCCGACCAATCATGTAACCGTCGGCAAGTACATTAAGTATTTGTGCAATGCTTTTGTATTTTATGATATTAAGAGATACGACATCCGAGGCAAGAAATACCTTGAAAGCTCTGAAAAGTTCTATTTGTGTGACAGCGGTATTCGATATGCAATACTGGGAAGCAGAAATATGGATTACGGCAGAGTATATGAAAACATCGTTTGCATCGAACTTCTTCGCCGTGGATACGATGTCTATGTCGGCAAGCTCTATCAAAAGGAGATCGACTTTGTTGCTCAGAGAGGCAGCGAGAAGATTTATATTCAGGTCAGCGACAACATTTCCGGGCAGGAAACATTTGAGAGAGAATGCTCTCCTCTGCTTCAGATCCGAGATGCTTATCCAAAAATGATTATTGCCAGAACCAGACATCCCCAATATAGCTATGAAGGAGTCGAAATTCACGATATAGCCGATTGGCTGCTACAAGAATAAGCAGGGCGAAATATCTCCGTCTACAGAGTAAAATAGATAGTTACTTTTCCTGCAGTCTGTGATAAACTTGTTCATGAGCGGGAGAAAGATATTGGACTGCACCCCAATATCGTCATAAAAGCAGGGGAAATGCCACGGAATTATTTAATATAGGTAATAAAAATGACAGAAGAGGAGATCCGGGTTCCGGGCCGGTATGATGTACCTGCCGGTGAGCTTTTAGTCATCCGGTCAGTGCTCCCACAGGACTATAATGAAAATACGATCGCCATCAGATCCTCTCTGGAGAATGTGCGCATTTATATCGGAGGGGAACTGAGGACGGTGTATGATACGAAGAATACCAGACCCTTCGGGAAAAATTCTGCCAGCGGGTATGTGTTCTGCGAGACGTCCGGTGAGGATGCGGGGCAGGAAGTGCGGATCGAACTGCAGTCTTTTACTGAAAAGTATTCCGGTGTCGTCAACACGGTATATTGCGGGGATAAATCAGATATCTGGGGCTATATATTTCACTGCTATTTTATGGTAACTCTGATCGCCTGCACTATGCTGTTTTCCGGACTGGTCGTGCTGATCATCAGTCTGGTGCTCGATATTGTATACAAGACAAGATTTGATCTGGAATATCTGGGATGGTGCATGATCCTGGGAGCAGTGTGGATGCTGGGAGAATCGAAGCTGCGTCAGCTGTTTGTTCCCAATGCTTCTATTCTGTCGAATATGTGCTTCTTTGTTGTGATGATCTGCCCGGTCCCAATCATGTTCTATATTGATAGTGTGCAGCAGGGAAGATACCGGAAGGTCTATCATGTGGCAGAATGTATCATTTGTGTGAATTTTGTGATATGCACGGTCTTACAGGTACTGAATATCGCAGATTTTATTTCGACAATGTTCTTGTCCCACATAGTGATCGCAGGAACGTTCCTGACGATATTTATCACCATCTGCCGGGATCTTATCAAGGGAACAGCGAAACATTACAAGCTTCCGCTGATTGGACTGGTAGCTGCCATGATCGCAGTCATGCTGGAGGTGACAGAGGTGTATCGTGTTGTGTCTATGTCCGGAATCTTTATCGCAATCGGACTGGTGGTCCTGCTGGTCGTTACCCTGATCCAGACAATGGACCGCATCCGCGAGCTGGAGCTGGCACGACAGAAAGAGGCCCGGGAAAGCCTGGATTACCTGACAGGACTTCCCATGCGTCATAAAGGTGAGACACTGATTATTGAAAAAATGCAGGAGCATGATGGCTGTCTGGGATTTGTGGATATGGATAATCTCAAGAAGATCAATGATGTCTATGGACATAAGGCGGGGGATTATGCGCTCAGGCTGGTAGGAGCAATGCTCACAGAGTGCATGGAGAATGCGGTGGTCTGCCGGCTGGGAGGAGATGAGTTTCTGTTCTATCTGCTTGAGGTATCAGAAGTTGAGATGAACACGCAGATGAGAAAGTTGTTTGACAGCTTTGAAGCGGCAAAAAATGCTACGACGGAGACTTCACCGGCATCCTTATCCTGTGGTCTGTGCATGTGCAGACAGGGAGAAAGCTTTGAAGAATACTATATAAGAGCGGACAAGGCATTGTATTATGTCAAACAGAACGGCAAGAACAATTACCGGTTTTATGAGGAGCTGGTGGAACAGTAAGCATCGATATTCCATGCTATCTTAGAATACCTGATGCCGGCCGATGTATTGACGCTGGAATAAATCGTGGCAGAAATCCCAGATAAAAGCAGGAATTTAGGAGAAATAAAATAATGTCAAAAGATGAATACCTGATCACAGATGCCCCACTCAAAGCGCTGACTGTTTTTGCAATGCCTATGATTCTGGGCAGCTTTTTTCAACAGGTTTATAATATGGCGGATTCCATTATTGTCGGTCAGTATGTTGGTTCGTCTGCACTTGCGGCTGTCGGTGCATGCGCGGCACTTACGAATGTATTTATTTGTGTGGCACTTGGTGCCGGTGTCGGTGCAGGCGTACTGGTAAGCCGCTATTTTGGTGCCAGAGATTACGGCAAAATGAAAACGATTGTGTCGACATCTTTGATCAGCTTTCTGATCCTAAGCATACTTCTTGGTGTATTCGGCTTTCGTTTTTCCCATCCGATGATGAGCCTTTTACAAACGCCCACTGACATACTGGAGGAAGCTGTACTGTATTTGCGGGTATATTTTGTGGGATTTCCGTTTTTATTTATGTACAATATCCTTTCGACGATGTTCACCTCAATCGGGGAATCAAAGATTCCGTTGGGTCTGCTGATATTTTCTTCTGTTTTGAATATTATTATGGATCTTAGGATGGTGGCAGGACTTGGATTGGGTGTATTTGGTGCAGCCCTTGCAACTTTGATCGCACAGGGTATTTCTGCGGTATTTTCATTCGTGATCTTTTTTTACCGGATGCGCCAATATAAGAGTCCATTTCACTGGTTTGACGGACAGGAGTTACATTATATGCTCCGGATTGCCATACCGTCAGTTCTCCAGCAGTCCACAGTATCAATAGGCATGATGATCGTGCAGGCAGTTGTAAACCCATTTGGTACACAGGCACTCGCAGGTTATTCGGCAACAATGAGAGTAGAGAATGTTTTCTCACTGATATTTGTGTCCATTGGCAATGCAGTTTCGCCGTATGTGTCCCAGAATCTTGGTGCTCAGAAAATCGGGCGTATTAAAAAAGGTTATCACGCTGCACTGGTGTTAGATCTGTGCTTTGCAGTTCTGGCTTTTATAATTATTGAAACACTGCACACCCAGATTTCTTCATTATTTCTGGGAAAAGACGGAACTGCTTTCGCATATCAGGTATCTGGGGATTACATGAGATGGCTTGGCTATTTCTTTATTTTCATGGGTATTAAGATGGCAACGGATGGAGTTTTGCGTGGACTTGGAATCATGCGTCCATTTCTTATAGCTAATATGGTAAACCTTGCGATCCGTCTGTCGGTTGCTTTGATTTTTGCACCGCGCTTTGGTATTGCATTTGTCTGGCTTGCCGTACCGGCGGGCTGGCTGGCAAACTTCCTGATTTCCTATGCGGCGCTTAGAAAATCGTGGCCGGATGATAGAATCGCTGCATCCTGCAACGGTTGTATGGATTCTGCAGAAACGAAGAAGTAGCTGCAGCTGCCAATGGAACCGCACGGATTGACTGCAACAAAAACTTCCAGAGAGGCGGGGCGGAAGCAGGAGCTGCTGCGGTTGAATCCATATCGGAAAATATCTATAGTCGAAAAGCAAAAAGGCGGGAGTCTCTGTGAGAGGCTTCCGTCTTTTTAGCTACAGCAGGAAGAATGAGTTTTCTAATCGATCTTTAAGATCAGATCAAGTACGCGCTTTGCGCAGCGCTCCAGATCACTTCGATCCAGTTCACCCAGTTCCATCGCTTTTTTTACACGCTCCGGGAAACCGCACGCCATCTTCACGTCATTTCCGGCTTTGATCTCCTTGTAATGTTCCCCTCTCGTCCACCAGTCGGAGGTTACCATTCCTTGAAAATGCCACTCGTCACGCAGGATGCCTTCGAGCAGATCGTGATTTTCCGAAGCGCGGTGGCCGTTGATCATATTGTAAGCGGACATGATGACCCACGGATCGGCTTCCTTCACGATGATTTCAAATGCCTTTAAGTAGATCTCGCGGAGTGCGCGCTCGGAGACGCGGGAGTCGCTGTGCTTGCGGTTGGTCTCCTTGTTGTTGCATGCAAAATGCTTCACGGCTGCGCCGATGTGCTGCGACTGAATGCCGCGCACCATGGCTGCGCCCATTTTGCCGGTGAGCAGCGGATCTTCCGAATAGTATTCAAAATTTCTTCCGCAGAGAGGATTGCGGTGAATGTTGACCGCCGGTGTCAGCCATACGGCGATGTTGTTCTCTTTTACTTCCTCTGCGCCTGCGGTTCCGACCTGCTCAACCAGGGCAGGATTCCAGGTGGAGGCGAGCAGTGTGGCGCATGGCCATGCCGTTGTGCAGACCTCACACTGCGGGGTGATGCGCAGACCGGCAGGACCGTCGGCGGTCATGATGTTTGGAACGCCGTATTCCGGAAGATTGCCGTAGCCGTAGGTATTCGCGACAGAGGTATTCGGCTGGCCGCCGAGCAGATGAATCAGATCATCGTCGTCCAGCTGGGCGGTAAATTCATCCAGGGAAATCTTTCCCTCGTAAACGTCGATCAGCGGATGCGCGTTTTCCTTATAGAAATTCAGCAGAAGGTAGGAGCCGCGTCCGCGTGTTGCCGGGGCGAGAGCCTCCTCGGTGCCCGGTACCATTTTTTCAAAAACACAGGCATTCGGATCGTTGGCAGTTCCCTGCGGAAGCTCTTCGTAGCTTCCGTCTGCGAGCAGACGCTTCTTCAAGCTTGCAGGTGCGGCTTTGGAGGAAAGCTGTTCTACCAGCAGGTTGGCGTCGAGCGTCATGACATAATCCAGCGCTGTGACATCCCGGACGGAAGTTCCGATGTAAAAATGATAGTCTCCCTTTTCCAGTATGTAGGAGGATTTGAAAATTTTTCCCAGATCATCGTAGGAAGCCATGGAATCCTTTGCTGTCTCGAGCGTCAGAAGCTGGCTTTCGCCCGGGAGGAGCGTTCTTGTCTTGCAAAAAGCGGAGAGTTCGCGCGCCGGTTTCTGCAAAAGTCCCTGCGGCGCACTGTAATACATCTGCACGACTTCTTTTCCGCTGTAATCTCCGGTATTTGTGACAAGGACAAAAGCGCGAATGGCCTGCTCGGTTTCGGTCACACTCTGCACCACAAGGGAGAACTGTGTGTAGGAAAGTCCGAATCCGAACGGGTAGCATACGCGTTTTGCCGCATCCCCAAAAGTCTCAAAATAGCGGTAACCCACATAGATATCCTCGGTATAGTCCACGTAGTCAACCGATTCGTGGAAATTCGCGGTGGAAGGATAGTCGTTCACGGAAGCGGCGAAGGTGTCCGGAAGCTTGCCGGACGGGGATACCTTTCCACACAGCAGTTCCGCCATGGCAAGTCCGCCCTCCATGCCGCCCTGCCATGCGATGAGCGCGGAGGAGATCTGATCGTCATTTTTGATCCAGGAGGTATCGATGATGCCGCCGATATTTAGGACGACTGCAATTCTGGAAAAATGCTGCTTTACCTGCGCGATCATGGCGGATTCTTCCTTTGTGAGATAGAAGTCGCCGTCCGGGAAGATCTCTCTGGAGATTTTCGGCATGCTGGTCTCTGTCTCCCACGGATTATATTCTCCGTTGTATTCGATGCTGGAGCGGTCCCAGCCTTCTCCGGAAAAACGGCTCAATACGATCACAGCCGTGTCGGTATAGGCGCTGGCGCCGGCGAGAAGCTCGGCGGAGAGCGCCGGCTCTGTCGTCATGCCGGGAACGGAACCCTGATCGTACTGTTCGTTCACATTGGCGCGGTAGAAATCGCACAGCGGCTCGTAGAGGGAGACGGCATCGTGGAGCATCTGAAAGCCATCGTAGAGATTGTGCACATACGATACGGTCACATCGCCGCTGCCGCCGCCTCCCTTGACATAATCAAAACTGCCTTTTCCAAAGAGTGCAATCCGGCTGCCTGCTTTTAACGGCAGCAGATTGTGCTCGTTCTTTAAGAGAACCATACCCTCTGCTGCAGCTTCCCTGGAAAGTGCGATGTGTTCTTTGGAAGCAGTCACGTAACAGCCCTCTTTTAACGGACGATTTGGCTGATACATCACTCTGGTCCATTTCTTCATTTTGACCTCTTTTCCGGCATACGCCTGATATTATTTTGATATTTTCCATCATGGAACATTGTCTATGTTCGTATTATAAGCAGATAATTCCGTTTGTTATAGATCGAATTTTGGCAGAAACATGGGTCGATATTGATATTTTTTCCTTCTGAAGGTATGATGGTAGAAAGAGAAACCGTGCATGTGAAAAACACGGGGAGAGCAGGAAAGAGAGGGAGCGGGAGTGCAGCAGGGGGAACATGAGATTATATCCGATGACGGGCTGATGCAGCTCTATTTTACGCAGGTCGACGCGTCCAATGAATTGCTGCCGGCACATTGGCATGAGCATCTGGAAATGATCTGTATGCAGCACGGGGCAATGACAGCGTACATCAATGAGACGTCGTATGAACTGCAGCAGGGAGATATTCTCGTTGTCAATCCGAGAGACATTCACTACACGCATGTCCATGGGGACGGGCATTACTATCTGCTGCAGATTCCGCCGGAGCATTTAAAGCGCGTCAGTGAGGACTGGCGGGGACTGCATTTCGGGGAATATGTTCCGTATTCGGAGGAGACCGCATCCGTGAATTGCCGGATGTCACAGAAGCTGGAAGAAATGAAGTGCCTGCAGGAGCAGGCGGCGGACGGTACGCATCTGCTATTTCTTGCAGCGGTTTATAAGCTGCTGTATCTGCTGTATACAAAGGATGCGGCCACGGTCGATCATGTGCTGCGCCACCGCTCCAGGAGAGATTTTGAGCGGATCGAGCAGAGCATGCAGTATGTGAAAAGAAATTACACGAACCCGATTACACTAAAAGAGACGGCAGATGAACTGTCGCTTACGCCGGAATATTTTTGCCGTCTGTTTAAAAAGTACACCGGCCAGACATTTTTGACTTATGTAAACCAAATCCGCCTGCAGTATTTTCACAGTGATCTGCTGCAGACGGACGAGAGTATTACTTATTTAATGAATAAAAATGGAATTACCAACTATAAGGTGTTTCTGCGCAGCTTTAAGGAAACCTATGGCATGCCGCCCGGTCAGCTTCGCAAAAAGCAGAGAGAAGTAAGAGATGCCGGAGCAATCAGTGCGCGGTCAGCTTTTTCATCCGGAAATGATAGTAAAACAGAAACAGAACGGATGTTAAAACCCAGGACACCGGATAATTGAGGAGCGTTACGGTGAGCGTCGGGAAGAGGGCAACCACTCCGAAAATCCATACCACACGGAACAGGCAGATACCGCCGGTTGTGATGAGCATTGGAACGACGACATCACCCATGCCGCGCAGCGCACCGGAGAAGACCTCGGTAAAGACGAACAGCCAGTAAAATGGAGCCATGGTCGCCATCATTTTCAGTCCGATCTCCACGACATTTTCATCGGTCACAAAAATGTGGAAGAGCGGAATGCGGAAGCATACGAGCACCAGCATCAGAAGGATGGCGGCAGCAAAGTCCATGCCGATACACACGCGGATACTTTTTCTGACGCGGTCATACTTTCCGGCGCCGTAGTTCTGACCGACGAAAGTTGTGATGGCAATACCGAAAGCACCGCTGACCATCCAGACGATCGCGTCCAGTTTTCCGTAAGCCGCCCATGCGGCAACCGTGTCGGTTCCGAATTTGTTGAGCGCGGACTGGATAATCATGTTGGAAATGCTGTACATGGCATACTGAAATCCGCCCGGCAGTCCTAAAAGCAACTCTGATTTGAGAAGTTTCGGGTGGATACGGATCTCTTTTAAGGAAAAATCGCAGAGATCTTTCTGGCGCATCAGAAAGACGGTAACGATCACGGCGCTGATTCCCTGCGAGAGAAGCGTGGCGATCGCCGCACCGGCAACACCGAGTCCCAGCCCGACGATCAGGAGCAGGTCGAGAACAATATTGATGACGCAGCAGATCATCAGACAGTACAGGGGACGTCTGGAATCTCCAAGTGCGCGGAGCAGCCCTGCTCCGGTATTGTAAATAAACACGAAGAAGATACCGGCAAAATAAATGCGCAGATAGAGAATGGAATCACTCATCAGTTCTTCCGGCGTATTCATCAGTCGAAGAAGCGCCGGGGCAGCAGTGATGCCGATCAGTGTCATGATGACGCTGCCGATGATGGAGAAGGCATAGATCGTATGAATACTGTCGTCCACCTTTTTGCGGTCCCCGGATCCGAAGAACTGGGAGACGATGACGGAAGCACCGGCAGTCAGCCCGGTAAAAAAGTTGACCAGCAGGTTGATGACCATTCCGGAGGAACCGGCGACCGCGGCAAGTGCATTTTTCCCGACAAAGCGTCCCACAATGACGGCATCGATCGTGTTGTAAAGCTGTTGAAAAAAAGAACCCAGTAAAATAGGAAAGAAAAATAAAAGAAGTTGTTTCCAGATGATACCGGATGTGATTTCGTTCTTGGAAGAGGTTTCGTTCATGCTATAATCTCCATATCTGTTGTAAAGGTATAAAAAATGTGAAAATAAGTCCGAAATATATTATAAAATCTGCAGCATAAAATAACAAGAAAATCCGTTTATGTTTTTGACGTTCTGTGATAATATAACACTATAAAATGCCTGTTGCCAGGGATGGACAGGAAAGCCACGGAGGACACACTATGGATAAGAAAGAGAATCAGCCACGTGAGAAAAAGGGTATGCCGCTTGCGCCGGTCTTTTTGCTGGGAGCAACGGTGCTGCTGTTGATTGAAATGTATTTTATCGTCAACCTGCCCCGGGTATATCTGGTGCAGATCATTCTGGGAGCAGCAATTCTCGCCTGTACTTATGTATTCATCGCTGCCTTATTAAAGGAGATACATAAGACCGGGGAGCAGGTAAAAGACGAATATGAGAGGATGCTTCGCGGGGAAAAGGCGTCATATCTGATGCTCAAGAAAATCTCGGAGCAGCTGGAGGCGGTTGACCGCAATACCAGGGAGCCGGGCGAAGAGATCATCACAGCGCAGAAGGCGATCGCCAAGGTGACCATTACCAGAAGCAAGGAAAATGCAGATGCACTTATGAATTCCAACGACCGCGTAGTGGACAATCTCTTACAGTTAAAGGAGAGCATGGATGCTGGATTCGAGCAGTTTGCCGGAAAGCAGCAGAACATGATGGATGATTCCGTTAAGGAACTCGTCTTAAAGCAGCAGGAATTTGCTGAGGAATTAAAGGAGATTACCGCAGGGCTTAAGGAGATTACTGAGGGACTTCAGGCAGTGAAGGAGACGGTTGCCGAGGAAAAGGCACAGACGCTTGCCGCTATTGAGAGCCGGATGGACGAACTGGTAAGCCAGAATGCGGCGTTGGAGAGCAAAATTGCAGAAAGCACGGCAGCTGCAGCAGCGCAGAAGCCGGATATGGAAGCGGAGCCGGAGCTGGTCATGGAACCACAGCCGGAAGAGGTCATGGAGCCGGAAGCGGATTTTAGCATGCCGGATACACCGGAGGAGGAACTGCCGGTTGTAGATGCAGAGACGGTGACGGATGACACCCCGGTGATGGAAGAGTATGAGGAACCGATCGTAGATTCCGACGCGATTGTGGAAGAGGAAGATGCGGCAGCTGCCACAGACGATCAGAATGAGGATGAGGCAGAGAGTGCGGCGATAGACAGTTTCGATTTTGGAGCAGATGATCTCGATTTCGGAGGAGACAGCTTAGACCTTGGAGTGGACGGTCTTGATCTCGGGACAGAGAACCTTGACCTAGGAGCAGATAACTTAGATGCCGGAGCAGGCGGACTTGATCTTGGGGCAGACAGCTTAGACCTCGGAGGAGGCAGCCTTGATTTAGGAGCAGATAGTCTCGATCTTGGAGCAGAGAACCTTGACCTTGGAACGGAGAACCTTGATCTCGGAGTGGATAGCTTAGATTTAGGAGCAGATGGCTCCGATCTCGGAGGAGAAAGTCTCGATCTTGGAGCAGATCTGAAAGAGGAAGCCGCGCCGGAGAATGAAGCACCGGACAAGCCAGAGCCAGTAGCCGCGCCGGAGAACGAAATACCGGACGAGCCGAAGGTGGCGAAACCGCAGAAAGAGCCTCAGACAAAGGCAGAGGAAGCTGCACCGATGGATTTTTCCGATCCACACAAGCTTATGACTCCGGAAGAAATTGCCGCATTGATTGCAAAAATGTAAGAGCAGGTTCCGGGATAAGAAATGAAGTTATTAGCAGTTTCAGAATAAAAAAATGAGCGTGGAAGATTCTCTGAAGTAAAATGTGAGAATTTCTTCCACGCTCATTTTCTATCTGAAACGGTAATACTTATTTATATATCCCGGAATTTCCTATTACGGGAATCTATGCGGCAATTCTTTCCGTAATCTTACAGATCAGACTCCGCGACGATCGTCACGATATTCTTGATGACGGAGACTGCTGTCTGCATGCCCTCCACGCTGATATGTTCATACGGACCGTGGAAGCCGTAGCCGCCGGTGCCAAGATTCGGGCACGGAAGACCCATAAAGCTTAATCTGGCGCCGTCTGTGCCGCCGCGGACCGGGCGGGAGAGCGGTGTGAGACCGGTCATCGAGATTGCCTTTTTTGCGATATCCACAACATAAGGATGCTGTTCGATGATCTCAAGCATATTGGAGTAGGAATCCGTGATGGTAAGAGAGACGGTTCCGGTGCCGTATTTCTGGTTGGTCTCCACTTCCAGTGTGCGGAGTCTGTTCAGGCGTGATTCAAAAGAAGCCTTGTCGTGATCACGCACGATATAGGAAAGCTCTGCAAAAGCGACATCACCCTTCATGTCGGTCAGATGATAGAAGCCCTGTCTGCCCTCGGTGTGCGCCGGTGTCTCCTCCGGCGGAAGCTGCGACTGGATGTCACACGCCACAAGAGCGGCATTTACCATAATATCCTTCGCCTCGCCCGGATGCACATTGACGCCTTTGATGGAAAATTTTGCGCTCGCGGCGTTGAAATTCTCATAGGCGACCTCGCCTTCGTAATCGCCGTCCACCGTGTAGGCAAAAGTAGCCTTAAAATAATCCAGGTCAAATAAATCTGCACCGCAGCCGATTTCCTCGTCCGGGGTAAATCCCACCCAGATATCACCGTGAGGCATTCCGGAAGAAATGATCTCTTCTAATGCCGTGATGATTTCTGCCACACCGGCCTTGTCATCCGCGCCGAGCAGTGTCGTGCCGTCGGTGGTAATCAGGGTTCTTCCCTTCAAATCCTTCAGCGTTGGAAAATCGGAAACCTTTAACATTGCCCCGGTACCGTTTAAACGGACGTTCCCGCCGTCATAATCCGGAATGATCTGCGGTTTGACGTCTTTGCCGGAGTAGTCCGGTGCGGTATCCATATGTGAGATAAAACCGACGGCCTTGCGTCCCTCACAGCCTGCAGTCGCCGGAAGCAGACCGTATACATAGCAGTGGTCGGTCAGAACCACATTTTTAAGGCCGAGATCCCGTAATTCCTGCTCTAGTACCTTTCCGAGATCAAACTGACGCCCGGTAGACGGAATTTGTACCTTGCCGTCTGTCATGTTATTCTCATCCGATGTCGTCCAATAGGACACATATTTCAATAATCGCTGTTCAACTTGCATAAGAAACCTCCTTGATCTATGCCATTCTATCTATAAAATAACACAATTGAAAAAAAAATTGAAGTTTTTTAAAAAAAATGTTGCATTTCTAAAATTTCTGTTATATAATAATTTTCGTGCTCGGGTGATACAGAACACGAGATACAAAATAAGCGCCACTAGCTCAGCTGGCAGAGCACCTGACTCTTAATCAGGGTGTCCAGGGTTCGAACCCCTGGTGGCGCATTGAAAGGTACCGATTTTACAGCATTGACTGTGGGGTTGGTGCTTTTTTTGTATTTATAATACATATCATTAAAATTTTTTTAAAAAAGAGTGTATCCTATTTAACAGAAGGAAAAACCTGACGATATAAAAAACAGATACTATATGAAGGGGAGAGAGGCAGATGGAACAAAAGAATATTGAGGTGCAAAGGAAAAAAGGTCTGAATCTGATGATGAAGATTCTGATCACGGCAATCATACCGCTACTGATTCTTGTGACTTTTGCAGGGCTGGCAATCCGGGCGGTTGGCGTTTCTGTGTCTGATAAACTGATGCAGCATGAATTGAAGACATCGATTTATGCAGTCAATCAGACCTTGTCCGTTATAAGCAGCGGCGACTGGAATGTGGACGGAGACCAGCTGTACAAGGGAGATTACAATATCTCGGAACATCAGGATGTGCTGGATGCTTTTAAGGAGAATACCGGACTCGATGTTACGCTCAGCTGGAATACGACCCGGATGGCGACTAGCCTTGTGAGACAGGACGGCAGCCGTGAGACCGGGACGGAGATAGCAGCAGATGTGTATCAGACTGTGAAAGAAAAGGGTAGTTATTTTGTGTCCGATAATGTGATTGATGGTCAGAAATATTACGGATATTATGAGGGATTGTACAACAGTGACGGTTCCATGGCGGGTCTGGTGTTTACCGGTATGGCGTCTGCTTCCGTTCACGAAATCTACAATGACCGATTGAAAAAAAATATAATATTTATGGTAGTGCTTGCAATCTTTGCATGTATCTTTCTGGCAATTGTGATGATGAAGATTGTGAAGGCAATGATGTCGATGATCGATCATCTGGACGATGTTGCGGAGGGAAATCTGGACAGCAAGATCAGCGACCGCATGACGAGCCGCTCGGACGAGATCGGAAATATTGCGCGTGCGCTGTATTCACTTATTGGCGGACTGGCCATGATTGTAAAAAACATCCGGACATCCGCAAAGTCGCTGGATGATTTCAGCGCCAGGTTCCAGAACAGCTTTACGACGATCAATGAGTCCATTCATAATGTGAATACAGCGATGGAGGACATTGCGAACGGAGCGACGAATCAGGCGGGCGAGATGCAGAAGGTCAATGAGCAGATCAGCGACATGAACGAAGCCATTGCCGAGACGACAAAGAACGTGGAAAATCTCACGGGCAGCACGGAGGAGATGAAAGAGCAGAATCATAAGCTCGACGGCACGATCAAAGATCTGGTGGAGATCAGCGACCGCACCAGAGAATCGGTGGATGAGGTCAACCGTCAGACAGACAGGACGAACCAGTCTGTCATGGAGATCGGCAGCGCGATCCAGATGATCACAGATATTGCAAGCCAGACCAATCTGTTGTCCCTGAATGCGAGCATCGAGGCTGCGCGTGCGGGAGAGCATGGAAAAGGATTTGCTGTGGTGGCGGATGAGATCCGTCAGCTTGCGGATCAGTCCAGTGACTCCGCGAAGAAGATCGGTGATATTGTGGAAGAACTGATTAAGAACTCTAACAAGAGCGTCGAGACGATGAACGGTGTGCTGGATGAGATCAATGAGCAGAACGAGAAGCTTTCGACCACCAGAGAGGCATTCGACGGACTGAATACGGAGGTCGGCAATGTGGTAGTTGCGATTGACAATATCCGGCGTGAGATCGAGACAGTCAACACGGCGAAGAATGATGTTATGAGCAGCATGGAGAGCCTGGCAGCGATTGCACAGGAGAATGCGGCAAGTACCGAGGAGACGTCGGCTTCCATGACGGAGTTAAGCGGCATCGTCACGGACTGCAATGCGCAGACGAAAAACCTCGTGGATATTGCAGAAAATTTAAGCGACAATGTCAACCAGTTCCGGATCAAAGAATAAAAGAAAACAGAACACAAAAAACACCCGCAGGCGGATCGAGAAAAATCCAGACTGCGGGTGTTTTTTATCTGGAAGCGATCAGCTTGCAGATCGGATTGCCGAGGGAGGAGAACTTCTCCTCGTACTCCGTCATGATATTGCCTTCATTGAGCACCGGATCGTGATGCAGATCTCTGGTGGAGGCGTCCAGATGCCAGCCGGCTTCCGGGATCTCCTCCAGGGAAAAGGTAAAAAGATCCTGATTGTCGGTCTTGAACTCCAGATGTCCCTCCGGCGCGAGAACCTCATCGTAGCGCGCGAAGAACTGACGGGAGGTGAGACGGCGCTTGGCGTGTCTGTCCTTCGGCCACGGATCGGAAAAGTTTAAGTAGATCCGGTCTACCTCTCCGTGATCGAATACCTCAGCGACATCGGCGGCGTCCATGCAGATGAAAAACAGGTTCGGGAGCGGATTCTCTTCCATTTTCTGCAGGGCGCGCAGCAGGACGCTGGAGTAGCGCTCGATTCCCAGATAATTGATGTCGGGATGCGCTGCGGCAAGATCCATCATGAAGCGGCCCTTTCCCATACCGATCTCAATGTGAAGCGGCTGCTGTGACGGAAAAATCTCCTGCCAATGGCCTTTGTGCGTCTCGGGGCTTTTGATGCAGTAGACGCTCTCTGTGATGGCGGCGTCTGCACCTGGTATATTTCTAAGTCTCATATTGTTCCTGCCTCTCATAAGAAAATCTTAATAAATGTCGGGAAGTCCTATAATTGTGGACATACAAGATATTCTACAATAAATCTGTGGATAAAAAAAGAGCTTTTGCCAGAAAAATTGTTGCATGTATTTTTTTCTGCGATTATACTGATACTAGTTATGTTCCGGATATATATGGAAGAAATGGACAGGATTTCTGGATAGAATGGAGTTATAAGCAATGCGAAGAGCGAATGTGTGGAAAAAGGCGGCATGTGTCGCCTTAAGTTTACTATACTTTTTACAGATAAAGCCGCAGGTGGTGCAGGCGGCAGATTACTGGCCGGAAGGACCGGAAGTACAGTCACCGTCCGTGATACTGATGGAGATGTCGACGGGGACGGTTCTGTACGAAAAAAACAGCGATGAGCGGAATTATCCGGCAAGTATCACGAAAATCATGACGACGCTTCTCGCGCTGGAGAATTCCGATCTGAATGAGGTCGTCACATTTTCTGATGATGCGATCAACAATACTGAGGGGTCCGGAATCTACCGCGATTACGGGGAGCAGATGACGATGGAGCAATGCCTGTACGCGGTTATGCTGAATTCGGCAAATGAATGTGCCTACGCAGTGGCGGAGCATGTCGGCGGTACGGTGGAGCATTTTGTGGACATGATGAACGAAAAAGCGGCGGAGCTGGGATGTACCAACACGCATTTTGCCAATCCGCACGGTCTGTTTGACGAGAACCATTACACGACGGCGCACGATATGGCGCTGATTGCCAAAGCGGCATACCAGAACGAGACCTTCCGGATTATTACGGGGACGGCACGCTACACCATTCCGCCGACGAACAAGCATGATGAGCCGACGGATCTGCAGAATCACAATGAGATGCTCTACCCGTTCAAGACGCTCAAGTACCGGTATGAGTATTGTACCGGAGGAAAGACGGGATATACGGATATCGCGCGTAGCACGCTGGTCACTTACGCCGAGAAGGACGGCATGAGTCTGGTATGCGTCGTGATGCATACGGAATCGCCGAATCAGTGGACCGACAGCCGGAACCTTTTCGACTATGCATTTGATAATTTCCAGTTGTTCAATATTGCGGACAATGAGACCAGATACATGGATTCCGAGGCGGTGGAAGTTGGAGCCTTAAATAACAACAAGGCGTTTGTGGACATCGACGCGAATGCCAATATCGTTCTTCCGAAGACGACCGACTTTAACGATGCGGCATCGGAGATCACGTATGACGACGTCAGCGAGAACGTGGTGGGAACGCTTGCCTACACCTATGCGGGACGTCAGGTCGGAAAAGCAGACATAGTGACAACCGGTGCGGTTGTGGACGGATATATTTTTGACAACCAGAGCGAGGTAGAGCAGGAGACAGACACCGAGGAGGAGACGGTCTCTACGGTGCGGATCAGACCGCGCACAATTTTGCTTATCGTAGCCGGAATCCTGCTTGCAGTAGGGTTGATCTTTGCCGGAAAGAAGTTCTACGATAACTATTATATTATCCGGCACAACCGGGAAGTGCGCAGGAACCGCAAAGAGCAGTTTCGACAGATAAAAAGCAAGTCAAGACGCCGTAGAAGACATAGAAGATAGTATAGAGAAACAAAAAACGACAATATTCCATGTTGAATATTGTCGTTTTTTGCGTTATGGACACGAAAAAAATGATAATAAATTATCTGACAATTAAGCTTTTCAGCAGGATTTCAAGTTGATTCGGGTTCTTTGTGTAAAAAAGAATGCCGCCTGACACAGTGTGCGCGGTCAGATATTTTCCCTGAAACAGAGGGGAGTCCGTGATGCGGGAAAGCATGTAGGAGGAGACAGCATCGTCCGCTTTTAAAAACAGAGGCTGGTAATCATCCATCCGGCAGACGTCGGCATTTGCTTTTTTGAAAATATAGGTAAGCTCCTGCTCCTGCGCTAACTGTTCGGCAGTCTTGTTCGGAATGAAATAGCCGAGTTCATCCTTCGGCATATTCAGAGAGCGGATGGCGCGCTGCACCTGTTTGGTCAGAGCGTCGGACGCCGGGTATAGAGACTCAAAATATTTCATGAAATCGGCAGCCGTGCGGAAATGCTCGTTTTTTCCCTTTTCTAAGACCTCGGTCATCAGGATCCGGCGGATGATTCCCTCGCAGGTTTCCCGGGACGGATTCTTGCGCAGGGAGGGTGATTTTGCTTCCATAGAGAACTCCTTTCTGCAAACGACAAAAAAATTGTCTTTTATGACATTATAAGACAAATCAAGAGCTGTGAACAGCCGGAAAAACGACAGAAACGATAAATTGACAAACAGCAGAGTATCCTTTATAGTAAAAATAAGCAATAAATACCACAAACATATACATTGAGCGGAGAAGTTATACAGAACTTTCCCTAAAATGCGTAGCAGGAGGGGAAGGCTCAAAAGGAAAGGTACGGGGAACGATATGTCAGAATCTTATGTGATTAACGAAAAGAGGGAACTCATTCTGGATCGTGTCAAAGAGTTCATCTATCAGAATGGCGGTGTGGTGAAAAAGAGCCAGCTGAATGAACTGGGGATCGATTACCGGCGGATTCTGGATTTTGTGGAAAAGGGAGATCTGATCCGGATCAAGAACGGGTACTATGCGGTGCGGCTGAGTGATTTCTCGGAGGAGGAGCTGATTGCGCGGCTGTTTCCTGATTGCGTCTTAAATCTGGAGACCGCATTGTACGCGTACGGCTATCTGGACCGCAAGCCTTACGGATACAAATTGTCGGTGGACAAGAACACATCCAAGTCGCGGTTTAAGCTGGATTTTCCGCCGGTGGTGCCGCTGTATGCGGAGCCGGAGACCCTGACACTCGGTGTGACGGAGATTGACTATGGCGGCGCGAAGATGAAAATTTTTGACCGGGAGCGCCTGATGTGCGAGTGTCTGAAATATGAAGATAAGATGGAGCGCGAGCTTTTCAAAGAAGGGCTTTTAGCGTACATCCGTGATCCGAAGAAGGATGTTGCAAAGTTGATGAAATACGCAAGGGAACGCAGAGTGGTAAAGAAAGTACAGACGATGATAGGAGTATGGCTGTAGATGAAACATACGATCATAGAAAAAGCTGCACTGAAAGCAAAAAGTGAAGAGACCGGTATTCCGTTTTCCAATCTGCTGGCAGGCTATGTACTGGAAGAGCTGATGTATCTGATCGAGGATTCGCCGTTTTCCCTGTTTCTGTGGCTGAAAAACAGCGGTGCGCTCGGGGTGGAACAGTACCAGAAGAAAAATCTGTTGACGCTGGATTTTGCCTATGTGACAGATCCACGCGCTATGAAGCGGGAGGGGATCGTTCCGGGGCAGGAACTGTCTCTTAAGATGGGATATGTCATGCTCGCGTACATCCTAAAAGTGGAAAAGGTGCCGGACATTTCCTGGAAAGGAAGAGCGAGCGCGGGAGATCACCGTGTGGATCTGGAGATTGCGGGGGAGTTCGAGGAGATGACGGTCCCGATCCATATCCGCGTCACGGAACTGACCGAGGAAGGCCTGGTTCCGGTCAAGCGGACTTTTATGCCGTTTATGGAAGGCGGAAAGCAGATTCCGTATCTGGAATATCCGGTGGAGAGTATTCTCGCGGAGAATCTTTTTTATCTGATCCGGGATATGGAACTGCTTCCGGATATGAGCGTCTACGATAAGGTTTACGGGATATTAAAGACGGAGCCGGTGGACGGCAGGCATATTCAGGAACTGCTCGGCGAACATTGCAAAAAGCAGCAGTTACTTCCCGAGGAGTCGCGGATGAAAGAGATTCTTTCCTACCGCGATTACAGCTACATGAGAAAGCGTTGGGAGAAATATTTAAGACACCGGAAAAGAAAAGAACCCGCATGGACAGAGGTCATGCAGGTTCTGGAACAATTCCTTCCGCAGATGTGGAGCACCCTGTGCCGGGACGAAATTTTTTTCGGAGACTGGATGCCGGATCTGCAGCGGTTCTTAGATTAGTTAAATGCAGTGAAGGTGTCGGAGCGCCAGATAGTAGTCGTCCCTGGTATCCAGATGGGAAAATTGAAGATCTGCCGGAATATCGGAGTCTTTGGTTGCTTCTTCGCGCTTCAGATAGGACACGCTGCATTTCTCGCGCAGCGTATCGAAAGTGAACTGGTGCAAAAGCAGACACTTTCCGATGGATGGCAGGCAGCTTTTGGAGTAGGCGGACGCCGGTACTTTTTGATCCGTTTCGGTGCCGGATACCGCGGCGATGTCAAAACCGTCCAGATGCTCCAGCAGCTGCAGTCCGACTTCTGGTTCCAGAAAAGGGGTGTCGATCGGCAGAATAAACGCCTGGTCTTCATCCATCATGGAGAGACCGGAAAATACGCCGGACATCGGGCCGGCGTTCATGTACAGATCGGCAATTTCTGTGACGGGGAGTGACAGGTGTGTATATTCGCCCGGCTTTTTCACGGATAAGTAAATATGCGAAAAATGCGGTTTGTACTTGTTCACAAGGTATTCCAGCAGACTTACTTCGCCAAAAGGCAGCAGGGCTTTATCGGTTCCCATGCGCGTGCTTCCGCCGCCGCACAGGATAATGAGTGCGTGGTTCATAAAAATTTCCGCCATTTCTATTAAATAAATATATCCCATATCATAATGGAAAACGGCGGATTGTTCAAGTGACAAAAATTCTGCTGCGCGGATCGACGGGACAAAACAAGACGGATTGACAGGGGAAAGTGACAGGAATAATGGAGAGAGAACATTTGTATCAACAGCTAATTTCATACGGGGAATCGGATGTCTACCCTTTTCATATGCCGGGGCACAAGCGCCGGGCACTTCCGTTTCCAAATCCGTATACCATCGATATTACGGAGATTGACGGATTTGACAACCTGCATCATGCCGAAGGGCTTATCAGGGAGGCCGAGGAGCGCGCGGCGAAGCTCTACGGTGCGGGCCGGTCGTATTACCTGGTAAACGGGAGCACCTGCGGACTGCTTGCCGCCATCTGCGCTGCCGCACGGCGGGGAGATAAGGTACTGGCGGCAAGGAACTGCCACAAAGCGGTCTATCACGCGATTTCCATGCAGGGACTCGCGGCGGAGTTCCTCTATCCGGCAATCACGCGGGGAGATCTGCAGGGACAGATTACCGCGGCGCAGGTGGAGGAGGCGCTGACAAAGCATCCGGATATTGCGGTTGTGATCCTCACATCCCCGACCTACGAGGGGATCGTGTCGGACGTCGCGGCGATTGCGGCATGCTGTCATGCACACGGGGCGGCGCTGGTTGTCGATGAAGCGCACGGGGCCCACTTCGGATTCGGAGCCGGATTCCCGGAAAATGCGGTGCGCCTTGGGGCGGACGCCGTGATTATGAGTCTGCACAAGACGCTGCCGTCGTTTACACAGACGGCGCTTTTGCATTGTAACGGCACGCGGATTGATCCCGGGCGCGTGGCACGGTATCTGGGCGTCTATGAGACGAGTTCGCCGTCGTATCTGTTTATGGCGGGAATGGATGCATGCATCGACCTGATCCGTGAGCAGGGGGCAGAACTTTTTGCGGAATACCGGAGACGTCTGGATGCATTTTACCGTGATACGGCGGACCTTACGCAGCTGCATGTCATGCGGCGGGAAGACCTCTGCAAGGAAGAAGCGTATGACTGGGACGATTCCAAGCTGATTATTTATGCGGGCACCATGGGCGGCGAGGCGCTGCATCAGGAACTGCTCGGACATTATCATCTTCAGATGGAGATGGTGTCGGCGGACTATGTGCTCGGCATGACAAGCCTTATGGATACGGACGAGGGCATGCGGCGGCTTGTGACGGCGCTCCATGAGATCGATGAAAAGAACCGGCGTATGGCGGAGCCCCATGAGACCGCTGAAGAGAACCGGAAGACGGAATTAGACGGAGAAGTGCCGGAAGCCGGATTCACGGCGCGCATGTACCGGAAGAATCCGCGCCGGATGCAGATTTATCAGGCGCTGGATCTGCCGTACCGGGAGATGCCGCTTGATGAGGCAGTCGGGAAAATGGCGGCGGATTACGTCTACCTGTATCCGCCCGGAATCCCGCTCATCGTGCCGGGAGAAGTTATCACGGAAGAGTTTATCCGGCACATCAGAGAGTGCCGGGAGAGAAAACTGAACGTGGAAGGGCAGGGAAATCTTGCCCCCGGTCGGATAAAGATTGTATATTTTTAAAGACTATATTATACTAGAAGGTGCAGCGAATGGGAAAAATCTATTGCATGATGGGCAAGAGCTCAACAGGAAAAGATACATTATATAAGATGCTTCTGGAAGACGGGGCGCTTTCGCTGAAGAAGATCATTCCCTACACGACGCGGCCGATGCGCCGGGGAGAAACGGACGGCGTGGAATATTATTTCTGCGGAGAGAAAGAACTGGCCGATCTTCTAAAGCGTGGCAAAGTCATTGAACTTCGGGCATACGATACGGTGCAGGGAGTATGGAAGTATTTTACGGTGGATGACCATCAGATACAGGATCTGCGGCAGAATTATCTGTTGATCGGTACGCTGGAAGCATACGGGAAGCTCCGGGACTACTTCGGAAAGGAACGTGTTGTTCCGATATATATTGAAGTGGAGGACGGAATCCGGCTGGAGCGTGCGATCGGAAGAGAGCGGCAGCAGCGGGAACCGCACTATGAAGAGATGTGCCGGAGATTTCTGGCGGACGCGGCAGATTTTTCCGAAGAAAAGCTTTTGGACGCACAGATTACGGTGCGGTTTGTGAATGATGATTTAAAGCAGACGGAAGAAAATATCCGCGATTATATATTGTCTCAGAACGATTGACGGATCAGGGAAAGAGGGTGGCAGATTGGATATTAAGGTGAATCAGGCACAGATGGTAACGCAGGTGCCGGACACGGTGACGACGGAGACCGGCGACGGAACGTTCAAGTTTACGCTGGCGAGCGCGATCACGGATGCAGAGCTTCAGGCGAAGGTGGACAGTCTGTTATCTGACATTACGTTTCAGGGGAACCGGATTGCGGAACATATGGACATCCGCGATATGAAAAAGTACCGCGGACTGATCCGTGATTTTATGAATGAAGTGGTCTACCGCTCTCATAAGTTTTCAAGAGAGAATTTCCTGGACCGCAAGGGACGCCACAGAGTCTACGGACTGATCCGGCTGATTGATGCCAACCTGGACGAACTTGCACAGGAACTGGTCAAGGATGAGAAGGATCACATCACGATCTTGAGCAAGATCGGGGAGATCCAGGGACTTCTGTTGGATATTCTGACTTAACATAAAACGAGGGAAGCTATGGCAGGATTTAAAGCTATTTTAGGGCATGAGCAGATCATAGAGCATCTGCAGAATGCAGTCACAATGGATAAGGTATCACATGCATACATCATAAACGGACCGGATAAGTCCGGCAAAATGATGCTCGCGGAGGCGTTTGCCCAGACACTCGAGTGTGAGAAGCTGGAGGATGTGGTGAAAAATGCCGCGCAGCCGTCCGATGTGGAGCCGTGTATGGAATGTCATTCCTGTAAGCAGGCGATGACGAAGAACCAGCCGGACATCATCTATGTGCGGCATGAGAAGCCGAATACAATCTCGGTCGATGATATCCGTACCCAGGTCAACAACGATATAGTAATCAAACCTTACAGCAGCAGATATAAGATCTATATGATCGATGAAGCCGAGAAGATGAACGAACAGGCACAGAATGCGCTGCTTAAGACGATTGAGGAACCGCCTGCCTACGCGATTCTGATTCTTCTTACCACAAACGCTGCCGCTTTTCTGCCGACGATCTTATCCCGCTGTGTCACATTGAACATCAAGGCAGTGCCGGATGAGAAGATCCGCGGCTATCTGATGCGCAAGTATCAGATCCCGGACTACCAGGCGGACGTATGTGTGGCATTCGCTCAGGGTAACGTCGGAAAAGCCATTCAGCTTGCGTCCTCGGAGGAGTTCAACGAGTTAAAGGACGCGGTGCTCCAGCTGATCAAGAGGCTTCGGGACATCGATTTGTATGAGATGACAGAGGCGGTAAAACAGATTGCTACATACAAGCTTTCGATCAATGATTACTTTGATCTGATGATGGTATGGTATCGGGACGTGCTGCTGTTTAAGGCAACCGGCGACGTGAACGGTCTGATCTTCAAGGATGAAGTGTACGACATCAAGCGGCAGGCAGAGAAGAGTTCTTACAGCGGCATCGAGACGATCTTGGAGGCGCTGCGCAAAGCACAGATCCGGCTGAATGCCAACGTCAACTTTGACCTTACAATGGAACTGCTGTTGCTGACAATAAAGGAGAACTAGAAATATGGTAAAAGTAGTAGGAGTCCGCTTTCGGAATGCGGGCAAGATATATTATTTTGGACCGGGCAAGCTGGACATCCATGCGGGAATGCACGTAATCGTGGAGACCGCCCGCGGTGTCGAGATGGGAACGGTCATGACGGAGCCGAAAGGGGTTTCGGAGGAGGAAGTCATCCAGCCGTTGAAGCCGGTCATCCGCATTGCGACGGAGGCGGACGAGAAGACGGTTGCGAAGAACCGGGAAAAAGAGAAGGATGCCTTCCGCATCTGTCTCGAGAAGATTGCCAAGCACAAGCTCGATATGAAGCTTGTCGAGGCGGAATACACGTTTGACAATAATAAGCTGTTGTTTTACTTCACGGCGGACGGAAGAATCGATTTCCGTGAGCTGGTAAAAGACCTCGCAGCGGTATTCCGCACCAGAATCGAGCTTCGCCAGATCGGTGTGCGCGATGAGACAAAGATCATGGGCGGAATCGGTATCTGCGGACGTGCGCTGTGCTGCAACACCTATCTCTCGGAATTTGCGCCGGTTTCCATCAAGATGGCAAAAGAGCAGAATCTTTCTTTGAATCCGACCAAGATTTCGGGTGTGTGCGGAAGACTGATGTGCTGCCTGAAGAATGAGGAAGAGACCTACGAGTATCTCAACAGCAGACTTCCGGGTATCGGCGACCGCGTGACGACGGTGGACGGACTGAAAGGAGAAGTGTCTTCGGTCAATGTGCTCCGCCAGATGGTGAAGGTACTGGTAGAGGTGGACGATGAAAAAGAACTCCGGGAATATCCGGTGGACGAGCTGAAGTTCCGTCCGCGCCGCAGAAAGGAAAATATAAAGCTTTCTGCAAAGGAGCTGAAGGAATTGTCCGCGCTTGAGGATAAGGGAGGAAAATCCAAGATTGATGACACCAAATAATCTTGTCCATGAAAACGAGCGTCTGGATGAACTGCACCGGAACGGCTACTATATTATTCAGGATCCGGCGAGATTCTGTTTCGGTATGGATGCCGTGCTGTTGTCGGGATTCGCGCGTGCCAGACGGGGAGAGCGCGTGCTCGATCTGGGGACGGGCACCGGAATTATCCCGATCTTAATGGAGGCAAAGACAGAGGCAGAAGATTTTACCGCGCTGGAGATTCAGGAAGAGAGCGCGGATATGGCGAGAAGAAGCGTATTATATAATCACCTGGAAGAAAAGATCCGGGTTGTGACAGGCGATATCAAAGATGCCTCGGGAATATTCGGGGCATCTTCTTTTGATATTGTCACCACCAATCCGCCGTATATGATCGGGCAGCACGGAATCAGCTCCGGCGCGGAGGCCAAAGCGATCGCACGTCATGAGGTTCTGTGTACTCTGGACGACATTCTGCGGGAGTCGGCGAAGCTGCTTGTGCCGGGCGGGAGATTTTACATGGTACACCGTCCGTTCCGGCTTGCGGAGATTATGAGCAAGATGGTTGCCTGCGGCATCGAACCCAAGCGGATGCAGCTGGTCTATCCGTACGTGGACAAGGAGCCGAACATGGTTCTGCTGGAGGGAAGCCGCGGCGGCAGATCGAGACTGACCGTGGAAAAACCCCTGATCGTTTATAAGGAACAGGGTGTATACACGGATGAAATCTATGATATCTACGGATATTAACAAATGACCGGGTATGGCGGCACAGAAAGCAGCGGACAGGACGCTGTGGCAGAAAGGAAAAGAATATGTTTAATGATATTGTGATAGGACCGATTACCATTCATATGTATGGAGTGATGATTGCAGCGGGTTTTCTGGCGGCATTGCTGATGACGCTGCGCCGGGGCAAAAAAAGAGGCTATGATGAGGATATCATCTGGGGCATTTTCTTCTGCGCCATCATCGGCGGAATGCTCGGAACCAGGATTTTATATTATATTGTAGAGATTCCGGAGATCATGAAGGATCCGTCTATCCTCTGGGATTTCAAGAACGGCTATGTGGTCTACGGAGGAATCATCGGAGGAATTCTGGCAAGTTATATCTACTGCCGCACGAAAAAGCAGGCGTTTATGCCGTATTTTGATCTGGTGATGCCGGCGGTTTCGTTTGCACAAGGCTTCGGCCGCTTTGGCTGCTTTTTTGCGGGCTGTTGCTACGGCAGGGAGACGGATGCGTGGTACGGAATCACGTTTCATAACTCCTCGTTCGCACCGAACGGTGTGAAGCTGATACCGACGCAGCTGATCTCAGCGGCGGGAGATTTTATCATCTGCGCGCTGCTGTTATGGTTTGCATCGAAGAGACCGAAGACCGGACGCGTTGCGGCGGCTTATCTTGTGCTGTACGGAATCGGAAGATTTGCCGTGGAGTTTTTGCGCAACGATTACAGAGGCAGTGTGGGTGTGCTGTCCACGTCGCAGTTGATCTCCATCGGCGCGGTGATCGGAGGAATCGTACTGTATTTCGCTGCACCGAAGCTTGCAGGAGTGGGGAATGTGGCCGAGGAGAAGTCTGTCGGATAGCAGGCAGGAATGCACGCGGGAAGTATACAGGATGTGCGCGCTTTATGCACGACGAAAGGAAAAGTTATGGCGGGAAAGTTATATTTGTGTGCCACTCCGATCGGAAATCTGGAGGACATCACCTACCGGGTGGTGAGAACCTTAAAGGAAGTCGATCTGATTGCGGCGGAGGATACCAGAAATTCCATCAAGCTGTTGAATCATTTTGAGATCCGGACGCCGATGACGAGCTATCACGAGTACAATAAGATCGAGAAAGCGTATCAGCTGGTGGATAAGATGCGCGAAGGACTCAACATCGCACTGATTACGGATGCGGGGACGCCGGGTATCTCGGACCCGGGGGAGGATCTCGTGCGCATCTGCTATGAGGAAGGCATTGAGGTGACGTCTCTGCCGGGACCAGCGGCATGTATCACCGCACTCACGATGTCGGGGCAGCCGACCAGACGGTTTGCGTTTGAGGCGTTTCTGCCGAGGGAGAAAAAAGAGCGGGCAGCAGTGCTCTCGCAGCTGGTCAATGAGACGCGCACGATCATCATCTACGAGGCGCCGCATCATCTGATCCGCACGCTGGAAGAGCTGTATGAGACGCTCGGAGACCGCAAATTAACTGTGTGCAGGGAACTGACAAAGCGGTACGAGGAAAAGACATTAACGACATTCTTGGAGATTCTTCAATATTATAAAGACAATGAACCCCGCGGAGAGTATGTCCTGGTAATCGCCGGAAAGACATTTGAGGAATTGAAGCAGGAGGAGCAGAAGAACTGGGAGAACCTGTCGCTCGAGGAGCATATGGAAGTTTATGAGAAGCAGGGGATCAGCCGGAAGGAAGCGATGAAGCTGGTGGCAAAGGACCGCGGCATCAGCAAGCGCGATGTCTACCAGGCGCTGTTGTCTTAAAAAATACTTACATAAATGAAAATACTGTGTTATATTAGAAAACGCTGCAAACGGGGATGACCGTGTTGCAGCGTTTTTTACCAATATTATATTACAATTCGCAAAAACATTTTGGTTTATGTTGGAAACGATACATGTGACGCATAAGCTGCGCCGGGGCTATTGGGGAGCCGCATCCGGCAGATAATAATTATCCAGATACGTTTCAATGATCGAAAAAGGTGCAGGACCGATGGAGAGCAGAGCCTTATGAAAAGCGATATCGCTGTAGGCGCTTCCGTAGGTTTCCTGTGCCTTTTCTTTTAAATCCACAAATTCCATATATCCCACATAGTATTTCAGATAATGGGCGGGTTCTTCCACGATCAGCTCATAGATTTCGCGCAGTGCGGTCTGATCCGTGATGCCGAAGTCTTTCCAGAAAGCGGTTGTGTCGGAAAAGCTCCAGCCGTCGTAGTGGATTCCCAGATCCGTTGAGGCATAGAGACTTAGGAGGGCGGACTGATTCAGGGAGAGCAGCGAGGCGAGGTCATCATCCAGCCCGGCATAATGGTACGAGATCATCTCCACATAGGTCGCCCAGCCCTCGACATAGCCCGGATAATTCAGCAGAAACCGCACGGGATGCAGTCCGGCTTCATAGGACATCACCGTCTGATAAAGGTGGCCGGGGAAGCCCTCGTGCGCCAGCGTTGTGAAATACCGTAGGGAGGAGGTGTCGGTGGAGGCATTGATAAATATGGAGTTCTGCGCATAATCGTCAATGGGCGAGGTGATGTAAAACGCAGGCGCCATATAGTCTTCCATGCACTCGTCAATAGAACTTACAGTAAATGTGGTCTCGGGTGGTGCAGGAAAATTTGCGCGCATCGCCTCCTGCAGCCCGTTTAGCGTTGCAATGGGATCGGCGGCAGGAAGCCGGACGGTCGTCTGGGATGCTTTTAACTGCGGGTTTTCGGAGAGGAGTGCTGCCGCCTGCTGCAGGTCGCTTTGCCGTTTTTCTAAGATCCGGTCTTGCAGCGCCGGAAGATCGGAAGCGCTCCCGGTGTTGTGGCAGACCAGGTAGCGGTAGTAATCTTTTCCGTCTGCAAAGTAACAGAGCCCCATATCGTTTTTGCCGCTGCCGAGAAGCTCTGTGAGCGCCGCGGCAAGATGGGTGTAGGCGGGAAGCACATGTTCCCGCACCAGAGCGGCATTTTTTTCCTTGTAGAGTGTCTTTTGGTCTTCCGTCAATTCTGACATGGCATCGATTTTGTGATCGAAGGTCTGGATGAGATAGTGTTGATCCGGGTCAGCTGTGAAGGCGTTACACTGTGAAATCAGTGTGTTGCAGGCATAGTCGGACATAAAAAGCCCGGCCTGTGCTTTCTGCTGCTCGAAGCGGATGATCTGGTCGAAATAATCGCCGGTCAGGGCGAGGAGCGCGAGATAGTCCTCCACATCGGCTGGCTGCCGGAAACGGTATTCCTCATATAGTACGGGAAGCTGCGACTGAATGCCGGTCGTAGGGCGCAGCGGCTCGTCGTAGAGAGTCAGATCGGATGCGGAGAGCTCCGTCTTAAGATAATTCTGCAAGACGTCATAGGTGAGCTGACCGGAGGGCGGAAGGGCATCGCGGTCGTATTTTGCCAGAGCCGCGAGCGTGTTCTCCAGAGATGCATGGGATGCGGCAAGTGCTTCTTCCGAGAGACTGCCGAGCGTGATCGGAGTCTCTGTAATGCCGTAGTTTTCCGGATGGGACAGTGAAAAATGAAGATTGATCGTGTTGGAGGAGACCTCCGCCCGGAAAAAATCATCAAGAAACGTATCGAAAGAGGACGTGGAACCGGCGACGAAATCCGTCTGCATGGAGAAGCGGGAGCATCCGTTGAGCAGAAAAACGGACGTCATCAGTGGAAAAAGGACGAATTGCCTGGAAAATGTGTGGATAAACGAAGAATGCAAACAAACACCTCGGAAACGCGGCAGAGGAGAAAACTCCTGTGTCGGAAAATTAACATATTCTATGTGGGAAAATGTGCAATTATTCAAAAGTTCTGCGCTATTTTTGCGCATCAAGGGGGTGCTGTCAAGATTTATTCCGGGATGCATATATATGGAGAAACGATAAAAACGGGTGAGGGGATATGAATTATCTCTGGGCATTTATGATTCTGACGGGCATCATCTACGGGGCGTTCCACGGAACCCTGCCGCAGATTACGACGGCGGCGCTCGATTCGGCAAAAGAGGCGGTTACGCTTTGTATTACCATGATGGGAGTGATGTCTTTCTGGGTGGGACTGATGCGGATTGCGGAAAAGGCGGGGATCATTGAGGGACTTTCACGGAGAATGCGCCCGGTGCTGCATTTCCTGTTTCCGGATCTCCCGCAGGAGCACCCCGCCAACGAATACATTGCGACGAATATGATTGCAAATGTCTTTGGACTTGGCTGGGCGGCAACGCCGGCGGGATTAAAAGCGATGGAGGCATTGCAGGAGCGTAACCTGGAACTCTGCGGACAAAAAGGAACCTCGCGGAAACGCGGACCGGATATTGCCACGGATGAGATGTGCACGTTTCTGATCGTCAACATCTCGTCCCTGCAGCTGATTCCGGTCAATATCATCGCGTACCGGAGCCAGTACGGGAGCGTCAATCCCGCAGCAGTAGTGGGTCCGGGACTTATTGCGACTATATGTAGTACCGCGGCGGCAATTATCTTTTGTAAGTTAAAAAAACGTTGCTGAAAGGAAACGAAAAAACTATAATAGTACATAGGAGAAACGCAGATCGTGTTTCAAGGTACGGGGGCTTGTATGGGTAGAAGAAAATATGTACTGATCGTAGATGACTGTCAGCAGGACCGGATGGCAGTGGCGGATGTTTTGAGATCGGATTACGACATCCTCGAGGCATGTAACGGAAAGCAGGCGTTGGAGATTCTTTCCAGAAAAAGAGCGCAGATTTCGCTGATTATGCTGGATCTGATGATGCCTGTGATGGACGGTTATGAATTTTTGGAGATGTATCGGAAGCGGAAGGAGTACAGCTATCTTCCGGTTGTGGTGTGTACGACAGAAGACGACCCTGAGAGAGAGCAGAAGAGTCTGGAGCTCGGTGCATGGGATTTTGTTCTGAAGAATTCCAGCCCCGGGATCATGAGACTGCGCGCAGGAAACGCCATCGAGAAAAGCAAGGTGCGGTTTCTGGAATATGATTTTCTTACCGGTATTTACGGACAGCAGAAGTTCTACCAGGCGACCCGCGAACTTTTAGACCAGCGCGCGGGAGCGAATTTTGCTTTTATCCATTTTGACATTGACCGTTTCCGGATTATCAATACCCTCTACGGCTCCAAAGAGGGAGACCGGCTGATCCATTTTGTGGCGGGAGCCATCCGCAAGGTCATGACAGCCTACGGCAGAGGCACATACGGACGCCTTGGCGGCGATGTGTTCGGAATGTGTGTCCCCTACGAAGATGGTGCGGCGATCTATCACATACTGGAAGGAATCCGGGCAGAGATCCGGAAACATTCCGTACATTATTATCTGGAGACCTGCGCGGGCATTTATCTGGTGGACGATCCGGATATGGAAGTGGCGGCGATGCACGACAACGCTGAGATTGCGGCGGCACAGTGCAAGGGTCAGTACATGGTTCACGATGTTTTATATACGGAGGAGATCGGACAGAAAGTGCTCCGCGAACAGCATATCATTGACGAGATGGATGCCGCGCTGGCAGAGCAGCAGTTTATCGTCTATTTCCAGCCGAAGTACCAGCTGAAAAAGATGGCTCCGTACGGAGCGGAGGCACTGGTGCGCTGGAAGAAGCCGGGCGGTGAGATCGTGCTTCCGAACGAATTTATACCGATCTTTGAGCGCAACGGCTTTATCACGAAGTTGGACTATTACGTGTGGGAGAAAGTCTGCCAGTTCATAGACAGTGAGCTTTCCCAGGGAAGGAATCCGGCGCCAATTTCGGTCAACGTATCCAGAGTCAACCTCTATAACCCGGATTTTATGGATTCTCTGATTGACCTCATCCACCGCTATCATATTCCTCCGCATTATCTGAACCTGGAACTGACGGAGAGCGTCTTTTCCGAGGATGCGGAATTGATCCAGAGAGCGGTGAATTATCTGCATGACGCCGGATTTACGATTCTGATGGATGACTTTGGGAGCGGTTACTCCTCCTTAAACATTTTAAAGGACGTGGATCTTGATGTGTTAAAGATCGACATGAAGTTCTTCTCTAAGGGGAATACCGCGGAAAAGGGTGCAAAGATCATCGAGGCGGTCATCCGGATGGCGGAATCTCTGGACATGATGGTGATTGCGGAAGGTGTGGAGGAAAAGCATCAGGTGGATTTTTTAAATGACCTCGGATGCGACTATATTCAGGGTTATTATTTTGGCCGCCCCATGTCGCAGGATCAGTATGAGAAGCTGACGAATCACGATGAGGAAGAGCAGCATGACATGCCGCAGCCCGAAAGTTCGTGAATATGAATATTTACCGTTCGGATTCCATATAGTAGAATAACGGAAGATTCTGGATGTATCATGGGCGTAATGATTTTTCTATCGGACATAATGATACCGCTTCTCATTTTCGGTATTGTCGGTTATGGAATTCTGAACAGACAGAATATCTATGAAGAATTCATAGACGGGGCAAAGGACGGCTTTCAGACGGTCATCGGAATCATGCCCACACTGATCGGGCTTATGGTGGCGGTCGGGATTCTGCGGGCTTCCGGTTTTCTGGAGTGTTTTTCCGGGCTGCTGGGACGGGGGATCGGCTGGCTGGGTTTTCCGCCGGAGCTGATACCGGTCACGGTGGTCAAAATGTTCTCGTCCTCTGCGGCGACCGGACTTCTTTTAGATATTTACAAAGAGTACGGCGCGGATTCCATGCTGGGAAAGATGGCATCCATCATGATGAGCAGCACGGAGACGATCTTTTATACGATGTCGGTCTATTTTATGGCGGCGGGGATCAAAAAAAGCCGTTACACGCTGGTGGGCGCGCTGATCGCAACCACTGCGGGAACAGTCGCAAGCATTATCCTGGCGGGATATATGTGAGCAGCCGCCGGCTGTGGCTGCGCCCGGGAAGGATTTTTTCTGCAAAAATGTCTGTGAAAACAGAAAAATGAAAAAATCGGTTCTATAGGATGTCGGCACTGCATATAATGATAGAGTAAGGCAGGAAAAAGCAGGGCGCGGAAGCGGATTTGACAAGTGGGTACGAAAGAGTTATAATACATTATGTTAACAAGCAACGGACATTGTGATACAGGAAGCAATGGTGGTTGCATATAGCGCGGGATGGAGCAGTCTGGAAGCTCGTCGGGCTCATAACCCGAAGGTCATAGGTTCAAATCCTATTCCCGCAACTCTCTAGGCAGCAGTCGTATGACTGCTGTTTTTTTGCTTTATCTAAAAGACCTGGGTTCTGCTGTAGCTGATGTTTGCGTTTTAGAGAACGTTTTCCGGATCTGCGGACGGAATACCAATAGATTTTGGCGTGCGGTTGGTGTATGATAGAGAAAATCGCAGTGGGATGGGAGGCGCCAGTCAATGACGAATATCGAACAATTTTTGCAGATGGTGAAGGAGTCGGACAATATTGTATTCTTCGGGGGAGCCGGTGTATCTACGGAGAGCGGAATTCCTGATTTCCGCAGTGTGGATGGTCTTTACAACCAGAAATATGACTATCCGCCGGAGACGATTTTAAGCCATTCCTTTTATATAAAATACCCGGAGGAGTTTTACCGTTTTTACCGGGACAAAATGCTCTGCCTTGACGCGGAACCGAACATCACGCATAAAAAGCTGGCGGAGCTTGAGGCGGCCGGAAAAGTAAAAGCCGTCGTGACGCAGAATATTGACGGTCTGCATCAGCTGGCGGGAAGTAAGCGCGTGCTTGAACTGCACGGCAGCGTGCACCGTAATTACTGCAGGAAGTGCGGCAAGGGATTTGATGCGGAGTATGTGAGGGATTATCCGGGAAAAGTACCTCTGTGCGATGCCTGCGGCGGTACGATCAAGCCGGATGTGGTACTCTATGAGGAAGGACTGGACCAGCAGACGCTGGAGGATGCGGTATTTTATATCAGCCATGCGGATATGCTGATTATCGGTGGAACATCGCTTGCGGTATATCCGGCAGCCGGTCTGATCGATTATTACCGGGGAAATAAACTGGTGTTAATCAACAAATCGACGACGCCGATGGACGCGAGGGCAGATCTGCTGATTCAGGCGGGACTCGGCGATGTGTTCGGGCAGATTGAGGTGTAGACGGGCGCCAGGCGAATGAAATTTTTTTCTACCGCAGCGGAGCGAAACATGCTACACTATCACTACATTAGGAAAGTGAGGAAGACCATGAACCAGTACCATTATGAAGTGGGAGACATCGTAAAGCTGAAAAAGCAGCATCCGTGTGGCAGCAGTGAGTGGGAGATTCTGCGCGTCGGCGCGGATTTCCGCCTGAAATGTACGGGTTGCGGGCATCAGATCATGATTGCGAGAAAGCTTGTGGAGAAAAATACCAAAGGGCTGCGCAAGGCGGGGGAGACGGAATAGGCTCGCTGCGCAGTTTTTTGCGCTTTTTTTAAGAAAGCACTTGTAATTACAGGGAAAACGTGTTATAGTAGATGCTCGTGATATAATAATTATTCCTTGCTCATGTAATGAAAACGTGGGCCAGAGACCAAAAGGAGGAAATTCGCATGAATAAGTATGAGTTAGCACTCGTTGTCAGTGCAAAGATCGAAGACGATGCGAGAACAGCTACAGTAGAGAAGGCAAAAGAGTACATCACTCGTGCCGGCGGTACTGTAACAGAAGTAGAGGACTGGGGTAAGAAGAAGTTAGCTTACGAAGTTCAGAAGATGAGCGAAGCTTATTACTACTTCATTCAGTTCGATGCAGAGCCGACTGTTCCAGCAGAAGTTGAGCAGGATGTTCGTATCATGGACAACGTACTTCGTTTCTTAGTTGTGAGAAAAGACGAGAAATAAGAGATTCTTTGAACTGATAACGTTTGTTTGAGGGAAGAGAGGAATCGTATATGAACAAAGTGATTCTTATGGGAAGACTGACCAGAGATGCAGAGGTGCGTTACTCACAGGGTGAGAACTCCACCGCCATCGCAAGATTTTCGCTTGCGGTAGACCGCCGTTTCCGTCGTGACGGGGACGAGCAGACAGCAGATTTTATCAACTGCGTTGCATTTGGCAGAACTGCAGAGTTTCTGGAGAGATTCGGACGTAAGGGAACTAAATTCGTTCTGGAGGGACGTATTCAGACCGGAAGCTACACCAACAAGGACGGACAGCGTGTATACACGACGGACGTTGTTGCTGAGAATGTAGAGTTCGCAGAGAGCAAGAATGCTTCCGGCGGCGGAGATAATTCCGGTTTTACCCCTTCCGACAGACCGTCACCGAGCAGTGCAGCGGGTGATGGCTTCATGAATATTCCGGACGGAATTGATGAAGAGTTACCATTTAACTAATGGACGATAATAACAGGAGGTAATTATCATGGCTTTCAATAAGGCAGCAGACAAAGAAGGCGCTCCAATGAAGAGACGCCCGATGCATAGAAGAAAAAAAGTTTGTGTATTCTGTGGTAAGGACAATGTGATCGATTACAAGGATACCAACAAGTTAAAGAGATACATCTCTGAGAGAGGAAAGATCCTTCCTCGCCGTATCACAGGCAACTGTGCAAAGCATCAGAGAGCGCTCACTGTAGCGATCAAGAGAGCACGTCACGTGGCATTGATGCCGTACGTATGTGAATAAACTTCGTTTAATCACAGCGAATAAGCTTCGTTTCATTACAACGAATAAGTTTCGCTTAATCGTAGTGAATAAGCTGATAAGTAAAAAGACCAACAATCCTTCCGATTGCTGGTCTTTTTTTAGGTGATTGCATTTTCGTAATGTCGCTGATTCTAAAACTTTCCTTAAGAATAGAAAAATGGGCTTGGAAATGAGACAGGAATCATATAATATTATGGGTATGTGTAAGAGCAAGAGGTGCAGAGGAGTGGGAACGCGGATGAGAGGACACTGGTACAAAACGACAGTCATGCTGACAATGGTTCTGATGCTGGCAGGATGCGGCGGAGATGGCGCAGAGGCAGAGCAGACGGTGCAGACCGAGCAGGTGGAACAGACGGAGCAGACGCTTGAGCAGGTGCTGGAAGAGCATTTCCTTGCGGCGGAGGATGCGGAGGATGTGGCGACAGTGGTCTCGCAGTACGCGGAGGAGACGCCGGATCCGGCACTGGCGGAGTTTCTGATCTCTTATTATCAGGTTCCGGACGAAGAGCAGAGCAAGACCCGGTATTACTATAATCATATTGATCTGAATGAGGATGGAACAGATGAAATTTTCGTTGTCGTGGTCGGTGAGTATACAAAGGTATCGTTCGGTGATCCGGCGCTGATCTTATCGGAACAGGCAGACGGAACGTTCCAGGTGATCGAGTCGTTTGAGGGAATCCACACGCCGGTGACGGTTAGTGAGCGCATGACGAACGGCTGGCATGATATTATTTACCAGGAATACGGTCGTGGAGCGGAAGATGGATACCGTATCTGCCATTATAATCCGAATGGAGGATACCAGACAGATCTGAGTGAGGTTGTGGATGAGGTGGAGCCGCAGGACGGTACGCAGATCATCTCCAACAACTTTATCGACGATATGGATAAGGGGAATTATATGACGCTCGCGCCGGCGGAAGATGGCGGAAGCGAAGCGCAAGGCAACTAGATAAAGCGCAAACCAACTAGATATAGCGGCTGAAATTTTGGACTGTCCAACTTGTTGTGGGCAGTCTTTTTTCGGGCAAAAAAGGCTTTATATTGGGCGGTCAAAATGGTATAATGCACGGTATGATAGTGTTTTTGTATAGAATGATGGAGGCTTGCTTGTGAGAAAAAGTAACGTAAAGATTAAAGGAAAGCTTCGTACATATTTGTATCTGCCGCTGCTGCTTACAATGCTTCTGATTATCATCAATGTGTTTGTGTATATGGAAGACACTTCTTCGGGAGTGCTTTTTTCTGGGTTTGTACTGCTCTATTTTGTGATCATGCTGATTGCTTATCTGCGCAATAAGCCGCTTCTGATCGATGAGCTGATCAATTTTGCGACGCAGTACGGTCTCGTGCAGAAACAGCTCTTAAATGAGTTTGAAATCCCGTATGCACTGGTTGATTATAATGCAAAGTTTCTGTGGGTGAATGAGCAGTTTACGGAGGTCACAGGAAAAGACAAGAAGTATCATAAGTCGGTCATGACGGTATTCCCGACGCTGACCAAGGAGCTGCTGCAGCGGAGCGAGCCGGTGGAGTCGATCAATCTGACATACAATGACCGGTATTACCGTGTGGCGTTAAAGCGCATTTATTTTGACGCCATGACACACGACAGTACGATTGTATCGCTCGATGAGAGCAATGAATATCTGACGGCGATGTACCTGTTTGACGAGACAGAGTTGAACCGTTATATCCGCGAGAACGAGGAACAGCGTCTGGTGGCGGGGCTTGTATACATCGACAATTATGACGAGGCGCTCGACAGTATCGAGGACGTCAAGCGGTCACTGCTCGTAGCGTTAATTGACCGGAAGGTGAACAAATACTTTACAGAGATTGATGCACTCGTCAGAAAGATCGAGAATGACAAGTATTTTGTTGTCTTTAAGAATCAATATCTCGGAAAGCTCCGGGAGGATCGTTTCAGCATCATTGAGGACGTCAAGACGGTAAAAGTCGGCAATGAGATGGCAGTGACGCTCAGCATCGGTATCGGCGTCGGCGGCGATTCCTACACCAAGAATTACGAGTACGCCAGAATGGCGATTGATCTTGCACTCGGACGCGGCGGCGACCAGGTGGTTGTCCGCGACAACGAGGATGTGACTTATTACGGCGGCAAGACCAACAAGCAGGTGGAGCGCAACAACCGCGTGAAAGCGAGAGTCAAGGCACATGCGCTGCGGGAGGTGATTGAGAGCCGCGAGCATGTGATTATCATGGGACACAGCATCAGCGATGTGGATTCCCTCGGTGCTGCGATCGGCGTGTACTGCGCAGCCAGAGTGCTCGGCAAAAAGGCGCAGATTGTTTTAAATGAGGTGACATCTTCCCTGCGTCCGCTTGTGGAAGGATTTTCCGAGGAAAAAGGCTATCCGGCGGATCTCTTTATCAAGAGCGAGGAAGCAATTCTTCTGACGAACCGCGATACGCTCGTGATGGTTGTGGATGTGAACCGGCCGAGTTATACAGAGTGTCCGGAGCTGTTAAAACGCACGGATACGGTGTGCGTGTTTGACCATCACAGACAGAGCAGCGAGGTCATCGAGAATCCGGTGCTTTCCTATGTAGAGCCGTATGCGTCGAGCGCCTGCGAGATGATCGCGGAGGTGCTGCAGTATTTTTCCGAGAATATCAAGCTGGAGCCGCATGAGGCAGACTGCATCTACGCCGGTATTCTGATCGACACGAACAACTTTATGACCAAGACAGGTGTGCGCACCTTCGAGGCGGCGGCATATCTGAGAAGAGCCGGAGCCGAAGTGACGCGCGTGCGCAAGATGCTGCGCAACGACATGGCGGCCTACAAGGCAAGAGCGGAGGCGGTACGCCACGCGGAGGTTTACCGCGGTGCATTTGCGATCTCCGTGTGCCCGGCGGATAATGTGGAGAGCCCGACGATTGTGGGCGCACAGGCGGCAAACGAGCTGTTAAATATCGTCGGTATCAAGGCATCGTTTGTGCTGACCGAATATCAGGGCAAGATTTATGTCAGCTCACGGTCGATTGACGAGATCAATGTGCAGCTCATCATGGAGCGGCTCGGCGGCGGCGGTCATCTGAATGTGGCGGGCGCGCAGTTGACAGACTGCTCGGTGCTGCAGGCAAAGCACATCATTCAGGATACGATCGACGAGATGTTAAAAGAAGGCGACATCGAGGAATAATACGATTTGGGAAATACAAGATAAGCGCAGCAGAATGCGCGGAAATGAGGATCATATGAAAGTAATTTTATTGCAGGATGTAAAGGCATTAGGAAAAAAAGGCGACGTGGTGAATGTCAGTGACGGTTATGCAAGAAATGCGATTTTTCCGAAAAAGCTGGGACTTGAGGCGACACCGAAGAACCTCAATGATCTGAAATTGCAGAATCAGCATGCAGACAAGGTTGCACAGGAGAATTACGAGGCGGCGCTCGCGCTTGCGGAGGAATTAAAGGATAAGAAAATTACGGTCAAGATGAAAGCCGGCGAGGGTGGACGCACCTTCGGATCTGTTTCCACGAAGGAGATTGCGGCAGCGGCAAAGGAGCAGCTCGGCATGGAGCTCGACAAGAAAAAGATGCAGCTTCCGGAGCCGATCAGAAGCTTCGGCATGACAGAGGTTGCCATCAGGCTTCATCCGAAGGTAACGGGAACATTTACCGTTCATGTTGTAGAAGAGTAGCAGGAGGTTTATTTCATGGAAGAGGCACTGGTAAAGCGGATTATGCCCAACAGTCTTGAGGCAGAGCAGTCCGTGATCGGTTCCATGATTATGGATAAGGATGCCATCGTGACAGCGATGGAGATGCTCATCAGCGAGGACTTCTACCACACGCAGTACGGGATTTTGTTTGATACGATGATTGAACTGTACAACAAAGGTCTCCCTGTGGATCTGGTGACACTGCAGAACAAGCTTAAGGAAAAAGATGTTCCGCCGGAGATTGCGAGTCTGGAGTTTGTGCGGGATCTGGTGACGGCAGTACCGACTTCGGCGAATGTGAAGTATTATGCACAGATCGTCAAGGACAACTCGATGCGCAGAAAGCTCATCAAGCTGAATGAAGAGATCGAGAATGAGTGTTATGTCGGCAAGGAAAGCGTCGAGACAGTCATGGATATCACCGAGAAGAAGGTATTCGACCTTCTCTCCACCCGCGGCGGAGGCGGCGACTACGTGCCGATCCGGCAGGTCGTTATGAATGCCCTCGAGAAGATCGAGAACGCGGCAAAGACTTCAGGAACGGTTACCGGAATACCGACCGGATTTATTGATCTGGATTATCGCACCGCTGGTCTGCAGCCGTCCGATCTGATCCTGATTGCAGCGCGTCCGTCTATGGGTAAGACGGCGTTTGTACTAAACATTGCACAGTATGTGGCATTTCACGAAAATATGTGTACCGCCATCTTTTCGCTCGAGATGTCCAAGGAGCAGCTTGTCAACCGTCTGTTTTCTCTGGAGTCCAGAGTGGATGCGCAGGCGCTCCGTACTGGTAATCTCTCGGATGCAGACTGGGAGAAGCTGATCGAGGGAGCCGGAACCATCGGTAATTCCGAGCTGATCATCGATGATACGCCGGGTATCTCGATCTCCGAGATGCGAAGCAAGTGCAGAAAATATAAATTAGAGCATGATCTGAAGCTGGTCATCATCGACTACCTGCAGCGCATGTCCGGTTCCGGGAAGTCAACAGACTCCCGTCAGCAGGAGATTTCGGATATTTCCCGATCCCTCAAGGCACTCGCGAGGGAGCTTTCCGTGCCGGTGATTGCACTCTCCCAGCTCTCGCGAGCCGTGGAGCAGCGGCCGGATCACCGCCCGATGCTCTCCGATCTGCGTGAGTCCGGAGCCATCGAGCAGGATGCCGATGTGGTAATGTTCATTTACCGCGATGATTATTACAATCATGATTCCGATATGAAGGGAATCTCAGAGATCATCATAGCCAAGCAGAGAAATGGTCCGATCGGAACCGTCAATCTGGTATGGCTGCCGCAGTACACAAAGTTTGCGAATATGGAAAAATAATAGGATGGAACTGCCGCAATAAGCATAGACATCTTTTGGGTGATAAGTAATATTATTAGAAATAGATACTTAAAAGTTCCAGATAAACATGCGGCGGCAAATCTGACCGCAAAATCTGGTATTTCTAACCATGCCGCAGCTGGCATCCGTGATGATCCATGTCTTTCCAAGTTTGGAGCACTCTACGGATTGTGTCCGCAAGCCGGCAGACAATTTTAGGACTTTTGTGTGTGTCCCTTATGGCCACCTCTGAACAAAACATAACCGCGCGAAGCCGATGTCTGAGTCGGCATCTGCCTTATTTTCAATAGCAGATGCCGACGAGTTTCGGTTCGCGCGGTTTTATATTGTCTGTGAAGAGGTGCCATTAGGGACACCAGAAAGTCCGCTCATTGTCTGCAGCTTGTCGGACACACTCCGTGAGTGTCCAAACGTGGCCAAGACACGAAATGGGATGCCGGACGTGGCATGGAAGAAATACACGAATTTTGCTTCAAAGAATTTGCCGCCGTCTGTTCTATCCGGAACTTTCCGGTATCGGTTTTTCAGAATATCCCTTATCCCCATCCTTTTCCGTTACGGCTGGCGATTACGGGGGCGTGCCGGATCTGACGCCGCGTCTGCCGGATGCGCTGCATTGCGCTTGGCGCGCTGCATGCCGCCGGTCATGTGGGAGAGCGCGGGCGCTGCATCGTCCGCTTCGATAAAGCAGGCGCGCTTGATGGAATCTTCCCCGTAGCGGGAGCGGATGGCGTCGACTGCCACATTCAGGCGGGAGAGCTTCTCGTTTTTCTGCATGTCAAACAGGTCGTACTGCTCGTAGTGTTCCTGCGTCGCCTTGCCGGTCGAGACGCCGAGCAGCCGGATTGGACGGTGATCCCAGAGCTCGTCGAAGAGCTCACAGGCACAGGTGTACAGCTTCTCCGTGACGTTGGTGGAGGAAGCAAGCGTTACCTGTCTGGAAGTGTGGCGGAAATCATTGTCCACAATCTGCACCTGCACCACGCTGACATAGGCGCCGGCAGCGCGGATTCTGGCACCGACCGTCTCACAGAGCGAGAGAAGCACATGCTTTGCCACCGCGGCATCCGTCACATCGTACTGGAGCGTGAGGGAATTGCCGAATCCCTTGCTTGCGGCGTCGTTGTGGGACAGCGGTGTGGATTCGATTCCGTTGGCATAATTCCAGATGGTGTCGCCGTGGGATTTAAAGACGGAGAGAATCATGGCGTGATCGCTTTTGGCCAGCTGGCCGATGGTTGTGATGCCGAGGGAGCGGAGCCTTAGAGCGGTGGATTTCCCGACGAAAAACAGATCCTCGATCGGAAGCGGCCAGAACTTTTCTTCCATTTCGGATGGGAAAAGCGTGTGTACTTTGTCCGGTTTTTCAAAGTCGGAGGCAGTCTTGGCGAGCAGCCGGTTGGAGGAGATGCCGATGTTCACGGTAAAGCCGAGCCGGGTGTGAATCTCGTCCTTCAGCCTGTGGGCAAAGTCCACCGGATTGCCGTAGAGCGAGGAGGTGCCTGTCATGTCGCAGAAGGCCTCGTCGATGCTGTAGGCGTCCACCGAGGGCGCATATTCTTTGAGAAGTGCCATGAACTGGCGGGAACGCTCCACATAGATGCTGTAGTGCGGGGCATAGATTTTTAAATCAGGGCACTTGCGCCTTGCCTGGGCGAGCGGCTCGCCGGTACAGACGCCGAGCGCGGCTGCGGAGGGCGACTTGGCGAGAACAATCCCGTGCCGTGTCTTTTCGCTGCCGCCGATGACGGAAGGAAAAGAGCGGATGTCCGGGGCGTCCGGATCCTGGCGCAGAAGTTCGGCGGCTTCCCAGCTTAAAAATGCGGAATTGACGTCAATGTGATAAATGAGCGGCTGCGGCATATGGTAATCCTCCTTATGATGGTGTATTATAGCAGAGAAGTGAACAAAAGTAAATGAAAATACAAACATATGTTCCTGGAGGAAGAATGAAGATCCGTATCTATGTCATGACACATAAAAAGTTTGAGATGCCGCAGAGCCCGCTGTTTCGTCCGCTCCATGTGGGACGCGCGTGCGGGGAAGACCTGGGCTATCCGGGGGATGATACCGGAGAGAATATTTCCGACAAAAATTGCTATTACAGTGAGCTGACCGGGCTCTACTGGGTGTGGAAAAACTGTCACGATGTGGATTATGTGGGCACCTGTCATTACCGGAGATATCTGCTCGGGGCGGATGAGAGGATTCTTATGGAGGACGATTACGAAAAGCTTTTATCAGAGTACGATCTGATTACGACGAAGCAGGTTGCACTCAATAACTCCTACTATTACGGTTTTTGCGCCAATCATAACAAAAAGGCACTGGATGCGGCGGGAGAGGTGATAAAAGAACGTTATCCGGCATATTATCCGGCGTTTGAGAGGCTGGTGCATGGCACAAGGACGTATTTCGGGAATATGTTTGTCACGTCGAAGGAGCTTTATGATTCGTACTGCAGCTGGCTCTTTTCCATATTTGCCGAGGTGGAAAAACGGATCTGTCTGGAGACGGGGGAGGATGCCTACCATAAGCGCGTGTTCGGATTTATCTCCGAATTCCTGCTGCTGGTCTGGGTGACGGTGCAGGGACTTTCGGTGTGTGAGTGCAAGGTGGGGATGATCGGTGAGAAGGCGGAGACGAGAGAGATGAAAGAGCAGCTTGCCGGCTATTTTGCAAGACGCGATGTGGACGGCGCCAAGGCGTATTTCCTTGAGCGCAGAAAGGAGCGCCCGGACGTTTTGATGGAGGCGTCGGATGTGACGGGAGAACTCCGGCTTTGCATGCAGGTGATCGCAACGGCGGGAATGGAGCAGACACGTTACGGGACGAACCTTTTAGAACGCGAAAATCGTTTCAAAGAGCTGATGCAGATGTTTGACCGTCTGGACCAGATCGTGTACCGCTACCGCAACGGTCTGCAAAAAAAAGAGGATGCCGTCTTTTTAAAGGAACAGGGAATCACGGACACCGCGCTTCTGATCGCACTGCGGATCCCGGGGGATGATGCAGCGCGCCAGAAGGAACTGTTTGCACAGATTACGGCAGACAAAAAAGCACTGGATGGCACCACCGCAGATACCGTTACTGTGTGAGTTCACACAATTTTCAGAAAAGCTTTTGGGATAAGCGTTGACAAACAAAATGCCAATGTGCTAGTATATGTTCGTTGCGATATGAGTTTTTCAGAGATGCGCAATGGGCAACCGTAGTCTAATGGATAGAACACCGGACTCCGACTCCGGCAATGCGGGTTCGATTCCCGCCGGGTGCATTTTTTTGACAGATATGGCAGAGCAGATTGCTCTGCCATAGAATATTGGAGAAACTTTGACAGACGAGAGACTGTCAGATTGGAACATCTGTGCCTGCAGATATGCACACAGATGATGCGGTAGTGCAGCGGATGACGAATTGTTTGGGAAAGGTACGGTGGAGAATCAATGGAGAATTCCAGTTTGAATCATACAGAGAATCATAAGACAGAGGAGAAGGAGACGAAGAGAACGCCGATTAAGCAGAGAAAAAAGGAGAATGAGGTTCTCCGATTTATCCGGGAGCACATCCGGTATTTTGCGGCGGGAGCGCTGGTGGTCGTTTTAATCCTCGTGCTTGCCATGTGTGCGAAGCCGAAGGGATCCGACTCTGATGTCGTGGTGAATGCGAATGCGACGGAGAGCACGCAGGCGACGGAAGAAGCCTATCAGGTGGATGCCAATGAGAATATCAACGCACTGATTACACAGTATTACACGGCGTATGCGGCGGGAGATGTTACGACACTTTCCTCGATTGCAACACCGATTTCTGCAAACGAGCAGAGCTACATCGGATTATTTTCACAGTATGTGGATGAATATCAGAATATCAAGTGCTACACCAAGACAGGGCTGGATGCGAACTCTTATCTGGTTTCCGTGTCGATGGAGATCAAGTTTACGGGAGTGGATACCACAGCGCCGGGACTGGATTTCTTCTATGTCCGTACGAACGATGACGGCACGCTTTATATTGACAACCTGTACAGCCAGTACAACCTTGCCAATCAGGAGAATGCGCTTGACACCAGCGTACAGAGCCTGATCGGTCAGTTTGAGAGCGAGTCGGATGTGGTGGAGCTGCAGAGTGAGGTGCAGACGAGATACGATGAGGCGCTTGCAGCGGATGAGAATCTGGCGAATATGATTCAGACGACGATTCCTGCAGCGATCAAGGACTGGGTGAGCCAGGTGGCGGCACAGGCGGCAACAGAGCAGACCGAAGCGACCGAGGCGGCGGAACAGCCGGAGACCGAGCAACCGCAGGAGACAGAGCAGCAGGAAGAGACCGTACAGCAGACAGAGACGCTTGCGACGAAGGATCGTGTGAATGTCCGTGCCGCAGCAGATACGGAATCTGAAAAGCTTGGCACCTTAGATCAGGGAACCGTTGTCACCCGTACAGCGGTGGACGGCGACTGGAGCGTGATTGATTACAACGGTACGACAGGTTATGTCAAGAATGAGTTTTTGACCTATGATCTGCCGGATACGACAGCGGACAATAATTCGGACAGTTCATCGGATAACAGCGACAGCACAAACAGTGCTTCCATCGCAGAGGGAACGGTGATTATGCTGGAGAATACCACGAATATCCGCTCTGGAATGAGCGAGGATTCCAGCAAAGTCGGAACGGCTTATGCGGGAGAGAAGGTCACAGTTGTGATGAGTTATGCGGAAGGCTGGACCAAGGTAAAATGGAACGGCGAGACCGGTTACATAAAGACATCTTTATTACAGTAAGCGGTGCGGCCTGGCTGATACCGGAAAACGGAGACTTTTTAAAAGGAAGTCTCCGTTTTTTCACAGAGAGAACATTTGAAACGGAGAGATTATGGACGAACAGGGAGTGCGGATCAACAAATATCTGAGTGAGGCAGGGGTGTGTTCAAGACGTGAGGCGGACCGTCAGATCGAGGCGGGGGCGGTTACCGTGGACGGAGTCTGCGCCAGACCCGGGACAAGAGTGCTGCCGGGGCAGACGGTCTGCTTTCAGGGGAGAAGCGTAAGCCAGGAGGAAGAACGCATCCTGCTCGCGTTTCACAAGCCGGCGGGAATTGTCTGCACAGCGGAAAAACGCGAGAAAAACAATGTGATCGACTATATTCATTATCCGAAGCGCATCTACCCGGTCGGAAGACTCGACAAGGACTCGGAGGGGCTGCTTCTTTTGACGAATCAGGGCGATCTTGTGAATAAGATTATGCGGGCGGGAAACATGCACGAGAAGGAATATCTGGTGACGGTGAACAAACCGCTCACGGAGTCTTTTCTGCGCGGAATGGCAGGCGGCGTGCCGCTCGTGGAACTGAATGCGACAACACGCCGGTGCTTTGTGGAACGCATCGGCAAGCGCGAGTTCCGGATCATTTTAACGCAGGGATTGAACCGGCAGATCCGGAGGATGTGTGAATATTTCGGCTACCGTGTGGAAAAGCTGGTGCGCGTGCGTATTATGAATATTGAATTGGGCAGTTTAAAGAGTGGAACATACCGGAATGTGACGGAGGAGGAGTATCACGAATTGCTCCGCCTGACCGCGGATTCGTCCAGCGATCCGGTGATGCCTGCAAAAAAGACGGGGGAGAAAAAGAGATGACACCGGAAGAACAGATCAAAAACCTGCGGGAACAGATTGCGTATCACAGTGACCGCTATTACAATCAGGATAATCCGGAGATATCCGATTACGAGTTTGACCAGCTGATGCTGGAATTAAAGCGGCTGGAGCGGGAACATCCCGAGCTGGTCACACCGGATTCACCGACCCAGAAGGTGGGCGGCACAGCGAAGCGGACGGCGGGTGTGCTGGTAAGGCACAATGTCCCGATGCTAAGCCTGCAGGATGTGTTCTCAAAGGAAGAGATCTACGATTTTGTGGCACAGATGAAAGAACAGCTGAACGATCCGGAGTTTGTCGTGGAGTATAAGATCGACGGACTTTCGATGACGCTGCGCTATGAGAACGGGGAGCTGGCGCTCGCGGAGACGCGCGGCGACGGCATCAATTTCGGCGAGGATGTCACGGCGAATGCAAAGGTGATCGGCGACGTGAAAAAGAAGCTCCGGGAGGCACCGGAGTATCTGGAGATCCGTGGGGAAGTCTACATGAAGAATGCGGATTTTGATGCCGTGAATGAAAAACAGGAGCTGCTCGGGAAAAAGCCGTTCGCCAATCCGAGAAACTGTGCGGCGGGCACGCTCCGCCAGCTGGATTCCGCGATCACGAAAGAACGTAAGCTGTCGCTGTTTATATTTAATATCCAGCAGGTGCGGGGAATGCAGTTTGACACGCACACACAGGGATATGAATATCTGAAGAAACAGGGAATTCATGTGATTGACGATTACCGTGTCTGCAAGACGGCAGATGAAGTGTGGGAGGCGATTACCGCCATCGGCGAGAACCGCGGCAACCTCGGCTATGACATCGACGGAGCGGTGGTCAAGATCAACCGTTTCTCGGACAGGGAGAAGCTCGGGGCAACCTCGAAAGTGCCTAGATGGGCGATCGCCTACAAATATCCGCCGGAGGAAAAAGAGACAAAGCTTTTGGATATCGAGCTGTCGGTCGGAAGGACAGGCAGGATCACGCCGACTGCGGTATTTGAGCCGATACGGCTCTGTGGAACGAGCGTTTCGAGGGCGACGCTTCACAATCAGGACTTTATCGATGATCTGGATGTCGGAATCGGGGACACCATCGTCGTCTACAAATCCGGCGAGATCATTCCGAAGGTGAAGGAAGTGCGGAAAGAAAAGCGCCCGGAGGGCTGGAAGCGCTTTGTGATACCGGATGTCTGTCCGGTGTGCGGGGCGAAGACAGAGCGGGAACGCGATACGGCGGACATCAAGTGTACATCGCCGAACTGCCCGGCGCAGCTGGAGCGCCACATCATCAATTTTGTCGGAAGAGACGCCATGGACATCAAAGGGTTCGGAACGGTTTATATTGAAGAACTCGTCAGAATGGGTTATATTAAAAATGTCGCGGACATTTTTTCGCTGAAGGAGCACCGGGAGGAACTGATTGCACAGGGAATCATCGGCAAGGAGAAGAACACGGACAAGCTTCTGGAGGCGATAGAAAAAGCCAAGCAGAATGATGCGTACAAGCTGTTGACCGGTCTTGGGATACCGAATGTCGGAAAGGCGGCAGCGAAGGCGATCATGAAGCATTTTAAGACCATGGAGCGGCTTTCGGAGGCATCCGAGGAGGAACTGACGGCAGTCGGGGACATCGGAAAAGTCAGTGCGGACTGCATCCGAAGTTATTTTTCGGATGAGAAGAACCAGGTGGTGCTGCAGAGACTCGCACAGGCCGGCGTCAACATGACGGCGGAGGAGAGCGAGACCGTGGACTCTGTCATTAGCGGAAAGACCCTTGTGGTGACGGGAACCCTGCCGACGCTTGGCAGAAAGGAAGCGCAGACGTTGATCGAGCGGTATGGAGGAAAGGTATCCGGATCTGTGTCAAAGAAGACGGATTATGTCCTCGCGGGGGAGAGCGCGGGAAGCAAGCTTACGAAGGCGCAGGAACTCGGCATCAGAGTGATCAGTGAGGACGAACTGTACGACATGCTGCAGATAGAGAGGTAACATTTTTATGCCAATCAGAATACAGAGTGATTTACCTGCAAAGGAAATACTGGAGAAGGAAAATATATTTGTTATGGATGAGAATCGTGCGATGCATCAGGACATCAGACCGATCAAGATCGGAATTTTAAATCTGATGCCGCTGAAAGAAGAGACGGAACTGCAGCTTCTGCGTTCCCTGTCGAACACGCCGCTTCAAGTCGATGTGACATTTGTTGCGGTGTCCAGCCATGAGTCCAAGAATACGTCGATGAGTCATCTGAATAAATTCTACGAGAGTTTTGTGGATATTAAGAGACGCTATTTTGACGGGCTGATCATCACCGGGGCACCGGTGGAGCAGATGGAATACGAGGACGTGGATTACTGGGAGGAGATCTGCCAGATCTTTGAGTGGACGAAGAGCCATGTGACGTCCACCCTGCATCTGTGCTGGGGGGCACAGGCGGGAATGTACTATCACTACGGTCTGAAAAAGTATCTCCTGCCGCAGAAAAAATTCGGTGTCTACGAACACCGTGTGATGAACCGGAAAGTGCCGCTGGTGCGCGGTTTTGACGATTACTTTATGGCGCCGCACTCCAGACATACCGAGGTGCGCACGGAGGACATCCGCAAAGTCAAGGAGCTGACCATTCTTGCGGAGTCTGAGGAGGCGGGCGTATTCCTCGCGATTGCGGACGAGGGCAGAAGAATCTTTGTGATGGGGCATCCGGAGTATGACCGCTACACGCTGGATAAGGAATACAAGCGGGACAAGGAGAAGGGGCTTCCCATTGAGCCGCCGGTCAACTATTATCCGGACGATGACGATACGAAAAAGCCGAACCTGCAGTGGCGCTCGCACGGCAATATCCTTTACAGCAACTGGTTAAATTACTACGTCTATCAGCAGACTCCTTATGAGTTCATTGATACGGCGGAGATTATAGGAAAGTGATGCGGCGTTTGCCAAGGCACGGAAAAGAGGACATAAGATGGCAGATACAATGAAGATGGAATACAAGATTTTCCTGGAGGCGGAGGACGTGTCGCAGTCGCGGATCCTTTCCTGTGCTTCCTACATGAAGCGTGTGTTAGAGAGCTGTAATAATCCTTATATCAGCAGGGCAGAACTTGATGACGAGAGCGATCTGGATGATTTTGTGCTGCGCCTTTTCGTGGAGGAGGAGATCGAGGAGAAGGAGTGCACCAACCCGGCGATGGCGGAGAGCTTTATCGAGGATATGGCGGAGCTTGTGACGGGGATTGCTGAAGCACATTCGTTCCTGGATCTGGAGGGAAGCTTTTCTGTCACATGGAAGGGAACGACGAGCGCATATGCCTTTGTTTCCCCAGGCGGTGATGATGGATGCGATTTTCAGGAACTCGGTGTGACCGAATAATTTAATACTTTTTTTGGTTTCCAAAACGGGAATAGTCTGTTATAATAAACGCATAATATCACTTAGGAGGCATTTGACATGGGTGAGGATCGCAAAACATTTAAAATAAAGGACGGTAATTTGGGAGAAGTGAAGATTGCAGATGAAGTGGTTGCCATCATCGCAGGACTTGCCGCTACCGAGGTTGAGGGCGTTGGTTCCATGGCTGGCAACATTACAAATGAACTGGTAAGTAAGCTTGGTATGAAGAACCTTTCCAAAGGAATTCGTGTAGAAGTTCTCGACGGAAAGGTAAGCGTGGATGTGGCACTGAACATTTCATATGGTTATTCGATCCCTGAAGTGTCAGCCAAGGTGCAGGACAGAGTCAAGAATGCGATTGAGAATATGACCGGTCTGGAAGTATCTATCGTGAATATCCGTATCGCAAGTGTGGACATGGGCAGCAACAAGTAACGCATCGAATCACGGTGAATAAGATAAAGGATGTCCCTGCGACATCCTTTTTTCCTGTACAGGGAAATGTGACGAAGAAGACGGAACATGAGAGAAAGGAAAGGTTTATGACCAGAAGAGAGTTGAGAGAACAGATATTTAAGCTGCTGTTTGGCGTGGAGTTCCATGACAGGCAGGAACTGCCGGAGCAGATTGCCGTCTATGAGGAGACGGAGGAGCCGTGGGATGCAAAGGACGGCGCGTATATTTCCGGCAAATGCGAGGATATCGTGGCGCATCTTGCAGAGATTGACGAGGCGATCGATGCTGTGGCAGAAGGCTGGAAGACCGGACGCATGGGAAAGGTAGATCTCACGCTGATTCGCCTGGCGGTCTATGAAATGAAGTATGATGAGGATGTGCCGGTCGGCGTTGCCATCAACGAGGCGGTGGAGCTTGCCAAAAAGTATGGCACCGATGAGTCGCCGGCATTTATCAACGGTGTACTTGCAAAGCTGGTATGAGAAAAAATATCTATTCTGTCGGTCAGGTAAATACATACATCCAGAACATGTTCGCACAGGATTTTATGTTGCACCAGATCAGCATCAAGGGGGAAGTGTCGAACTGTAAGTATCACTCCAGCGGTCATATTTATTTTACCCTCAAGGATCAGACGGGGACGATCGCCGCGGTCATGTTTTCCAGGTACCGCCGCGGACTTGCCTTTCAGATGAAGGAGGGAGACAAGGTTGTTGTGACCGGCTCCGTCGAGGTGTACGAGCGGGACGGAAAGTACCAGCTCTATGCCAGAGAGATTGAGCTTGAGGGTGCCGGGAATCTCTATCTGAAGTTTGAGGCGTTAAAGCGCGAACTCGAGGAGATGGGAATGTTCGATGCGGCATACAAAAAGCCGATACCCAGATATGCCACGAGGATCGGCATTGTGACAGCGCCTACGGGAGCCGCCATACAGGATATCCGCAACATTGCGGCCAGAAGGAATCCCTATGTGCAGTTGATCTTATATCCCGCGCTCGTGCAGGGGGACGGCGCCGCAGCAAGCATTGTGCGCGGCATCCATGCGCTGGATGTGCTGGGTGTGGACGTCATCATTGTGGGACGCGGCGGCGGTTCGATCGAGGATCTGTGGGCATTCAATGAAGAAGAGGTTGCGCGGGCGATTTTTGCATGCAACACGCCGGTGATCTCGGCGGTCGGACATCAGACGGATACGACGATATCGGATTATGTGGCGGATCTGCGGGCACCGACACCTTCCGCGGCGGCGGAGCTTGCAGTGTTTGATGTGCAGCTCGTCGAAAAGTGGCTGATGGATTACGGAACACAGATGAGACGCCAGCTGGAATTAAAGCTGAACCAGATGCGCACGCGTCTCATGCATGATGAGGAGAAGCTGCGCTATCTGAATCCGCGCGCCAAGCTCAAAGAGAATGAAAAGCGTTTGGACGAGCTGGGCGCCGCCTTAGAGCGCCGGATGCAGGCAACGCTTGAACAGAAGCGCCATACGCTGGCACTTCTTTCAGGAAGACTGGACGGGATGTCGCCGCTTAAGAAGCTGGCGCAGGGGTATTCCTATGTGGAGGATGCCGGCGGACATGCGCTGACGGATGCGGACACCGTGCAGATCGGAGAAGCGCTTTCCATTCATCTCTACCGGGGCAGCTTAAAAGCGGCTGTGACAGAGATCCGTAAGCAGGATGCCGCAGAGGATGGTTTGGAGAAAGGAAGAATCGATGGATAATCAGAACGAAAAAAAGCCGACGCTTGAGGAGGCTTTTACCCGGATCGAGGCGATCCTTACACAGATGGAACAGCCGGAGATTTCGCTGGAGGAATCTTTTTCGCTGTATCAGCAGGGGGTATTGCAATTAAAAAATTGCGGAACCATTCTGGACGAAGTGGAAAAAAAGATGCAGATCCTCGGTGAGGACGGGGAAATAGAAGAGATGTAAGAACGGTAGGGGGATGCAGACGATGGATTTTAAGACCGAGATGGCGGAGCGCACAGCGCAGATTGAACAGATCATAAAAAAATACCTGCCAAAGGAAGAAGGCTATCAGAAGACCATCATGGAGGCGATGAATTACAGCGTGCTGGCGGGAGGTAAGCGTCTCCGCCCGATGCTGATGCAGGAGACTTACCGCCTGTTTGGAGGAAGATCCGAGGTGATCGAACCGTTCATGGCAGCGATCGAGATGATTCACACCTACTCACTGGTGCATGATGATCTTCCGGCAATGGATAATGACGAATACCGCCGCGGGAAGAAGACCACGCATGCCGTGTACGGGGAGGCAATGGGAATCCTCGCGGGAGATGCGCTTCTGAATTATGCATATGAGACTGCGGCACGGGCATTTGCCATGGAACCGGGCAATCCCGGGGTATGCCAGGCATTTCAGATTCTGACCGCAAAGGCGGGAATCTATGGAATGGTCGGCGGTCAGACGGTGGACGTCGAGTCGGAGGGAAAGCCGGGCATGACCAAGGAAAAGCTCGATTTTATCTACCGTCTGAAGACGAGTGCTCTGATCGAGGGGGCAATGCTCACAGGAGCGGTGCTGGCGGGAGCCACGCAGGGCGAACAGAAGATTATCGAGCAGACAGCCGGTGAGGTCGGACTTGCATTTCAGATCCAGGACGACATTCTGGATGTCACGAGCACCATGGAGGTATTGGGAAAGCCCATCGGCAGCGATGAGAAGAACCACAAGATCACGTACGTGACCTATGAGGGCATTGAGAAGGCGAAGGCGGATGTTGCGTCGCTATCCGAGCAGGCGATTGCGCGGATGGATTCCCTTGTGGTTAAGAACGAATATCTGACGGAACTGCTCAGATATCTGATCCTCCGGGAGAAGTAAACTACGATAAAAAGCAGAGGTGCTCTGTATGATCTTGGAACGTATACAAAAAGAAAATGATATCAAGGAACTCTCCGATGAGGAACTGAAAATTCTTGCATCGGAGATTCGTCAATTTTTAATCGAGAAAATCTCGGATACCGGGGGACATCTTGCGTCTAATCTGGGCGTGATCGAGCTGACCATGGCGCTGCATCTGTTTTTGGATCTGCCGAAGGATAAGCTGATCTGGGATGTCGGGCATCAGTCTTATACCCACAAGCTTCTGACCGGAAGAAAAGAGGGATTTGACCAGCTGCGCAAGTACGGGGGAATGAGCGGATTCCCGAAGCGCAAGGAAAGCGAATGTGACTGCTTTGACACGGGACACAGTTCCACGTCCATTTCGGCGGGACTGGGGTACGCGCATGCGAGAGAGATCACGGGGGAGGACTACAAGGTGGTGTCGGTGATCGGAGACGGTGCGCTGACCGGAGGCATGGCGTTTGAGGCGCTTAATAATGCGGCACAGCTTAACTCCAACTTTATCATTGTCCTAAACGACAATAATATGTCCATCTCGGAGAATGTCGGCGGACTGTCCACCTACCTGGCTGGGTTCCGCACGGCGGATGCCTACCGGGATTTAAAGCTCGGGGTCATGAATTCCCTCAACAAGATTCCGGTCTACGGCGATAAGATGGTGGAGCGTATCCGGCGCACGAAGAGCGGAATTAAGCAGCTGTTCATTCCGGGGATGCTGTTTGAGGAACTGGGGATTATTTATCTCGGACCGGTGGACGGAGGCGATATCAAGGGTATTTTAAAGCTGCTGCAGGAAGCGTCGCGTGTGGATGGACCGGTGCTGGTGCATGTCATCACGCACAAGGGAACAGGCTATGCACCTGCCGAGCGGCATCCGGCGCGGTTCCACGGGACGGAGCCGTTTGATATCGAGACGGGACTTCCGAAGCATCCGCGGACAAAGGCAAATTACACCGATGTTTTTTCCACGGTGATGCGCAAGCTTGGCGACCGTGATGAGCGCGTGGTGGCAATCACGGCGGCGATGACCGACGGAACGGGATTAAAACGTTTCCACAATATGTTTCCGGAGCGCTTTTTTGATGTGGGCATTGCGGAGCAGCATGCGGTGACATTTGCGGCGGGGCTCGCGGCGGGAGGCTTAAAGCCGATCTTTGCCGTGTATTCATCTTTTTTACAGCGCGCCTACGACCAGATCCTCCACGACGTCTGTATTCAGAACCTGCCGGTGGTATTTGCGATCGACCGTGCAGGACTTGTGGGCAGCGACGGGGAGACCCACCAGGGAATTTTTGACATCTCCTATCTCTCAACGATACCGAATATGACCATTATGGCGCCGAAGAATAAATGGGAACTGTCGGATATGATTAAATATGCAGTTGATTTTTCCGCGCCGATTGCGATAAGATATCCGAGAGGAGAGGCGTATGACGGATTAAGAGAGTACCGGGCGCCGATCGCCTGCGGCAAGAGTGAGTGGATCTACCGGTCGGGTCAGATCGCGCTGTTTGCACTTGGTGCGATGGTGAAGACGGCGGAGGCGGTGCATGAGCGGCTGAAGGCGCTCGGCTATGAGAGCAGCTTAATCAATGCGCGGTTTGCAAAGCCGCTGGATGAGGATGCGCTCCTGTCCGCAGCAAGGCATCACGACCTTATCGTTACGATGGAGGAGAATGTGATCAGCGGCGGCATGGGCGAACAGGTCATGCGTTTTTATGAGGAGCACAATCTCTCTGTGAGAGTGCTTGCCATCGCGATTCCGGATGAGTACGTGGAACATGGCAATGTGGAGATTCTGCGCAGGGAAGTCGGAATCGATGCGGAGACGATCACGGAGCGCACCATAGAGGCATATGAAGAACTGCACGCACAGGAAAGCGGTGCGGAAAGGAATGACTTTTGAAAGAACGATTAGATGTTTTGCTTGTAAACAGAGGACTGGCTCCGTCGAGGGAGAAGGCAAAGACCATGATTATGGAAGGCAATGTCTTTGTGGAGAACCAGCGGGAAGATAAGGCGGGGGCTACATTTGACACGGAGGCCGAGATCACCGTAAAGGGGAATACGCTCAAATACGTGAGCCGCGGCGGATTAAAGCTTGAAAAAGCCATGACGCATTTCGGAATCACGCTGGAGGGTAAGGTCTGCATGGATATCGGAGCTTCCACCGGTGGATTTACCGACTGCATGCTGCAAAACGGAGCCGTCAAGGTGTATTCCGTGGACGTCGGCTATGGTCAGTTCGCATGGAAGCTGCGCCAGGATCCGCGCGTGGTCTGCATGGAGAAGACCAATATCCGCTATGTGACCCCGGCGGATATCGATGACGTGCTGGATTTTGCGTCGGTGGATGTGTCGTTTATTTCCCTTACCAAGGTTTTAATCCCGGCACGGGAGCTCTTAAGAGACGGCGGCGAGATGGTCTGTCTCATCAAGCCCCAGTTTGAAGCCGGACGGGAAAAAGTCGGGAAAAAGGGTGTTGTGCGTGACAAGGCTGTTCACGAGGAAGTGGTAGAGCGGATCATTGAATTCGCGTCACAGAACGGATTTTTTGTAAAAAATCTGGAATATTCGCCCATCAAGGGACCGGAAGGAAACATCGAGTATCTGGTGTACATCCGGAAGGATGAGACGGGCGGCGTGGATGCGGCAGTCGACATTGAGGCGGTCGTGGATGCAGCGCACGGCGAGTTAGACAAGTAACCGGACGTCTGTGAATGACCGGGCGTCTGCCGGATGTGGGGAAGCTTATGAGACATTTTTTGATCATCACAAATACATATAAGGACGAGAACGGCAGACTCACCGGAGAACTTGCGGCGTATATCCGCAAAAAGGGCGGAGAATGTGACTGCTTTTACAGTGACGGGGAGAGCAAAAGCGAGGCGGCGCCTGCTTTGGATAAGATGGATCCAGCGACGGACTGCGTCATGGTGTTAGGCGGCGACGGAACGCTGATCCGCGCGGCATCCAGGCTGGTGGACAGCAGGATTCCGTTGATCGGCGTGAACCTTGGTACGGTCGGTTATCTGTGTGAACTCGAGGAGAGCAACGTGTTTGACGCGGTTGACCGTCTGATGGCGGATGACTGTATGGTGGAGGAGCGCATGATGCTCACCGGCGCAGGCATCCTTGGCGGAGTGCGGGAAGAATACGGGGTTGCCCTGAATGATATCGTGATTCACCGCACGGGGGAGTTGTCGGTAGTCAGCCTGATCGTCTATGTGAACGGGGAGTATCTGCATACGTTTCGGGCGGACGGAATCATTGTGTCGACGCCGACCGGTTCTACCGGCTACAATATGTCGGCAGGCGGACCGATCGTGGATCCGAAGGCACAGATGATTTTAATTACGCCGATCAATGCGCATAATCTCAATTCACGCAGTATTGTGATCGGTGCGGAGGACGAAGTGGTTGTTGAGATCGGCAGAAGGCGCTCACAGAAGGATGAGACGCTGGAGGTCAGCTTTGACGGGGATACCGCCGCAAGACTTGTGGTGGGAGATAAGTTCAGTATCCGGAAGGCTTCGGACACGACAAGGATCTTAAAGCTGAGCAACAAGAGCTTTCTCGAGATCCTAAGCAAAAAGATGCAGGTATACACATAAGCGGGAAACGGAGGGCAGAATGAAAACCAAACGACAGGCGAAAATGCTGGAACTGATCAAGAGAAATGACATTGAAACACAGGAAGAACTGTCGGATTATCTGGAGCGTGAGGGCTATCAGGTAACACAGGCGACGGTTTCCAGGGACATCCGGGAACTAAAGCTCACCAAGGTTGCAATGAGCAACGGCAGGCAGAAATACGTTGCGCTGCAGGAGACGGACGAAAATCTGTCGCAGAAATATGTGCGCGTGTTCCACGACGGATTTGTATCCATGGATATGGCGCAGAATATTCTGGTCATTAAGACTGTCTCGGGTATGGCGATGGCGGTGGCGGCTGCGTTAGATGCCATGCATATGCACGAGATCGTGGGCTGCATTGCGGGGGATGACACCATCATGTGCGCGATCCGCAGTGTGGATGATACCGTTGCGGTGATGAACCGCTTGAAAAAGCTTGTGGAAGACTAGACGGGATTCTTTTGGGGAGAGTAGAAGGAGATTCTATGTTACAAAGTCTGCATGTGAAAAATCTGGCACTGATTGACGAGGCGGAGGTGGATTTTACCCGGGGACTCAATATCCTCTCGGGAGAGACCGGTGCGGGTAAGTCCATCATCATCGGTTCGATCAATCTGGCGCTGGGTGAAAAAGTGCAAAAGGAAATGTTGAGAGAAGATCCGCAGACCGGGGAGTTTGCTCCGGCGCTGGTAGAACTGGTATTTACGGTGGAGAACGGGCAGGAACGGCAAAAGCTGGAGGCGCTCGAGGTCTATCCGGAAGATGACCAGGTGATCCTAAGCCGCAGAATCGTAGGCGGAAGGGGAACGGCGCGCGTCAACGGTCAGAGTATGCCGGCATCCGCGGTGCGCGAGATCGCGGCGATTTTAATTGACATTCACGGTCAGCATGAGCATCAGTCGCTTCTCTCAAAGCGCAGACATTTGGAGATTCTGGATGCCTATGTGGGAGAGACGCTGACAGAGAAAAAGAAGGCGCTCGCAGAGACTTACCGCAGCTACAAAAAGCTGGTGGAGGAAGAGAAAAATGCCGGCATAGACGGCGCAGAGCGCGAGCGGGAGATTTCGTTCCTGGAGTACGAGATCCGTGAGATCGAGGAGGCAGGACTTCGGGAAGGCGAGGACGAGGAACTGGAGAATGAGTACCGCCGGTTTTCCAACGGACAGAAGATTGTGAATGCCGTAAACGGTGCATACAGCAATACCGGCGGCGAATCGGACTGTGCGTCGGAGCTGACCGGAAGGGCGGTACGCGAGCTCTCGTCAGTCTCCGGATACGATGAGAAGCTTGCCGAACTCGAGCGCGAGCTGCTTGAGATCGACGGGCTGTTAAGCGATTTCAACCGGGAACTTGCCGATTATGTCGAGAATATGGAGTACGATGAGGAGACGTTCTACCAGGTGGAGAAGCGTCTCGATGAGGTAAATCATCTGAAATCCAAATACGGCAGCACGATCCCGGATGTGCTTCTGGCATTAGAAGAGAAGCAGGAACGCCTGATGCAGCTTAAGGACTATGACACGTATCTCGCCGGTCTTAAGGAAGAGATTGCGCGGACCAAAAAAGTATTAGAGAAGCAGAGCAGCGAGGTGTCCGCAATGCGTAAGGAGGCGGCAGAGCGGCTTACCGCGGCGGTCACGCAGGCGCTACTGGATCTGAATTTCCTTGATGTGCGTTTTACGATGAATTTTGAGCGCATGGCAGAGTATACGGCGAACGGATTCGACGATGCGGAATTTTTGATTTCCACGAACCCGGGCGAGCCGTTAAAACCGCTCGGAAAAGTAGCGTCGGGAGGAGAACTTTCGCGTATCATGCTCGCCATCAAGACGGTGTTAGCGGATGAGGATGCGGTGGAGACGCTGATTTTCGATGAGATTGACAGCGGAATCAGCGGACGGACGGCGCAGATGGTTTCCGAGAAGATGAATGTGCTGGGACGGTCACATCAGATTATCTGTATCACACATCTTCCACAGATTGCGGCGATGGCGGATTCCCATTACCTGATCCAGAAATCCGTACAGAATCAGACGACAGTCTCCACGATCCGCAGACTGTCGGAGGAGGAGAGCATACAGGAGCTTTCCCGTATGCTTGGAGGCGTGGAGATCACGGAGACGGTAAAAGAGAGTGCGAGAGAGATGCGCGCGCTTGCAAAAAGCAAAAAATCGGGGTTTGAAAAGTAAAAATATTCACATAATAAAAGAAGATACCACAGGTATGAGATACCATGGTATCTTCTTTTTTTGTTGTGTGGCGGCCTTTGGGTTACAGAAAATGGTATGGGGGCAGATATGAGACATAAATTTTATTTTTTGATACAGCAGATCACGTGGGTTGTTTTTTTGTTTTTGACGCTGTTTGCCGTAAAGACGTTTGAGCGGGCACTGCCGGATGAGATCTACGTTCCGTTCGGGGAAAAGGCGGATTACCGGTTTGGCGTTCCGGTGAGCGTGACGTTAAAGGACGATAGCGAGGAAGTGTTCTACCGCTTAAACGGGCAGGAGGATGCCGTGGCGGAGGCCCCTTTTTATACCGTTACCTGCAAGCTATTCGGCATTTTCCCGGTAAAAGACGTGAAGGTGATGATGGTCGACAGACAGGAGGTGACTGCGGGCGGCGAGGCGATCGGTATCTATGTGAAGACGGACGGAATCCTGGTGCTCGGCACTGCAAAGATTGCGGATGCGTTGGGCAATGAGTGCAGCCCGGCGCAGAATCTGGTGCAGAGCGGGGATTATATTGTGAGCGTGAACGGGGAGACGGTGTGCGGGAAAGAGGAGCTGATGGACAAGATTGACAGCTACGGCAGCGGACGTGAGATCATCGGAGTGATGCGGAAGGGGGAGTATGTGGAAGTATCCATGAATCCGGTCAAAGGCGAGACGGGAAAATACCGCCTTGGAATCTGGGTGCGGGATGATCTTGCCGGGGTCGGAACACTGACCTACTACAGGCAGGACGGCAGCTTTGGCGCACTCGGACATGCGGTGAGCGACGGCGACACCGGCGTGCAGATGAGCCTGTCGGAAGGATATATTTACGAGACGAAAATCGTCAGCATCCAGAAGGGGAAGAACGGCGTCCCGGGCGAACTTGCGGGGATCATTGACTACGGGAAATCGCATTGCATGGGAAGCATTACGGAGAACTCGCCGCTTGGCATCCGCGGCATGTTAAATGATACGGCGGGAGAACTGGAAGGAGAAGTCTACGAGGTGGCTTATAAGCAGGACATTGCGCTTGGAAAAGCCTACATCATCTCGGAGGTGTCCGGGGAGCGCGCGGAGTATGAGATCGAGATAGAGAGTCTTGATTACAGTGGGGATGAGGAAAACAAGGGAATCCTTTTTAAAGTCACGGATGAGCGGCTTTTAGGCCTGACCGGAGGAATCGTACAGGGGATGAGCGGCAGTCCGATTATCCAGAACGGAAAGATGATCGGGGCGGTGACGCATGTGTTTGTGTCGGATGCGTCGATGGGGTACGGAATCTTTATTGAGAAAATGTTGTGATTGTACGACAAAAACTTTTACAACGTCTGGTACTTATGGTATACTACAGTCAGTATTGTTGGCTTTAAGGACGGAAGACGGAATGGAACAGCAGGAACATATACAAAAACTGGCAGATGAATACTACGAAGAGGGCAGAGCCAGATTCTTTGACCACAAGCTGGAGGAAGCGGCGATGCTTGTACAGAATGCGCTTCATCTCTACAAGAAGTGCGACGACATGTTAAAATACGCCACAGCGCTCAATCTGCTCGGGGTGATCTACGGCGCCACGGGGAACGAGACGATGGCGGTGGATTATCTGGTCGAAGGACTTGAGTGTGCGATCGATTACCAGCTAAATAACATCACGACACTCTTTTATAACAATATCGGCTCCAGATACCAGGAACTGGGAGAGCATGAGAAGGCGATCGACTATTTCTTAAAGTCGGCGCGGGAACTGCAGAATCCGACCTGCATCAAGGAGGAACGCCACCGTTCCTGGGCTCTGATTACCTACCTGAATCTGGCGGTCTCCTACTACGAACTGAACCTGTACGAGCCTTCCTACAAATATTTAGAGCAGGCAGAGCGGCAGCTTGACGAGGAAGTGGAGGAGATGTATCATTATACGGTACTGATCTTCAAATGTAGGCTGCTCTGGCAGATGGGAAAGGGGGACTATGTGTATGAGTACATGGAGGATCTTCTGGCGAGCGGTGAAAAAGACAGCAATGCGTCGGATTATCTGAACGATATGAAGGATCTGTGTCAGCTGTTCCGCGACATGAAAGAGTATGAATACTGGAAGCAGACCATATCTGCGGTCGAGACCTATACGATCGATCAGAAAACCGTCTTTTTCCAGCTGTTTCTGACGGAATTGTGGATGGACTACTATCAGACTGTGGGGAACGAAGAGCGCTATGTGGAACTGTGTGTGGCACATGCGGATCTGTATAAGCGCCAGAAAGCGATCGATGCGAAGGATCGCGCCACAGCGATCGACATCAAGGTCCAGCTGCGGGAAAAAGAGGCGGAGCGCAAGCGCGTGGAGACTATGTCTGTGACGGATGCGCTGACCGGGCTGGGGAACCGCTATTCTCTTGAGCGTGAGGCGGTGCATATCATAAGGGATGCGGGCGGTGAGCGGATCACGGTCGGCGTTTTGGACATCGACTGCTTTAAGCAGCTGAACGATACCTACGGGCATATTCAGGGAGACCGCTGCCTGAAGGTGGTGGCGGATATTCTGAAGGAGGCAGTGATGGACTGCGGACATGTCTACCGGTTTGGCGGGGATGAGTTCGTGATGTTGTTTCCGGCAGGGATGGAGAACCGGATCGAGGGGATCGCGGAGGCGATCCTGCAGAAGATTGCGGAGGCGGGAATCGCAAACGAGCACTCGGTTGTGCAGCCCAATCTTACCATCTCCCAGGGGTATGCCTGCTTTGTGCCAGAGGGCACAGAGAGCGGAGCGCGTCTGATTGAGCACGCGGACAAGGCGCTTTACTATGTGAAGAGAAACAGCAGAAACGCATATTATATCATACGCGAATGATGCATATACTTCAGTTGACGACTAGCTTCGACAAATTTTCTTGCGTTGGAATCAGTATCATCAGTAAGCAAAGAGTTTTGTCACAGGAGGGGCTAAAATGGAAAAACTGAATGTTGCAATAGCAGATGATAATGAGAGAATGCTGCGATTATTAGGGGATATTATCGAAAGTGATGACGAACTGAATGTTGTAGGAGTCGCCCGCGACGGCGAGGAAGCATACCATGTGATAAAGGCGAAAGAACCGGATGTCGTGCTGCTCGACATTGTGATGCCGAAGCTTGACGGATTGGGGGTTTTAGACCGCGTGAGTCAGGACACCTCCATAAAAAAGCATCCGGCGTTTATTATGATCAGCGCGATCGGTCAGGAGAAAATCACGGAAGATGCGTTTGCGCGCGGCGCAGATTATTACATTATGAAGCCGTTTGACAATGATATCGTGTTAAGCCGCATCAAGAATGTGAGAAGACCTGCGGCGGGACGCGGTGCGGAAGTGCGCAAGGTCAATGCCTATGAGAAGGCGGAGGAGACAAAGGAGCGCAACCTGGAAGCGGATGTCACCGATATTATTCACGAGATCGGAGTTCCGGCGCATATCAAAGGGTATCAGTATCTGCGGGATGCGATTGTCATGTCCGTCAATGACATGGATATGCTCAACTCGATCACGAAAATTCTTTATCCCACGATCGCGAAGAAGTACCAGACAACCTCCAGCCGTGTGGAGCGGGCAATCCGGCATGCGATCGAGGTGGCGTGGAGCAGAGGCAAGATGGATACCATTGATGAGATGTTCGGGTATACCATCCACAACGGAAAAGGAAAACCGACGAATTCGGAGTTTATCGCACTGATTACCGACCGGATACGTCTGGAATATAAGATGCATTAACGATGAGGACATATTTTTCAGGAGGCGCAAAGCCGAAGAAGAGTATGTCCTCATTTTCGGATAACCGGTTCCTTTTGAGCGTCAGATGTGCTATAATTATACGATGATTTTTCGGAGGATGGCAGATGCAGAAAAACAGGTATCAGCTCAGGTGCGCGGCAGGAAAATACTGGCTGTTAGATATGGAGCAGGATGGAGAAACGTATCGGCCGCCGCTCATGTTAAATGAGAGCGGGGCTTATATCTTCAGGCAGTATATGGCAGGAAACACGGCGGATAAAATCGCGGAGGAGCTTGCCACTATGTACGGGGGGACCGCAGACGATATGCGGACAGATGTGATGCAGTTTATCAGACAAATGGAACTACAGGGGATCTTGTAAACGATGAATATATTATTGGTGGGAAGCAAATGCCGCTTCCTTCAGCTTTTGACGGACAAACTGGACAAAGAAGGGCACCGTGTGTTTTTGCTGACGGCAGAAGACAAATCGGTCAGAACGTCCAAAAAGATATTTGAGACGTATCATTTTGCATACGACAATCCGTGCATCAGAGAGGTGCTTGAGGGAGTGCGTCCGGATGTGACAGTCTTTATGGGCGCCTATGATACAGGCTTTCTCTGGGGGAAGGGGAGCAGCACGGCGTCGGCGTACACTTCAGGCCTGTTTCAGCTGCTGATGAATGAGACGGCTGGTAATGTGGGACGCTTTTTGTATCTCTCGTCGGAGGAAGTCTTCGGGGGAGAGTATACACAGGACATTTCGTGCGAGGAAAACTGTGCGGCTTATACGGTACGCGCGCAGGCGATTGCGGCGGGAGAGGAACTCTGCCGCAGTTACTTTAACATGGGCTATGAGACGATCGTGCTGCGGCTGGATCATCTCTACGGGGAACCGCTTACCGGGGCGGAAGCGCGTGATATCTGCGCCCGCATGAGTGTGGAGGGGCTGGAAACCGGTGAGATCCGGGTAAATCCCCACAACCGTGTGGCGTTGTTACACTATTCGGATGCCGTCGAATTTTTGTATGCGGTGATTACGGCAAAAAAGATGACGTACGGTGTCTATCAGATTTCTTCCGGAGAGACGATTTCCGTGCGAAGCGCAGCGGAGTTTGTGGCGGCGGAACTGGAAGGTGTGAAAGTCGTAGAGGACACCGGAAGAGAGCGGATGGAGCCGGTTTTGTCCAACCAGAGATTTGCGGAGGAGTTCGGAATCCGCATTGTACATAAGCCGGAGACTGAGATCGGCAGGGAGGCGGCGTACATCCGGCAGCACGCATCTTCTTTTGTGCGGACACAGAGCAGAAAAAAGGGATGGAGCCGGTTCGGAGAGCGGTCGCGAGAGGCCGTAAGAGCGATGATTCCGTTCGCGGAGAATCTGCTTTGTTTCCTTCCGTTTTTCCTGTTAAATAACTGGATGGCGGGGAGTGCGTATTTCCAGAATATTGATTTTTATCTGCTGTATGTGCTGCTGTTTGCCATTACCTACGGGCAGCAGCAGGCGACATTCTCCTCGATACTTGCGGTGGCGGGGTATCTTGCGGTGCAGATGTATCAGCGGAGCGGTTTTGATGTGGTGCTGGATGTCAACACGTACATATGGATTGCACAGCTGCTGATTCTGGGACTTGTGATCGGCTATATGCGTGACCGTCTGCATGCGGTGGAGGAGGAGGAGCGCCATGAGGTGGATTTCCTCTCCAGACAGGTGGAGGACATCTCGGATGTCAACGGCAGCAACGTGCGCATCAAGGAGATTCTGTCAAATCAGATCGTCAACCAGAACGACAGCTTCGGAAAGCTGTATGAGATCACGTCCAGCCTGGACAAGTACGAGCCGAGTGAAGTGTTGTTCTATGCCGCAGAGGTGCTGGCAAAGCTGATGGACAGTCAGGATGTCGCAATCTATACGGTGGCAAACCACTCCTATGCGCGTCTGTTCTCGGCAACTTCGCCGAAGGCACGCATGCTCGGAAATTCCATTCACTATGTGCAGATGGAAGAACTCTATGAAAAGCTGCGGGAGAAAAAAGTATTCATCAACAAAACCATGGATGAGCGCTATCCGCTGATGGCGGACGCCATTTATTCGGAGGACGAGATGCAGCTGATTCTGATGGTGTGGGGAATCCCGTGGGAGAGAATGACACTCGGGCAGGCGAATATGCTCACTGTGATCGGCTATCTGGTTCAGAACGCGGTCGTGCGCGCCAACCGTTATCTCTCGGCGCTGGAACAGCAGCGCTATATCCACGGCACCAGAATTTTGGAGGCGGACGCGTTTGTTTCGCTGGTGAAGGCTTATCTTAACGCCAGGGAGAAGAAGCTGACGGAGTGTGCGCTCGTCGTTTTCGAGGAGGGTGAGACCTCCAGGGAGGAAGCCGCAGGCATCCTTTCCGGCATGATGCGCCAGAGCGATTATCTCGGAGAACTCCCCGACGGAAAGATGTACGCACTGCTTGCCAACACGAGCGCAGAGGATGCGGGAATGGTTGTGGAGCGTTTTAGGAGCGCAGGCTTTCCGTGCAGGATGAAAGAGGAGATGGAACTATGAGCAGGATCGAAACGTATTTTCTGCTGCTTGTGGTACTCAATTTGTGCGTCACGGCGGCGTATGTCCTGTGGAATGAGCAGCATTGGAGAGAAGAGCCGGGGAAGCGCACCGGCGGAAGAATCCGCGCGGCGGTTATGCTTTTGGCACCGGTGATCGGTCCCGTTTTCTTTGTGGCGGGAGAACTCGCGCGCCATCTATTATTCGGACAGTCGGCGGATCTGGAAGATGTTATTTTCAGTAAGGAGCGTGTCAGAACACATTTTATGGCGGATGAGGAGCAGGAGCGGAATGTGGTGCCGATCGAGGAGGCACTGGCGATTTCCGACCGGGATAGTCTGCGCACACTGATTATGAATGTGGTCAGAGGAGATGTCACGGATTCTCTCGGATCGCTGGCGCTGGCACTTGACAGTGAGGACACCGAGACCTCCCACTATGCGGCGTCGGTGCTTCGGGATGTGCTCAACGATTTCAGGCAGCATGCACAGGAACTCTACCGGCAGATGCAAAAGGACGGCAGAGAGGCGGGGGACGATGCCTGCCTTCTGATCGAGTACATGTATGTCGTCTTAAAACAGAATGTTTTTCACGAGACCGAACAGCGGACATTTGTGGATATGTTTGAGGAGGCGTGTGAACTTCTCTATGAAAAAGATTACCGGAAACTCACTGCGCAATACATCGAATGGCTGTGTGAACTGCTGCTCCGCTTAAAGGAATTCGGGCGGATGCATTACTGGTGCAACCGGAGCCGGGAATTATATCCGGATGCGCTTTCCACGTACACCTGCTATTTGAAAATGTATTTTACGCAGGAGAAGAAAACCGAATTTTTCCGGGAACTGGATCGGCTGAAAGCGTCCAATATCGTCATTGACAGGGAGACGTTAGAGCTGATCCGGACGTTCAGTTAGTCCGGCAGGAAGGAAATGACATGGTATCACGCAGAAATTATCTGACGATTGCAATGATGTTTGTGATTCTGCTTTTTATGTTTCAGTTTACAGGCGTCATGAAAGAACAGTTAAGTGAATATGAGAGCAACGAATATGCAGACGATACCACAACATCCTTTCAACGGTCGGATGCATTTCTGGCAGAACAGACATCTGCCGACGCCTGCGAGGTGATCTATGTGGGCGAAGCAGGGGGAGCGGAGGAATCCGTGGTAAAGACATGGTGCAGCTACCGCAAGCGGACGTTTTTTTGCAGCAGCTCCCTCGCACTGCTTGACAGCCTGCAGGATGATGCACTGCAGGTGCTGGTGGTGGACGGCAGCAAGGTGACGTCGGAAGAAGAGGTGGCGGTTCTTCGCAGAGAGGCACAAATGGGTGTGACTGTGATTTTTGCAACCCTGCCGCAGAGCTCTGTGATAAGGGAGTACCGGGATTTAAGGGAGCTTCTCGGAATCCGCGCGGTGATTGCGGATGAGATACCGCTTGCGGGCATGCATCTGTTTTCCGGCTTTCTGCTCGGCGGGGAAGAGATCTATGAGGTCACGGAACTCGGGGAGGAGGAGCGTCAGGACATGAACCCTTCTGTTCCCTGGTATACGACCGGCGCGGGAACCAAGACCTATATGGTCGGCACGCTGTCCGATGAGACGATCGAACAGACGGTGGATAACGAAATACGGGCACAGTATGCGGGAATGGAGGAAGAGGCGGCAAAAAACAGCCTTCTGCCTGCCATTCTCTGGAGAAACAGTGTGGATACGGCAAAGATTTTCTGTGTGAACGGGGATTATCTTGCAGACATAAGCGCTGTTGGAATACTGGACGCCATGATGGGGGAGACATATGATTACGATATCTACCCGGTGATTAACGCACAGAATCTTGTGATTGCAGATCTGCCGACGTTCGTCTCCGAGAACGAGGAGGAGATGCAGAAGCGCTACAGTCAGTCCGCACAGGCAGTGTATCAGGAAATTGTGTGGCCGTCGCTGACCTCCATTGCCTCCCGGACGGGGGCAAAGATGACCTGCATGATGACGCCGCAGTTTACGTATACGGATGAGGAAGAGCCGGATGGAGAGAACGTCACCTATTACCTGAAACGTCTGAAGGAGGAGCACGCGGAGGCGGGACTGTCCGCAGACAGCATGGAAGGGATCCCGCTCTCAGAAAAAATAAAGCAGGATCAGACGTTCTGGCAGACCTATGCGCCGTCCTACCGGTTTTTATCCCTCTACGCGGACGGAGTAAAGAGCATCGGGGAGAAGAGTGCCCTTCCAGCGGAAATCCGGACGGTTGCGCTCGGATCCGGCGCCAGCGGGCAGGCGGTGGGGTATCTCAATGAGAACGTCACACTGCAGCCGTCGACGAGTTCCGGAATCCGGCATACGTTTCTGGATGATTTTAAAGTGAAATGCATGGAGACGGCGCTCGGCTATTCCAACATCACACTCGACCTCTATAGCGTGACGTATCCGGAAGGGGACGAGGATTCCTGGGAGAAAATGTCCAAGAAGATCGCAGCAAACCTGGGCACCTACTGGAAAGCGTATGAAGCGTTTGACGCAACCACCCTGACAGAGAGTGATGTGCGCATCCGCAGATTTCTGGCACTTGACTATAAGCAGCAGCGCGCGGGCAATGTGATTACACTTTCCTTAGAGCACCGGGAGGATGCGGCATGGTTTCTGCTGCGCCTGCACGGAGAGAAAGTCACAGAAGTTGCGGGCGGAAGCTTTGAAGAGATAGAAGACGGCGTCTACCTGATTCTTGCCGAGGAAGATGAGGTCTCCGTGGAAGTGCAGACCGGGGAAACATGGCAGTATCAGGACGGTGGAAAGCGTGGTGACGGCACATGAGAATATGTATTGTGGCAGAGGGATGCTATCCCTATGTTGTCGGGGGTGTATCGAGCTGGATACACAGTATGATAAAAATATTTCCGGAGTACCAGTTTGTCGTGCTGGCGATTGTGGCGAACCGTTCGCTGCGCGGAAAGTTTGTCTACGATCTCCCGGAGAATGTGGTGGAAGTGCACGAACTGTATCTGGAGGATGCAGACTGGCGGCCAAAAGAACTTAAAAGAGCAGCCAGACTGAAGTTAAATGAGCGGGAGTACGCCGCACTGCGGAGCCTGTTGATGAACCAGAATGTAGACTGGGATACCCTGTTCTCCTTTTTCGGGGAGAAGGAATTCTCTTTGAATGAACTTCTCATGGGGGAGGATTTTTTCCGGGCGGTGCAGGAATGTTATACGGTGCGGTATGCGGGGGCGGTGTTTTCTGATTTCCTCTGGACGATGCGCTCCATGTATCTTCCGCTGTTTCTGACACTTGGCATGCGGCTGCCGAGGGCGGATGTGTATCACTGTGTGGCGACGGGATATGCGGGCGTGCTGGGCAGCATGGCAAAGCGCAGGTTTGGCTGCAGGCTTCTGATCTCGGAGCATGGAATCTACACCAGGGAGCGCGAGGAAGAATTGATCCGTGCGGACTGGGTGTCAGGCATCTATAAAAATATCTGGATTGAGCAGTTCAAGAAAATGTCGAAGCTTGCCTATGACAGGGCGGATCTGGTGACAAGCCTTTACGCGCACGCGAGAGAGCTTCAGATCGAACTGGGATGTCCTGCGGATAAGACGAGCATTACCCCGAATGGGATTGATCCGGCGCGGTTTGACGGTTTGAAGCGTCCGGAAGCGATGGAGCCGGATATGGTGCACATCGGTGCGGTACTCCGCGTGACGCCGATCAAGGATGTCAAGACCATGATCCGGGCGTTTGCGTATGCAAAGCGCGATGTGCCTAACTTAAAATTATGGATCATGGGGCCGACGGAAGAAGACGAGGAATACGCGAGAGAATGTTTTGATCTGGTGGAGCTGATGGAACTGCCGGATGTGGTGTTTACCGGAAGGGTGAATGTGACGGAATATCTCGGCGGACTGGATTTTACCATTCTGACCAGTATCAGCGAGGGGCAGCCGTTAACGGTTCTGGAGGGCTATGCGGCGAAGCTTCCGGCGATAGCAACCGATGTCGGAAACTGCCGCGGACTGTTGTACGGCGAGGACGATGATTTTGGCGAGGCGGGAATTCTGACGCACATCATGAATGTGAAGGAAATTGCGGATGCCATGGTGAATCTTGCCAGACATCCGGTCCGCAGAAAACAGATGGGAGAAAACGGTTACCGCCGTGTGATGGCAAAGTACAAGATTTCGGATATGCAGCAGACGTACCGGAAGATTTATGAAACGTTTGAGAACATAGACTGGTAGAAGGGAGAGAGACTGTGGCAGGAATAGGAATCAAGCTTCAGAAAATATATGAGAAAAAAACGATTCTTGCATATCTGACCGGATTCGGCTACAGTGCGGTCGTGACGGTTGCACCGATGTTTGTCGTGATCGGAACGATCATGCTCATGAGTCAGCTCCTGGGATATGAGAATGTGGGATATGCGAGAAGAGGACTGTTTTCCGGAACGCTGCTTTACATCTTTATCTTTTCGCTTCTGACGGCGGCGCCTTTTAATGCGGTGTTGTCCCGCTATATGTCGGATGTCATCTACGAGGAGCGCTATGAGGATATTCTGCCCTGCTACGATGTGGGGCTGCTTTTAAACATTCTGCTGGCAAGTCTTCTCGGAATTCCGTTTTGCGCATGGGAACATCTTGTGGGACATGTCAATCTGATTTTTGTGTTTACCGGATTTTGCGGTTATATCGCACTGGTTCTCGTGTTCTACTCGATGCTTTACCTTTCCATCTGTAAGGATTATCAGAAGATATCGCTGTACTTTTTGACCGGGATGGCGGCGGCACTCGCCTGCGCCCTCTTTTTTGTAAAAGTATGCGGCAGGGAGATTGTCTACAGTATGCTGCTTTCCCTCACGATCGGATTTTTTCTTACGGCGGTGTTGGAATATGCCACGGTGAAGCGCTATTTTAAGAGGAACAGCAACCGGTACAGAAGAGTTTTTTCGTATTTTGGCAGGTACTGGAAGCTGGTGGTGATCAATTTTTTGTATACCCTCGGTCTGTATATTCATAATTTTGTGTTCTGGAATACAGATTTACAGATGCGCGTGGCAGATACGTTTGTCTTTGCCCCGACGTATGATCTGGCAACCTGTCTGGCGATGTTTACGAATCTGTCGTCGACCATCATTTTTATCACGCGGGTAGAGATGCATTTCCACACACGTTACAAGGCGTATTCGGAAGCGGTTATCGGAGGAAGATGGGAAGATATCAAAAATACAAAAGATAGAATGTTCCGGCAGCTTTCTGCGGAGCTTATGAATCTGGTGCGCATACAGTTTATCATCTCGACGGCAGTGTATCTGCTCTGCGTGGTGGGGCTTCCGCAGTACGGGTTCTCGGGAAGAGTGATGCAGATCTATCCTTGTCTTGCCGCCGGATATTTTATATTATTTATTCTGTATGCAGAAATTATTTTTCTGTACTACTTTAACGATCTGACAGGGGCGCTTTTGGCAACCCTCGGCTTTTGCCTGGTGACGTGGGCGGGAAGCATGCTTTCTGCCGGCGGGAGTGATCTTTGGTATGGCATGGGGCTGGTGGCGGGCAGCTTTACCGGCTTTACCATTGCCTATTTCAGACTCAGGTTCATGGAGCGCCATATGGATGAACATATCTTCTGCGGCGGACAGCTGTTTACGGTGAAGAGAGAGCGGATGCCGGAGAGTATGGTATATACAAAGAAACAGAAGGAGCGTTAGTATATGAATGTGATTTTAATTCTGCGGATTTTTCTGACGGCAGCGGGAGTGTTGTTCCTTTTGGGGGACATCAATGCGTATGTGAGACAAAAACTGACCGATACGATTGGACTTCTGTGGGCATTTGTCTCGGTGGCGCTGATTTTAACGGGCGTGGTCTCCGTGCCGGGGGCAAGGGAGGAGGAATACCTGGTGGTGCTTCTTCTGGCAGTCTGCCTGCTGCTTTTGATCCTGCTGTTTAAGTTAAGCAAGGTGGTGTCGGTTCTTTCCATGAAAAATCAGGAGCTTGCCATGCAGGTTTCCCTGCTCAATCAGGAAAATGAGAGAATATTGCACAGGCTGGGGATTTTGACAGATGAAAAAAAAGATATTGTTCGTGATTAATACATTAAGCCGCGCCGGAGCGGAGACGGCACTGTTGGAACTGCTTGCGCAGCTTGCTGCCGAGAGGGGGGAAGACGGGCAGCCCAGATATGAGCTCTCGCTCTTTGTCCTGATGAACCAGGGAGAACTGGTGCAGCAGATACCAGAGGGGGTGCGGCTTGTCAATCCAAGGTATGCCCCGGTCTCGGTGCTCGAACCAAAGGGAAGAATCTATATGGGCATGACCGTTGTAAAATGTCTGCTTCACAGAGCCAACCTGATCCGGCTGTGGCGCTATCACTGGAGGGCTGCGCGGGCGATGCGCAAAGAGGGACGGCTGATGCCGGACAAACTGCTGTGGCGGGCAATCTCGGATGGCGCCAGACGCTTCCCGGAGGAATATGATCTTGCGGTTGCATTCCTGGAGGGTGGTTCTGCATACTATGTGGCAGACCACGTCAGGGCGAAAAAAAAGGCGGCGTATATTCATATCGACTATCAGAAGGCGGGATACAGCAGGGAACTGGACCGCGACTGCTACCTGCAATATGATGCCGTATTTCCGATCGGGGAACAGGTAAAACGGGCGTTTCTCGCCGTGTATCCGGAGTGCAGTGCACGCACCAGGATCTATCACAATCGGATCGACTGTGAAAAAATCCGGAAGATGTCCGTGCAGCCGGGAGGATTTACGGATGATTTCGACGGAATCCGCCTGCTTACAGTGGGAAGACTCACCCCGCAGAAGGCATATCCGGTTGCGATCGAAGCGATGCGGCAGTTAAAGGCGGAGGGATACCCGGTCCGGTGGTATGTGCTGGGCGAGGGAAGCAGCCGCAGGGAATTAGAGCAGCACATTGCGTCGTGCGGATTAAAGGAGGATTTCCTGCTGCTTGGAGCGGTTACAAATCCCTATCCGTACTACCGGCAGACGGATATCTATGTGCATGCGACCGGATATGAGGGGAAAAGCATTGCGATACAGGAGGCGCAGACGCTTGGCTGTGCGATCGTTGCTTCCGAATGTAACAGAGAGCAGATTACAGACGGGGAGGACGGGATTTTGTGCGCGCTTGACGCTGCGGCGGTAAAGGAAGCTGTGGGCTTCCTGATCCGGAATCCGGACCGGCGCAGGGCGTACGCGCAGGCGGCGTTAAAGTGTCCTGTAAATTACGAGAACGAGGAACGGCTGTTGGAGCAGCTGCTTTCCGAGAAAGAATAAGGAAGATACGATGGTAGAGAAGAAACAGAAAGAACTGCTGATTATCATTCCGGCATACAATGAGGAGAAAAATATAGAGCGGGTGCTGGAGGAGCTGGAACGCCCGGAGATCGCGGAGATTGCGGATATTCTGGTCATGAATGACGCGTCCTCGGACTCTACGAACTGGGTCGTAAAGGCACACGGACATACGCTGGTATCCCATGTCTTTAATCTGGGGTACGGGAGCGCCCTGCAGCTTGGATATAAATACGCGATCCGCCGCAAATATTCCTATGTGATCCAGATGGATGCGGACGGACAGCATGATGTGTGCAACATACCGGTGATCTATCAGAGACTAAAACAGCAGGATGCGGACGGACGCTGCCCGGATATCGTGCTTTGTTCGCGTTTTATGGAGGGAAGTGCAGAGTATCCGGTCTCCGCTACGAAGAAACTGGCATACGGATTCTTCCGCTGGATGATAAAGATCAGTACCGGACGAAAGATTGCCGATCCGACGACCGGTCTGCAGGGACTTAACCGCAGGGCATTTTTATATTACTCGAAGTATAAGCACTTTGACGACAAGTATCCGGATGCCAATATGATCATTCAGATGCAGCTGCTCGGATTCTGCATAGATGAGATCCCTGCTGTCATGCATGCGAGAAGCTGTGGCACCAGCATGCACTCCGGACTCAAACCGGTGGTCTATATGTTCCGCATGGTCTTCTCCATCATCGGCGTGGTATTTCGGATCAAGGTGCTTGGAATTGATGCGGGGGCAGGAGAGCGGGATGTTTTCATGGACAAAAAGGAGTAAGCGTTCTTTTCACGCAGAAAATTTAAAAAGACAGCAGAAGCCCTATATTGCTCCGGGGCGTGGGTGGTATCACATCTACACGTTCCGGCTGGGGAGACCGGAGAAAGTATCCTTAGACTGGCTGCCGGATTATCCCGGGGAGACACTTGCTCTGGTCCGGCTGGACATCCGCGATTACGCCTCGCGTGAACTGGACACTCTTGCACTGGACTTTGCGGAGCAGATTTTTCGTGCCTTTCAAGAGCGGAAAAAAGAGATGATCCTGCGCGTCTGTTACGATACGGAGGGAAAGGGGATGGAGCGCGAGCCGCAGCGCATTTTTGTGGTGCAGAGACACATGCAGGCGCTCGGTAGTCTTGCGGAACGGTATGCGGATGCCATTCTGACCGTGCAGGGCGTGTTTGTGGGAAGCTGGGGAGAGATGCATACCTCCCGGTTTCTGCGCCCGGATCAGATCTGCCTGCTGGCGCAGACCTGGCAGGAGGCGATGCACCATGCGCTGACACTCTCGGTGCGAAAGCCGGTGCATCTGCGCATGCTGGCGGGAAATAGGCCGGTGCGCGGACTGGGACTATACGATGATGCCATGTTTGCCGGAGCCGACCATATGGGGACGTTCGGGGATGTGCCGCGGGAGGCGGCAGATTGGGAAGAACCGTGGTGTGCGGCAGATGAGCAGGCTTATTTGAGCGGACAGGATGAAAATATTCTGTGCGGAGGGGAGGCGCTGGCGGGAATAAAGCTGTCCGCGGAGGCAGTCTTAGAGGAACTTCAAAAGATGCAGGTGACCTATTTAAACAGCATCTATGACCCGGCGCGGATGGCAGAGTGGAAGGCATGCCGTCTCCCGTCCGGAAAATCGCTGTATGAGGAGATCGGCAGCCGCCTCGGTTACCGGATCTGCGTGCTTTGTGCAGAGTGGAAAAAGGGAAGCCTTTGGGTGACACTGAAAAATGAAGGATTTTCCGCCGTATGCCAGAAAACAGATCTGCTTCTGATCCGGGAGTGTGATGAAGGCAAAGAGCAGAAGGTGCAGAAGGTTCCTTATGAGATCTGCGGATTAAAGGGCGGTCAGACGGACGTGGCAAAGGTTGAAATTGTGGCGGGAGAAGACGACGGGGAAGGAAAAGAGGAGAAACTCTACCTTTCCATGGTGCGGAAGAAAGACGGAAAACCGCTGCCGTTTGCGAATGAAGGCGCGGGAAGCCGGCTCTTGATCGGCAGATGGATGGTGCAGGGAGGATTGCATGGAAGAGAAAAAGGAAACACAGATTGATTTTGTGATTGCCTGGGTTGACGGCGGGGATCCGGCATGGCAGAGAGAGCGGGATCGATATGGGAAGATGGGGGAGAAAACAGCGGTAGAAGAGACCGGAGAGAGAGAGAAGTCCGGCGTTGCCTGCGATACCAGGGATGTGCGCTACCGTGATTGGGACTGCCTGCGGTTCTGGTTCCGCAGTGTGGAACAGAATGCCCCGTGGGTGCATAAGATCTATTTTGTCACATGGGGACATGTGCCGAAGTGGCTGAATGGGAATCATCCGAAGCTTGAGATTGTGCGCCACGAGGATTATATTCCGGGAGAATTTCTGCCGACGTTTAATTCCCACACAATCGAGCTCAATTTTCACCGCATCCCCGGATTGTCGGAACAGTTTGTCTATTTTAACGACGATATGTTTCTGTTGCGGCAGGTAAGCCCCGGACAGTTTTTCCGGGACGGAAAGCCGCTTGACATGCTTGCCTTACAGCCGGTCGTGGCAAACCGGGAGGATGCCGTCATGCCGTATATCTATCTGAACAATGCGATGGTGCTTGCAAGGTATTTTGACAAGCGGGAAAACATGAAGCAGCAGCCGGGAGCCTACTGGCATCTGGGGTATCCGCTCTTATATTTCGGGTATAACCTGCTCGAGCGTATGTTCCCGCGGTTTACCGGATTTTATACGGTGCACGGTCCGTCGCCGCTTCTAAAGAACACCTACGAGGCGCTCTGGCAGCGTGAGGGAGCGCTTTTGTCGGAGGTGTGCAGCCACAGATTCCGCAGCAGGGAGGATGTGAGTCAGTATCTGCTCAGAGAATGGCAGAAGCTGGAGGGTAATTTTTATCCTGTCAATGCCTGCCGGTTCTGCAGGTATTATGATCTCTCGGATCAGAATACATCGCTGCTTCATGTGATTGAGAAGAAAAAAAGCCCGGCTGTCTGCATCAATGATTCCCAGAAGGTGGAGGCGTATGACAGGGTCAAGAGGGAATTAAACGAAGCATTTTTAAAAGCTTTTCCGAAAAAGAGTTCCTTTGAAACGGACGGAGCAGGGGAAAAGCACTAAGACAGAGAGGAGACGCCATGGAAACAAAGAGCAGAACAGAATATTCGGCAATGAATACAACCGTGGCGGTCATCTCCAGAATGACGGCGATTCTGATGGGATTTGTGACGCGTGTGATTTTTACGCATACGCTGAGTGAAAACTATGTCGGAATCAACGGTCTGTTCACCGATATTTTAAATGTGCTTTCGTTGACCGAGCTTGGCGCGGGCACGGCAATCACTTACGCCTTGTACCGGCCGATCGCGGAGGGCAACATCAAAAAGCAGCAGCAGCTGATGAAGCTTTACCAGACGTTTTACCGTGGAACCGCGGTGTGTGTGGGCGTGTTGGGACTGGCGCTGATTCCGTTTATGGACGTGCTCATGAAAAACAGACCCGAGGTGGAGCATCTGACGTTTATTTACCTTCTCTATCTCGCCAACTCCGTGCTGTCGTATCTGCTGGTGTACAAGAGGACGCTGATTGAGGCGCATCAGATGAATTATGTGGTGCTCATCTATCAGACCGGCTTTCTGGTGCTGCAGGACCTGCTGCAGATTGTTGTGCTGCTTACTACGGGAAACTTTATTCTGTTTTTGTTGATGTATCTGATGTGCACGGTTCTGTCGAATGTGTGTATCTCGCGAAAGGCGGAAAAGCTTTTCCCGTATTTAAAGGAAAAAGAGAAGGAACGTCTTCCCGCAGAGGAGCGGACGGGACTGTTTCGGAATATCCGCGCCATGATGATGCACAAGCTTGGGACGGTCGTGGTAAATAATACCGATAATTTACTGATCTCCGCGTTTGTCGGCGTGGTCAGTGTCGGAATATATTCCAATTATTATCTTCTGATCGGTTCCGTCCGCCAGGTGTTGGACCAGGTCTTTGCGGGAATTACAGCGAGTGTGGGCAATCTGGGAGCAACGGAGGACCAGGGCAAAATCCGCGAGATTTTTGAAACGGCCTTTTTTATCGGGCAGTGGCTTTACGGCTTTGCGGCGATCTGCCTGTACGAATTGCTCAATCCGTTTGTGGAGCTGGCTTTTGGCAGACAGTATCTGTTTGAACGCTCCGTTGTCATGATCTTATGCATCAACTTTTTCATCAACGGAACCAGGAAAGCGGTGCTGACCTTTCGGGATTCCATGGGATTGTTCTGGTTCGACCGCTACAAGGCGCTGGCGGAGGCGGCGCTCAATCTGGTGCTGTCGATTCTTCTGGTAAGACAGTATCAGACGCTCGGCGTATTTATCGGAACGTTTTTGTCAACGATTCTCACATCGGTGTGGGTGGAGCCGTTTGTCCTGTACCGGAGAAGACTGCATCTGCCGGTGCACCGGTTTTATCTGCGCTACCTTTTGTATGCGGTCTGTGTGGGAGTGGTATGGATTGTGACAGACCTGGTCTGCGGACTGGCAGAGGGAAGTCCGCTTACCGTTCTTCTCATCCGGCTGCCGCTCTGTGTGGTGCTGCCCAATCTGTTGTTTTTTATGGCATACGGCAGGACGAAAGAATGGAAACGGGTGTTGGAGCGCCTGCGGCACATCGAGTGGGGCAGGCTGCATCGGGGAGGAATGTGATGAGACAGCAGATGGAAGAAGAACAATGGGATTTGTGCAGGCTGCTGGATGCGGCGCTGCACGGCAGACCGGCGGAAATGCTCCCGCCGGCTGAAAAATACGGAGCCATTCTTGAACTGGCAGACCGGCATCGCGTGCTGCCGCTGCTGTACGACGTGCTGGCACCCAAGCTGCCTGAAGAGGATGAGAACCGGAAGCGCCTTGAGAAGAGAAGCGCAGAGACGGTGCGGCAGAGCTACCGCCTGCTGTTCCTCGGGAAATATGTGACAGGACTTTTGCAGGAACATGGAATCGAGACGGTTCTTTTAAAGGGGAGCGGCACGGCGGGACTCTACCCGGTGCCGGAACTTCGCAAGTCCGGGGATATTGATCTGCTCGTTGCGGATCAGAAAGCGGGAGAAAAGGCGTATGAGGTGCTGCATGAGCATGGATTCCGGAAAGCCTTAGAACAGCATGCACACCATCATATCGTCTGCGTTGGCACAGAGCAGATCGGAATAGAAATTCACGTTGCGCTGGCAGAGCCGTTCGACTCCAAAAGCGTCAACGAGTGGCTCGCCGCACATCAGGCGGAATTTCTGGCGCATTGTGAGAGGACGGCGGTGATGGGCGTAGAGTTTCCGGTGCTGCAGCCGGCATATCATGCGTTTTACCTGCTGCTTCATATGCTGCAGCATTTCCTGCGTGCCGGATTCGGGTTAAAGCTGCTCTGCGACTGGGTCGTATTCTGGGAAAAGGGATACGGCAGCGGGGTAGAGGAGCGTTTTTGCTCCATGGCAGAGGAATGCCGCGTGATGGGATTTGCGCGGCTGGTGACGGCGGTCTGTGTAAAATATCTGGGACTTTCCGGGGAAAAAGTGCCCCTGCTGCTGTGCAGATTTGACTGGGAGGCGGAAGCTGCAAATCTGGAAGCATTCCTGACAGAGATTCTGGAAGCGGAGGAGTTCGGCAAGTCAAGTGCCGACCGTATGGTGGCGCTGCGGGGAACCGGCTGGTGGGATTATTGCAGGGAATTTCATCATCAGATGCTGCTCACCTATCCAAGGGCAGGGCGCTACCGCATTCTGCATCCGGTGTTGTGGGTGATGATGTTCTGCGGTTTTGCATACCGCAACGTTAAGATGCGCCGGGTATCGGGGTACGCGGTGTTAAAGAAGGCGAGAGCGCGCGGAAAGCTTGTGGAGGAGATGAAGCTGTTCCGCTAGAAAAAAGGATGTTCGACGGGAAAGGAGGAGAGCAAAATGGATACATGGTACTGGGCACTGGAATATGTCAGGATATTTTTTGCCTATGTGATGATTCTGTTTGTGTGGCCGTCTGTGGTATTCTGGGACTACTTAAGAGGCAGAAGCCGCACGGTGCGGTTTGCTTTCTGTGTGACGGTTCCGGTTGTGCTGCTCAATACGGTGGTACTAAGTCTGGGCGTGTTTCATATACTGTACGGATGGCTGATTGCCGTGCTGTTTTACGGCACATTGCTGCTTGGCTTGCTGAGATGGCACCCCGTGCGGCGGAAGCAGATCAAAAAGATCTCCCGCCTGTTTCTGGGAACCTACGGCATCCGGCTTTTGCTGCTTCGCCTGCACAACAGGGTAAAAAACGGGATCGGGCATGCACATGCACAATTCAGGCGGAGCATACGGGGACGGCGCTGCGTCTATCTGATGCTGGGGGTGGTTGTGTGCTTTGGCATGGTGTATTTTTCCTACGGGGCATTCCATGATTACTCCTACGGGTTTGGCGATATGTACCGCCACCACTCGTGGATCTACGGGCTGTTAAACGGTACGCCTTTTTATGAGGGAATCTACCCGGAAGCCATGCACTGCTTTATCTACGCCATGCGCGTGCTGTTCGGGGTAAAGATTTACAGCAGCCAGCTGTTTCTGGCGGGAATCCACGTCGCGGTTTTTCTGGTCAGCGCGTATCTGCTGCTGAAGGAATTATTTGCATGGAACGGAACCGCGGTGCTTGCACTGGCGTTGTTCCTGACCGTGGATCTTTTGTGCATTGACGAGATCTTTTCCATGTCACGTCTGCAGTGGACGCTGCCGCAGGAGTTCGGACTGTATACACAATTCCTGTGCGCACTGTTTCTGCTTCGCTGCCTTAAGACGGACTTTAGCGACAGATCCGGCAGCCGGAGAGAGCGGATCAGAAAGTTTTTGACGGATGAAAATCTGCTGTTGTTTCTGCTGTCACTGTCGGCTTCCCTTGCCATTCATTTTTATGTCACGATGATGGCGTTTTTCCTCTGCGTGGTGATTGCCGCGTGCAGGCTTCCCTCTCTTTTTCAAAAGAGAAGGTTTGTATCTCTCGTAAAGGCGGTCTGCCTCGGTGTGCTGATAGCGGTGCTGCCGATGGGAATTGCGTATGCGAAGGGTGTACCGTTCCAGGGATCGATCGGATGGGCGGTCAATGTCATAAACGGTACGGATACCGCGGAGGGGCGTACCAGCCAGGCGGAACAGATCTTAGAACAGGCGCAGACATCGAGTGAGCAGACATCGAAGGAGCAGACATCGTCCGGTGAGAGGATGACAGAGAGCGGGGAGACGACAGAAGCGGCGGTGCAGCCGACAGAACAATCCCACGGGGGGAACGGGCAGACACCGGATGGCGGGAGTGCGGATGCGGGACAAAATAGCGCTCCGAAACAATCCGCCGGTAATCATATGCTTGCGATGGCAGAACGGATGGCAGCATCGTTCGCCGGCAAGGCACAACTGGTCTGGAAATACGGGTATGTGCAGCTGTACCGTGAAAACCGGGCGGAATGGATTGTGTTTTTTAGCGGTCTGGCACTGATCCTCTGGGCGGTGTACCGGATGGCGGCGGGGATTATCACCGGCCTGCTAAAAAAGGAAAGTGACAGCAAAAAGATCCGGCAGCTGTTTGACGGATATCCGGTGCTGGTCGGAATATCGGTATTGCTTATGATTGTCTATGCGGCGCCGTTCCTCGGGCTGCCGGAGCTTATTGCAGGCTCCAGGCTATGCTCTACGGAACAGCTTTTCATTCTGGCGGTCGTGGTCATTCCGGTGGATCTGGCTGCCGGGGCAATCGCCCTTACGCCCGGCAGACGTGTGCTGCCGCTTGCGCTTGCCGCGGGAGTGGCGGTGATCTATGTGGGGACGAGACAGCTTGGCATTTTTCACGGATACCTCTACTATGAACTGACCAGATACAATGCGGCGGTGATGGTGACACAGGACATCACGGATAAATTCCCGGAGAACAGCTATACGATTGTGTCTACCACGGACGAACTTTACCAGGTGATCGAACAGGGGCGGCATGAGGAACTTCTGACCTTCCTGAACCGGGTGAACGGAAGTGGCTATACCCTGCCGACGGAATACATTTTTGTGTATGTGGAGAAGCGGCCGATCCAATACGCGCAGAGCCATTTCTTTACCGGACCGGACTGGCTGGCAGAGGAAAAATACACTTCTTACTATACGACCTATTTCAGCGAGGGGAACAGCATCAATGCCTCGGAGATCTCGCGGGAGCAGGCAGAGAAGGAGATGATGACGTTCTCAAAACTCTCGCAGACCTATTCCAATCTGGACAGCCGCACGATACTGGAATCCAAAGCGTACGAATGGTGCAGGAAGTTTGAAGCATCCTATCCGCAGGAGATGAAGGTATATTATGAAGATGAGAATTTCTGCTGCTATATGATACGGCAGAACACCTATCGGTTATATCAGCTGGAGGAATCATGAGTGGACGTGGAAAAAAGTTTTTGGCGCTTGGCGTGGCAGTTGTTTTGTGCCTTGCAGCAGCGGCTGCAATGGGCAGCCTGTTTCACTGGAAGGTGACATGTACGCCGGCGGCGTTTGCAGAGTCATCCAGGAGGCTTTCCAATCCGGACCGCGGATTTTATTACATTTACGGCTACCGCATTACGGATGAACCGGTCGACTATGCCACAGATTTAAGAGACAGGACGAAGGAAGATGACGGAACGCGGCTTGGAATGATGCAGATCAATCTGCGCGAATACCGGACGGGTGCCATATCGGAGGAGGGGCTGTCCAATGTCCGGCAGTTGTTTGCAGCCATGGCGGACAGCGACAAGAAATGGATCGTCCGTTTCCTCTATGACTGGAACGGGGAGAACGAGCAGTATGAACCGGAGAATCTTGACATTATATTGCAGCATATGGAGCAGGTGGGAGATGTGCTCCGGGAGTATCACAGCTGTATCTATACGCTTCAGGGACTCTTTATCGGCAACTGGGGGGAGATGAACGGAACAAAATACACGGACCCGGATTCCATGAGAGAACTGGCGGCACGCCTTGCAGATGTGAGCGATGCGTCCACGTTTCTCTCCGTGCGGACGCCGGCGCAGTGGAGAAAAATCACGGGGGAGGCGGCACCGGACGGCTGGACAGAGAACCCGCTGGCCAAAAGGCTTGGACTTTTTAATGACGGCATGCTGGGAAGCGTGAGCGATTACGGAACTTACAGCGATAACACCAGACAGGACGCCGGGGATTTTTCGGCGTGGACGCGGGAGGAAGAACTGGCATTTCAGGATGTATTGTGCAGCAGTGTGCCGTCCGGCGGGGAAGTGATTGTCGATAACCCGTACAATGATCTTGAAAATGCGATCGCGGATTTAAAAACCATGCATGTGAGTTACTTAAACGAGGACTATGACAGGAATGTCCTGGATAAGTGGGCAGGGACGGTCGTGAATACAGATGACTGCTACGACGGAATGGACGGCTGGTCTTATGTGGAACGGCATCTGGGGTACCGCCTGTGGATTGCCGGTGCCGCTTTGAGCCATTCGTTCTGGGCGGATACGGTGGAGGTAAATGCTGCTTTAAAAAACAGCGGGTTTGCACCGTTTTACCGGCAGACAAAAGTCTGTGTGAGCGTTACAGATGAGGCGGGGGCAGTCTGCTATACGGATGAATGGGAAGAGGAGCTACTTAAGCTTTCCGGCGGAAATGAGGACGACAGGGAACTGGCGCTCACCGGAACCATTCCGATCCGCGGCTGGGAGAGCGGGACTTACCGGGTATATATCAATCTTAGCGATGCAGACAGTGGGGAACAGATTTTACTTGCAAACGAAGCGGATGCCACAGAAAACGGATACTGCCTCGGTGAGGTGGCAGTGCGATAGGTGCACAACGATGCAAGTACAAAGGCTTACAAGTGCAAAATCGTACAAGAAATCACAAGTTTGTACGAGGAATCACGCCGCAGAAACCACTATAATGAAAAGAAAAAGAATCCTGTATGTGGTGGGATTGTGGAAGGTGGTTTCTTATGCAGAACTATGAAAAACCGGAAGTGATTTTGATGACGGAATGTTCGGAGGGCGTCTATCTGGCAAGCGGCGGACAGACCGGGGAAGATCCGACGGCAGGTGGATGTGACAGCCGGTACATGAAGGGAGCCTGGAAAAAGCCGGATTACAGCAACAGCAATGTGCAGATGCGTGCCTATGACAGAAAAGGCTGCGAGGGCTGTGCGGCGGATGACGGTGACGGCTGCAAGCTGCAAAAGGGTGATGCAAAAGTCGCCGGAAATGTCTATCAGCCTGTCTGGGAACAGCAGGGACTGACCCCGGATACCATGGTGTGGTAGAGAAAATGCCGGCATGCCGTTCTGGCAGAAAATTCATGCTTGACAGCGCAAACACAGAATTTTATACTTAAAATATGTGTATGAGTCAGCGGCAGAAGTGCCGCAAAAAAGTGTTAGAAGGTGGCTGGTTTTATGAAGAATTATGAGCGTCCGGTGATGATACGGACGGAGGAGCTTGCAGAGGGGGTTTATCTTGCGAGCGGAGGCATCAAGTGTGACAGTGTCTACATGAACGGTGTGTGGCAGGCGCCGGATTATTCCGACTGGAATGGCACCACACGCGGATACAAGCAGCAGTTCGGATGTCTTGGATGCCCGGCGAATACTGCTTCCGGCTGCGGGCTGTTGAGCCATTATGTGGATTCCGGGTATGCGGGAAGTTACGATGTGGATAATGGTAACCGTAAGCCGTCATGGGAGAAGAAGGGCTATGGTCCGGATGATGCGGTCACAGACTGGAACATGTAACAATCTTTAAAACGGGGGAAATGCTATGACGAATTATGAGAGTCCTGTGATTCTTAGAACAGAAGAGCTTGCGGAAGGGGTCTATCTTGCAAGCGGATGCTATACGGCGAGCGCGTACATTCATCAGACACCGCAGTCCGGAAGCGGGGAGTACCGTATCCAGGTGAACGGTCAACACAGTGCCGATCATACGAAAGAGGCGCAGACACTGACCATTTCGTTCAGTCTTCCGGTAACCTACACCAGTTCCGGCGGATCACTGGTATCCGGTAGCGGAACGAATACACTTGTGATCAATTATAACTATCATCAGAATCCGACCGACAATATCGGACTCGGGGATCTGGTCGTGCAGGCAGATGCGGGGCTTGCGGTGACAAGCGTGAACATTACAGATTAAGAAGCCGGCAGACGACCGGGCGGATGTGAGAAGTCAAAAGCTTCGCGGGAGGAATCGGTTCCTCCTGTGAAGCTCTTTTTTACTCTAGGAAAGAATGGGAAGATACAATGCTTGAGAAGTTCAGACATTACAGAGAGCGGATCAAAGAGGGAATGCTCCGTGATATGTGGAGACAGACGCTATGGATCTACGAATATGCGAGACTTTATTGGAAGCAGATGATATTTTATACGCTTCTGGGACTTGCGGGAACGCTGGTATCGCTCATTTCAAGTCTCATTTCCCGCGATATGGTGGATATTATCACAGGACAGCAGGCGGGGCTTCTGGCGCGCACCTTCTGCCTCTATATCGGGTTCTCGGTTGGAAATGTCCTGATTTCCCAGATCTCCAATTACTTTGCGAACAAGATCAGCATCAGCGTGGACAATGCCATCAAGGCGGATATTTTTGAAAAAATGCTGTTGACGGATCTGGAGTCAATCCAGAACTACCACACGGGAGATCTTTTAACGCGCTGGAGTTCGGATGCCTCCAATATTTCAAGCGGTGTTCTAAACTGGATTCCGAATCTCGTGATCTATACGGTGCGTTTTGTCAGCACCTTTGCGGTCGTGTTCTACCATGATCCGATGTTCGCGTTATTAGCGCTGATCGGAATGCCGGTCAGCATGCTGATGTCGAAGACGCTGCTTCGCCGCATGAAGGGGAATAATGAGCGGAGTGCGGCGATGAGCGCAAAGATGTCGGGCTTTAATCAGGAGGCGTTTTCCAATATCCAGACGATCAAGGCATTTGATCTGATCCGGCTGTACGCGGAGCGCCTGCGCGGTCTGCAGCGGGAGTATCTCACCATGAAGCTGGAGTTTCAGAAAATGTCCATGGCGACCTCAATTCTGCTGTCGATCGTGGGACTTGTGGTGTCCTACAGCTGCTACGGGTTTGGAATCTACCGTGTGTGGAGCGGTGCGATCTCCTACGGTACCATGACCATGTTTTTATCGCTGTCGGGCTCTCTCACGGGCACCTTAAACCAGCTGGTGTCTCTGGTGCCCACGGCAGTGTCTTTAACCACATCGGCGGGAAGACTGATGGACATTCTCGATATGCCAAAGGAAGATTTTTCGGATGCTGATCAGGTGGAGCAGTTCGCCGGACAGAATCAGTCGGATGGCATCGGAATCGTCTTTTCCGGGGTGAGTTACGCCTATCATAATGGAAAGCAGGTGTTTTGCGGTGCAGACTTTTTGGCGCGTCCCAAGGAGATTGTCGCTCTCGTGGGACCTTCCGGGGAGGGGAAGACGACAATGCTCCGCCTGATGCTGGGGCTTTTGCATCCGCAGGAGGGAGAGCGGATCCTGATCGGGGAGACGGACGGGGAGAAGATCGCCGTAGATCCCTCTGCAAGACGGCTGTTTTCCTATGTGCCGCAGGGGAATACCATGTTTTCGGGAACAATCGCGGAAAATATGAGAAATGTAAGACCGGAAGCCTCGGATGAGGAAATCTGTGAAGTGTTAAAGGCGGCATGTGCCTGGGAGTTTGTGGAAAAACTTCCCGATGGGATCTATTCCATGGTTGGAGAGCGTGGAGGCGGATTCTCGGAGGGACAGGCGCAGCGTCTGTCGATTGCCAGAGCACTGCTTCGCCGATCACCGATTCTTCTGCTGGATGAGGCGACCTCGGCGTTAGACGTCGCAACAGAGCGCAGAGTGCTGCGGAATATCATGAGTACCACGGAGCCACGCACCTGTATCGTCACAACACACCGCCCGACGGTATTGTCCATCTGTCAGAAGGTGTACCGCATCCGGGAGCAGAAGTGTGTGCAGATGCAGGAGGAAGAGATCCGTCAGATGATGCGGGAATTCTAAAGAGCATCGATGACGGCTTTTAAGGTCCTGGCAGCGGAAGGCTCTTTCGTGCAGTACAGCCGGCAGGAAAAGATGAGCGGAGCGAGGGCTTCGGAAAAATGCAGATTGCGAAGGAGAAGCTCCTTTGTCCACGCGGGGGAGATCATCCGCTGCAGGATGTGGAGCACTTTTTCGTCCGGCTGCAGGGACTGCACCTGATCTATGGCAGCCTGCTTTAAGAAGATGATGCCGCCGAGCGGATAGTCTTTCGGGGTGCAGATGCCCGATGTGCCGCACCATGGAAGTCCATAGGCGTAGGGTATGCTGTTTCTGATTCCGAGCAGGTTTAAGTCGCCGTTTAAGAGGGGCGTCTGGTACAGATCATGCCACAGGGCAGAGTGTGTGGACTTCCCGGTTCCGGAACTGCCGGAAACGAGAAAGGCGCGCCCGCGGTACAAAAAAGAGGCGGAGTGCAGCACATAAAGCTCCTTCTGCTGGGTCAGGATGAGAAAAGCGAAGCGAAGCGCGTGAAACAGGTCTTCGAGGTGCATATCATCCGGATCCGGCATGCGGTAAAGGACGGCGCGTGAGCCGTCTTTTTTTACATGCATTTCGCGGATGCCCCACGGCGCTGCAAAAAAGAAACAATACGAACTTCCGCTGTCGCAGATGGTAAGTTCCTCCGTGTGAATAAGCACGGCGCCGTAAGGAATGGAAGCCGGTTTCCCGGTCAGAATAAGAACCTCCTGGTCGAAGTCTTCCTCTTCGCAGGAAAAAGCGGAGAAGAAGCGGTCGTATAGGAGAGAGGGACCGCGGTAGGAAAAGACCAGAGGACCGATGCGGTAGAAAAGAGGAGGCGTATCATCGCCCCGGCTTTCGGGTGTATCCGCAAGAAGAATTCCCATACGGCACAGGGAATGAAGATACTGGTCGACATCTTCCGCAAGTGCCGCGCGCTCGCGCTCTGTGGCATGGTAACGGTCTGCGAGAAGGGCGAGCAGTTCCTCGCGGCTATCGCCCTCTAAGATGCCGTCCCACAGAAGTGCCCCGGAATCGTTGAGCCGGGTGGCAGGAGCGGGATCTGCGATGAGCTGTCCGTAAGGAAGCAGATAGGGAATACCTGCGAGCGTTGCCTTGATGTATCGATCGTTGAGTTTCATACCGGTGTCACTCCTTTATTAGCGGTTCATAAGTATGCTTATTATAGCATTCAGAGGTAAAAAATGCTACAATGAATGAAGAGAAACGGGAGGGGAAGAATGGAGCAGATCTATGAGATTGAGCCGCTCCTTAAGGCGGGAGCATGCATACAGATTCATCCACAGGGGTACAGCATGTATCCGTTTATAGATCCGCGGAGGGACGAGGTGGTACTTGCCGGCATAGAGGATGGGAGCGCGCTGCGGCGCGGGGACGTTGTGCTCTACCGTAGGGAGAATGGAATGCTGGTACTGCACCGGATTTATAAGATCGGGCAGGACGGACTGTATCTGCTGGGGGATCACCAGACAGCCATCGAGGGACCCGTGCGGCGGGAGCAGGTCAAGGGGAAAATGACCGGTATGGTAAGAGACGGACGCTATATGGATGTGGGGAATCCGGGATACCGGATGTTAAGTGTGGTGTGGCTATGGCTCAGACCGGCGCGCAGAGCTATTATGGTGCCTGCCGCGCGGCTGCGGCGCATGGTAAGATTCGCACTTTTCAGAAGAAACAATAAGCGCTATAATAAATAGAGGGATCAAAAAGCCTGGGGGTGATTACATGATGAAGATTTTATTTGCAGCTTCGGAAGCAGTGCCGTTTATGAAAACGGGTGGTCTGGCGGATGTGACCGGATCGCTGCCGGGGTATTTCGATAAGAAGCATTTTGATGTGCGCATTATCATGCCAAAGTATTTATGCATGGATGAAAAGTGGAAGGCACAGCTGCGGTTTGTCTGCCATTTCTATGTGAATCTCAGCTGGCGGAGACAGTACGTCGGTATCTTTGAAACGGTACAGAACGGCATTACATACTATTTTGTGGACAATGAATTCTACTTTGCGGGAGATAAGCCGTATCACAATATCTATGAGGACGTGGAGAAGTTCGCATTCTTCTCGAAAGCGGTGTTAGAGGCGCTGCCGTATCTGGATTTCTGGCCGGATGTCATTCACTGCCATGACTGGCAGACGGGACTGGTACCGGTATTCTTGCGGACATTTTACGGGGATCAGAGATGTTATTCCAATATCCGCACGGTCTTTTCCGTTCACAATCTGAAGTTTCAGGGAAGGTTCTCACTGCCGGCGGTTATAGATATTACCGGTCTGCCAGAGCAGATCTTTTCTTCGGATAAGCTGGAGTCCTACGGGGAGGCCAACTACCTGAAGGGCGGTGTGGTGTATGCCGATGCGGTCACGACGGTGAGCCCCACATATGCGAGAGAGATCATGACGCCGGAGGGCGGAGAGGGATTGGACGGTCTGATGCGCGCCCGGGAAGGCAGCCTGTATGGAATCTTAAACGGCATTGATATCAGGGAATATGATCCGCAGACAGATGCCTATCTGGCGAACCATTACAACGAGACCAATCACACGGAGGGGAAGGGACTCAATAAGCTAAAGCTTCAGAAGCTTTTGGGACTCCCGGTGGATAAGGACGTATTTTTACTTGGAATGGTGTCCCGGATGACGGATCAGAAGGGATTTGACCTGATTGCCTATGTGATGGATGAACTGATGAGCACCGAGCGTCTGCAGCTTGTGGTGGCGGGTACCGGTGAGGCGCGCTACGAGGAGATGCTGCGCTATTTTGCGGAAAAATATCCGCAGAAGATTCACGTGACGATCGGCTACTCGGAGGAGCTTGCACACCGCATCTACGGCTCCTGCGATGCGTTTTTAATGCCGTCGCTGTTTGAGCCGTGTGGTCTGTCGCAGCTGATGAGTCTTCGCTATGGAACCGTGCCGATCGTGCGCGAGACGGGCGGGCTGAAAGATACGGTGATGCCGTACAATGAATACGAGCAGACCGGCACAGGATTCTCCTTTGCCAATTATAATGCGCATGAAATGCTGGGCGTCCTCCGCTATGCGATGCGCGTGTATTACACGCAGAGAAAATGCTGGAACGGCATTGCGGAGCGTGCGATGCGGGAGGATTTCTCCTGGAAAAAGTCAGCGGAGACTTATGCGCGGCTGTATGAGGATATCGTGGGCAGACCATAGGATCACATAGTGATCTGGTCCGTCTCGAGGGAGTAGTAGTAGACGTGATCCGACAAAATCTCTTCTCTGGCCAGCTGGGACGAATTGACGTCCCGGACCATGGAGGAGAGCGTGGACATACTGATCTGGTTGTCTGCGGGAATCAGAAGAACTTCGTGGACGCTGCTCGGCAGAATATAAAAATCACTGCCGATGCGCCGGGCAAAATCGTGCAGCAGATGCTGATAGAGAATACAGGAGGAGCCGTTGAGCCTGTGCTGGTTGGACAGAACGTAGATCGGAAAAGGCTCAATGAGATCGCTTCCCGCTGGATCCGCAAATTCATCCGCAAACAGCTCGCGCAGAACTTCGGTCATGCTGCGCAGATCATAGCGGAGCAGCTGCGGTGTGTTTGCCATGGCGAGGGCGTAGAGGTCGTCTCTGGTAATCCCCCAGTAAGTGAGATGTTCATTGTGGATCAGGACCGTTGCTGTGCCGGAAGAATCAGATTCCACCAGGCATAAGAAGACGATGGCGAGATCCAAAAAGCGATAGTAGGGAACACGCTTTAACAGTTCGCGGTTGCGCTCATAGTTGATCAGCTTCATTGTGACGCGGGATTTTACCTTGTCATAGTCGGTGAAAAAAGAGATGTCAACAGGGGATTTGGGACGGTTCTCCCGATAGGCGGTCAGAATGTCGTCTGTGATGTCGGAAAACGATCTGCCGCGCTCATACTGTCCATAGTAGTAATCCAGATAAATGGTGGGCGCCAGGTTCTGACCGGGCGCGAGAATGGTGAGTCCGTCAAGATGGGTATCGTTGTTTTTGAGAATGTCTGAAACAGTGATGCGGACATCGGAGCCGAGGCGGTCCGAGAGAGTAGAGATGATCTGCTGCTTGAAATCGTGGTAATTCATAAAATCCTCCGAATGAATGGAGGGGAAGTAAAATCGTACAGATGGGGAAGAAAAATCCACATGAATGCGTAGCTGCATTTATGTGGATTTAATTTATCATATAGAAAGTCAAAAAGCAATTGGACAATATTACTAAAAATGTCGGATGCTATTCGGACTTTAATGTTTTCCAGAGATAGCTGTAAAGCTCTGTGGTATCGCTGCCGAGCTGTTTGTAGACCGTGCAGTTCGCAAAGACATCGTCAGGAGGAAAGATCGTGGTATCATTGCGGGTGTCCTCGTCAAGCGCATCGACGACGGCCTGATTTGGCGTGGCGTAGCAGACGTAGTCAAAATTGAGCATGGCGACGTCCTCGCGGCACAGAAAATCCAGAAACTTTTTGGCGTTTTCCTTGTGTGTGCTGTCAGCCGGAATGAACCAGGAATCGATCCAGAGGTTGGATCCCTCCTTCGGAACCGTGTAGGAGAGATCGGCGTTGGACTCCATGGCGGTGGCTGCCTCGCCGGAGTAGACGAGCGCTAACGCCGCATTCCCCGCGATCATCTCATCTGCGGTCTCATCCACATAATAAGCGTAGACGAGGGGTTTCTGATCCACCAGAAGCGAGAGCGCGTCACGCAGATCGGTCTCGTCCTCCGTGTTGATGTCGCGGCCCAGAAGACGGAGCGCCGGGACAAAGGAATCCCGGACGGAGTTCTGCATGATAATGGTATCGCGGTAGCGGTCGTCCCACAGGATGTTCCAGCTCTCGGTCTCCTCCTCGCTCACCATGGTCGTGTTGTACAGGATTCCCAGCGTGCCGTAAAAGTACGGCATGGAATACTGGTTCTGCGGGTCGAAGACCTCGGCGGCAGCAAGAATAGCGGGATCAAGATTCTTATAGTAGGAGAAGGAGGAAAAATCAATCGGCGCCACTTTTCCCTCGTGGATCAGCCGCTCCACCATATAATCCGAGGTGCGCACGACATCGTAACTGATGGAACCGGCAGAAAACTTCGTGTACATCTCCTCGGGACTCTCGTATTCCTCGAGCTTGATCTTGATGCCGGTTTCCTGCTCAAACATTTTGATGGCGGAGGCATCCAGATATTTGCCGTAGTTTAACACGACGAGGGAATTGTCGCCGGAGCTGCCGGCGGTATCGGTATCCGCGCTGCCGCACGCCGAGAGAAGCAGGGCGGCAAACGCGGCGGTAATCAGTGCATAATGGAATTGTTTCATAAGTAAGTGGCACCTCCTTTAATGGATACCGGCATGATTCCCGGCGATTCTGTCCGAACGGCAGTTCATGACAAGAAGCAGAAGAAATGCAAACAAAAACAAAATGGTTGACAGGGCGTACAATTCCGGGCGCACTCCCTTGCGCAGCTCCGTGTAGAGCATCGTCGACAGGGTGTTGACGCCGGCACCTTTGGTAAAAAAGGTGATGGAAAAATCGTCGAGCGACATGGTAACCGTCATCAGGAATCCGGAAAATACACCGGATTTGATCTCCGGCCAGGTCACCTTGTAGAACGCGTACATCGGAGTGGCACCGAGCATGATGGTGCGGTTCTTTTTTTCATGGCACTGATGCCGATCGCGGCAAGCGTTCCGATGACGGTCGAGACGATGGCTGCGGTGAGTGTGACCTGTAGAGTTGTCACAAACGCATTCATGATGGTCTCGTCCGTAAAACAGGAAGCGTACCATTTGAGTGTAAAACCGCCCCATACGACACGTGATTTTGAATTGTTAAAAGAGAGCACGATGAGTACGAGGAACGGCAGATACAAAAATAAAAAGATGACGGCAAGATAGATGCGCTGTCCCCATTTCTTTACCATACCGCGGTACCTCCTTCGTCTTTATCCAGCACATTCATAAGTGTCATACTTGCAATGACAAACAGCATCAGCACAACGGACAGTCCGGAACCCAGATGCCAGTTGGTGCCCTGCATAAATTCTTGCTCAATGACGTTTCCGATTAAGAGCACCTTGCCCCCACCGAGCAGGTCGGAGATGACGAACGAGGTCAGTGCCGGCACAAAGACCATGACGATTCCGCTTAACACGCCGGAGAGGGTGAGCGGAAAAATGATTTTTACGAGAACGGTCAGATTGGTCGCGCCGAGATCCCTGGCGGCTTCGATGACGTCCTTGTTGATCCGCACCATGGAGTTGTAGATCGGCAGGATCATAAAAGGAAGAAAATCGTACACCATGCCGAACACAACGGCGGTCGGGGTGTTGAGCATCTTCACATGGCCGGTGCCGACGGCTTCTAAAATGGCATTGACAATACCGTTGTTGGAGAGCAGAAGTCTCCACGCGAGAATGCGCAGCATAAAATTCATCCACATCGGGAGGATGAACAAAAAGACGACAAAGCTCTGGTGACGGAAGCGGAATGTGCTTAAAATCATGCAGAGCGGATAGGACAAAACAAGGCAGAACAGCGTGCACAGAAAGCCGAGCTTTAAAGAGAGAAGAATCGACTTGACATGCACCGGATCGGCGATGGCGGCGATATTGGAAAAGGTAAAGCTGCCGTCCGCCGCAGTGATGGCATAATAGAGAATAAATACAAGCGGCAGAAGAATAAATCCGATCATCCAGATCAGATAAGGTCCTGCCAGAAGCTGTTTTTTGAAGTTAGACATCGATTTCTGCTGCCTCCTCGTCCTCGGATTCCGGTTTGTTCATAATCTGGATGTTGAATGGAATCACGCGGATCCCGACATGGGTTCCGACGGTGTAAAACTGCGTGGTGTCCACCAGCCACTCAAAGCCGCCCACCATGATCTCGATCTCGTAGTGGACGCCCTTGAAGATGACGGAAGTGATATCGCCGTCCATAAAGCCTTCCCCGGGTGCGACGATCTCCACATTCTCCGGACGGATGACGACGTCGACCGGCGTGTTGGTGCCGAATCCTTCATCCACACAGGGAATCCTGGTGCCGAGAATCTCAACGACCCGGTCTTTCATCATGATACCGTCGATGATATTGCTGTCCCCGATAAAATCGGCTACGAACGCGTTGACCGGCTCATTGTAGATCATTTCCGGTGTGCCGATCTGCTGGATGTAGCCCTGGTTCATGACGACGATGGTGTCGGACATGGTGGGGGCTTCCTCCTGGTCGTGCGTAACAAAGACAAAGGTGATGCCGAGCTCGTTTTTCAGGCGGATCAGCTCATACTGCATTTCCTGGCGGAGCTTTAAGTCCAGTGCGCCGAGCGGCTCGTCGAGGAGAAGAACCCTCGGCTCATTGACGATGGCGCGGGCGATGGCAATTCTCTGCTGCTGGCCGCCGCTCAAAGAATCGATGGAGCGGTGCTCGAATCCGTCCAGGTTTACGAGCTTTAAGGCGTATTTGATTTTGTCGTCGATGTATGCCTTGCTTTTTTTTCTGATCTTAAGTCCGAAAGCGATATTTTCCGCGATGGACATATGCGGAAAAAGGGCGTATTTCTGGAATACAGTATTGAGATCGCGCTCATTGGGCGGGAGGGCGGTAATATCCTTTCCGTCAAACAGAACCTGGCCTTTGTCAGGGGTCTCAAATCCGCCGATAATGCGCAGGGTTGTTGTCTTGCCGCAGCCGGACGGACCGAGCAGTGTGATGAATTCATTCTCACGGATGTAGAGGTTCAAATCGTCCAGAATGACATTGTCACCGTAGGATTTGGCAATGTGCATAAGATTGATCAGTTTTTTTCTCATTCGGGGGGAGTCCTTTCTTAATATATGCAGAATGCTCCCGCATGTCTGCGAGAGATCGATGATATGCTGATTTTGCAGTATTTTCATAGCATAAGAAAGATTTTATTTTAATAATTGAAAAAAAGTAGTTGCAATTTTTTGAAATTCCGTTATAATAACTCAATGTGATGTTAAACATGACCTGCCGATATGGCTCAGTTGGTAGAGCAACGCATTCGTAATGCGTAGGTCGTCGGTTCGAGTCCGACTATCGGCTTTAAATAAAAACTCTCAGTAATTGTGCTGGGAGATTTTTATTTATATGCTAGTTATAACACATGCTTATCAATGTTTATTAGAGCGGGTTATGACTGAGTGCAAAAGGAGGAAAATATTATGAAGAAAAAAGTGATTAGCTTACTGCTCACTGCGGCAATGGCAACCACCATGTTCGCAGGCTGTGGTTCTTCCAGCGAGGAGAATACAACTGCAGACAACAATCAGACAGCAGCACCGGCAGCGACAGAGGCTGCAGCAGAGGAGAGCACAGAGGCAGCTGCTCCTGCAGTATCCGCTGATGGAAAGATCGCAATGATTACCGATTCCGGTGACATCACAGACGAGTCTTTCAACCAGATCACATGGGAGACCTGTGTGGCTTACGGTGATAAGAACGGTATTGAGTATCAGTACTATAAGCCGGCTGAGGACACAGACGAGGAGAGAATCAACGCAATCGACCTTGCAGTTGCAGACGGTGCAACCGTAATCGTTATGCCGGGTTATCTGTTCGGACCGGCAATCGCTGAGGAGCAGGATCTTTATCCGGATGTTTCCTTTATCGCAGTTGATGTGACAGAGGCTGACATCGTAGATCTTTCCGGCAACGCAGTCGGAATCAGCGACAACGTATATATCTGTTCTTTCCAGGAGGAGCAGGCAGGTTACCTTGCAGGTTATGCGGCAGTTAAGGATGGTTACACAAGCCTTGGATTCCTCGGTGGAATCGCAGTTCCGGCAGTTATCCGTTATGGTTACGGTTATATTCAGGGTATCAACGATGCAGCAGAAGAGATGGGCGTTGATGTAGATGTGAAATACTACTATGGCGGTCAGTTCTACGGAAGTGATGCGATCACAGCTCGTATGGAGGGCTGGTATCAGGATGGCACACAGGTTGTATTCGCATGCGGCGGCGGTATCTACACATCTGCTGTTGAGGCTGCAGAGCAGTACGACGGCAAGGTAATCGGTGTCGATGTTGACCAGCGTCCGAAGATCGGTGATCTGTGCATTACCTCTGCTATGAAGGGCTTAGGCTCTGCAGTGAACTCTGCACTGGATGCATACTTTGGCGGCAACTGGGCTTCCATCGGTGGCAAGTCTGAGCAGCTCGGTCTGGCACAGGGCGATTATCTTGGTCTTCCGACGGATACAGATTCCTGGGGCTTTACAACATTTACGGTAGATGAGTATAATACAGTATTAGACGGACTCAAGGACGGCAGCATCACTGTTTCTAACGATACAGAGAATCAGCCGGAGGTAGGTTCTCACGTGACCGTTGACTATGTAGAGTAAGCGGACTCTTTAAAGGGGAAGAGAAATAGTTTCTCTTCCTCTTTTTTTTATATCCAGAAGATGTTATACTATAAGATATGCAGGAATGACTCATGCGGCGCATGAAAAAAAAGAACGAAGAGGATACATGTATATGGAAAACGAATATGTTATTGAGATGTTGAACATCACGAAAGAATTTCCAGGAATCAAAGCCAACGATAATATTACCCTGCAGTTGAGAAAGGGAGAGATTCATGCACTGCTTGGAGAGAACGGTGCAGGAAAGTCTACCCTCATGAGTATTCTGTTTGGTCTGTACCAGCCGACGTCCGGTACGATCAAAAAGAACGGGCAGGTTGTACAGATCAATACGCCGAACGACGCGAACGATCTGAACATCGGAATGGTTCATCAGCACTTCAAACTGGTGGAGTGTTTTTCCGTGCTGGATAATATTATCCTTGGTGTTGAGCCATCGAAAGGATTGTTCCTTGAAAAAGATGGTGCCAGAAAAAAGGTACTGGAGCTGAGTGAGAGGTACGGGCTTAAGGTGGAGCCGGATGCGCTGATTTCGGATATCACCGTAGGTATGCAGCAGCGTGTTGAGATTCTTAAGATGCTCTACCGTGATAACGAGGTGCTGATCTTTGATGAGCCGACGGCAGTGCTGACGCCGCAGGAGATCGAGGAACTGATGAAGATTATGAAGAATCTCGCGCACGAGGGCAAATCCATTCTGTTCATCACGCATAAGCTGAATGAGATCATGGAGGTGGCGGACCGCTGTACGATCTTAAGAAAAGGAAAGTACATCGGAACGGTCGACATCGCGGATACGACGAAGGAAGAACTTTCCAAGATGATGGTGGGCAGAAATGTAAGCTTTACCGTTGACAAGGACGAGAAAAAGCCGGGGGATACGGTGCTTGAGGTATCGCATCTGACGGTGGCAAGCAGATCGCATGAGAACAATGCCGTGCGGGATGTCTCGTTTCAGGTGCGCCGTGGTGAGATCGTATGTATTGCGGGTATCGACGGCAACGGACAGACAGAGTTGGTGCAGGGGCTGACCGGACTGGAGAAGGTCGGAGGGGGCAGCGTGAAATTCCTGGGACAGGATATCACAAACGCCACGATCCGGGATCGTTCCAAGCACGGTATGAGCCATATTCCGGAAGACCGGCATAAGCACGGACTGGTACTGGACTACACGCTGGAACAGAATCTCGTGCTGCAGCGCTACTGGCAGCCGCAGTTTGAGCGCGCAGGCTTTATCAAGTCGGGCGAGGTGCGCAGATATGCGCAGAAGCTGATCGAGCAGTATGATGTGCGAAGCGGTCAGGGGCCGGTGACCATCGTGCGCAGCATGTCCGGTGGTAACCAGCAGAAGGCGATCATTGCAAGAGAGATTGACAAGGATCCGGAGCTTCTTGTGGCAGTGCAGCCGACCAGAGGCCTTGATGTAGGCGCGATCGAGTATATCCATAAGCAGCTTGTGGCACAGCGCGACAAAGGAAAAGCCGTGTTGTTAGTTTCGCTGGAACTGGATGAGGTTATGGACGTGTCCGACCGTATCCTGGTGATGTACGAGGGCGAGATCGTAGGAGAACTGGATCCGAAGAAAGTGACCGTGGAGGAACTTGGACTTTACATGGCAGGTGCAAAGCGGGATGAGGTTGCAAAGAAAGCATAAAGGCGAGGCCTTACAGATTAACAGAAAGGAAATATGACAATGAGTGAAAAGACAAAGGATGTCCTATTGTCCATCTTTGCATCGCTTCTTTGCATTGTGATCGGACTTCTCGTGGGACTTATCATACTTTATTGTATCAATGCAGAGAATGCATTGGATGGTTTTTCAAGAATTATCAAGGGTGGCTTTTACCTCAAACCAAAGGGAATCGGAAGTGAGATTGCGCAGGCGACACCGCTGATCATGACGGGTCTTTCCGTTGCGTTTGCTTTTAAGACGGGACTGTTCAACATCGGTGCGGCAGGCCAGTATACCTTGGGCGTGTTCGGTGCATTGTATTTTGCACTGATTCTGCAGATGCCGTGGTATGTATGTCTTCTGGCAGCAATGGTCTGCGGAGCCATCTGGGGTGCTGTTCCGGGAATTTTCAAGGCGTACTTTAATGTCAATGAGGTTATCACCTCCATCATGTTTAACTGGATCGGTTTATATCTGGTGAACGAGCTGATGTACAGCACGGTATCCGGAATGTACGACCAGAAGACGACGCGTACTTACAAGCTGAGTTCCGCAGCACCGCAGTCATTGATTCCAGATTGCGGCATGAGCGCTGTTTTTAAGACAAGCTCGACCACGATTGCCATTTTTATCGCGATGGCGATCGCAATTATCATGTATGTGGTACTCAACAAGACCACATTCGGTTATGAGTTAAAAGCCTGTGGCTTTAACAAAGACGCCGCAAAATATGCGGGCATCAATGAAAAACGCAACATTGTGCTTTCCATGACAATCTCCGGCGCACTTGCAGGTATCGGTGCGGGACTTTACTATCTGTCCGGTGCATCCGAGTGGAATCCGCAGGTGTCCACAGCGCTTCCGGCGATCGGTTTCAACGGTATCCCGGTAGCACTTTTGGCGCTGAGCAATCCGATCGGCGTGGTATTTGCAGCAATCTTTGTCGCACATATCTCTGTGGGAGGCGCGTATCTTCCAACCAAGTATTATCAGCCGGAGATTGCGGATCTGATCGTGGCAGTCATCATTTACCTGTGTGCGTTTGTTATGCTCTTTAAGAGCGTGGTCGTATCGAAGCTCGGCAGGAAAAAAGCGAAGAAGGAGGATGTGAAATAATGTTCTTACTGATTAAGTTTACATTACTCTATGCGGTAGTATTGATGCTGGTGGCGCTTGGCGGTATGTTCTCGGAGCGAAGCGGTGTAATCAACATTGCACTTGAAGGTATCATGGCAATCGGAGGTCTGGCGGGCGTTTTCGTCCTGGCACTCTGCGGGGATTCCCTTCCGTCCGGCGTGCTGGTGGCGGTGTCCATCCTGGCAAGTGCGGTAGCGGGAATTCTCTATTCCCTTCTGCTCGGATTTTCCGCCATCACGTTAAAGGCGGATCAGACGATCGGCGGAACGGCGTTAAATATGCTTGCCACAGCGGTGGCGATCGTAGCGGTAAAAGCGTTCAACAACTCCTCGGCAGCGGGAAACGGTGCGGCCTCCGCAAAGCTTTCCTACAGCAACAAGGCATTTATCTATAAAATCGGACCGCTCACGATCAACATTTTCCTGATTATCGGAATTATCATTCTGATTGTAAGCTATGTATTTTTGTTCAAGACCAAATGGGGCTTACGTCTGCGCGCGTGCGGTGAACATCCGCAGGCAGCCGATTCGGTCGGTATCAATGTGTATCAGTGGAGATATACCGGTGTCATGATCTCGGGTGCACTCGGCGGAATCGGAGGCTTCGCCTACATCGTTCCATCCGTTACCACCTGGAACTTTGAGGTCGGCGTAGCGGGAGCCGGTTTCCTCGCCCTGGCAGTTATGATTTTCGGACAGTGGAAGCCGTTCAACATTGCGGGCGCAGCCGTGTTCTTTGCGGTATTCCGTTCCCTGGCGAACATCGCGGATTCCACCGTGCTTGCAAACCTCGGATTGTCCAAGAACATCTACAGCATGATGCCGTTTATCGCATCCATGATTATTCTTGCGTTTACATCCAAGAATTCCCAGGCACCGAAAGCGGAGGGTATTCCGTACGATAAGGGTGCCAGATAGGAAGACGGCGTAAGAGACCGGAATTTCCGGAAGCGTCCGGGAGCATATGATAACAAACAGAAAGGATTCTAAGATCATGATTTCAAGCAAATATTTTGACCATACTATTTTAAAGGCAGAGGCGACGGAGGCACAGGTGGCAAAGATCTGTGACGAGGCGCTTGCCAATGATTTCGCATCCGTGTGTGTGAACCAGTATTACACCCGTTTTGTGGCAGAGAAGTTAAAAGGCTCTGACGTGAAGGTGTGCACAGTGGTAGGTTTCCCTCTGGGAATGTCCGACACCGGTGTGAAGGCATTCGAGACGAAGGCTGCCATCGAGGACGGCGCGCAGGAGATCGATATGGTAATCAATGTCGGCGCATTGAAAGACAAGAAGTATGACTATGTAAAAAATGATATTCATACCTTAAAGGAAGTCTGTGGCAGCGATATTGTCTTAAAGGTCATCATCGAGACCTGTCTTCTGACAGACGAGGAAAAAGTGAAGGCATGTGAGCTGGCAAAAGAAGCGGGAGCTGATTTCGTAAAGACTTCCACCGGATTTTCCACCGGAGGGGCAAAGGCGGAAGATGTCGCACTGATGAGAAAAACCGTGGGTGATGATATGGGTGTGAAAGCATCCGGCGGAATTCACACGGCAGAGGAAGCACAGGCAATGATCGATGCCGGAGCAAGCCGCCTTGGAACGAGCGCTACACTTGCTATCATTGGGAAATAGTAATCAGGAGCGGTAGGATGAATACAATTTTGATTGGAATTGCAGGAGGCACCGGAAGCGGCAAGACAACACTTGCCGACAAACTGATCGACAGCTTTGGCGATGATGAGGTGAGTATTCTGCGTCATGATAACTACTATAAACGCCATGACGACATGTGTTATGAGGAACGGTCGAAGTTAAACTATGATCATCCGGATGCGTTTGATACAGCACTGTTGTGTGAACATATCTGTAAGCTGAAAGCGGGAGAGCAGATTTATATGCCAGTCTATGACTACTCGATACATAATCGTTCCGAGGAGACCATTCTGGTAAAACCTGCACCGGTGATTGTGCTGGAGGGCATTCTCATTTTTGCTGAGCCGAGTCTCTGTGATCTTATGGATATCAAGGTATTTGTGGACACAGATGCGGATGTGCGGATTCTGCGGCGGATCATCCGTGATGTAAAGGAACGCGGGCGTTCGTTAGACAGCGTGATTAACCAGTATCTGACAACGGTAAAGCCGATGCACGAGCAGTTTGTAGAACCGAGCAAGCGTCGGGCGGATATTATCATCCCGGAAGGGGGAGAAAATATCGTGGCGCTTGACATGCTGATTGAACGCGTACGCAAACATTTAAAGAATAAATAATTAGCGCAATAAAGTGGCAGGCACTGTGTCTGCCATTTTTTTGTATGCAGGATTGCTCGGATGCAGATGATCGCCGCTGTCATAGCCTTTTGCGAAAGAGCGCGGATCATCGGCGGCACGAAGTGCCTGATCGAAATCGATACAGCCGTCGCTCTCGTGGTTGGAGCGGATCCAGTCATTGACGGCACCGCGCAGCTCCTCGCGGAACGGTGCGTAGGTGCGCCAGCCGTAAATCGGCAGAAGGGTTCCGAGATAGACGCTGTCGTGAAGCTTTCTGGCCTCCTCGATATACCATTTCAGACCGTCGATCAGTTCGGCGGCAGTCGGCAGATCACTCATGGGACGGAACGGATTGACGTCGGTTCCGACCGGATGGATGATATCGTTGATGCCCTGCTGGATGATGACGGTATCCGCACCGGCGGTTGGGATTTCGTGGGCAAAGCGGTTGGTTCCCTTAAGACCGTAGGAGTCGTAGGTGATACAGTCGTACTGGCGCAGAATACGCGTACCGCTTGCCGCACGGCGGATCACCGAGGTATGGTTGTGCCCTTCTTCGATGAGGCGCAGCGTCAGATAGTCCGGCCATGCCTGTGCGGTGATGGAATCTCCGTAGCAGATAATGGCATGACAATCTTCCTTTGTCAGAATATCGATGTTGCTAAGAAAATAGAACCAGTTTGTCGCCTTGGAGGTGGCAAGGGGCAGCGCTTCGCTGTGCGTCTGGTCGCCGTAGGAAAAATAGCCGCGGGACAATGGACCTGTGATCAGCACGGCGGACTGCATGGCAGTGTAGCCGTCAAAATACAGGCTGACGCAGAGCGTTTGACCGGCAGATACCGGAAAGGAGAGTGCGTCGCTCGCGGCGGATGCACCCGCTGCCAGTGTGACGGAACGGCTGCCGTCAAAGGTAATATCGCGTATGGTGCCTGCCGTAAGAGGGCAGGAAAGGGGAACTTTCCCGGTGAGATCGGAATCACACACAGCCACCGTTGCCCGGTGGATGGTGACAGGTTCCTTTCCGCAGTAGTTGTCGAGCGTGAAGCGGAGTGCGCTTCCGGAAAAAGGTGCATAGACCGGATAGCGAAGCGTCAGATCTTTTGCGTAGCCCTCCGGATGATGTTCTGCGATGGACATGGCATTGCCCCACATGGAGACCCATTTTGTATCATTCATAAGTTTGTTCTCTTTTCTATTATTTGTTGGCAAGGAATATAAGAGTATATTCCTGCGTTATTATAGCGGAAGTGAAGGTATTTTTCCAGTGGACTTGTTCTTTTTTTCGATCCTTGCTATAATGAGCGCATGCGGGTGAAGGCTCGCAGACAGAATAGAAAGACAGATAAAGGAGTTCATTTGTATGGGAGAGATTACAAATCGTGATAATAAGAAGATGCTGATTTTGTTTGCCGAGATGGTTGCGGCGCTTGCGACGATTCTGATCGCCGTTTTAGCGATGAAGATTCCGGTGGTGCCGGTGTGTGTGATCGTTTTGATCGAGGTGGCGATTGCTGCCTGCCTGCAGGAGGTACCGGTGTGGGTGCATGCGGTAGTCGCTGCAGTACAGCTGGTTGCCGGGGCATTCTGCGGCAGAGTGGTATTTTGCCTGTTGTGTATTTTGATCTATGTGTTTGCGATACTGACACTGCGGGAAGCAAGAGCGTAATGATAAGACCTTTATGAAGCGGATGCTTGGTAAAGGTCTTCTTTCTGTCAAAGGAGAAAAAGATGTTAGAAAAACTTTTTTTGGAAATGATCTTATATTACAGCGGAGACCCGAAACGGATCCAGCATTTTACAAAGGTACACAGCTATGCAAAGCTGATCGGAGAGCGCGAGCAGCTTTCGCCGGAGGAACTCTATATTCTGGAAGCAGCTGCATACACGCACGATATCGGCATCAAGCCGGCGGAGGAGAAGTATGGAAGCAGTGAGGGAAAGCTGCAGGAGCAGGAAGGTCCTGCGGTGGCACGCGGGATGCTGAAGCGGCTGGGCTTTGCGGAGAATGTGATTGAGCGCGTCTGCTATCTGATCGGACATCACCACACCTACACCGGCATAGAGGGCAGAGACTATCAGATTCTGGTGGAGGCGGATTTTCTGGTGAATTTGTATGAGGACGGCAGAACGGACGGAGACGGCAGGTTTGTGCCGGATAAAGCGGCTGTAGAGACGGCATATCAGAGGATTTTTGCGACGGAGACCGGAAAATGGATCTGCCGGAGCATGTTTGCACTTGGAGGTGTGTCATGATGCAGGAAAGAAAGCAGAAGGGAAAAATTCTGGTATTCAGTTCCAGGGAAATCTGCTATCTGTCCAGCAACTTTTTCGCAAATCAGATCGGCGCGGCGTTTGAGGAACTGGGATATGAGGTGACGGTGTGCGAACTCTCAAAGGAGGATGATCTGGATGCGAAGCTTGCGCGCTATATCGGACAGCCGTACCGCCTGATTCTGGATTTTAATTCCCTTCTGCCGCGGATGGTGTTAGACGAAGGCACTCCCTATGTGGACCGCCTTGCGGGACCGTTTTTTGACTATATTTTAGATCACCCGCTGTTTCACTATCAGGGACTTTCAAGCGGTGTGAAAAACCTGCATGCGATTGTCCTCGACGAGGCACAGCAGAAGTACGTAGAAAAATATTATGAAAAGGTGGCGAGCGTCCACATGCTGCCGCTCGGGGCGACAAGAGCAGTCTACGAGGGCACAAAAGAGCCGGAGTGCCGGATTTTATTTCCGGGAACGTATGACAGACCGGACGCGGTTTATCAGATTGTAGAGAATGCTCCCGAGCCGCTTGGGAGCATGATGAAAGATCTGATTGAGCGGAGGCTTGCCGATCCCACACTGCCGATGGAGGAAGCATTTTCACAGCAGCTTAAGGAGGAGAAACTGGAACTTCCTGCCGGACAGTTTGCACTGTTTATGAACAGCATGTATGCGGTGGACGCCTATGTGCGGGATTATTTCCGCAAGGCGGCGTTGGACGCGCTGCTCGCGGAGAAACTGCCGGTTACCGTATTCGGGGAAGGCTGGGAAAAATATTCCTGCGGGGACGAGCATAGTCTGCGGCGTGAGCCGGCGGTGCCGTTTGCGCTCTCCTTTGAGCGGATTGCCAAAGCCCATGTGCTTTTAAATGTCTCACCGATTTTTAACCGGGGAATGCACGACCGGGTTCCTGCCGGAATGGCGAATCATGCGGTGGTGTTAACCGATGAAAATCCGTATTTAAGAAGAACGTTTACAGACGGGAAGGAGCTGCTTTTTTATTCGCTGGAAAAACCGGACACGCTGTGTGAGCAGGCGGAGAGAACACTTACGGATGTAAGACTTCGTGAGAAGATTGCGGCCTCTGCCTATGAGACCTTTGAGCGGGAATATACATGGAAGCGCCGTGCGGAGCAGATCCTCGCATTTGCAGAGGAGGTGGAAGCATGAGAGCACAGAAGAATTATCAGAAAATGCTGGAGGCGACGATCGCTGGATTAAAGGAGCAGGACCGTGTGCCGACGCTGCTGCTGCACAGCTGCTGCGCGCCGTGCAGCTCGTACTGCCTCGAGTATCTGTCGCAGTATTTTCATATCATCGTGGATTATTACAACCCCAATATTTATCCGGAAGAAGAGTATCATATGCGGGTGCAGGAGCAGCAGCGGCTGATTCGGGAACTTCCGGCAAAATATCCGATCGCATTCCGGGAGGGCGCCTATGATAAGGAACGTTTTTATGAGATGGCGCGCGGACTGGAGGAGGAAAAGGAGGGCGGCGAACGCTGCTTCCGGTGTTATGAGCTGCGTTTGAGAGAGGCGGCGGAGACCGCAAAAAGCCTTGGCATGGATTACTTTACCACGACGCTGTCCATCAGTCCTCTCAAGAATGCGGAAAAATTAAATGAGATCGGGGATGCGCTGGCGGAGGAATACGGCGTGGCATACTTGAATTCTGACTTCAAAAAGAAAAACGGCTACAAGCGTTCGGTAGAGCTTTCCGAACAATACGGAATGTACCGGCAGTATTATTGCGGGTGCGTTTTTTCCAAGCGGGAGCGCGATGTCCAGATTGCTGCAAAAGCGGCGGCACAGGGAATTTGATGCGGTAAAGCATGAAAGGGCTTGCGGGAAGCGCGAACTTCATGTAGAATGATAGGAAATGTAGTGAAAGCGAGGTTTTTAAAATGGCTCAGTTATGGGGAGGACGTTTTACCAAACAGACCGACAAGCTGGTCTATAATTTTAATGCGTCTATTTCGTTTGACCAGAAATTCTATAAACAGGACATTGAGGGAAGTATTGCACATGTGCGGATGCTCGGGAAACAGGGAATCTTAACTGGGGAGGAGATGCAGGCGATCGTCGCATGCTTAAAGGAAATCCTTGCGGATGTGGAAGCCGGACGTCTTGTTATAACGGATGAATATGAGGATATTCACAGCTTTGTGGAGGCGAATCTGATCGACCGTCTGGGAGACACCGGAAAGAAACTGCATACCGGGCGCAGCCGCAACGACCAGGTGGCGCTCGATATGCGTCTCTACACCAGAGAAGAGCTGCTCCGTGTGGATGCGCTCTTAAAGGAACTGCTCGGCACGATATTGCATATCATGGAGCAGAATACTGAGACGATCATGCCGGGTTTCACCCACCTGCAGAAGGCTCAGCCGATCACGCTCGCGCATCACATGGGGGCTTATTTTGAGATGTTTAAGAGAGACCGCCTGCGCCTGCATGACATCTACGAGCGGATGAATTACTGTCCGCTTGGTTCCGGAGCGCTCGCAGGCACCACTTATCCGCTTGACCGTGCATACACGGCAGAGCTGCTCGGTTTTTACGGACCGACTTTAAACAGCATGGACGGCGTGTCTGACCGCGATTATCTGATCGAATTTTTGTCTGCCTGCGCCACGATCATGATGCATCTGTCGCGCTTCTCGGAGGAGGTCATTATCTGGAATTCCAACGAGTACCAGTTTGTGGAGATTGATGATGCTTACAGTACCGGAAGCAGCATCATGCCGCAGAAAAAGAACCCGGACATCGCAGAATTAGTCAGAGGAAAGACCGGACGCGTCTATGGCGCGCTGATGTCGCTTCTCACGACGATGAAGGGAATTCCGCTTGCGTACAATAAGGACATGCAGGAGGACAAGGAGCTTTCCTTTGACGCGATGGACACGGTCAAAGGCTGTATCGCGCTGTTTAACGGCATGCTCGCCACGATGAAGTTCAACAAGGAGCGCATGCGTGCTTCGGCGAACGGAGGCTTCACCAACGCGACGGATGCCGCCGACTATCTGGTGAACCACGGGGTGCCGTTCCGCGATGCACATGGAATTGTGGGACGGATCGTGCTTTACTGCATCGAAAAGGGAATTGCGATCGATGATATGAGCCTGGAGGAGTTAAAGGCAATCAGTCCGGTGTTTGAGGATGATGTCTATGAGGCGATCTCCATGGAAACCTGCGTGAACAAGCGTCTGACGGTGGGAGCACCGGGAAAAGAGGCGATGGAACAGGTGATCGCAGCGGAGAAGAAGTACCTGGAGGAAGAGTGGAAGCCTCTTGAAACTTCAATACAGTAACGTGACATTGTGAGAAATGTACAAGAACTGTCAAAAAAAGCCGGGAAGTTTTACGAAAAAAGCATTGCTTTTTGACGGGAAATGGCATAATATATTCACTATGACGACACTTGTTCGTCACTGACGGACACGAACAGTGCAAAAAGCAGGTACGTGTAATGATCCGGCAGAGGCAATGAGAGGCGGAGTCGTATGCCACAGCGGGTGTCATAAGAAAAAGATGAGGAGATTAGAAGAGTCATGAGTGAAAAGTTGAGAGTTGGTATTCTGGGTGGTACAGGTATGGTTGGTCAGAGATTTATTTCTCTGCTGGAGAATCATCCGTGGTTTGAAGTGACAACGATCGCAGCGAGCCCGAGAAGTGCCGGCAAGACTTATGAGGAGGCAGTCGGAGACCGCTGGAAGATGGACACACCGATGCCGGAAGCAGTGAAAAAGATTGTCGTTATGAATGTCAACGAAGTGGAGAAGGTTGCGGCAGAGGTCGATTTCGTATTTTCCGCAGTGGACATGACAAAGGAAGAGATTAAGAAGATCGAGGAGGAGTATGCGAAGACAGAAACTCCGGTCGTTTCCAATAACAGCGCGCACCGCTGGACACCGGATGTGCCGATGGTGGTTCCGGAGGTCAACCCGGAGCATATGGAGGTCATCAAATACCAGAAGGAGCGTCTTGGCACAAAGCGCGGTTTCGTGGCTGTAAAGCCGAATTGCTCCATTCAGTCTTACGCGCCGGTACTTACTGCGTGGAAGGAATTTGAGCCGTATGAGGTGGTGGCAACAACCTATCAGGCCATTTCCGGAGCCGGCAAGACCTTTAAGGACTGGCCGGAGATGGTTGGCAATATCATTCCGTATATCGGCGGTGAGGAGGAGAAATCCGAGAAGGAGCCGCTTCGTATCTGGGGACATGTGGACCCGGAGAAGAAGGCGATCGTTCCGGCCAAATCCCCGGTCATCACCTGTCAGTGCATCCGTGTGCCGGTGTTAAACGGTCACACTGCGGCGGTGTTCGTAAAGTTTAAGAAGAACCCGACAAAAGAGCAGCTGATCGAGGCACTTCGCAATTTCAGCGGTGTTCCGCAGGAGTTAAAGCTTCCGAGCGCACCGGAGCATTTTATCCAGTATCTCGAGGAAGATAACCGCCCGCAGATCGCTCTGGATGTCAACTATGAGAACGGTATGGGTATCTCGGTAGGACGTCTGAGAGAGGACACGGTCTATGACTGGAAGTTCGTGGGACTGTCCCACAATACCGTGCGCGGCGCCGCAGGCGGTGCAGTGCTCTGCGCAGAGCTTTTGAAAGCACAGGGATACATCACAGCGAAATAAAGAATAAAAAAGAATCCTGCTTGCAGGATTCTTTTTTATTTCATAGGAAATAGCGTGATACGTTAATGTGTGAAAGTAGAACTTCCCTATGAAAATAAAAAACGCTCCGCGAGGATGCGCAGCTCGCGGTAAGGAAAATATCGCTTTGCGAACCGCTTGCACGCGGAGAATTTCGCAAGCGAGATTCTTTTTTATTGCCCGGAAAGTTAAAAAATGATATAATTTCCGCAGAACATATGGACAGATAGAATGTGCCGGATATGGGATGCGGTGTGGCTTTTCGTGCCCGGCAGGAAAGTGCAGAGGAGAAGAGATGATCGTAAAATCGTCGGTGTTAAAGGAACTGGAAGAGTGCTACCGGGAACCGGGCAATCAGCTGGTTGTGCTGTACGGGCGGACGGACTCGGAGAAGGAGAGGCTGCTTGGCGCATTTGTGCAGAACAAGAAGCATTTTTATTACCGCGCGAGACAGGTGGCGGAGCGAGAGCAGCGCGCGCAGATGGGGCGTGAACTGACGGCGCGGTTTGAGGTGATGCTGCAGAAGTATACCTATGAGGAATATTTTAACCGGGTAAAGAGCGGTGATCCCACGAAGCTGGTAGTCGTGATCGATGAATTTCAGTATATTGCCAAAAAGGATCCTACTTTTATGGAAGCGGTGCTGAAACTGAAAGCGCACAGGCTTTATCCGGGACCTGTGATGATTCTGCTCTGCAGCTCGGCGGTGTCATGGGCAGAGCGGGAACTTCCAGAGTGTATCGGTGAGGCGGCATGCCGCAAAATAGACCGGAAAATCAAATTTACGAATCTGAATTTTCTGGAAGTGGTGCGGGCGCTGCCCGAGTATCCGGTGGCGGAATGTATCAAGACTTACGGCATCATCGGCGGTGTGCCGGGATACATCAACCGCTGGAACGCAAAAGCGGATGTAAAGACCAATATCTGTAGACTGATTCTTTCGCCGGGCGGCTATCTGTACCATGCGGCGGAAGATCTGATCGGGGAGAGTCTGCGGGAACTGTCTGTCTATGAGACCATCCTGGCGCAGATCGCGGCCGGGCAGGACAAGCTGAATGATCTGTACCGGACGACCGGATTCTCACGCGCCAAGATCAGCGTCTATATGAAGAATCTGGCGGCATTTGATATCATCCAGAAGGTGGTATCGTTTGAGACGGGCGGCTGGGAGAACACGAAGAAAGGTGTGTACCGGATCCGCGACAATTATGTGAATTTCTGGTTTCACTTTATCTATCCGCATCTGTCGGATCTGTATATGACCCGCCCGGAAGAATTCTACGACAGATATATCGCGCCCGGACTGGATGCGTACCTCTCCCGGTATTTTGTGGAGGTATGCATGGAATATCTGGGACTTCTCGGTATGGTGGGAAAGCTTCCGCTTAAGATTGCACGCATGGGAACCTGGGTCGGCAAAGAGGGGAATATCGACATCATTGCGCAGAATGAGATTCGACAGAATATGGTCGGATTCTGCAACTGGCAGGAACCCGAGCTTACGATGGAAATGTGCGAGGCGCTGTTCCTTAACATGAAGCGGGCAAAAATCGGCGCGGAATATTATTTCCTCTTTTCCGCACAGGGATTTGCACCGGAGGTTACCGCCATGGCGGAGCGGGATAAGCGGTTCGTGCTCGTGGATATGAATGAACTGTAAGTTGCCCGATGCCGAGAAAAATGCTATAATTTGCTTCATGCGAAAGTAATTGGAGGAACAGATTGTGGCAAAATCTTTGATCATCACGGAGAAACCGAGTGTTGCGCAGGAGTTCGCGCGGATTCTCGGCGTATCCGGAAGAAATGACGGTTATATAGAGAACGACGGGTATGTCATCACCTGGTGCGTGGGGCATCTGGTGGAGATGGTGTACCCGGAGGAGTATGATGAGCGGTATAAAAAATGGCGGCTGGAGGATCTGCCGTTTCTGCCGCGGGATTACAAATATAATGTAATCCCATCTGTGAGCAGGCAGTATGATGTGGTACATAAAATGCTGCACCGCGAGGATATTGACACGGTCTACTGGGCAGGAGATGCCGGAAAAGAAGGACAGACGATCGAGGAAAATATCCGGAAGTTCGGCGGCGTGCGCGAGGGCATGAAGGAGCTCCGCGTCTGGATCGATTCGCAGACCGAGGAGGAGATTCTGCGCGGCATCCGTGAGGCAAAAGACATGTCGGAGTATGACAATCTCGCAAAGTCGGGCGTGATGCGGACGATCGAGGATTATGCGATGGGAATCAATTTTTCCAGAGCCATGTCGGTAAAGTACGGAAAGCTTCTGAATGATGCGGCGGGAACATCGAGCTATACGGCGATCGCGGTCGGCCGCGTCATGACCTGCGTTCTTGGCATGGTTGTGATCCGGGAGCGCGAGATCCGCAATTTTACAGAGACGCCATTTTACCGTGTCGTGGGAACCTTTCATCCTGCAGGAGAGGAAGAATGCCGGATCACGGCGGAGTGGAAGGCAATAGAAGGCTCTAAATATTTTGAGTCGCCGCTTTTATATAAGGAAAACGGTTTTAAAAAGGAAGAGAGCGCGCAGACGCTGATTGCAGAGTTAAAGGGACAGGAAGCGCTCATTGATTCCGTGGAGACAGGGACGCAGAAAAAGCGTGCGCCGCTGCTTTTCAATCTTGCGGAGCTGCAGGCGGAGTGTTCCAAACGTTTTAAGATCAGTCCGGATGAGACGCTGCAGGTGGCGCAGGATCTGTATGAGAAGAAGCTTACCACCTATCCGAGAACGGATGCGCGCGTGCTCTCCTCGGCGGTGGCAAAAGAGATTACAAAAAATATCAGCAGACTGAAAAATTTTGCGCCGGTGGCTCCTTTTGTGGAGCGCATCATGAAGGAAGGGCGCTACCGGAACATTGCGAACACGCAGTATACGGATGATTCCAAGATTACCGACCACTATGCGATCATTCCGACCGGACAGCTCACAGAGCTGGAATCTTTAAACAGTCTTGAACGAAGCGTCTATGAGATGATTGTGCGCCGTTTCTTAAGCATTTTTTATCCGCCGGCGGAGTATCAGACGGTGAAGCTTGTCGTTGCGGCAGGCGGTGAGAAGCTTTACACTTCCGCGAAGCAGTTAAAGGTTCCGGGCTATTTGGAGATTGCAGGCATTCCGAAATCGGCGAAGGAGCGGAATGCAGCGAAGACGGACGGGGAGGAGCAGACGCAGGGCGGTGATGCTGAGGCTGCACAGGAAGAAGAGGAGAACGCCGGGCTTTTGGCGTATGCCGACAAGCTTCAAAAGGGAGAGACGCTTTTTTCGGACGGCTATGCCATCCGTGAGGGGAAGACCTCTCCGCCGAAGCGCTACACGTCAGGATCGATGGTGCTTGCCATGGAGAATGCCGGACAGCTCATCGAGGAGGAAGAATTAAGAGAGCAGATCAAGGGTTCCGGAATCGGTACATCTGCCACGCGGGCAGAGATCATCAAAAAGCTGGTTCGGGTCGGCTATCTGAATCTGAACAAAAAGACGCAGGTTCTCACGCCGGAGCGGCTGGGGGAAATGATCTTTGAGGTGGTTTCGATGACGGTTCCGGCACTGCTCAATCCCAAGATGACAGCTTCCTGGGAAAAGGGACTGGACGGAATCACGCGGGGAACGGTCGTGATGGAGGATTACCGCTCAAAACTGGAGGATTTTATCCGCAGGGAGACGGTCGCCATGATCGAGCAGGATCTGACCGGCCAGATTGCCACGCGGATCCACCCGCTCGTCGGAAAGGGCGGAAAGGGGCTTGCGGCGAAGCGTAGCCTCGGCATTCCCTGTCCGGTGTGCGGAGGAACGATCGAGACGACGCCGTTCGGTTACGGGTGCAGCAATTATCAGAAAGATGGCGGCGGATGCCGCTTCTCCATCGGTACAATCGCCGGAAGAGACTTAAACGATGAGGAAGTAAAGGAGCTTTTGACCGAAGGACATACCGGCGTGCTGTCCGGGTTTGTCTCGAAGTCGAAGAAAAAGTTCTCGGCGAGCCTCATCCTGGAAAAGGATGATGAGGGAAAAGTTTCGGTTGGATTTGATTTTTCAAAGAACCAGCCGGAAATCCTGGAGGGTGTCGTATGTCCGGTGTGCGGTTCTGCCGTGGAGATCACGCCGTTTGGCTATAGCTGCGTCAAGCACCACGAGCATCCCGATGAATGTTATTTTTCCGTGGGAAAGATCGCGGGAAAGGCGCTGGGCGTCGATGATCTGACGGAGCTTCTTACGACCGGAAAGACCGGTCTGATCCGCGGCTTTACTGCCAGGAATAAAAAGAAGTTCAACGCCTGCTTAAAGCTGGAGCAGACGGAGGACGGAAGAAAGAATATTGCATTTGATTTTTCACAGAACGATGCCGCCGTTGTTCCCGATGTCGTGTGTCCGATCTGCGGCGGGGCGATTGTGGAGACGTCGTTCGGGTTCGGCTGCGCGAATTACAGGCAGGATGACCCGGACAGCTGCCGGTTTGCGATCGGTACGATGGCGGGAAAGGACTTAAACGCAGCGCAGGTGAAGGAGCTTTTAAACCAGGGGAGAACCGGAACAATCCGTGGATTCAAGTCGAAGAGCGGGAAGAAGTTTGACGCCTGTGTCGCTCTGGAACACACGGAAGACGGAAAAATTGAATTGAGATTTGATTTTGAACATGTCGAAGCCAAAAAGATCAAGGATGTGGTGTGCCCGATCTGCGGAGGTGATATCGTGGCGACGCCGTTCGGCTTTGGCTGTGCTAATTATGTGAAGGACGATCCGAACAGCTGCCGGTTCTCTGTCGGGAAGATGGCGGAGAAGGCACTGACGGAAGCGAATGTAAAGGAGCTTCTGACCAACGGAAGAACCGGAACGATCCGCGGCTTTAAGTCGAAGAGCGGGAAGAAATTTGATGCGCGCGTCGCACTGGCAAAGGATGAGAAGGGAAAGGTCACGGGGCTGAAGTTTGATTTTACGGATCTGGAAGCGCCGAAGGTAAAGGATGTAAAATGTCCGGTCTGCGGCGGAGATATCGTAAAGACGATGTTTGGATACGGCTGTGCCAACTATTCAAAGGAGAATCCGGACAGCTGCCGGTTCGCAATCGGCAAGATCGCGGGTGTCTCTTTAAAGGAAGCACAGGTAAAGGAACTTTTGCTCCGCGGGAAGACGGACGTGATCAAGGGATTTGTGGCGAAGACCGGCATGAAGTTCGACGCGCCGCTGAAGCTGACGCCGGAAGGGCAGATCGCATTTGATTTTCCGGAGAAGCCAAAGCCTGTCGAGACAACACTTGCCTGCCCGAAATGCGGGAAAATGTTAAAGAAGAGCCAGTGGTATTACGAGTGTGAGTGCGGTTTTAAGGTCTCCCACACGGTGGCGAAGGTGGCGCTGACCGAGGAGGTCATGCGCGAACTGTTAGAGACAGGGAAAACCAAAGATAAAGTGACCGGGTTTGTGTCAAAAGCCGGCAACACGTTTGATACCTGCCTAAAGCTGGAGGATGACCGCATTGTGTTTGATTTTGACAATCCCGGCACAAAGCGTGAGGGTGTTTCCGGCGGCAAGGGCGGGGAGCGCATGTTCTACGAGGAATTAGAAGAAAATGTACAGCCGCAGCCGCTGGCGGCTGCGGACGGCGCACAGTACATCGAGGAGGACGTGCCTCCGTTTTATGATGCGATGGCGGAGGAGTATGCGGCTTACGAGGAGGAAGAGGCAAAACAGCAGGCGGCTGCATCCAATTTTCTGGATGAATTTCCTGGATGAGAAACGAATGGGGAAAGGAAGCAAAAATCGGATGGCGTGCGGTGCATGCTTGCTATTGACAGCCGGATAAAATGTCATTAAAATTTGAGTAGTTATTGATAGAATCCGGCAGAAGACACAGGAGGAAACAGGGCATGGAGTACAATGAGCAGGCCTTTAAAGAGAAAGCCAATTTAAAGGCAATGAAAGTATGGCTGGCTTTGATTGCGATTATGACACTGTCATACGGAAGCGACCTTTCCAAGGGAATCTATACGGCGACGCAGTATGTTGTTTTTCTGGTTATGGCGTGGGTGCCGTTTGCAATCGGACTGCTGACGTTGAAGTTAAAGGGGAGAGCGACACCGTATTATAAGGATGTCCTGGCTCTCGGATATGGCTTTTTCTATGCCTATGTGGTGTGTATCACGGACTCGGCGACCGCCTATGCATATATTCTGCCGTTGACGAGTATGTTGATTCTGTTCAAGGATCGCAGCTATATGATACGGTGCGCGGTCACAAACGAGATCGTCATTGTGCTCAGTGCACTGCTCCATGTATTCCTCGGCCTGAATCCGAACGTGAAAATGACAGACTATTACCTGCAGTTTTCAACGCTGCTTCTGTGCTATATCTGCTATGTTGTCTCTGTCGACCACTTAAATGAATCCGACGGAGCGCTGGTGGCATCGATCCGGGATAATCTGAGCCGGGTCGTGACGACGGTGGGACAGGTAAAGGGAGCGAGCAGTTCGATTGTGGACGGCGTTACGGTTGTGCGTGAGCTGGCGGATGAGAACCGGCAGGGAGCGGATTCCGTCGTAAGCAGTATGGAGGAACTCACCCGGAACAACGATGTTCTCCACAATAAGACGATGTCCTCCATGGACCGGAGTACCGACATCAGCACGCAGGTGCAGAATGTGGCGGGACTAATCGATGAGATGGTGACGCTGATCCAGGAGTCGGTCGAGCATGCGGATGTGAGTGCGGAAGAACTTGCGGATGTCATGAATACGACGGATACCATGGCGGCGCTCTCCGGCGAGGTCGAGCAGGTGCTCGAGAACTTTAAGCAGAAATTTGAAATGGTAAAGGAAGAGACGGGTACCATAGAGGGGATCACGTTCCAGACGAACCTTCTGGCACTGAACGCTTCGATTGAGGCGGCGAGAGCCGGGGAAGCCGGAAAGGGCTTTGCCGTGGTGGCAGGTCAGATACAGGATCTGAGCATGGGAACCAAGACTTCTTCCGGACGTATCAGGGACGCACTGGATCATCTGGAGGAGACTTCGGAGAAGATGACGGAATCCATCACCAAGACGCTTGAGATGATCCGCATGACAAGAGAGAAGCTCACGCAGGTGCAGGAGAGTGTCACAAGCATTACCGATGATTCCAAAAAGCTGGGACAGAATATCGGGGTAATTGACGGCGCTATGAAGGAAGTGGAAGCTTCCAACAGCGACATGGTGGAGAACATGAAGCAGATCTGCGATACCATGGAGGTCATGACGGAGTGCATCAACCAGTCCGACGAAGCGTCCCGCACGATGCTCAGCAAATACGAGGAGTCTTCCGTCAATGTGGATAAGATTGAGAGTGTGGTAGGAAAGCTCATGGAAGAACTCGGTAGCGGCGGATTCATGGGAATTGGCGATGCGCAGCCGGGAATGCGCGTGGTGTTAGTCGCTAAGAACGGAGCACAGGCAGCCGGGACGGAGTTCCACGGGGAAGTGTTTGAGAGTCAGAGCGACGGAGTTCTGGTAAAGATCAAGCCGGAAGCCGGAAAAACGATTGAGATAAAGAAAAAAGACATTACATATGAACTGCAGATCTGTGTCAACAATGCACTGTATACATGGGAGGATGTCAGCGTATCCGCCGCTTCCAATGCGGGTGCCGACAGCTACCGGATTGCTGTGGCGACAAACCCGAAGGTCATCAACCGCAGAAAGTATCCGCGTATGCCGGTTGCCAATGCATGTACCGTGACGCTGAAAAAATCCGGCAAAGCTTACAACGGCAGGATGATCAATATCAGCGCAGGCGGTTTCGCATTCAGCGCACATCAGGAGGATTTCGCGAATGCGATCGGGCAGGATATTTTGCTGGAAATCCCGGACTTCCCGCTGGAGGAGGCACGGACGCTGGACGGACATATCATCCGCAGTACGGATAATGATGGTGAGTTCATTGTCGGATGCCGTATGCCGGAGGACAGCGAAGAGATCCAGGCTTATGTCAATAAAAATTACAGGGAATAGAGAGGAATTTGTGTGATGGAAACAGCAAAAATCAGCCAGTTATATGACTTAGGGGAGACGATTGCGGCGGAACTGTTTGCGGGACTGACCTATCCGTGGGAGGCTCTGCCGAAAATCAGCGACTTTATAAAGAAGCTGGGACCGACGCTTGACCCGGAGGTCTATGAGCAGCGCGGCGAGAATATCTGGGTGGCGAAGAGTGCGACGGTTGCACCGACTGCTTTCTTAAATGGACCTTTAATTATTGATGAGGATGCGGAAATCAGACACTGCGCTTTCATCAGGGGGAATGCCATCGTAGGAAAAGGCTCCGTGGTGGGCAATTCAACAGAATTGAAAAACGTTGTGATTTTTAATTCCGTGCAGGTTCCGCATTACAATTACGTGGGAGATTCGATTCTCGGTTACAAATCCCATATGGGTGCCGGCTCGATCACTTCCAATGTCAAGTCGGATAAGACGCTGGTGGTGGTAAAGGATCATGATGAGAAAATTGAAACAGGGTTAAAGAAATTCGGAGCAATGCTCGGCGACTATGTGGAAGTCGGCTGCAATTCCGTGCTGAATCCGGGAACCGTCATCGGAAGCCATACCAATGTTTATCCGCTTTCGAGCGTGCGTGGCGTGGTTCCGGCAAATTCGATTTACAAGAACCGCAGCGAGGTAGTGGAAAAGCGGTAGGACAACAGAAGAGGGACAGAGACAATGAAGAGAAGATGGGTGCAGGGAATGCTTCTTGCAGGAATGCTGATTTTGACAGGATGCGGCGCAAAGAACAGTTCACCTGTGGAGAACGGTAAAGATTATACATGGAACGACATTACAGTGATGCTTCCGGAAGACTGGGCGGACCGCTGTACGATCAAAGAGGATGAGAATGGATTTACCATCTATCAGACGGCTTCCTATGAGAAGATGGAAGGACTTGGCTACCTGTGTTCCTTTGAAAAAAGCGACGCATGGATGAATTACGGTGCGGGAGAGAACCTGATCGCCTACACGGAGGACGGAACGCTGTATTACCTGATGCAGCCGACGGATGTTGCGTGCGATACGGAGGATCAGACAATCGTGGAAGAGTACGGATCCATGATGGAGGAGGTCACGGCCATCGCATCAAGTGTGAAGATCGATGCGGATGACGTTCATTACGATGCCGATCAGTATGTCGTTCCGGTTGGCGCAATACTGCCGGTGACGGAGGAGAATCTGTCGGATCTGTCAGAGCAGGAGCTCTATCTGGCGGTAAACGAGATTTATGCCAGACATGGAAAAACCTTTGATGACACCTACCTGCAGGCGCATTTTGATGCGTGCAGCTGGTATACGCCCGCCGGGGGAGCGACTGCAGGCGATGCGGGATTAAGTGAGATTGAGCAGGCGAATCTGAAACTGATCAAGGCAATGCAGACGGCATATGAAGCGGAACATATATATCCGAAATCCTATTCGGCAGGCGAGACCGCAGAGATCGCTCTTTTGGACAATGGAGTTCTTAACGAAGTTAGCTACACGGTAACCGATAAGGGGGAGCAGGCGGTCTGCACGCTCACGATCGACGGGACAGCGTACGACCTTGCCGAGTACATTCAGATGCACGCGCCGGTTGCGGATGCGTTTTATGTGACAGACCTTGTGGAGAACATCGGAACACCGGAAGAGGATGATGGTCTGGAGATTGCCGTACTTGATGAAGGGACAGACGGCATCGGAACGACTCATTTTTTCAAATATGATGGAGACCTTTACTATCTGGGCGAGGTCGGAGGATTCCCGTTTCGGGACCGGAATGCCGGATTTAGCGGTTTTAACGGTCAGGGCGGTGTGATGGATCTCATCCGTTACGACAAGCCGGCAGACTGCATCCTGCAGGGATATGCCTGGTACAACAGTTCGGAGAAGAAAATCGAGCATGCGGACGGCGGGCTTTATTCCTATTACGAGCCGTGCAAGCTGGAGCATAAGGGAGCGCTGACCGTGTATTTTTCGATGGATGAGACATCTGCAGAAAAAACGATTGCGGCAGGGGAGGACGTCTATTGTATCCGGTCGGACGGAGACGGTTGGATGTATGTGCGCGCAAAGGACGGAACAGAAGGGTTTTTACCTGTGACGCAAATGTAAGAAAAGCAGCTGTTTTGACAAAAGTGCATAAAATTTGCAGTACCCACTTGTGAAAATCAAGAAAATGTGAGAGAATAAATGCAGTATGTTAAATGTGTAACAATGTTTAACAACTCAGTTCTATTTATGCGAAAGGAGTCTTAAAATGATTTACACTAAGGAAGTTGAAAACATGTGCCCAGTCGCAAAGGGCGCAAAACATGAACCAGCTCCGATTCCGGAAGAAGGCAAGTGGGTTCATTCCAAAAAAATTGAAGATATTTCAGGCTTTACACACGGTGTAGGCTGGTGTGCACCTCAGCAGGGTGCCTGCAAGCTTTCCCTGAATGTGAAGAATGGTGTGATCGAAGAGGCATTAGTTGAGACCATCGGATGCTCCGGTATGACACATTCTGCAGCTATGGCAGCAGAGGTATTACAGGGTAAGACCATCCTTGAGGCACTCAATACAGACCTTGTCTGTGATGCCATCAATACAGCAATGAGAGAGTTATTCTTACAGATCGTTTACGGTCGTACACAGAGTGCTTTCTCTGATGATGGACTTGCAATCGGTGCCGGTCTTGAGGATTTAGGAAAAGGACTTCGTTCCCAGGTTGGTACCATGTACGCAACCAAGGAGAAGGGCGTTCGTTATCTGGAGATGGCTGAGGGCTATGTAACAGGTATCGCTCTTGACGAGAACAACGAGGTTATCGGATACCAGTTCGTTTCTCTTGGAAAAATGACTGACTTCATCAAAAAAGGCGATGATCCGAACACTGCTTGGGAGAAAGCAAAGGGACAGTACGGCCGTGTAGCAGATGCTGTTAAAATCATCGACCCGAGAGAAGAGTAGGAAAGGAGACGGACGAAAATGGCATTATTTGAAGGATATGAAAGAAGAATTGACCAGATCAACGCTGTATTAAACAGCTATGGTATCAGCTCCATCGAAGAGGCAGAGAAGATTACCAAAGATGCTGGTTTGAATGTATATGATCAGGTGAAGAAGATTCAGCCGATCTGTTTTGAGAACGCTTGCTGGGCTTACACAGTAGGTGCTGCAATCGCAATCAAGAAAGGATGCACAAAGGCTGCTGATGCTGCTGCAGCAATCGGTGAGGGTCTTCAGGCATTCTGTATCCCGGGTTCTGTTGCTGACCACAGAAAAGTAGGTCTTGGACATGGTAACCTTGGTAAGATGTTATTAGAGGAAGAGACCGAGTGCTTCTGCTTCCTGGCAGGTCACGAGTCTTTCGCAGCTGCTGAGGGTGCAATCGGTATCGCTGAGAAGGCAAACAAAGTACGTCAGAAACCTCTGCGCGTTATCTTAAACGGTCTTGGAAAAGACGCTGCACAGATCATCTCCCGTATCAATGGATTTACATTCGTTGAGACACAGTATGACTACAAGGCAGCAAAATTAAACGTTGTATACGAGAAGGCATACTCCAATGGACTTCGCGCTACTGTAAAGTGCTACGGTGCAGATGATGTTCAGGAAGGTGTTGCAATCATGCATCACGAGAACGTAGGTGTTTCCATCACCGGTAACTCTACGAACCCGACACGTTTCCAGCATCCGGTTGCAGGTACATACAAGAAAGAATGTATCGAGCAGGGTAAGAAATACTTCTCCGTTGCATCCGGCGGTGGTACAGGCCGTACCCTTCACCCGGACAACATGGCAGCAGGTCCTGCTTCCTACGGTATGACAGATACCATGGGACGTATGCACTCTGACGCACAGTTCGCAGGTTCCTCTTCCGTACCGGCTCACGTTGAGATGATGGGTCTGATCGGAATGGGTAACAACCCAATGGTTGGTGCTACAGTTGCTGTTGCAGTAAGTGTTGAGGAAGCTCACAAAGCTGGTAAGTTCTAAGTAGTATCGTATTTAATTGAAAAGCAGGGAATATACTTTAAGCGGTATGTTCCTTGCTTTTTATTCTATAAATTTCTTGATTTTCCAGTGAAGATCTTTCTCAAAGCTTTGAAAAAATCCCTTGCCAAACCGCGCACATTCGTGCTATGCTACTTTGCAACAGTGCAGTATTACATGGAGAGGAATGGAACGGTTATGCTAAAGATCATTGATGATTTTGTCTGGGGAGTTCCCCTGATCGTGCTGATCCTTGCGGTTGGCATATTTCTGACGATTCGTCTGCGGGGACTTCAGATCACGAAGCTGCCGCTTGCGGTCAGACACATTATTGCAAACGAAAAAGACGGCAAGGACGGAGAGGTGTCGAGTTTCGGCGCACTCTGCACGGCGCTGTCGGCAACGATCGGTACCGGTAATATCGTGGGAGTGGCGACGGCGGTCGTGGCAGGCGGGCCGGGCGCCTTGTTCTGGATGTGGATTGCGGCGCTGTTTGGCACGGCGACCAAGTATGCGGAATGTCTTTTGGCGATCAAGTACCGCGTGGTGGAAGCGGATGGACATGTGGTCGGCGGACCGTTTTACTATATTGAGAACGGTATGGGCAGAAAATTCCGCTGGCTGGGACAGATCTTCGCATTCTTCGGCGTGGGAGTCGGTCTGCTCGGCATCGGAACCTTTACGCAGATCAACGGAATTACCGGTGCGGTAAAGGGCTTTTTTGATCCGGAGACGGCATGTTCGGTGCATCTGTTTAGCAACACCTATTCGTGGAGCGTTGTGATATCCGGGCTGATACTGACCGTGTGCGTGGCACTCGTTATTATCGGAGGGATTAAGCGGATTTCCTCCGTGGCACAGGTGGTTGTGCCGTTTATGGCGCTTGTGTATGTGGTGACTGTGCTGATCATTCTGCTGACGCATTTGGGAGAGATTCCGGCAGCACTTGCCACCATCGTACAAAGCGCGTTTGGACTCCGTGCAGCGGCAGGAGGAACACTTGGCGCAATCCTTGTTGCGATGCAGAAGGGAATCGCGAGAGGTATTTTCTCCAACGAAGCGGGGCTTGGAAGTGCGCCGATCGCTGCAGCTACCGCGAAGACCGATGAGCCGGTGGCGCAGGGACTGGTATCCATGATGGGAACGGTGATCGATACGCTGATTATCTGTACGATGACCGGATTGTCCATCATCATCACGGATACGTGGAACATCGGTCTGGACGGGGTGGATGTCACGACAAGAGCGTTTCAGATCGGGCTTCCGTTCCCGGAACGCGTCTCCTCGTTTTTACTGATGCTGTGTCTGGTGTTTTTTGCATTTACAACGATCCTTGGCTGGAATTATTACAGCGAGAAATGTCTGGAATATCTGGTGGGCAACCGTCCCGGGGTGTTAAAATGCTATCGCTGGCTGTATATTCTGGCGGTATTGATCGGACCGTTTATGACCGTGTCGGCAGTCTGGACGATTGCGGATATTTTTAACGGACTGATGGCGCTGCCGAATCTGATTGCACTGGTGGCGCTAAGCGGTGTGGTGGCAGCCGAGACGAAGCAGTATTTTGCAAAACAGAAGAATTTTTGATGGTTTTGCCAAAGGACAGAGTAAGTTGTTGGATACTCTGTCCTTTTTTCTGCTATAATAGAGAAAAAAGGAGGGCGCAGATGGACGAAGCACACGTGTATATTGCAATTGATTTAAAGTCTTTCTATGCATCGGTAGAGTGCGTGGAACGTGGGCTGGATCCGCTTACGACCAACCTTGTGGTGGCAGACCCCGAGCGCACGGAAAAGACAATCTGTCTGGCAGTATCACCTTCCCTGAAAGCCTATGGCATTCCGGGAAGAGCGAGGCTCTTTGAGGTCGTACAGAAAGTAAAAGAAGTGAATGCTGGGCATCCGAAAGAGCGGCTGACCTATCAGATCGCACCGCCGCGCATGGCGCTCTACATGGATTACAGCACCAGAATTTACAATCTCTATCTGCGTTATGTGGCGCCGGAGGATATTCATGTCTATTCTATCGACGAGGTGTTTATGGATGTCACGCATTATCTGGGGACATACCACATGACAGCGAGAGAACTTGCGGCGAAAATGATACAGGATGTCTTTGCTGAGACGGGCATCACGGCAACCGCCGGGATCGGAACCAATCTCTATCTGTGCAAAGTGGCGCTCGATATTGTGGCAAAACATGTAAAGCCGGATCGGAATGGTGTGCGCATTGCAAAACTGGACGAGATGAGTTACCGCAGACTGCTCTGGAATTACCGTCCGCTGACGGATTTCTGGCGGGTGGGACGGGGCTACCAGAAGAAGCTGGAGGAGAACGGTCTGTATACGATGGGAGACATTGCGCGCTGCTCGCTGGGAGGAGCCAGAGAGTTCCACAACGAGGAATTGTTATACCGGCTGTTCGGCATCAATGCGGAGCTGCTCATCGATCATGCATGGGGCTGGGAGCCGGTGACGATGGAACAGATTAAGGCGTACAGACCGCAGGTGAACAGCATAAGTTCGGGGCAGGTACTGCATTGCCCCTACGACGCGAAGGGCGCGCGGCTGGTGGTGCAGGAGATGGCGGATGCGCTGGCGCTGGATCTGGTGGAACGGCGTCTTGTGACGGATCAGCTTGTGCTTACCGTCGGCTATGACATTGAAAATATTACAAATCCGGCACTTTATGCAGACTATCGCGGAGAGATTGTGGCGGACCGCTACGGGAGAAAGATTCCCAAGCATGCGCACGGTACGGTCAACCTGAAAACCAGAACTTCCTCTTCCCGTAAGATCATGGAGGCGGTGATGGGGCTGTATGACGACATTGTGAATCCAAAGCTTCTCGTGCGGAGAATCACGCTTGTGGGCAACCGGCTGGTGGAAGAAGCCCGCGCCGAGGCGGAAGAACAATACGAACAACTGGAGCTTTTTACAGATACAGGCGGACAGGAAGAAGAGAAAAAACAGGAAGAACTGCGGCTGAAAAAGGAGCGCAGCCTGCAGGAGGCAATGCTTTCCGTGAAGAAAAAGTACGGGAAAAACGCGATGCTTAAGGGCATGAATCTGCAGGAGGGCGCGACCGCGATGGAGCGGAACAGCCAGATTGGAGGGCATAAGGCATAATGGGCTGGGATCATGCGGCAGAGGAACACAAATATGACGATATCCGGATGCTTGTGCATCACAGATCGCGCGTGCATCCGCCGATGTCCCTGTGGGATCGGGCGGCGCAGTTCTCTCCGTTTGCCGCGTTGAGCGGACACGAGGACGCGATCCGCGAGACGGCACGTCTTACGACGGAGCGCGCAGAGCTTTCCGAGAGCCGCAAGGAGGAGTTAAACGAGCAGCTCGTCTGGCTGCGGGAGCACCTGGATGCGAGAGAGCGGGTGACGGTGACCTATTTTCGCCCGGACGCGAAAAAAGCGGGCGGTGCCTATGTGACAGTCACCGGAGCGGTAAAAAAGATAGACGAATACGAAAAGACGCTTTGGATGGAAGATGGAACCGTCATAGCGATTGAGGAACTGTCTGCGGTTGAGATACCGGGGAAGGACCGATATGAGGAAGAATAGAAGGAGCAGCATGAAGATGGAAACACAAAGATACCTGTATGAGACACATATGCATACATCGGAGGCAAGCGCATGCGCCGGCAGCACGGGTGCCCAGATGGCGCGCGCCTACAAAGAGGCAGGGTACACCGGCATTATTGTAACGGATCACTTTTTTTACGGAAATACTTCGGTGGACCGTTCCCTGCCGTGGGAGGAGTGGGTACGGCGCTTCTGTCTCGGATATGAGCATGCAAAGGCAGAGGGGGAACGCATCGGGCTCTCGGTGTTTTTTGGATGGGAAGCATGTTATGAGGGGACGGAGTTTTTGGTATACGGACTGGATCAGGCATGGCTGCTTGCACATCCGCAGATTAAGGATGCATCGATCAGGGAACAGTACGCACTGGTGCATGAGGGCGGCGGCATCATAAGCCATGCGCACCCGTTCCGGGAGGAGGACTATATTCCCGAGATCCGGCTGTTTCCGGAATATGTGGATGCGGTGGAGGGCGTAAACGCCATGCATTCCAGCAGGGCGAGCGACTGCCACAAGAACCCGCTGTTTAACGAGCGGGCGCTGGCCTATGGAAAAGAGCACAATCTGCCGTTTACTGCGGGATCAGACCAGCACACCACGCATATGATCGGCGGCGGTATGGTCTTTCCAAGAAAACTGAAAGATATCCATGACTTTACACGTGCGGTGCTTGATAAAGAGGCGGTGGAACTGTTGGACGGCTGCCAAAGCGAGTGATTACGAGCGGTTCTTTTCCCGGTATTCTTTGGGCGACATGCCTTTCTGCCGGTGAAAGGTTTTGGAAAAATAGAGATTGTTGTCAAACCCCAGCGAGTTTGCGATTGCGGTGATTGACAGGCTGGAGTGCTCCAACAGATAGCACGCCTGCTTCATGCGGAAATCTGTCAGATATTCCTTGGGGGAGAGTCCCAGAACAGCCTCAAACGAGCGGAACAGATGACTGCGGCTCACGCCGACATAGCCGGCGATATCCTCCACGGTGATGGCGTAGGAATAATTCGAGGAGATGTACTCAATGCCTTTTTGTACATAGCTGTTCGCGGAATTATGGCTTCCGGCGTGCGTGGCGCCGTGCATGAACAGGGCGAGCATGGTATAGAGACGTCCCGTCATCTCCACCGCGTGCTCGAATTCGTTGCCGCGCGCATCGTAGATGTGTAAAATCTGCCGGTGAATATCATTGCCGCGTGGGGTGCCCCGGATAAAAGGATTCTCCGGGGAGAAATCCGTGGCCTTCAGGATCATGGAGGCGTCGCTTCCGGTAAAACCGACCCAGGCGTATTCCCAGGGATCCTGCTCATCCGCACAGTAGACAACCTCGGTGTTCGGGTAGACCAAAAAAGTATCTCCGCCGGACAGATGGTAAGTCTGACCGGCGACGCGGTAGGTGCCTTTTCCGGAAATGATATAGTGGATCAGATAGTGATCGCGGATACCGGGGCCCCACTGGTAGAGGGCATCGCATTTCTGGAAGCCGACGTTGTAGACGGAGAGGGAAACCAGTTCTTTTTCGGTCACTTTATAGGAATTTTTGTAATGATGTGGCATAGAGCACACTCCTTGTCTTTCGGATGGTAAAATCCGGTTCATATAAGTTTATTATAAAAACAGAAAAGCCGAAAAGCAACATTATTACATATATTTCACACATTTTTGACTATACATTTTACGGAGGATAGAGTAATATAATTTTCGTAAGGCAGATGGAACAATGAATCATAACGGGGAAAGGTGGAATCATTATGACGATTTTAGTAACAGGCGGAGCCGGATATATCGGCAGCCATACATGCGTAGAATTACAGAATGCCGGATATGACGTGGTAGTGCTGGATAATTTAAGCAATGCCTCCGAGAAGTCCTTACAGCGTGTGGAGGCGCTGACAGGAAAGCCGGTAACCTTTTATAAAGGGGATATCTTAGACCGTGATATCTTAAATAAAATCTTTGCGGAGCACAAGATCGACTGCTGTATCCATTTTGCGGGATTAAAGGCAGTGGGCGAGTCCGTGGCAAAGCCTTGGGAGTATTACAACAATAACATTGCAGGTACGCTGACACTGGTGGATGTGATGCGTCAGAACGGCTGCAAGAATATCATTTTTTCCTCCTCAGCGACAGTATACGGCGATCCGGCGGAGATCCCGATCACGGAGAACTGCCCGAAGGGTCAGTGCACCAATCCGTACGGATGGACAAAGTCCATGTTAGAGCAGATCCTGACCGACATCCAGAAGGCAGATCCGGAGTGGAATGTGATTCTGCTTCGTTACTTTAACCCGATCGGCGCGCACAAGAGCGGCACGATGGGAGAGAATCCGAACGGTATCCCGAACAACCTTATGCCGTATGTAACACAGGTGGCTGTCGGAAAGTTAAAAGAACTCGGTGTATTCGGCAACGATTATGACACACCGGACGGTACCGGCGTGAGAGATTACATCCATGTGGTCGATCTTGCCATCGGACATGTGAAGGCACTCAAGAAGATTGAGGAGAAAGCGGGACTCTGCATCTACAATCTGGGTACCGGACACGGCTACAGCGTGCTTGACATCGTGAAGAATTTTGAGGCTGCAACAGGTGTGAAGATTCCTTATGTAATCAAGGCGAGAAGACCGGGCGATATTGCAACCTGCTACTGTGATCCGTCCAAGGCGAAGAACGAGCTTGGCTGGGAGGCACAGTACGGTATCCGCGAGATGTGTGAGGATTCCTGGAGATGGCAGAAGAACAATCCGAACGGATATGAAGATTAAGATGTGAAGCAGCGGACGGGGCTGCCACACGATATTGTATTTTAAATGGGATACGTTTTGCGATGAGAATACTCGAGAATATGTAGTTCCAGAATGCAACCGGGGCGGCAATTTTTTGGAGGAAAATCCGAATATTTCTTCCATGCCGCGTCGGACATCGAATTCTGTGTCTTTCCATGTTTGGACAGTCACAAGGTGTGTCCGGAAAATCCGCAGACAATGAGCGGACTTTCTGGTGCCCCTAGTGGCACCGCTTCACAGACAATATAAAACCGCGCGAACCGAAACTCGTTGCCATCTGCTATTGAAAATAAGGCAGATGGCAACTCAGACATCGGCTTCGCGCGGTTATGTTTTGTTCAGTGGTGCCACGAAGGGGCACACACAAAAGTCCTAAAATTGTCTGCGGATTACGAACACACCTTGTGGAATGTCCCAAACTTGGAAAAACACAGATCATCCGGGATGTCCGACGCGGAATGGTTAGAAATACCGGATTTTGCGATTAAAATTGCCGCCTCCGGTTGCATCTGGAACGCGATAGTCTCTTTTTCTTGTCATAAAACGTATCCCGTTAAGATGCAAAGCGTGACAGTTCCGTTTCCAGAGAATAAAAAAAGAAAGCGTAAACGCTTTCTTCTTCGGGTTGGGCTGTTATTACTAACAGTAGCAGTTCCTAGGGGAATCGAACCCCTGTTTTCGCCGTGAGAGGGCGACGTCTTAACCGCTTGACCAAGGAACCGAACAAATGCTATTATAACAGGCTTTCAAAAAAAAGCAACCCCTTTTTTGAAATTTTTTTAAAAAGCTGAAAATTCTGTACAATTCGTGGAAAAAGGAGTATGGTAAATTGTGATAGAGTAACGCAGTAAAGTGCAGGGGAGTAAAAGCAGAAACGATACTTCCTGCCGCAGAAAGAGAGGTTTGTGCGATGTCGCTGGAGAGAGCAAAGGCATATTTAAAAGAATATAAGATGGAAGATCAGATCCGGGAGTTCCCCGTCTCCTCGGCAACGGTGGAACTGGCGGCGGAAGCACTGCACACGGAAGCAGGGCGGATTGCAAAGACTTTGTCTTTTCTGGTGGACGGAGAGGCGGTGCTGATCGTGTGTGCGGGAGATGCCCGGATTGACAATGCAAAATACAAGGCATTTTTCCGTGCGAAGGCGAAGATGCTTGCGCCGGATGAGGTGGAGGAACGGATCGGACATGCGATCGGAGGCGTCTGCCCGTTTGGAATCAAGGAAGGCGTGCGGGTGTATCTGGACGAGACTTTGAAAAAATATGAGACGGTTTTTCCGGCGTGTGGGAGCAGCAACAGCGCGATTGAACTGACGATACCGCAGTTGGAGCAGCTTGCAAAACCGGTGTGCTGGGTAGATGTCTGCAAACTGCCGGCATAAAAGCCTGTATTTTCGAGAAAAAGCTTGCATTTCCCATAAAAAAGTGCTACTTTAATATATGATAACACGATGACTTGATTGAGAGAGGACGAAAGCCCTCTCTCAATTCACGTTTATGCCCTGTAAAGTCTGTGTAAAGGCCGGGTGGGCAGTTTGTTACAATTAAAATTGAATATGGAGAAAGAAGGTGTACACATGTCAAAGCGTGAAACATACGAAGCGCGCACCGAAGAACTGATTACTCCGATCTTAGAGCGCATGCATTTTGAACTCGTGGATGTGGAGTATGTAAAAGAAGGCGGAACCTGGTATCTGAGAGCCTACATCGACAAGGAGGGCGGGATCACCGTCAACGACTGCGAGGCAGTGGCGAGAGAGATGAATGAGATTCTTGACCGCGAGGACTTCGTGGAAGATTCCTACGTGTTCGAGGTAAGTTCCCCGGGACTTGGCAGACCGCTCAAGAAAGAAAAAGATTATGTCCGGAGCATGGGAAAGGAGATTGAGATCCGCACTTACCGTGCAATCAACCGGGAAAAGGAATTTTATGGTATTTTATCTGCATATGATGAAAGTACTGTGACAATAGAGACAGAAAACGGAGAGAAAATGACGTTTGAGAAGCCGGATATCGCGCTGATCCGTCTGGCATTCGATTTTTGATAAAATATATGCTAATAACCACTAAGGAAACAGGAGGATAATAAAATGAGTAGTAATAATGAGTTATTAGAAGCATTGAATATACTGGAACGTGAGAAGAATATCAGCAAGGAGACACTGCTTGAGGCAATCGAGAATTCACTGGTGACCGCCTGCAAGAACCATTTCGGTACATCCGAGAATGTAAAGGTGACGATGGACCCGCAGACCTGTGAGTATCATGTGTTCCAGGAGAAGACCGTAGTAGAGCAGGTGGAGGATCCGGTAGAGCAGATCAGCCTTGTCAATGCCAAGATGGTGGATTCCAAATACGAGATCGGAGATATCGTGAATGTCGAGATCCAGTCCAAGGAGTTCGGACGCATCGCAACACAGAATGCCAAGAATGTCATCTTACAGAAGATCCGTGAAGAGGAGCGCAAGGTTTTATACAACCAGTATTACAGCATGGAAAAGGATGTTGTGACCGGTGTGGTACAGCGTTACATCGGAAGAAATGTGAGCGTCAACCTTGGCAAGGTGGATGCGATCCTGACCGAGAACGAGCAGGTGAGAGGCGAGGTATTCCAGCCGACCGAGCGCATCAAGGTCTATATCCTGGAGGTGAAGGATACGTCCAAGGGACCGAAGATTCTCGTGTCAAGAACCCATCCGGAGCTGGTAAAGCGCCTGTTCGAGTCTGAAGTGACCGAGGTGAGAGAGGGAATCGTTGAGATTAAAGCGATCGCGCGGGAGGCAGGAAGCAGAACCAAGATTGCCGTCTGGTCCAATGATCCGGATGTGGATCCGGTGGGCGCATGTGTCGGTATGAACGGTGCGAGAGTCAATGCGATCGTCAACGAACTGCGCGGTGAGAAGATTGACATCATTACCTGGAATGAGAATCCGGCAATGATGATCGAGAACGCATTGAGCCCGGCAAAGGTTATTTCTGTTATCGCGGATGCGGAGGAGAAGTCGGCGAAAGTCATCGTTCCGGATTATCAGCTTTCCCTGGCGATCGGCAAGGAAGGACAGAATGCGAGACTTGCGGCAAGACTTACCGGCTTTAAGATCGACATCAAGAGCGAGACACAGGCCAGAGAGTCCGGCGACTTCATGGATTATGAGAGCGAGTACGAGGACGACGAGTATTACGAGGATGACGAGTACGCAGAGGACGGCGAATATACCGAAGACGGCGAGTATGCCGGGGACAGATATGCTGAGGATGCGGATGCCGAGGGAGAATACGCTGAGGAATCCGAACTTGCGGATGAGACAGACACAGAGAATGAAGAAGAGTAGGCAGGGGTTGATCAGAGAATGGCAAACAAAAAGATTCCAATGCGCCAGTGCGTGGGGTGCAGAGAGCTTAAGCCGAAAAAAGATATGATCCGGGTAATCAAGACGGCGGTGGAAGATGAGGCCTCCTCACAGATTGTACTTGATGCTACGGGGCGGAAAAACGGCAGAGGCGCTTATGTGTGTCCGAACAGTGAGTGCCTGCGCGCGGCAATAAAAAACAAGGGTCTGGAACGATCATTAAAAATGCCAATTCCAAAGGAAGTCTATGATACACTGACAAAGGAGATGGAGAAGTTTGAAACCAGATAAAGTGTTGTCGATGCTTGGCATTGCAGCCAAGGCGGGCGGTGTGGCAAGCGGAGAGTTTTCCACAGAAAAAGCGGTGAAGGATGGCAGGGCATGGCTTGTCATTGTCGCGTCGGATGCGTCTGAGAATACACAGAAGCATTTCCGGGATATGACGACTTTTTATGAAGTTCCGATGTATGTGTACGGAGAAAAAGAGACATTGGGACATTTCATTGGAAAGGGATTCCGTGCATCGCTTGCAGTGACAAACGAAGGGCTGGCCCATTCGATCGAAGATAAATTGAAACTGACGTTAACAACTGAATAATGGAGGAAACAGGATATATGGCAAAAATGAGAGTTCATGAACTTGCAAAAGAGTTAGGAATAGAAAACAAACAGATTATTGAATTTTTAAGTACGACGGAGCATGCGGTAAAGTCGCACAGCAGCAGCATTGAGGATGATGTGCAGAAAATGGTGCGCGACAAGTTCCAGAAAAAGGCAGCACCAAAGACGGAGACAGCGCCGAAGGCGGAGGCAGCGCCGAAGAAGGAAGCAGCACCGAAGGCGGAAGCGGCACCGAAGGCGGAAGCGGCACCGAAGGCTGCTGAGAACGCGGAGGGCAGACCGGAGCGTCCAAAGAAGAAGTCCAGCATTACCGCGGTATTTAATCCGCAGTACAGCAAGCAGGGAGGCGGACGCCGCCCGCAGGGAGACCGTGACCGCCGTCCGATGAACGGAGACCGTCGTCCGATGAATGGAGACCGCCGCCCACAGGGAGGCAGACCGGAGCAGCGTCAGGCAAGACCGGCAAACAGCTTTGATGTCAAGAGAGCATTTGAGCGCGCAATCAACCCGGAGGCTGCAAAGGCAGCCGAGGAGGCAGAGCGTCAGGCAGCGGAGCGCGCAAAGGCGGCCAGAACGGCAGCGCCGGAGAAAAAGCCGCAGGAGACAGCAGCAAAGCAGCCGGAACGCCGTGAAAATGTATACGAGAATGTGTATGAGAACGTATATGCACAGAATCCGCAGGCACGCCCGCAGGGAGACCGTGACCGCCGTCCGATGAACGGGGACCGTCGTCCGCAGGGAGACCGCGACAGAAGACCGGGAGCAAACGGAGACCGCCGTCCGATGAACGGGGATCGTCGCCCGCAGGGAGACCGCGACAGAAGACCGGGACAGAATGGATACGGCAACCGCGGCGGCAATAATGGCGGAGGAAGACCGTACGGCGGAGGAAGACCTGGCGCAAACGGTGGTCAGGGAGACAGAAACGGAGGCCGTGGCGGCAATGGTTACCGCGGTGGCAACCCGTCCGGCAGACTGGATCGTGAGATCGACCGTATGAACAAGGAGACCGCAGCATCCACAGAGGAACTGCGCGGCAAGGAGTCCAGAGAGCGCGAGAAAGACCGCAACAAGAACGACAGACAGAGAAACGATTATGATGCACTTGGCGGCAAGAAGCAGGAGCGCTTCGTAAATCTGGAGAAGAACGGCGGCAAGAAGAAGCCGAACCAGCAGCCGCAGCCGAAGCAGGAAGAGGATGTGATTAAGACACTCGTTCTGCCGGAGAAGCTGACGATCAAAGAGCTTGCCGATAAGATGAAAGTGCAGCCGTCCGTGATCGTGAAGAAGCTTTTCATGAAAGGCACGATGGTAACGGTGAACCAGGAAGTGGACTATGAGACGGCGGAGGAGATCGCGCTTGAGTTCAACTGCATCTGTGAGCCGGAAGAGAAGATCGATGTGATCGCAGAACTCTTAAAAGAAGAAGACGATCCGGAAGAGACACTTGTGGCACGTCCGCCGGTTGTCTGCGTCATGGGTCATGTCGATCATGGTAAGACATCCCTGCTGGATGCGATCCGCTCCACCCGTGTGACAGACAAAGAGGCAGGCGGTATCACACAGCATATCGGTGCATCTGTTGTTTCGATCAACGGTCAGAACATCACATTCCTGGATACACCGGGACATGAGGCATTCACGGCAATGCGTATGCGTGGAGCAAATTCCACCGATATTGCGATTCTGGTAGTCGCTGCAGATGACGGTGTCATGCCGCAGACGATCGAAGCAATCAACCATGCAAAGGCGGCGGGAGTTGAGATTATCGTTGCCATCAATAAGATTGATAAGCCGAGTGCCAATATTGAGCGCGTAAAGCAGGAGCTGTCCGAGTACGAACTGATTCCGGAAGATTGGGGCGGAAGCACGGTATTTTGTCCGGTATCTGCACATACTAAGGAAGGTATCGAGAACCTTTTGGAGATGATCCTTCTGACCGCAGAGGTACTTGAGTTAAAGGCAAATCCGAAGCGTAATGCGAGAGGCCTTGTCATTGAGGCTCGTCTGGATAAGGGACGCGGTGCAGTTGCCACCGTTCTGGTACAGAAGGGTACCTTAAAGGTTGGTCAGCCGATTGCATGCGGAAGCTGCTACGGCAAAGTGCGTGCAATGATTGACGACCAGGGAAGAAGAGTCAAGGAAGCGGGACCGTCAACACCGGTGGAGATTCTCGGACTTTCATCGGTACCGGAGGCAGGCGAGACATTCGTTGCCATGGATACGGAGAAGGAGGCAAGAGCATTTGCCGAGACCTATATTTCCGAAGGCAAGAACCGTCTGATCGAAGATACCAAGGCGAAGATGTCGCTGGATGATCTGTTCTCGCAGATTCAGTCCGGTAACGTCAAGGAACTGGATATTATTGTTAAGGCAGATGTACAGGGTTCTGTGGAGGCTGTAAAGCAGAGTCTGGAGAAACTGTCCAACGAAGAGGTAGTAGTAAAAGTAATTCACGGCGGTGTCGGTGCCATCAACGAGTCCGATGTCAGCCTTGCATCCGCATCCAATGCGATCATCATCGGATTCAACGTTCGTCCGGACCCGATGGCGAAGACAACAGCGGACAAGGAGAACGTCGATATGCGGCTCTACAAGGTCATCTACAATGCCATCGAGGATGTAGAGGCGGCAATGAAGGGAATGCTCGACCCGATCTTCGAGGAGAAGGTGCTCGGTCATGCGGAGGTGCGTCAGATCTTCAAGGCATCCGGAATCGGAAATATCGCAGGTTCCTATGTGCTTGACGGTGTGTTCCAGAGAGGCTGCAAGGTTCGTATTTCCCGCGCCGGAGAGCAGATCTTCGAGGGCAATCTGGCATCCTTAAAGCGTTTCAAGGACGATGTGAAGGAAGTAAAAGCCGGATACGAGTGCGGTCTTGTCTTTGAAGGCTTTAATGACATTGCAGAGCTTGATATCGTTGAGGCATACACGATGGTGGAGGTACCGCGTTAACAGACGTTTTGCGTGTATGGAAGGAGCTAGAAATTGAGAAAAAACAGTATTAAAAATACCCGGATCAACGGGGAAGTGCTGCGCGAGTTGTCGAATATCATCCGCGGGGAGATCAAGGACCCGCGGATCAATCCGATGACCAGCGTGGTCACCGTGGAGGTTGCACCGGATCTGAAAACGTGCAAGGCTTATATCAGCGTGCTCGGGGATGAGGAATCCCAGAAGGCAACGCTCGCAGGTCTTAGAAGTGCGGAGGGGTACATTCGCAGGCAGCTTGCCCACAGCATCAACCTTAGGAATACGCCGGAGATCACATTTGTGCTGGATCAGTCCATCGAGTACGGTGTGCGCATGTCCAAGATGATTGACGATGTGACAAAGGATATTCCTGATCGGGCGGATGAGGCGGAAGAGGAAACAGAAGAATGACGAATTTTGATGATTTTCTGGCAGAGGTTCATACGGTTGCCATCGGCGGACACATCCGTCCCGATGGTGACTGTGTGGGCTCCTGCCTTGCTACTTATAATTACATTAAAACATGGTATCCCGACATTGATGTGACGGTTTATCTGGAGCCGATTCCCAATATTTTCAAATTTATGGCGCGCTCCAATGAGATCGTCTCCGATTTTTCCGGGGATACGGTATACGATCTGTTTATCGCGCAGGACTGCGGGGATACGGGACGTCTGGGCGGTGCGGCGCATTTCTTTGAGCAGGCGAAGCATACCGTCTGTGTGGATCACCACATCAGCAACCAGAGCTTTGCACAGGACAACTACATTTTCCCGCAGGCAAGTTCCGCGTCGGAGCTTGTCTATGAACTGCTTCCAAAGGAGCGCATCACAAAGGAGATTGCCGAGTGCATTTATACCGGAATGGTACATGATACCGGCGTCTTCCAGTATTCGTGTACGTCGAGAAAGACGATGGAGATCGCCGGAGCGCTGATGGAGTGCGGGATCAATTATCCGAAGATTGTGGATGATACCTTCTACACAAAGACATACAACCAGAACCGCATTATGGGGCTTGCACTGTTAAAGAGCAGGCTGCACCTGAACGGAAAATGTATTTCCAGCGTGATCACGGAGGAGGAGATGACGCAGTATGACGTGCTGCCAAAGCATCTGGACGGCATTGTGAATCAGCTCCGCGTGACCAAGGATGTGGAAGTGGCAGTCTTTTTGTATGAGACGGGAGACGGCACGTTTAAGGCGAGCACCAGATCCAGGGAAGTGGTGGATGTCTCGAAGGTGGCGGTAAAGTACGGCGGTGGCGGACACATCCGGGCAGCCGGATTTTCCATGACTGGCGATGCGGATGCCATCATCGAACAGATTATTTCGGATCTGGCAGAACAGATAAAGTGAGAAAAAAGCAGTATGATGAATGGAATTATCAATATCTATAAGGAAAAGGGATTTACCTCGTTTGACGTCGTGGCTAAGCTTCGGGGGATCTTAAAGACCAGAAAGATCGGACACACGGGAACGCTGGATCCGGATGCGGAGGGGGTGCTCCCGGTGTGTATCGGCAAGGCGACGAAGATCTGCGAACTGCTGACGGACAAGACGAAGGAATACGAGGCTGTCATGCTGCTTGGAAGAACGACGGACACGCAGGATGTGACGGGCGAGACCCTGACGCAGCAGGAGGTGCGCTGCAGTGCAAAGGAAGTGGAAAAAGCGGTTCTCTCGTTTGCAGGTGATTATATGCAGGTGCCGCCGATGTATTCTGCCTTAAAGGTTGACGGCAGGAAGCTGTGTGATCTGGCACGGGCCGGCGTGACCGTGGAACGTGCGGCGCGTCCGGTTCATATTTTTTCCATCGAGATCCTTTCGATCGAACTGCCGCGTGTCAGGATGCGTGTCTGTTGTTCCAAGGGAACGTATATCCGCACGCTCTGCCAGGATGTGGGGGAGGTGCTCGGCTGCGGTGCGTGCATGGAATCGCTGCTCCGCACGAGAGTCGGAGAGTTCGCGCTTGCGGACGCCATAAAGCTGTCCGAGGTGGAGGCGTACGTGATTGCACACAGGTCGGATGCGACGGAGACAGAAGAACTGCAGCTTCCGTTCCTTCAGGCGGTGGATACCGTCTTTCTAAAATATGAGAGCGCGACGGTGGACGGACAGTTCCGCAAATATTTATATAACGGAAACCGGCTGCGCCCGGAGATGTTTTTGGAGGAACATGAGAGTATGAGAATGGCGCCGGTCCGCGTCTACGACGATGAAGGCGCATTTTTCGGCATTTATGAATATCAGGCGGAAAAGGAAGACTATAAACCATTAAAGGTGTTTAAGTAGATCATGAAATATATCAGGAACACAACGGATTTTTATATAGAAGAGAATACGGTACTTTCTCTCGGCAAGTTTGACGGGATTCACAGGGGGCATGAGCAGCTGCTGCAGTATTTTGCAAAGAAAAAGGACGAAGGTCTCGCGGGAGCGATTTTTACCTTCGACATTCCACCTCGCAGAAATGTGCAGAATGTGGAGGCGAAGGTGCTGACCACGAATGAGGAAAAAAGGCACATGTTTGAGCACCTGGGGATTGATTATGTGGTGGAGTGCCCGTTTACGCAGGAGATCATGTGCATGGAGCCGGAGGATTTCATCGCTAAGATTGTGCGGCAGCTTCATGTAAAGTGCATGGTTGTGGGGGAAGACTTTCATTTCGGACATAACCGCAGGGGCGATTACCATATGCTGCGGCAGTATGCCGGAAAATACGGATACGAAGTGATCGTTGTGGAGAAAATAAAAGAAGACAGCCGGGACATCAGCAGCACGTTCGTGAGGGAAGAGATCGCAGCCGGGAATATCGAGAAGGCAAATCATCTTCTGGGATACCGTTACTTTGTGACCAGCAGAGTCCTGCACGGCAACCAGATCGGAAGAACGATCGGGATTCCGACCATCAACCAGCTGCCGCCGAAGGAGAAGCTGCTGCCGCCGAACGGTGTCTACGTGACGGAGGCATACATCGGAGACCGGTGGTACCGCGGCATCAGCAACGTGGGGTGCAAGCCTACGATTGAGGGAGAGTATCCTGTCGGGGTGGAGACACATCTGCTGGATTTCGCGGAAGATGTCTACGATAAGATGGTGACGGTGGAGTTCTTAAGCAGAGTCCGCAGCGAGCGGAAATTTGCATCGATTGAGGCGCTCAAAGAGCAGATGCAGAACGATGTTGCCTATGGCCGTGCCTATTTTGAAAAACACACCTCGTAATAATTATTACATAAATGTTACAAAAATATGTTGACATCGTAAAAAATCGTTGCTATACTGGACGTTAGATTTAAAAATGAGCACAAACTAGAATTGCGCAGGAGACGGCGCAAGAATGGAGAGTCATATGAAAGCACGATTAGCGAGAATCGCAGGTTTGGTCCTGGCGGGAACTCTGGTGGTTTCCACAGCGGCAATAGATCAGAAGTCAAAGAATACAGATGCGGATACCAGTGCAACCGTGGCGTCCGGTGTTACCAGCGCACTGTCCGGAAGTCTCAGTGACGCGGCGATGGGCGTGGCCGGTGTTTCCGGAATGGACATTGCAAGAACGGCACAGGGACAGGAAGCGGTTGAAGAGGGCACCGAATCAGCAGAGGCGGGTGTGGATGTGGATGCATCGACGTCTTCTGCCGCTGCCGGAGTATCGGCAGAGCTTGCAGATGCAGCAGCCGCGGCCTCACAGGCGCAGGACGAACTTACAGAGACGGAGAGCACAGAGGAGCAGACAGAGAGTACAGAGCAGGATGCCGCACAGCAGGCGGCGAGCGCTTACGGATATACCAATCTCGGTGTGGCGAATGTTGAGGGCAATCTCAACGTCCGTGCAGCGGCAGGCACTGATGCAGATGTCGTGGGCAAGATGCCGAACAACGCAGGATGTGAGATCCTCGGCGTGGAAGGCGAATGGACACAGATTAAGTCCGGTTCCGTGGAAGGTTATGTAAAGTCGGAGTATCTTCTGACCGGAGATGCGGCGCTTGCCAGAGCGGATGAGGTAAAGCAGACGCTTGCCACCGTGACGACGACAACCCTTTACGTCAGAGAGCAGCCGAACACCGACTGCGCGATTGTCACAATGATGCCGCAGGGCGAGGAACTCGAGGTGCTCGAGGTGCTTGACGGATGGGTGAAGATCAACGTCGACAGTGATGAGGGATATGTCTCTTCCGATTATGTAGAGATCTCGACAGAGCTTTTAAAGGCGATGACCATGACTGAGATCCGGTATGGACAGGGTGTTTCGGATGTGCGTGTATCGCTGGTGCAGTATGCGACACAGTTTGTCGGCAATCCGTATGTATGGGGTGGCACAAGTCTGACCAGAGGTGCGGACTGCTCCGGTTTTGTCATGAGCGTATTTGCCAACTACGGCATTTCCCTTCCGCATTCTTCCGGCGCGCAGTCGAATTGTGGAACGAAGATTTCGGCCTCTGAGGCACAGCCGGGAGATCTGTTCTTCTACGGAAACGGAAGCCGCATCAACCACGTGGCAATCTACATCGGCAACGGACAGGTGGTACATGCAAGTTCACCGAAGTCCGGCATCAAGATTTCCGGTGCCTATTACCGTACGCCGGTCAAAGTTGTGCGTGTGATCAATAATTAAAAAGTTGTTTACAAGCGTATGCAGCTATGCTATAATGCGAGAGTATGAGTTCAGCCCATATTCGGTAAATGGACACTCCAACCTTTTACTGAGTATCATACACAGTCGGGCGATGGGCCAAAAGGGCCCGGTATGGCAGAAGCCATCCAAACAGAATATTATAAGGAGGATCAGAACATGATCGCAAAGGACAAGAAGCAGAACATTATCGCAGAGTATGGAAGAACACCGAATGACACAGGTTCACCGGAGGTACAGGTTGCTCTTTTGACAGCACGTATCGAGGAGCTTACCGCTCACTTAAAGGAGAACCCGAACGATCATCACTCCAGAAGAGGTCTTTTAAAGATGGTTGGTCAGAGACGTGGTTTACTTGCTTACTTAAAGAAAGTAGATATCGAGAGATATCGTGCTTTAATCGAGCGTTTAGGTCTCAGAAAATAAGATGTCCAAAGCGGGCAGACATGCCCGCTTATCAATAGAGCGGAGAGCTTCCCCGCTCTATTTTTACTGTATGGAGGCACTTCCGTGCAGCATGGCAATCTGACAGAAGCGTATCCCCGAGACCACTGAAATATAGATACGTGCAGTGTATGTATTTCAGTAGTTTCGGTGCTTCTGCAGAGTGATTTTGCGGGATCCTTCCGGCAGAACCGAAGAAGAGAATGAAAGAGAATCAGAAAAGGAGAATTCGCATGTACAAAAGTTTTTCGATGGAACTTGCAGGCAGAACACTTACCGTTGATATCGGAAGAGTCTGCGCACAGGCAAATGGAGCAGCTTTATTAAAATATGGAGAGACGACCGTGCTTTCTACCGTGACGGCATCGGACAAGCCGCGTGACGGCATTGATTTCTTCCCGCTTTCCGTAGAATACGAGGAGAAGATGTATTCGGTTGGCAAGATCCCGGGAGGATTCAACAAGAGAGAGGGTAAGGCATCCGAGAATGCAATCTTAACCTCCCGCGTGATCGACCGCCCGATGCGTCCGTTATTCCCGAAGGATTACCGCAACGACGTGACGATCAACAACATGGTAATGTCTGTAGATCCGGCATGCCGTCCGGAGATCGTTGCCATGATTGGTTCCGCACTGGTTACCACAATTTCCGATATCCCGTTTGCAGGTCCGTGTGCAACGACGCAGATGGGTATGGTGGACGGAGAGTTCATCGTGAATCCTTCCCAGAAGGAGTGGGACAAGGGTGATCTGCAGCTGACCGTGGCATCCACAGCAGAGAAGGTGATCATGATCGAGGCAGGCGCCAATGAGATCCCGGAGGACAAGATGATCGAGGCGATCTACAAGTGCCATGATGTAAACCAGACGATCATCGCGTTTGTCAATAAGATCGTGGAAGAGGTTGGCAAGCCGAAGCATGAGTATACAAGCTGCGCAATTCCGGATGAGATGTTTGCGGCAATCAAGGAACTGGTTCCTCCGGCACAGATGGAGGAGGCTGTATTCACAGACGAGAAGCAGCAGCGTGAGGAGAATATCCGCGAGATTACGGACAAGCTGGCAGAGGCTTTCGCAGACAATGAGGAGTGGCTTGCTGTTCTGGGCGAGGCAGTTTACCAGTATCAGAAGAAGACTGTCCGCAAGATGATCTTAAAGGATCATAAACGTCCGGATGGACGTGCCATCAACCAGATCCGTCCGCTGGCAGCAGAGGTGGATCTGATCCCGAGAGTACACGGCTCTGCGATGTTTACACGTGGACAGACACAGATCTGCGATGTGGTGACACTTGCACCGCTCTCCGAGGTTCAGAAGATCGACGGACTGGATGAGAATATTACGACGAAGAGATACATCCATCAGTACAATTTCCCGGCATATTCGGTAGGCGAGACCAAGGTATCCCGCGGACCGGGACGCCGTGAGATCGGTCACGGTGCGCTCGCTGAGAAGGCACTTATGGCAGTGCTTCCTTCCGAGGAGGAATTCCCGTATGCCATCCGTGCAGTGTCCGAGACATTCGAGTCGAACGGATCTACTTCCATGGCGTCGACCTGTGCGTCCTGCATGTCCTTAATGGCTGCCGGAGTACCGCTCAAGGCTATGGTGGCAGGTATTTCCTGCGGTCTTGTGACCGGAGATACCGATGACGATTACATTGTTCTGACAGATATCCAGGGTCTCGAGGACTTCTTCGGAGATATGGACTTCAAGGTAACCGGTACGCACAAGGGTATCACCGCCATCCAGATGGATATCAAGATTCATGGTCTGACCAGACCGATCGTAGAGGAAGCCATCGCAAGAACAAGAGAGGCGAGAATCTACATTATGGATGAGGTAATGTCCAAGGCAATCGCAGAGCCGCGCAAGCAGGTGAGCGAGTATGCACCGAAGATTGTCCAGATCCAGATTGATCCGGAGAAGATCGGCGATGTGGTTGGACAGAGAGGCAAGACGATCAATGAGATCATTGCCCGCACCGGCGTGAAGATCGACATCACAGATGACGGTTCCGTATCCGTATGCGGTACGGAAGCGGAGATGATGGATAAGGCCATCGAGATGATCCGGATTATCACGACCGATTTCAAGGAGGGACAGATCCTTACCGGAACGGTAGTGAGCATCAAGGAGTTCGGCGCATTCTTAGAGTTTGCACCGGGTAAAGAAGGCATGGTTCACATCAGCAAGATCGCAAAGGAGCGCATCAACCATGTGGAGGATGTACTGACCCTTGGCGATAAGGTGAAGGTGGTATGCCTTGGCAAGGATAAGATGGGAAGAATCAGCTTCTCCATCAAAGATGTTCCGGCGGAAGCATAAAGCAGTCATGCACCGGTAATTGCATAACAGAAATGAAGTGCCTTTTCTATGGCTTTGCATAAGCTATAAGAAAAGGCATTTTTTATGAATCGGGTCAGAAAAATCATCCATACGGATTATGCATATAAAACAGGTTTGAGCGGGAAAAATGTAACCGTGGCGATTATGGATACCGGAATTGTTCCGCATGTGGATTTCGGGAACAGGATCCGATATTTTGGAGATTTCTGTGAAGGAAAGACGGGACTGTACGACGACAACGGCCACGGCACACATGTGTCCGGAATCGTGGCGGGCAGTGGCGAGGCATCGAGAAAAGAATACGGGATGCCGGTTTGCCACGGCATTGCACCGCAGGCGGATATCGTGATGTTAAAGGTGCTAGACGCCAAGGGGAACGGAAATACCAGGGATGTTCTGGCGGGAATGGAGTGGATTGCAAAGAACCAGCAGGAATATCAGATCCGCCTGTTGAATATTTCCGTTGGAATGCTTCCAAGCGCGGGAGAGCGGGAACAGCAGGAACTTCTTAGCGCGGTGGACGATCTCTGGGACAGGGGGATCATGGTTGTCGCGGCAGCCGGAAATAACGGCCCTAAGGAAAATTCGGTGACCATTCCCGGAATCTCAAGAAAGATTGTAACGATTGGAAGCAGTGACGACGGAAAGAGCGAGCCGGGGAAGCGGGGGCTTAAGACGGGGTACAGCAGCAACGGTCCGACGGCATGCTGTATTGTAAAGCCGGAAATCCTGGCTCCGGGCACGGCGATTAAAAGCTGCGGCAGGGAAAAAAACGGATACCGGGTAAAGAGCGGGACTTCCATGGCGGCGCCGGTTGTCACGGGTGCACTGGCGCTTGCATTTCAGAAGTATCCGTATCTGTCGCCGGCGGAGATGAAGCTGCGCTTGTACGAGAGAGCGTATCCGCGGGGAGAGCAGCTTGGCAGAAAATGCTGGGGAATGATTCATGTCGACCATCTGGTGAGAGGCTGAAGAGGAGCGGGAGGCTGAAGAAAATAGAATGCTGCAAGACGGAAAGGAAGGGAAGGGAAGGGAAGGGAAGGGGAGGTGACGTGACCGGCGGTTGACATTTTATATGAAAAAACGTAAGATAAAAAATACGGTTTTGAAAGGGAGGAGACTTATGAAGAAGATTGCACACCTTCTGATGGGAAGACTGACAATTGTCGGTGTTTCGATATTGCTGCAGATCTGCTGGCTGTTTCTGGTGCTGTGGAAATTCAGCTATCAGTTTACCTATGCGAACCTGATAATCCGCGCTGCGGCGATTGTTCTGGTGCTTGTGATTGCGAACAAGTGGGAGAATCCGGCGAATAAACTTTCCTGGACGTTTCTGATTCTGTTGTCGCCGATCCTTGGAATCATGCTGTATTTCCTGTTTGGACGCTCCGGTCTGACGAAGCACACCAGAGAACAGATGGATGCCGTGAACCGGGAAGTGGATGCCTGCATGCCGGTAGACGAGGAGGCGGTCAGGCTGCTGCAGGAGGCGGATCCATCGGTTTTACGACAGTCAAAATATATTGCGGACTGGGGACATTTTCCGGTCTACCGGAATACCGCCACAAAGTATTATGAGAGCGGGGAGGCGATGTTCCCGGATATGCTTGCAGCGTTGGAGAGCGCGGAACACTTTATTTTTCTGGAGTATTTCATCATCGAGGAGGGACATATGTTCCACCAGATCGAGGATATCTTGGAGAAAAAGGTCAAAGAGGGCGTGGAGGTACGCCTGATCTACGATGATGTCGGCTGCATCGGCACACTGCCGCCGCGGTATTATAAGCAGCTTCAGAAAAAGGGCATCAAGTGCGCTGCCTTTAATCCGTTCCGGCCGCTGCTCTCGGTAATCATGAACAACCGGGATCACCGGAAGATTTTTGTGGTGGACGGCGCGGTCGGTTTTACGGGCGGGATCAATCTGGCAGATGAATATATCAATGAGGTAAAACGGTTCGGCTACTGGAAGGACACCGGCGTGCGCATCGAGGGCGAGGCGGTCTGGAGTCTGACCAGCATGTTTTTGTCCATGTGGAATTACATCGTCCATTCCACGGAAGATTACAGCCGGTTTATGCCGGCACAGCATCAGAAAGCACCCTTTGAGAATGACGGGTTCGTGCAGCCGTACGGTGACAGCCCTCTGGATCATGAGAATGTGGGCGAAAATATTTACCTGAATATCATAAACAGGGCAAAGAATTACGTCTATATCTTCACACCGTATCTGATCATTGACCATGAGATGCTGACGGCGCTCTGCAACGCGGCGAAGGACGGTGTGGACGTGCGGATTGTGACGCCGGGGATTCCGGACAAGAAGATGATTTTCCTGCTCACGCAGTCCTACTATGCACCGCTCATACAAAGCGGGGTAAAAATTTATCAGTACACGCCGGGATTTATTCACGCAAAATGTTTTGTCTGTGACGATGAGATCGCAACGGTGGGCAGCGTGAATCTTGACTTCCGCAGCCTGTATCTGCATTTCGAGTGCGGCGTTTTCTTCTACCGCTCCGCGGTTGTGGCACAGGTAAAGGAAGACTGCCTGAATACGTTTGCGTGCTCAGAGCAGATGACGGCAGAGTTCTGCAGAAACCGGCCGGTACCGGTACGGCTTCTGCAGAGTGTGCTGCGCCTGCTGGCACCGCTATTATAATAGAAAAAAGTCAGGTCAGAAGATAGAAAAGCGCCATCTTGAAATAATCGCGGTATGAGGCGGCGTGAACATCCGCAGTGTAACGGATATTCACGGAGCCGAGTTCCCTGCCGCCTGCGGAGTAGACAACCCTGCCGGCCACGTCACCCTTTCTGACAGGTGCCGTGACCGTCTCGGGGAGAATCTGCTCTTTTTTTACATCAGAGAGGTCCTCGCCTTTTACAGACAGGTAGGAGAAGGGAGAGTCGTAGGCGAGACCGACGGCGGTTTCGGTGCCCTTTGTCACAGGAAGATCGGGCAGAGCGTCCGTGTTTTCATCCGTGTACAGGCGGCATTTTCCGAATCCGTAATTTAAAAGCGTGGTGGCATCTGCAAAGCGCACTTTGTAATCGGGCGCTGCCATGACGACGGCGATCAGTTCCAGACCGTCTTTTTCTGCGGTGGCAGACACGCAGTATTTGGCGAGACTGGTGGAACCGGTCTTTAATCCGGTGGCAAACTCATACTGCCGGATGAGTTTGTTGGTGTTGGTCAGACCGAATTCCGAACTTCCCTTTGCCGTGACATGGGTGATGTTTTCCATCCAGATGGTGCAGTAGTTGTGGATTTCGGGATGGTTTACGGTGAGTTCGCGGGACATAAGGGCGACGTCGTAGGCGCTTGTCATGTGCCCTTCCGTATCAAGACCACAGCAGTTGACAAAGGTGGTGTCTTTCATGCCGAGCCCTCTGGCACGCTCGTTCATCTGACGGACGAATTCGGATTCGGAACCGCAGAGATATTCCGCCATGGCGACGCAGGCATCGTTGGCGCTCGCAACGCTGATACATTTGATCATGATCTCTACGGTCTGGGTCTCCCCAGGCTCTAAGAACACCTGTGAGCCGCCCATGCTTGCAGCGTATTCCGATACGGTCACCGTGTCGGTCAGGGAGATCTGTCCGCGCTCTATGGCATCGAAAATGAGAATCAGGGTCATGATTTTTGTGATACTTGCGGGATGCCGGATTTCATGTGCGTTTTTTTCGTAGACCACAGTTCCGGTGGACGCCTCCATCAGAAGAACGCTCGGCGCCGAGACGGAAAGGTCGGCTTCGCTGTTTTCCGCCGCAAGAACGGGAGAAGAGAGAGTGAGGGTGCAGCATAACAGAAAAGAAAGAAACTGCTTCAAGGTATTCTCCAGGATTCTTTTTGTTACTATTGTAGAGGAAGAACCTGTACATTATGCAGCGTGCACAAAAAGAAATTGGCATCCCGCGGGAAACTCTCATTTGAAACACTAATTATAGTAGAAAAGATTGTGCGAAAATACTAAATATAGGAAAAAACCTTGAATTTTTCGAGGAAACAATGTAAAATTGATACGTTGAAGATGTGGCAGAGAGGTTCTGCCGCCGGAGAGGATAAGAGAATCAGATGGAAATGACCGTAAAACTGCAGGTATTTGAGGGACCTTTAGATCTGCTTTTGCACTTGCTCGAGAAGAATAAAGTAAATATCTATGATATTCCGATTGTGGAGATCACGAATCAGTATATGGAATACATCGCAGAGATGAAGCGTCAGGATCTGAATGTGGTAAGCGAATTTCTTGTCATGGCGGCGACACTCATTGACATCAAATCCCGCATGCTTCTTCCGGCTCCGGAGACGGAGGACGAGGAAGAAGAGGATCCGCGTGCGGAACTGGTACAGCAGCTTTTGGAGTACAAGATGTACAAATGTATGGCATACGAGCTGCGTGACCGCCAGATGGATGCGGAGCGTGTCCTTTTTAAGGAGCCGACCATTCCGCCGGAGGTGGCAGAGTATGAGGAGCCGGTCAACATGGAGGAGCTCGTCTCGGATGTAACGCTTGCCAGATTGAATGAGATTTTTAAGTCCATCATGAAAAAGCAGGTGGACAAGATTGATCCGATCCGTTCCAAGTTCGGCAAGATTGAGAAGGAAGAGGTATCGCTTTCGGACAAGATGGCATATCTGGAGAATTACTGCCTGACGCACAGCCGGTTCAGTTTCCGCAGTCTCCTTGAGGCACAGGCGGGCAAGATGGAGATCATTGTCACGTTTCTCGCCATTCTGGAACTGATGAAGACAGGCAAGATATTTATATCACAGGAACACACCTTTGATGATATTCTGATTCAGTCAAAGATTGTGGCATAGAGTTGGAGTTTTCGGGATGAATGAAAAGAATTACGAGGCGATCATCGAGGCGATCCTCTTTACGATGGGAGAATCGGTAGAGCTGGACAAGATCGCCGCAGCCATAGAACTGGATAAAAAAGAGACAAAAGCGATCATTGAGAAGATGATGAAGCACTACGAGAATCCGTCCATCGGTGTGAAGATCATTGAGCTGGACGATGCGTATCAGATGTGCACCAAAAGCGAGATGTACGAATATCTGATCAAGATTGCGAGACAGCCAAAGCGCCATGTCCTGACGGATGTTCTTCTGGAGACGCTGTCCATCATCGCCTATAAGCAGCCGATCACCAAGGTGGAGATCGAGAAGATCCGCGGTGTTTCCTGCGATCACGCGGTGAACAAGCTGGTGGAATACAATCTGGTATGCGAGCTTGGCAGACTGGATGCACCGGGGCGCCCGCTGCTCTTCGGAACGACGGAAGAGTTCCTGCGAAGCTTTGGGGTACAGTCAATCGACGAACTCCCGGTATTAAATCCGGTGCAGGTGGAGGAATTTAAGCAGGAGGCGGAAGCCGAGATGCATATGAAGCTTGATATATAGAACATAAAAGAACTCCGGATGCGAATCTGTGAGAGACGGGTTATAAGGAATTGCCGCAATAAGCATAGACCGCTTGGGGTAATAAGTAATATTATCAGAAGACCAGAGAACAAAAAAAGTTCCAGAATAAACAGACGGCGGCAAATTCTTTGAAGCAAAATTCACGTATTTCTTCCAGACCGCAGCTGGCATCCCATTCCGTGTCTTTGCCACGTTTGGACACTCACGGAGTGTGTCCGACAAGCCGCAGACAATGAGCGGACTTTCTGGTGTCCCTAATGGCACCTCTTCACAGACACTATAAAACCGCGCGAACCGAAACTCGCCGGCATCTGCTATTGAAAATAAGGCAGATGCCGCCTCAGACATCGGCTTCGCGCGGTTATGTTTTGTTCAGAGGTGTCATAAGGGACACACACAAAAGTCCTAAAATTGTCTGCCGGCTTGCGGACACAGTCCGTAGAGTGCTCCAAGCTTGGAAAGACACGGATCATCACGGATGCCAGCTGCGGCATGGTTAGAAATATCGGATTTTGCGTTCAGAATTTGTCGCCGCATGTTTATCTGGAACTTTTAAGTATCTATTTCTTATAATATTACTTATCACCCGACGAGTTCTATGTTTATTGCGGCAATTCCTTATTCCGTGCCGTTTCTGTTCTGCAAAAAATGAGGGACGCATATACATCAGTGAAGTCATTTTGGGAGAATAGCATGTATCGACGCTTTCTTTCTCTATTGTTAAGTATGAGTTTCCTTATTTTTTCGCCTGCGAGTGCCCGGGCGCAGGATGCGCCGGCAGAGTCAGAATTGTACGCAAAATCTGCCGTTTTGATGGATGCGGATTCCGGAAGAATTCTCTATGAGAAAAACGGGCATGAAGCGATGGCGAATGCGAGCACGACAAAGATTCTAACCTGTATCGTGGCACTGGAAAACTGTGATCCGGCGAGCGTGGTTACGGTGTCAAAAAATGCGGCGTCCCAGCCGAAGGTACATCTGGGGATGCACGAGGGACAACAGTTTTATCTGAGGGATCTTTTATATGGCCTGATGCTGGAATCCTACAATGACTGTGCGGTGGCCATCGCGGAATTTGCGGCGGGGGAGGTGCAGGGATTTGCCGCGCTGATGAATGCGAAGGCAGAGGAACTCGGCTGTGAGGACAGCTACTTTATTACACCGAACGGACTGGATGCGAAGGATGATGCCGGGTTTCATCACACGACGGCGGCAGACCTTGCTAAGATTATGAAATATTGTATTAAGGAATCGTTAAAAAGCGACGAATTTCTCGAGATTACACGGACGGCGCAGTATTCTTTTTCTGATGCAGAGGGGAAATGCACGTACCAGTGCACGAACCACAATGCATTTTTGCAGATGATGGAAGGGGCGCTTTCCGGAAAAACGGGATTTACCGGAACCGCCGGATACTGCTATGTCGGAGCGCTGCAGCGGGAGGACAAAACGCTGATCGTGGCGCTGCTCGCCTGCGGATGGCCGAACAACAAGACCTATAAGTGGTCCGACACCAGAAAACTCATGAATTACGGATTGGAGCAGTTCAAAAAGATCAATCTGCTGCAGATTGAGCCAGACGAAGCGGAGCTTGCGCCCATAGAGGTGCGGGACGGACAGGGCGGACAAATCGGCGAAACGGTGTATTTAAAACCAGTTGTCAGGAACTATGCAGGGGAGGAGAGTATCCTGGCGCCGCTAAGCAGTGAGGTTACGCTAAAGTATGAGATTGCAGACCAGCTGTATGCACCGGTGAAGAGCGGCGATTACATCGGGAAGATTCGTTATATGCTGGGGGAGGAGACGCTCGCGGAGCGATGTGTGGTAGCCGGGGAGACAATCGGAAAGATCGATTATCCGTGGTGTCTGGGGCAGGTGCTTCGGCTTCTCTGGATCGAATAAAAAACACAAACAAAAAGCGTCAAAAAATTAACAATTTACTTGAAATATTGCAGAAAAGCAATTATAATTTAACATAGCGTAATTTGTTGAATTTTTATACAAAGACGCATGGATTTACATCATTCACTATGAAGCCGCATCCCAAATGGATGTGGACAACAATTTATAGATGGAGGGCAAAAAGAATGAATAGTAGCAATGATAGCCTGGCTATGCAGCGCATCACCAGGTTAGTCGACGAGAACAGTTTCATTGAGATCGGTTCTCTCGTAACCGCAAGAAGCACAGATTTTAATCTTGCAGCAACGGATACTCCTTCCGACGGAGTCATCACAGGACACGGCCTGATTGACGGCAATCTGGTGTTCATTTACAGCCAGGACGCTTCTGTTTTAAACGGAACAATCGGCGAGATGCATGCGAAGAAGATCGCTGCAGTGTATGACATGGCGATGAAGATGGGAGCACCGGTGATCGGCTTTATCGATTGCGCGGGAGTCCGTTTACAGGAGTCTGTAGATGCGCTTGACGGCTTCGGACTGATCTATGCAAAAGAAGTTGCAGCATCCGGCGTGGTTCCGCAGATTTCAGCCGTATTCGGCAGCTGCGGCGGTGGACTGGCAGTGGTACCGGCACTTTCTGATTTTGCTTTTATCGAAGAATCCAAAGGAAAGATGTTTGTGAATTCTCCGAACGCAATTGACGGAAACCGCATCGAGAAGTGCGACACATCATCTGCGGCATTCCAGGCAGATGAGAACGGCTGCATCGACGCGACGGGAACAGAGGATGAGATCCTTGCAGACATCCGTGAGCTGGTCGGCATGCTTCCGCTCAACAACGAGGGAGATGTCTACACAGACGAGTGTGCGGATGACCTGAACCGTGCATGCGAGAGCATGGATGCCATGAAGGGTGATCCGAGATATCTTCTCAGTGAGATTTCGGACAGCCATACATTCTTCGAGACAAAGGCAGGCTATGCCAGAGATATGGTGACCGGATTTATCAAGTTAAACGGTATGACGGTCGGCGCAGTTGCAAACTGCACAACGGTATACGACGAAGAGGGCAAAGAGAGCGAGAAGTTTGACAATGTTCTTTCTGCAAAGGGATGTGAGAAGGCAGCAGAGTTCGTATCTTTCTGCGACGCATTCGAGATTCCGGTACTGACTCTGACAAATGTCAAGGGCTACAAGGCATGCAAGTGCTCTGAAAAGCGTCTTGCAAAGGCACTTGCTCATCTGACCTCCGCATTTGCGGGAGCTACATGTCCGAAGGTGAACCTGATCACGGGAGAGGCATACGGTACCGCTTATGTTGCTATGAATTCCAAGTCTATCGGTGCGGATTTCGTATATGCATGGCCGGACGCAAAGGTCGGCATGATGGATGCGGATCTTGCAGTAAAGATCATGTACGCGGATGCATCTGCGGATGAGCTTGCAGAGAAGGCAAAGGAATATGATGCACTGCAGGGCAGCGTTATGACAGCAGCCAGAAGAGGCTATGTGGATCTGATCGTTGATCCGGCAGATACGAGAAAGTATCTGGTAGATGCGTTTGAACTGTTATACACAAAGTGTGCATATACACCGGACAAGAAACATGGAACAAAATAGAAAGGTGAAGTTTATGAAGAAAAAATTATCTCTTATACTTTGTCTTTGCTTTATGGCTCTGGGACTTGCAGCATGCGGAACAGATCCGACAACGGTTGACTATTTCGGAATGACTTACGATGAACTGCAGAGCAGCATGGAACAGGAAGTTTCCGCGCTGGTTGGTCTTACGGACGACAACAGAACCTATATCCAGTCCTACGGCAGCGATACGGCAATGAAACTTGTCGAGAGTTGGGATGAGGCGACAAGTGATGTCGGCGCATATCAGGGACTTGGAGAATTCAATATCACAAAGGCACAGAAAACCTTAACAGTAGATCAGTATGTAGAGTATCAGAATCGTGAAGTCATCGTTTCTTACATCTATACATACAATTACGAGACCGAGCAGCCGGAGCTTACTGATGCATCCGCGGACAAGGTATATACGCTGGGTGAGAAGATGGAGAAGGCTGCGTTAAATACCCTGATGGGAATGGGAACCGTATTCGTGGTTCTGATCCTGATCAGCCTTATTATTTACTGTTTCCGCTTTATCTCTGTAATACAGAACAAGGCGGCCGGCAAGGGCAAGAAGAACGAGGCAGAGGCAGGCGCTGTGGTAGAGCAGATCGGACAGCGTGAAGAGCAGCTTACCGATGATCTTGAACTTGTGGCAGTTATTTCCGCAGCGGTTGCGGCAAGCACCGGTGCATCCGCGGATTCTTTCGTTGTGAGATCGATCCGCAGACGCTAATTCGTATAAATGAAAAGAAATCATATTAGGAGGATATTTCAATGAAAAGCTATACAATTACAGTAAACGGCAATGTATATGATGTAACCGTAGAAGAGAACGGCGCAGTGAGCGCACCGGCAGCAGCACCGAGACGTGCAGCAGCACCGGCGGCAGCACCTGCAGCAAAGCCGGCTGCTGCAGCAGGCGCAGGCAGCGTTAAGATCGAGGCAGGCGCAGCAGGAAAGGTATTCAAACTTGAGAAGTCTGTCGGTGATGCCGTTAAGAAGGGAGACAGCATCATGGTTCTTGAGATCATGAAGATGGAGACTCCGGTCGTTGCAACGCAGGACGGTACGGTAGCAAGTATCAACGTAAGTGTTGGAGATATGGTAGAAGCGGGCGCATTACTTGCAACATTAAACTAATTTAGGAGGAAGACAATGAGCTATTTTAGTGAGACAATGGGGAACCTCCTGCATCAGACCGCTTTTTTTAACCTTACCTGGGGAAATTTTGTGATGATCATTGTCGCATGCTTTTTCCTGTATCTGGCTATCGCGAAGGGGTTTGAGCCATTGCTTCTTGTTCCGATCGCATTCGGTATGCTGCTTGTAAATATCTATCCGGATATTTTCGCAGACCCGGAGCAGATGAGCAATGGTGTAGGTGGTTTATTCCACTACTTTTATGTGTTAGACGAGTGGTCAATCTTACCGTCTCTGATTTTCCTTGGAGTCGGTGCTATGACAGATTTCGGACCGCTGATCGCAAACCCGATCAGTTTCCTGCTTGGAGCTGCAGCTCAGTTCGGTATTTTCGGAGCGTACTTCCTTGCAATCATGATGGGCTTTAATGATAAGGCAGCAGCTGCTGTTTCCATTATCGGTGGAGCCGACGGACCGACCTCCATTTTCCTTGCCGGAAAGTTAGGACAGTCGGGACTGATGGGACCGATCGCTGTGGCGGCATATTCCTATATGGCGCTTGTGCCGATCATCCAGCCGCCAATTATGAAGCTGTTTACAACCAAAAAAGAGCGTGCCATTAAGATGGAGAACTTAAGACCGGTTTCCAAGCTGGAGAAGATTCTCTTCCCGATCGTGGTTACGGTGGTTGTATGTACGATTCTTCCGACGACAGCGCCGCTGGTTGGTATGCTGATGCTCGGTAACCTGTTCCGCGAGAGCGGTGTGGTCCGCCAGCTGACCGATACCGCATCCAACGCATTGATGTACATCGTAGTTATCCTGCTCGGTACTTCCGTAGGTGCATCTACGAGTGCGGAGGCGTTCTTAAATACAACGACATTAAAGATCGTTGCACTTGGACTGATTGCATTTATGTTCGGTACAGCAGCCGGTGTCCTGTTTGGTAAGCTGTTATGCTTCCTCACAAAGGGCAAGATCAATCCTCTGATCGGATCTGCCGGTGTATCTGCCGTTCCTATGGCAGCCCGTGTATCCCAGAAAGTCGGTGCAGAGGAAGACCCGACGAACTTCCTGCTGATGCATGCGATGGGACCGAACGTTGCCGGCGTTATCGGTACTGCAGTAGCAGCCGGTGTATTCATGGCAATTTTCGGAATTTAGTGAAAGAGCAAATGCCGTCATAGACGGATAGCGGTATCAAAGTATCCGCTGATAAGGAGGAAAAAATGTCAGAAGTTGTTAAAAAACCTTTAAAAATAACAGAGACGGTGCTGCGTGATGCGCACCAGTCCCTGATTGCGACAAGAATGACAACCGAGCAGATGCTTCCGATCGTAGACAAGATGGATAAGGTCGGATACAATGCGGTTGAGTGCTGGGGCGGTGCTACCTTCGATGCATGCCTTCGTTTCCTGAAAGAAGATCCGTGGGATCGTCTCCGCAAGTTAAGAGACGGATTTAAGAACACCAAGCTTCAGATGCTGTTTCGTGGACAGAACATCTTAGGATATCGTCCGTATGCGGATGATGTGGTAGAGTATTTCGTACAGAAATCGATCGCAAACGGTATTGATATCATTCGTATTTTCGACTGCTTAAACGATGTCCGCAACCTGCAGACAGCCGTTACCGCATGTAACAAAGAGAAAGGACATGCACAGGTCGCATTATCCTATACACTTGGCGATGCCTACACTCTGGATTACTGGATGGAGATGGCGAAGAAGGTAGAGGATATGGGTGCTGATTCCTTATGTATCAAGGATATGGCAGGTCTTTTGGTTCCGACGAAGGCAACCGAGCTGATTCAGGCATTAAAGTCTGCAACCAACCTTCCAATCGAGCTCCATACACACTATACTTCCGGTGTCGCTTCCATGACATACATGAAGGCGGTTGAGGCAGGTTGTGACATTATCGATACAGCAATGTCTCCGTTCTCCATGGGAACCAGCCAGCCGGCAACCGAGGTTATGGTAGAGGCATTCAAGGGCACAGAGTTCGATACCGGTCTGGATCAGAACCTGTTAGCTGAGATCGCTGACTACTTCCGTCCGATGCGTGAGGAAGCGTTAGAGAGCGGTCTGATGAACCCGAAGGTTCTCGGCGTTAACATCAAGACTCTGTTATATCAGGTACCGGGTGGTATGTTATCCAACCTTCTGTCCCAGTTAAAAGAGCAGGGCAAGGAAGACAAGTTCGAGGAGGTTCTTGCAGAGGTTCCGCGTGTGCGTAAAGACCTCGGTGAGCCGCCACTTGTTACACCGTCCTCACAGATCGTTGGTACACAGGCTGTGTTCAACGTACTGATGGGAGAGCGCTACAAAGTGGCAACCAAGGAGACCAAAGACGTACTGCTTGGAAAGTACGGTCAGACTGTAAAACCGTTCAACCCGGAGATCGTAGACAAGGTACTTGGCGAGGAGAAGAAGAACGCCATTACCTGCCGTCCGGCAGATCTGCTTGAGCCGGAGCTGGATAAGATCGAGGCTGAGATGAAGCAGTGGAAGCAGCAGGATGAGGATGTACTGTCCTACGCACTGTTCCCGCAGGTTGCAACCGAATTCTTCAAGTACCGTGAGGCACAGCAGAAGAAGGTCGATGCAAGCGTCGCAGATACTAAGAACGGAGCATATCCGGTATAATCAAAAAACAGTTATAACAAAAAGCGGGTGAGCAGTCACCTGCTTTTTTTGCTGCCCTTTTTGCTATTTTATCACACCGCAGGCAATCCGTTCGCCGGAGTCGCCCGCGGGCTGCGTTGTAAAGTTATCCGGCATCCGGTGAATGATGAGGGATTTTCCGATAATTTCCGGAATCGTAAAACGCTTGTCATAAAATGCCATCCAGGCATAACCCTGGTTGCCCAGAAGCGGAGGCATGTCGCCGCTGTGATTCGGGTGTTCGGCCGGCGTACGGCTGTAATGGGCACCGGCACTGGTAAACGGGGAGACGCACACGCCGTTTTCGTGGATGTGCATGCCGTAAAAATTACTGGAGCCGGGAGCCGCGACGTTCGGAAGACCGAAGACTTCAACCTCCACGAGAGTTCCTTCGTATTCTGTGGCATAGAACCGGGCAAGCCCGGAGATGGAAGGGAAATTGTTGCCGCCGGCAATCCAGGCGGATGCATCCGGCGGAGACTGCATCAGTGTATGAATAAAATTGGTTGCTGGTGTGATATCGCGCATAGCTGCCTCAATGGAAGAGTGTCGTTGGTTTATTATATGCAGCGGCAGAAAAATGCGCTGCATGTAAGGAAAGTTCCATGCATAATTTCTTGCAAAACACCATGTATTTGATATAATAAAAACATTGAGCGGATCACAATTCCGCAGAAGTGAGGAGAAGCATGAGCAATACAAATGACCTGAGTAACCGCATCAATGATGCTTACAGTAAGCTGAGCAAGGGACAGAAACGGCTGGCAACCTACATTACGGACAATTATGACAAGGCGGTATTTCTGACCGCTGCAAAGCTGGGCGAGGTTGTAGGTGTGAGCGAGTCCACGGTGGTGCGCTTTGCAACGCATCTGGGATATAAGGGGTATCCGGAATTCCAGAGTGCGCTGGAGGAACTGGTGCGCAATAAGCTGAACTCCATTCAGCGCATGGAGGTTACTTACGGCAGGATCAGCCAGTCGAAGATTCTGGAGACGGTGCTGAAATCCGATGCGGACAAGATTCATTCCACACTGGAAAAGATTGATCAGAACGCATTTGAACTCGCGGTTGACACGATCCTGCACGCCAAACATATCTATATCATCGGAATCCGGAGCTGTGCGCCGCTTGCCAGCTTCATGGCTTTTTATTTTACCCTGATGTTTCCGAACGTTCATCTGATTCAGACAAGCAGTTCGAGCGAGATTTTTGAACAGATGGTGCGCATCGGCAAGGAGGATGTGATCATCGGAATCAGTTTTCCGCGTTATTCCATGCGTACTTTAAAGGCGATGGAATTTGCGAATAACCGGAGCGCAAAGGTAATCACACTCACCGACAGCGTACATTCCCCGATGAACCTCTATTCTTCCTGCAATCTGATTGCGGACAGCGATATGGCTTCCATTGTGGATTCCCTGGTTGCCCCGCTGTCGGTGATCAATGCGCTGATTGTGGCGCTCTGCATGAAAAAGCAGAACGAGGTGGCGAAAACGCTTGAGATGTTAGAGGATATCTGGGACGAATACCAGGTTTACGAGAACGATGAGATCAATTATATCGATGATTCCATCAAGATGCGGTATGGAAAAGTAGGAGATGCGGAACTGTATGAGTAAGGTGATCGTAGTCGGCGGCGGGCCGGCGGGAATGTTTGCTGCCATTGCGGCGGCGGAGCGGGGACATGAGGTCGTTTTGCTCGAGAAAAATGAAAAGCTTGGGAAAAAGCTCTACATCACCGGCAAAGGGCGGTGCAACATCACGAATGCAGGGGATATGGACACCCTGTTTGCCAATGTGATGACGAACCCAAAGTTTTTGTACAGCGCTTTTTACGATTATGACAATCAGAGAGTGATTGATTTTTTTGAGGAGAATGGTCTGGCGACGAAGGTAGAGCGCGGCAACCGTGTATTCCCGGTATCGGATCATTCTTCGGATGTGATCGCCACGCTACAGCGGGTACTAAAGCGCACGGGTGTTATGGTGCAGCTTCATGCGGAAGTGCGGCAGATCCTCACCGGGGAAGGCGCGGTGCGCGGCGTGAAGCTTGCCGACGGAAGCGTTCTTGAAGCAGAGCGCGTGATTCTTGCAACCGGAGGATTTTCTTATCAGACGACCGGTTCGACCGGAGACGGCTACCGTTTTGCGAGGGAACTCGGACATACGGTGACACAGATTACGCCGTCACTGGTTCCGTTCTACGTGAAGGAGACCTGCGCGGCGAGGATGCAGGGGCTGGCGCTGAAAAATGTGCAGGTGCGCATCCGGGACGGAAAAAAGCTGTTGTATGACGAATTCGGCGAGATGCTCTTTACCCATTTCGGGGTAAGCGGACCGCTGATTTTAAGCGCCAGTGCGGCAATCAAGCCGGGCCGCGTGGAGAAGGAACTGGCGATGGAGATCGACTTAAAGCCGGCACTCACGGAGGAACAGCTGGATGCGAGACTTCTGCGTGAATTCGAGGAGGCAAAGAATAAGCAGTTTAAAAACGCCGTCGTGCATCTGTTCCCGGCGAAGATGATTCCGGTGATGTTAGAAGCCGGAGCGATTGATCCGGAGAAGAAGGTCAACGAGATCACGAGAGAGGAGCGGATGGGATTTGTGCATCTGATCAAGGCGTTTCCGCTGACGCTCTGCGGTGTCAGAGATTTCAATGAAGCGATCATCACACGCGGGGGTGTCAGCGTAAAGGAAGTGAACCCTTCCACGATGGAATCAAAGCTTGTGCCGGGATTGTATTTCTGCGGGGAACTATTGGATCTGGATGCGATGACCGGCGGATTTAATCTGCAGATTGCCTGGTCGACCGGGCATCTGGCGGGTGAGAGTATCGAATAGAAGAGGAGAGAAGAAGAGATGAGTATGAATATTGCGATTGACGGACCGGCAGGCGCCGGGAAGAGCACAATTGCGAAAAAACTGGCGAAAAAGCTGGCGTTTGTCTATGTGGATACGGGAGCAATGTACCGTGCGATGGCATACTATTTTTTACAGAACGGCATTGCACCAGATGATGAGCAGGCGATTGCGGCAGCCTGCCCGAAGGTTGACGTGACGATTGTGTATGAGAACGGCGAACAGCAGGTGCTCTTAAACGGAGAGAATGTAAACGGCGTCATTCGGACGGAGGAAGTCGGCAATATGGCATCAGCGACCAGTGTCTATCCGGTTGTGCGCACAAAGCTTGTGGAACTGCAGCGGCAGCTTGCGACAAAGACGGACGTCATCATGGACGGAAGGGATATCGGCACCTGTGTGCTTCCGGATGCGCAGGTAAAAATATATCTCACGGCAAGCGTTGCAACGCGCGCAAAGCGCAGATATGATGAACTGACCGCCAAGGGAACCCAGTGCAATCTGGAAGAGATCGAGAAAGATATTGAAGACCGCGATTACCGCGATATGCACCGGGAGACGTCGCCGTTAAAGCAGGCCAAGGATGCGGTGTTAGTGGACAGCTCCGAGATGAACATCGACGAAGTGGTGGACGCAATCTATCAGATTTATGCGAGGGTATAGAGAATATGAATGTAATCTTGGCAAAGAGCGCGGGCTTCTGCTTCGGGGTAAAACGTGCCGTGGATACGGTATATGAACGGATTTTGGAAAAAGAACCGCTCTACACGTTCGGACCGATCATCCACAATGAAGAAGTGGTGCGTGATCTGGAGGAAAAGGGCGTCGTCGTGGTAAACGATGTGGACGAACTTGCGGGGAAGCCGCAGGGGACGGTAATCATCCGGGCACACGGCGTGGAGAGAGGTGTCTGCGAGAAAATACAGGCGCTCGGCTTTTCCATCGTGGACGCGACCTGCCCGTTTGTGTTAAAGATTCACCGGCTGGTGGAGCGCTACAGTGGGGAGGACTGTCACATTGTGATCGTCGGGAATGCCAGCCACCCGGAGGTGAAAGGCATCAAAAGCTGGTCGAATGCAGAGGATACGCGCGTGATCGGAACCCGCGAAGAGGCCGAAAAATACGATGCTTCCCATGGGAAAAAGGTATGTATTGTATCACAAACGACATTTAATTACAATAAATTTCAAGAATTAGTTGAAATTATAAAAGAAAAAGGTTATGATATAATTGTTTTAAATACAATCTGCAATGCTACGGAGGAACGTCAGACGGAAGCCCGGGCAATCGCGGAGCAGGTGGATGCCATGATTGTGATCGGTGGCAGGAACAGTTCCAACACGCAGAAGCTATTTGAAATATGTAAAAACGAATGCAAAAATACTTACTATATACAAACTGTAAAGGATCTTGACCTTGCCGAAGTCAGGTCTGTCGATAACGTAGGTATTACCGCAGGGGCTTCTACCCCAAACAATATTATTGAGGAGGTTCAAAAGAATGTCAGAAATGAGCTTTGAACAAATGCTGGAAGAATCATTTAAAACAATAAGAAATGGAGAGGTAGTTGAGGGTACCGTTATCGATGTGAAACCTGATGAGATCGTTCTGAATATCGGCTACAAGGCAGACGGAATCATTACTCGTAATGAATACACAAACGAAGCAAACGTAGACCTTACCACATTGGTATCCGTCGGCGACACCATGGAAGCAAAGGTTTTAAAGGTAAATGACGGTGAGGGTCAGGTATTACTGACATACAAGCGTCTGGCTGCCGAGAAGGGAAGCAAGAGATTAGAGGAAGCATTTGAGAACAAGGAAGTGCTGACCGCTAAGGTTGCACAGGTACTGGATGGAGGATTATGCGTAAACGTAGATGAGACAAGAGTATTTATTCCGGCAAGTCTTGTATCAGATACCTACGAGAAGGATCTTTCCAAATACAAGGATCAGGAGATCGAGTTCGTTATCAGCGAGTTCAATCCGAAGAGAAGAAGAATCATCGGCGACAGAAAGCAGCTTCTGGTTGCTAAGAAGTTAGAGCAGCAGAAAGAACTGTTCGCAAGAATCAAGATTGGTGATGTATTAGAGGGAACAGTTAAGAATGTAACAGATTTCGGTGCGTTTATTGATCTTGGCGGAGCAGACGGTCTGCTTCATATTTCCGAGATGTCCTGGGGCAGAGTAGAGAGCCCAAAGAAGGTATTCAAGGTAGGCGATCAGGTTCGCGTATTCATCAAAGATATCAATGAGAATAAGATTGCACTCAGCATGAAGTTCCCGGCAGAGAATCCGTGGAACGGCGCAGCAGAGAAGTTCGCAATCGGCAACGTTGTAAAGGGCAAAGTTGCAAGAATGACAGACTTCGGCGCATTTGTTGAGCTTGCACCGGGTGTGGATGCACTCCTTCATGTATCCCAGATTTCCAAGGAGCATGTAGAGAAGCCGTCCGACGTATTAAAAGTTGGACAGGAGATCGAGGCAAAGATCGTTGATTTCAACGAGGAAGAGAAGAAGATCAGTTTATCTATGAAGGCACTGCTCGCACCGGAAGAAGATGCGGATGCAGATGTTGCAGATGTAGATATTGATGCGGTTGCAAAGGAAGAGGAGTAATCTCTGATTTCGATGATTGCAGAGTTACAGATAGGCTTGCACGTTGGTGGAAGCCTATTTCTGTATTTGCATCCTGTAGATAACAAAGAGAGTCGAGGGATAAAATATGCTGGAAACGGACAATTATGAAAAGTTTAAAAAGGATATTTTAGCGCTTGCAAAGATTGATCTGAATTCTTATAAGGAAAAGCAGATGCGGCGCAGAATCAACACGCTGATTACGAAGAATCATATTGCGACATATGATGAGTATGTGGCGCTGATCAAGAAGGACAAAGAGAAGTTTGAACAGTTTATCAATTTCCTGACCATCAATGTGTCGGAGTTTTACCGCAATCCGGATCAGTGGAAGATTCTGGAGAATGAGGTGTTCCCGAAGCTGATTCAGAAGTTTGGCAAGAATCTGAAAATCTGGAGTGCTGCCTGCTCGACCGGAGATGAGCCGTATTCGCTGGTAATGGCATTGTCCAGACACCTGCCGCTTGCAAACATCAAGGTGATTGCGACCGACATTGACAAGCAGGTGATCGATACGGCGCGGATGGGACTCTACAATGAGAAGAGTATCGCAAGTGTGCCGGATGATTTGAAGAAGAAGTATTTTACCAAGGTCGGCAATTCGTATCAGATCTCGGATGAGATCAAGAAACGTGTGGAATTCAAGGAGCATGATCTTTTAAAAGATCCGTATCCAGGCGGATGCAATCTGATTGTGTGCCGGAACGTTGTGATCTATTTTACCGAGGAGGCAAAGGACGAGATTTATGCGAAGTTCTATAAGGCGCTTGCAACAGGCGGCGTGCTTTTCATCGGAAGCACGGAGCAGATCATGAATTACCGGGAGATCGGATTTGAGAGAGACAAGTCCTTTTTCTTTGAGAAGGCGTAAGGTTATATCAGAGGACGCATTTTTCTATAAAGCAAAAAAGCGGCAGGAAAGAAGCTGTGCAGTATATGCCAGATTCTTTCCTGCCGTTTTTGGTGGTAATTATATCAGGGCTTTCTGCCATGTGTTTATTTGCGGTGGGAACGCATGGTTTCTAACAGATGCAGAACATAGTCCGTCTGCATAGCGGGATCGGCGGCAAAGTCCGCGGATAATTCAAAATAGCATTTCCTGCCGCGCGGCTGTTCACGGAACACCGGGGAAAACATGGCGTCATACTGCGGAAGAAAGATGGCATATTTTTTGCCGTAGCAGTTGGAAGCGTTCGCCTGCACGCGGTGTTCTTTGTCGACGGCGGATGCAATACTCTTGTGAACTGCGATATCCTCCGCAGGGAGATAGTAGTAATCTTTGGGACTGCCGTCATAAAAGAAGCGCAGTTCTCCCTCGAAGAGACGTACACGCAGCCGGGCGGTACTTCCGCTCATGGAGAGATAACAGTCATCGTAGGAGAAGGAGACCGGTTTGGGAACGGGGTACTGCAGCGCCAGTGTAAAAAACAGCTCCTTGTTGCCGGAGGCACCGTCCATCGACCGGTACTCGGACGCCTGGAGTGACTGCAGAGAAAATGCCTGTTCCCAGAGTTTTGGGTAGGAGAGGACGGGCAGAAGCTTCGGCATATAGAGAACGTCCTCATAGTTGTGCTGTTTCAGCAGTGCAAGGGAATCCTTTGCGGGATGCCGCACGTACTCTTTGTAGACTTCGATCAGCTCGCCGCCGGAGTAGGCGTCGATGCGGTCAATCCCGAGAAACAGTTCGATGGATTTCTGCTTGTAGCTGGTCAGGGCAAACAGAAATTTGAAACGTGAGACTTCCTTATAAAGATCGATATAACTGTGCGCATCAAACGGATCGGAAAGGTGCAGCGCCTTGCATTTCGCCTTCAGGTATGGAATGTCGAAGCCGATACCGTTGAACGTCAGAATGGTATCATAGCCGGACAAGAGCTCCAGAAAGGCGGAAAGGACATTTTTCTGATCGGCGGCGTTCTCGGAAAAGAACTGGTCGATGCACAAAAGACTGTCGCGCCTTGTGGCGCAGCCGATCAGGTAGAGATCCGTGCGCGCCGGCGAGAAGCCGGTTGTCTCAATATCAAAAAAAATGCAGTTTTCTGTAAATACCTCGTTGGAAACGGGGTCTGAAAAATCAAAAGTCAGTTCTTCATGCCAGGTTATCATCTGAAAATCCTCTGTATGTAATATTAGGGTAAGAGTTCCAATTTTGCCGCTGTGCAGGTCTGGAAAGGCATAGATTTCCCGGACTCGCGGGCGCGTTCACATGGAGCAGAACCATCCGCTGCATGCAAGCATGAGCGTATGTTTTTGCTCCATGCTCACTTTTGCCTTCACGTACATTATAACATAAATGTGGAAAAAATATTGTGAATTCTTTGTCAATAGGTTCGTGAAAAAATACAATAAATTGCTACAATTTCCGAGTGATTGTGCTATAATCTACACGAGGGTATTCTATGACTTTTGGCATAGAATATAATATAGATAAGAGAAAGTGGGGCACGAGAAATGGGTTCTAAGACATTTAAAGGCGGCGTCCATCCTTATGAAGGAAAGGAACTGGCAAAGGATCAGCCGATCGTAGAAGTTCTACCTAAGGGTGATCTGGTATACCCGTTGTCACAGCATATCGGTGCACCGGCGACTCCGGTGGTAGCGGTTGGTGACAAGGTGCTGAAAGGACAGAAGATCGCAGAGGCAGGTGGCTTTGTGTCATCCCCGATCTATGCGTCGGCATCCGGTACAGTAAAGGCAATCGAACCGCACCGTGTGGCAGTCGGTGACATGGTGAATTCCATCGTCATTGAGAACGACGGGGCGTTTGAAGAGGTGGAGTACACGCCGTGTGAAGACGTGACGGCTCTCTCCAAGGAGGAGATTGTCAATAAGGTAAAAGAGGCAGGCGTTGTCGGCATGGGCGGTGCAGGTTTCCCGACACATGTGAAGCTGTCTCCGAAAGAGCCGGAAAAGATTGAATATGTAATTGCAAACTGCGCAGAGTGTGAGCCGTATCTGACGGCGGACTACCGCAGAATGCTCGAAAATCCAGAAGAGCTGATCGGTGGAATGAAGATCATTCTCCAGCTGTTCGATCATGCGAAGGGTGTTCTCGGCATCGAGGACAACAAGCCGGATTGTATTGAAAAGCTGACAGAGCTTGTCAAGGATGAACCGAGAATTGAGGTCTGTCCTTTACAGACCAAGTACCCGCAGGGTGGTGAGCGTCAGCTCATTTATGCAGTGACAGGCCGCGCCATCAATTCCAAGATGCTTCCGGCAGATGCAGGATGTATCGTGGATAATGTGGAGACCATCATTGCTGTTTACCGTGCGGTAAAGCTTGGCAGACCGGTAACCAATCGTATTTCTACGATTACAGGCGATGCCATTGCCAACCCGGGCAACTTCTTATACAGCATCGGTACCAGCTATGCAGAACTGGTGGAGGCTGCCGGCGGATTTAAGACACAGCCGGAGAAGATTATTTCCGGTGGTCCGATGATGGGATTTGCAATGTTTAGCCTGGATATTCCCACGACAAAGACATCTTCCTCACTGCTTTGCTTAAGCAAGGACGAAGTGTCCAAGGTGGAGCCGTCCGCATGTATCAACTGCGGCCGCTGTGTGGAAGCATGCCCGGAGCAGCTGATTCCGTCAAGACTTGCCAAGTTTTCCAATAACGGTCTGGCTGAGGCGTTTGAATCCTGGCACGGACTCGAGTGCGTGGAGTGCGGAAGCTGCAGTTTTGTATGCCCTGCACGCAGACAGCTCGCACAGTCCATTAAGACGATGAAAAAGCAGGTACTTGCTGCAAAACGCAAAAAATAATTCAAAAAACAAGAAGAGAGAGGTGGATTATCGTGAGTGATTTATATCATGTTTCATCATCACCACACGTTCGTGCCAAAGATACCACAAGCCGTATTATGCTGTATGTGATTATTGCATTGCTTCCGACAAGCCTGTTCGGTATTTACAATTTCGGATATAAGGCATTGGTTCTGATTCTGGTAACGATCGCAAGCTGTGTGGCATCAGAGTGGGTATTTAATAAGATTGTACATAAAAAGCAGACGATCGATGACCTGAGCGCCGTTGTAACGGGACTGCTTCTGGCATTGAACCTTCCGGCAACCCTTCCGTGGTGGGAGGCGGTAATCGGCGGTGTGTTTGCAATCGTGGTTGTAAAATGTCTGTTTGGCGGACTGGGACAGAATTTCATGAACCCGGCGCTGGGCGCAAGATGCTTCCTTTTGATTGCATTTGCTGCTGATATGACAAAGTTCGGCATCACAAAGAACGGTATTGAAGTGTATTCCAGCGTAACACCGCTTGCTGCCATGCGTAACGGTGAGGCGGTCAATACGATGGATATGCTGATCGGACGCACCGCAGGTACCATTGGTGAGACATCTGCGATCGCTATCCTGATCGGAGCTATTTTCCTGATTCTGATGGGTGTGATCAACCTTCGCATCCCGGCATCTTACATTATTACATTTGCTGTATTCATGCTTTTATTCGGCGGTCATGGATTTGACGGCAGCTATCTTACCGCACAGCTTTGCGGCGGCGGTCTGATGCTCGGCGCATTCTTCATGGCAACGGATTATGTGACATCCCCGATTACACCGATGGGGCAGATCATCTTTGGTATCTGCTGCGGTATCCTGACCGGATTGTTCCGCTGCTTCGGCGCGAATGCAGAGGGTGTTTCCTTCGCCATCATCTTAAGCAATATCCTTGTGCCGCTTATTGAGAAGCACACGGTGCCGATGGCATTCGGTCAGGTGAAGGAAGCGAAGAAGCAGGAAGGAGGCAAATAGAAATGAACAAGAAGATTGTACATGACGCATTGGTTTTATTTGCTTTTACTGTTGTATTAGGTCTGATCCTCGGCGTGGTCTACGGCATTACCAAAGGCCCGATCGACCAGGTAAATTATGAGAAGACACAGTCCGCTTACAAGCAGGTATTTGAGGATGCGGATTCCTTTGAGGAGTACGCTGATTTCGACACCGCTGCAGCGGAAGATCTTATGGCGCAGAATGGATATTCTGACGATATCGAGGCTGTCAACACAGCACTTGACGCTTCCGGCAATCCGCTCGGCTATGTGCTTACCGTAACGGCGAAGGACGGAAGCCAGGGCAGCATTACATTCTCTGTCGGCATCCAGAATGACGGTACGGTCAACGGTTATTCCATCACAAGTATTTCCGAGACACCGGGACTTGGTATGAAAGCACAGGAAGAGCCGTTCTACAGCCAGTTTGAGGGCAAGAACGTAGACTCCTTTACGGTTGTGAAGTCGACACCGTCTGCGGACAATGAGATCGAGGCAATTTCCGGTTCCACCATTACTTCCAAGGCGATGGCGAACGGTGTGAATGCCTGCCTTACATACTTCCACAGCGTATTAGAAGGAGGTAACTAATCAATGAACAAGAATGTAGAACGTTTATATAATGGACTCATTAAGGAAAATCCTACTTTCGTTCTGATGCTTGGTATGTGTCCGACACTTGCTGTCACATCCTCCGCAATCAACGGACTTGGTATGGGACTTTCCACAACAGTGGTACTGGTACTTTCCAATATGCTGATTTCCGCATTCCGTAAGGTGATTCCGGACGGTGTGCGCATGCCGGCATACATTGTTATCGTTGCATCGCTGGTAACAGTGGTGCAGTTTATCATGCAGGCGTATACCCCGAGCCTCTCCGAGTCGCTGGGTGTGTATATCCCGTTAATCGTTGTAAACTGTATTATCCTCGGCCGTGCTGAGAGCTATGCTTCCAAGAATCCGGTAGTTCCGTCTCTTTTCGATGGACTTGGTATGGGACTTGGATTTACGATGGGTCTTACCCTGATCGGACTGTTCCGTGAGCTTCTGGGCGCAGGTCAGATCTTTGGTTTCCAGATTCTGTCCTTAAGCTGGTTCACACCGATCACCATCTTTGTTATGGCACCGGGAGCATTCCTAGTACTGGCATGTCTGGTAGCTGTGATGAAGATCGTCCGTGAGAAGATGGCAGCCAAGGGCAAGCCGCTTGCCGAGCCGTCCGGATGTATCACCGGAGACTGTGCAGGATGCAGTATGTCTGCTGCATGCACCGGTAAGAAACCGGCAGCGGAAGCTCCGGCAGAAAAAGCAGAATAGGAGGATAGATACGGATGAAAACATTACTTTTAATTGCAATCGGCTCTGCCATTGTCAATAACGTTGTATTAAGTCAGTTCCTTGGTATCTGTCCGTTTTTAGGCGTTTCCAAGAAAACAGAGACCGCTGCCGGAATGGGTGGCGCAGTTGTATTCGTTATCACGATCTCTTCGTTCGTGACAGCGCTGATCTACAAATATATCCTTGCCAACAGCTATCTGATGAGCAAGGGCATTGACCTTACCTACCTGCAGACGATTGTATTTATTCTTGTAATTGCTGCACTGGTACAGTTCGTTGAGATGTTCTTGAAGAAGTCCATGCCGGCATTATACCAGAGCCTTGGTGTATACCTTCCGCTGATTACGACAAACTGTGCCGTTCTCGGTGTTGCACTGACGAATGTTACCAAGGAATACGGTATTTTGGAGAGCGTGGTAAACGGTTTTGCAACCGCATTTGGTTTCCTGATTGCGATCGTTTTAATGGCAGGTGTGCGTGAGAAGATCGAGTACAATGATATCCCGAAGCCGTTTCAGGGTACTGCAATCGTATTGATTTCCGCATGTCTGATGTCAATCGCATTCATGGGATTCTCAGGAATGATTTAGGAGGAAAAAGAAGATGAACGTTACAGCAATTTTATTTGCAGCCTTAATCGTGGGCGGCGTAGGTATCTTGATTGGATTTTTCCTTGGTATTTCCGGAGAAAAGTTCAAGGTAGAGGTAGATGAAAAAGAGGAAGCAATCTTAGGTGTGCTTCCGGGAAATAACTGTGGTGGCTGTGGTTATGCCGGTTGTTCCGGTCTGGCAGCAGCAATCGCAAAGGGCGAGGCTCCGGTCAATCAGTGTCCGGTCGGCGGCGCGCCGGTTGCAGCCAAGAGCGGTGAGATCATGGGTGTGGCAGCCGAGGAAGGCGAGCGCAAGGTAGCATTTGTAAAGTGTGCGGGAACCTGTGAGAAGGCAGGACGCGATTACGAGTATACCGGCAACGAGGACTGTGCAGCCATGGCATTCGTGCCGAACGGCGGACCGAAGTCCTGTAATTACGGATGCCTTGGATACGGTAGCTGTGTAAAGGCTTGTCCGTTTGATGCGATTCATATCGTGGACGGCATTGCGCAGGTTGACAAGGAAGTATGTAAGGCATGTGGAAAATGTGTTGCTGCATGTCCGAAGCATCTGATCGAGCTTGTTCCTTACAAGGCAAAGCACATTGTACAGTGCAGCTCCAAGGATAAGGGCAAGGATGTCATGAAGGCATGTTCCGTAGGATGTATCGGATGTCATCTGTGTGAGAAGAACTGCCCGAAGGATGCAGTTCATGTCATTGACAACGTGGCATACATTGATCAGGAGAAGTGTGTCGGATGCGGTATCTGTGCACAGAAGTGTCCAAAGAAAATTATTCTGTAAGAATGATTTTCTCCGAAAATCATCCTGTAAGAATCGTTTCTTGGAATGAAAGTGTGAAATAAAAACAGGCGTGAAGAATTCGCGGTAATAAGTACGAATTCTTCACGCCTGTTTTGTTGTTTAATCTTCCAGAATCTCATAGGGAATGACGGTTCCCATGCCGGAGCTGGTGTGTACTTCATAGTCGTCTGTGATGAAAATAGCTTCCGTAGCATCAAGGCTTTCAACGAGCGCCATACCGTCTTCCAGCCCGAGGGAGAAACAGGTGGTGGAGAGACCGTCGCCGTCCACCGATGCACCGGTGATGATCGTGACCTCAAGGAGCCCGTTATCGTAAGGGTAACCGGTCGCGGTGTCCAGGATATGGTGATAACGCGTCCCATCTACTTCAAAATAGCGTTCGTAGACGCCGGAGGATACGACGGTCTGATCGGTGATGGAGACGGAGGCAATCGCTTCGTTTTCCTCACCAAACGGACGCTGTATGCCGATGGTGTATGCCGAACCGTCCGTCTTCGCGCCGAGCGCAAGCACATTTCCGCCGAGATTGATGTAACCGGAAGTAATTCCCTTCTGGTTCAGGTAGGCTTTCATCTGATCCGCGATATAGCCTTTGGCGATGCCGCCCAGATCAATCCTGGCATCGGGATTTTGCAGAGTCACTGTGTTGCCGTCAATCTGAATCTCCCGGTAATCCACTGTGGCAAGAGCCGCCTGAATGTCCGTGTCGGAGGGGATCATGGAGACATCGGTCTGATCAAGCAGCGCTTTGGTTGAGATGTCCCACAGATCGGAAAGCCGACCGATGGTGATGTCGAATTTGCCGCCGCTTAAGTCGCCATATGAGATGCCGGTTTTAAGAAGTTCGATCGTCTCGTCGTGTACTGTCACGGGAGCGCCGCCCGCATCGTTGATTTTGGAAATATCGCTGTCTGGAATCGTATTGGAAAAATATCCCTCGTACTTTTGCGCAAGGGCAAAACAGTCATCGAGCAGTTCCTCGCTCCCTTTTTCATAGATCGAGACCGAGATGACGGTGTTAAAATAAAATCCTGACTTGGTAACCGGTTCGTCCGCCGTGCGGCTGCAGCCGGAGAGCAGCAGATTTGCAGAGAGCAGGGGAACCAGAAGACAGGAGAGTACCTTCTTTTTTCTCATCATAAAAATCTCCATTTCTGATGTTTCCCATCCAATGTACCATAAACTTTCTGTTCATACAATGTGAAAACATCAATTTGCCATTTTGATGAAGATATGATAGAGTAATACAGTATGAGACTCTATGCCCATTTGGGATGAATGATTGGAAAATGTTACATATAAAGGGGACGTTAGACAGATGGAACAAAAGCATTTTCATTTTAATGAGAAAAAGAGAGTTGTAGTCAAGATCGGATCTTCCTCATTGAATTACGGGGAGACAGGCAATCTGAATTTTACCAAGCTGGAGCATCTGGTAAGAGAACTCTGCAATCTGCGGAACCGCGGGATGGATGTGTGTCTGGTAAGCTCCGGCGCGATTGCCGTGGGCAGACAGACGCTCGGCATGGATGAGCGGCCGAAGGACATTTCGACAAAGCAGGCATGCGCGGCGGTCGGTCAGGCGCGGCTGATGATGATCTATCAGCGGCTTTTTGCGGAATACAATCAGGTGGCAGGGCAGGTGCTGATGACGAAGAACACGATGGTGAACCCTGTCTCGAGAGAGAATGCGAAGAATACGTTCGACGAATTGTTCCGTCTTGGCGCAATCCCGATTGTGAATGAAAATGATACGGTTTCTACTTATGAGATGCAGTTTGGCGACAACGACACGCTCTCGGCAATCGTGGCTTCTCTGATCGGGGCGGATCTTTTGATCCTGCTCTCGGATATCGATGGGCTTTTTACCGACGATCCGCACAAGAATCCGGATGCAAAGCTCATTGAAGTGGTGGAGGAGATGGATGCGTCAATCTACGGCATGGCGAAAAGTTCGACCGGCAGTGATGTTGGAACCGGCGGCATGGCGACCAAACTGACAGCCGCAAAGATTGCAACGCTCTCGGGAACAGACATGATTATTGCGAACGGCAGGGATGTCTGCATTCTGCATCATATATTTGATGATTCCTTTAAGGGAACCATTTTTCAGGCAAAGAAGAAAGAATCTTTCCGGATTGAAGATTTTATTTTGGAGACGATCGGTTAAGAATACAGGAAAAGGAGTACTATGAACCAGGAACAGATTGACAGAATCAATGCGTTATATCGCAAGTCGAAGGCGGAAGGGTTGACGGAGGAAGAAAAAAAGGAGCAGGCGCTGCTGCGCAAGCAGTATGTTGCGGATGTGAAGAAAAATCTGGCGGCGCAGCTTAACAATATCGATATGGTGAATCCGGACGGTTCCGTGGAGAACCTTGGAGATAAGTATGGAAAAAAGACAGGACTTTCCTGACGCAGCGCTGACACAGGAGAAGGCGCGTCAGCAGATAAGGGCGCGGCACAAAGCATGGCGGATGGAACTGCCGCAGGAGGAAGTGCAGGAAAAGAGCAGAAAGATCTGTGAGAGGCTGGCGGCGTCTGACTGGTATCATAACAGCGCTGTCATCTACGGCTATTATCCGCTCGGCGCGGAGGCTGACTGTCTGCCGTTTCTGGCACAGGCACTTTCGGACGGCAAGACGGTGGCGCTTCCGGTTACATCAAAAGAGCGGTTGCAGCGGGACTGCGGCCAGGTGAAGAGAATGCAGGACACACACCGGATGGAGTTTTACCGGATCAGAGAGCTTTCCAGGGTGCGGGAGGGCGCCTTTCATGTGATGGAGCCGGATGAGAGCTGCAAACGGATCGGGGGAGAGGATGCGGTGGTGCTGGTGCCCGGACTGGTCTTTGACCGTAAGGGGAACCGGTACGGGTATGGCGGCGGTTATTATGACCGCTATTTTGCAAGGTTTCCGAAGCTGTCCCGCATGGCGGTAGCGTTTGAAGGGCAGATCGAGGAACAGCTTGCGGTGCTTCCCACCGACGTGCGGATGCATCGGATTTATACGGAGGAGCGGGAATATCGGATCTGACAGAAAGGATGGAAAGGATATGGAACTGACAGAACTTTGTAAGAGCGCAAAAGAAGTGAGCAGACAGATCGGCAATCTGGACACGAATACGAAGAACGAGGTGTTGCGTGCAGCGGCAGAGGCAATTGTGGCACATACTGAAGAGATTATCCGCGAGAATGAGAAGGATCTCGCCCGCGGCAGAGAGAATCATATGCCCGAAGGACTGCTGGACCGTCTGATGCTCAACCCATCCCGGCTGGAGCAGATGGCGGAGGGACTGCGGCAGGTTGCAGAACTTTCTGATCCGATCGGCGAAGTCCTTTCCATGAAGAAGCGCCCGAACGGTCTTATGATCGGTAAAAAGCGCGTCCCGCTCGGTGTGGTCGGCATGATCTATGAGGCGAGACCGAATGTGACGGTGGATGCGTTTGCGCTGTGTTTTAAGACGGGCAACGCAGTGATCTTAAAAGGCGGCAGTGACGCCATTTCGTCCAATATCGTCATTGTTTCGGTTCTGCAGGAAGTTTTGGAGGCACATGGCATTCCGCGTGCGGCAGTATCGCTGATTGAAGATACAAGCCGGGAGACGGCGGCTGCGTTCATGAAGATGAACGAATATGTGGATGTGCTGATTCCGCGCGGAGGAGCAGGGCTGATCCGCGCCGTCGTCAATCAGGCGACGATTCCTGTGATTGAGACGGGAACCGGCAACTGTCATATCTATGTGGATGAGAGTGCGGATTTCGATATGGCAATCCGTATTATTTTAAACGCAAAGACCCAGCGGATCGGTGTGTGCAATGCCTGTGAATCACTCGTGATCCATGAGAAAATCGTGGATGCATTTATGCCAAAGCTTGCGGCGGCACTGCAGCAGAAGGATGTTGTTATTTATGCGGATGAGAAAAGTCTTGCAGCGGCAGAGCGCCGGGAGGCGGCAAATGACGGAGACCTGAAAAAGGAACTGTTGTCGGCGGCGACGGAGGAAGACTGGGGCAGGGAGTATCTCGATTATATGATCTCCGTGAAGACGGTGTCGTCCCTCGACGAGGCGATCGCACACATCAACCGCTACAATACCGGGCATTCGGAGGCAATCATCACAGAAAACTACACGAACGCGCAGCGGTTCCTGGATGAGATCGATGCTGCCTGCGTCTATGTCAACGCATCGACGCGTTTTTCAGACGGATTTGAATTTGGATTTGGCGCGGAGATCGGCATCAGTACCCAGAAGCTTCATGCAAGAGGACCGATGGGACTGGATGCGCTGACCAGCACAAAATATATTATATATGGAAACGGGCAGACACGTCCGTAGATGGTAAGGATGAAGATGAAAAAGAAAATAGACATTGAAATAATCGATAAAAAGCAGATCCCGCAGAGCGAGCCGGAGCGTCAGTATTACTTTATGGACATTGCTAAAAATTATGTGGAACAGCTCGCTGCAAAAAAAGGCAGTCCGCTGACCTTTCATGTCACGACGTTCGGCTGCCAGATGAACGCGCGCGATTCTGAGAAGCTTGTCGGTATCTTAGAGCGCATCGGTTATGTGGAGACGGATACGGAGGAAGCGGATTTTGTTATTTACAATACCTGCACGGTGCGTGAAAATGCAAATAACAAAGTCTACGGAAGACTCGGGGTACTCCAGAATTATAAAAAGAAAAATCCACATATGCTGATCGGACTCTGCGGCTGCATGATGCAGGAGACGGTAGTTGTTGAAAAATTAAAAGAAAGCTACCGCTTTGTGGATCTGATCTTCGGAACACATAATATCTACAAATTTGCAGAGCTGATTGTGACGGCGATGGAATCGGATTCCATGACGATTGATATCTGGAAGGACACGGACCAGATCGTGGAGGACCTCCCGGTAGAGCGGAAGTATTCGTTTAAATCCGGCGTCAATATCATGTTCGGATGCAATAATTTCTGCAGCTACTGTATCGTACCGTATGTGCGCGGAAGGGAGCGCAGCAGGGAGCCGAAAGAGATCATCCGTGAGATCGAACAGCTCGTGGCGGACGGCGTTGTCGAGGTCATGCTGCTCGGACAGAATGTCAATTCCTACGGCAAGAATCTGAAGGAGCCGGTGACATTTGCGCAGCTTTTAGAGGAAGTGGAGAAGATTGAGGGGTTAGAGCGTATCCGTTTTATGACCTCCCACCCGAAGGATCTCTCGGACGAGCTGATCGAGGTGATGGGACGATCCAAAAAGATCTGCAAACATCTGCACCTGCCGTTACAGTCCGGGAGCAGCCGGATCTTAAAGATCATGAACCGCAGATATGATAAGGAACATTATCTGGAGCTGGTGGACAAGATCCGCGCGGCAGTGCCGGACATTGCGCTGACGACGGATATTATCGTGGGATTCCCGGGGGAGACGGAGGAGGACTTCGAGGAGACGATGGACGTGGTGCGAAAAGTGCGTTATGACAGCGCGTTCACGTTTATCTATTCCAAACGTACCGGGACACCGGCGGCATCCATGGAAGAGCAGGTGCCGGAGGATGTGATCAAGGCGCGTTTTGACCGCCTGCTTAAGGAAGTGCAGAAGATCTCCGCAGAAAAAGCGGGGGCGCTGACCGGACAGACGCTGCCGGTGCTGATTGAGGAGCAAAACGAGCAGGATGCTTCGCTTGTGACGGGAAGACTCAGCAATAACTCGGTGGTACATCTGCCGGGGACAGCGGACATGATCGGAAAGATTCTGGATGTAAAGCTGACCGAGTGCCGGGGCTTTTATTACCTTGGCGAGCGGGCAGACGGAAAAGGTCAGACGGTATGAAAAAGCGAATCAGCAGAAACGATGTGATTTTTCTTGCAATACTGCTTGCCGTGGTTACGGTATTTCTTGTGGTCTATGAGCGGACGGGAACGCGCGCGGATGCGGGTGCCTGTGTGCGCGTCACCGTGGACGGCAGTGTGTACGGGATCTATGCGCTCGGGGAGGAGCAGGAGATACCGATTGTGCAGGACGGCGTGACAACGAATGTCCTGACAATCCGCGATGGCAGGGCGGACATGACGGAGGCGGACTGCCCGGACAAGCTGTGTGTCCATCAGAAGGCAATCTCTAAGAATCATGAGATGATTGTCTGTTTGCCGAACAAAGTGGTTGTGGAGGTGACGGGAAGTGAAGAAAACGGATTCGACTCCATTGCGAGATAAGGTGGCGTATCTCGGGGTTTTTCTTGCGCTTGCCTTAATCTGCAGCTATGTGGAATCCCTGATCCCGTTTTATTTCGGAATACCGGGGGTAAAGCTGGGGCTCACCAATATTGTGGTGGTACTGATGCTGTACTGTGTCGGCACTAAGGAGGCGTTTGCCATCTCGATGCTCCGGATTGTACTGGCGGGTTTTCTGTTTGGCAATCTGTTCAGTATCTTATACAGCCTTGCCGGCGGAATGTTCAGCTTTCTGGTGATGTATCTTTTGAAACGGACCGGAAAGCTCGGTGTGCTGCCGGTCAGCGTCGCGGGCGGAATGTCACACAACATCGGTCAGATTGCCGTGGCGGCGTTTGTGGTGGAGAATATCAACATTTTTTACTATCTGCCGGTGCTTTTCGTGGCAGGCATCGTTACGGGACTGCTGATCGGTGTGGCAGCCCAGGAGATCATACTAAGGATTGGCGGACGGCTGAAACGATAAGGAGGAAATACGTGTGTACGCATATATAAAAGGCGTCCTTGCGGATGTGGAAGAAGAGAGCGTGGTTGTGGAGGCAGGCGGAATCGGATACCGGATCTATACGACCGGGCAGACGTTTGACTATCTTCCGGCTGTGGGAGAGGAAGTCAAGCTCTATACGTATCTGAATGTGCGCGAAGATGCGATGATTCTGTACGGGTTCCTGACGAAGGATGACCTGCGTGTCTTCAAGCTGTTAATCGGCGTCAACGGTATCGGCCCGAAGGGGGCGCTGGCGGTGCTGTCTGTGATGACAACCGATGATCTGCGATTTGCGGTGCTTGGCGATGACGCGAAGGCGATCGCCAAAGCGCCCGGAATCGGTGCAAAGACGGCACAGCGTGTGATTTTAGAACTGAAGGACAAGCTGTCGCTTGAGGAGGCGTTTGAACTTAAATCCGAGCATGTGAGCAGACAGAACGAGAACGGAAGCAGCGGTGTGAAGAATGAGGCGGTGCAGGCGCTTGTGGCGCTCGGCTATGCCTCTTCGGAAGCGTTAAAGGCGTTAAACGGCATTGAGATCACGGATGATATGGATGTGGAAACACTGTTAAAAGCCGCGCTTAAGAATATGGCATTCCTGTAGTAAGGGAAGCGGCAAGGCGGAAGAAAGGAAAGCTGGGACATGGAGAAGCGGGTCATATCCACGCAGGTGCAGGAGGAAGATCTTAAGATCGAGAAAAGTCTCCGGCCGCAGACGCTGGACGATTATATCGGACAGCAGAAAGCAAAGGAAAATTTAAAAATATATATCGAGGCGGCAAAGGCGAGGGGAGAATCCCTCGACCATGTGCTGTTCTACGGACCGCCCGGACTTGGAAAGACCACGCTCGCCGGAATCATTGCCAATGAGATGGGAACACATATGAAGGTCACTTCGGGACCTGCCATCGGAAAACCGGGGGAAATGGCAGCGATCCTGAGTAATCTGCAGGAGGGAGATGTCCTCTTTGTCGACGAGATCCACCGGCTGAACCGCCAGGTGGAGGAGGTGCTGTACCCGGCAATGGAGGATTATGCCATTGATATCATGATCGGCAAGGGAGCCACAGCGCGCTCCATCCGTCTGGATCTGCCGAAGTTTACCCTGGTGGGAGCGACCACGCGCGCGGGACTTTTGTCGGCACCGTTAAGAGACCGTTTTGGCGTGGTGCATCATCTGGAGTTCTACACGGTGGAGGAGTTAAAAACGATCATCCTGCATTCGGCATTGACACTTGGGGTGGAGATCGATGAGGAGGGTGCTTACGAGATGGCGAGACGCTCGCGCGGAACCCCGCGTCTGGCGAACCGGCTGTTAAAGCGCGTGCGCGATTTCGCGCAGGTAAAATACGACGGCCGGATTTCAAAGGAGGTAGCGTCCTTTGCACTGGATCTGCTGGAGGTTGACAAGATGGGGCTCGATCAGAATGACAGGAACATTTTGATGACGATGATCGGAAAATTTGCGGGCGGACCGGTCGGGCTGGACACGCTGGCGGCAGCGATCGGTGAGGATGCCGGAACCATCGAGGACGTATATGAACCGTATCTGGTAAAGAACGGGCTGATCAACCGCACGCCGAAGGGACGGGTGGTGACAGAGCTGGCATACCAGCATCTGGGAATCGAACATTCCGTATAGAAATAGTTGCTTTTCCTTAAATATGTCAGTATAATATACTATATATTGTAGCGGATACCCGAGTTTGGAGGAAATGGTATGGCAGAGAAGACAAGCGCCGAAGTGATCATCGGTGGAAAGGTATACACACTGAGCGGTTATGAGGGCGAGGAGTACCTACAGAAGGTTGCCACCTATATCAACAATAAGCTGGGCGAGTTTCAGGGCATGGAAGAGTTAAGACATCTATCCGGCGACATGAAGGCGACGCTGTTGCAGTTAAATATCGCGGATGATTACTTTAAGGCGAAGACACAGGTGGAGAAGCTTGAGCGTGAGATCGAGCAGAAGGAAAAGGAAATCTACGATCTCAAACATGATCTTATTTCCAATCAGATCAAGGCAGAGAGCGACGAGAAAGCCAGAAAAGAGCTCGAGGAGCAGAACAAGGAGCTTTTAATCAACAAGGCTAAGCTGGAGGCGAGTCTCGAGGATGCGCTGCTCGGCAAAGTACCGGAAAAAGATAAAACAGAAGAATAGACAATACGGGGACGTAAGAGATTTGCTTTCGTCCCTTATTTTCATATAACAGGTAAGAAAAATGATGCAGAAAAGAGAATTGGAGCTGCTGGCTCCGGCGGGATCATACGAGACGTTTGAGGCGGTCATACGGGCGGGGGCGGACGCGGTATATCTGGGCGGCAGCCATTTTGGAGCCCGCGCATATGCGAATAATTTTAATGAGGAAGAATTGCTGCGTGCCATCGACTATGCACATATCCATGGCAGACAGGTGTATCTGACGGTGAACACCCTGTTCAAGGAGGAGGAACTGGAACAGGGACTCTATGAGTATCTGCTGCCGTATTACGAGCAGGGGCTCGATGCGGTGATCGTGCAGGATATGGGGGCGTTTGCAAGGATACGAAGCATGTTCCCCGGGATGGATATTCACACCAGCACGCAGATGACTGTGACCGGCGCGGCGGGTGCGGCGTACATGAAGCAGCTCGGTGCGAGCCGGGTGGTCATGGCGCGGGAGATGTCGTTTGCCGAGATAAGAGAAATCCATGACAAGGTGGGAATCGAGATCGAGAGTTTTGTGCACGGTGCACTGTGTTACTGTTATTCCGGGCAATGTCTGCTCAGCAGTATGCTGGGCGGCAGAAGCGGCAACCGTGGGCGCTGTGCACAGCCGTGCCGGCTTCCCTATGAGGTCTACAAAAAGGATCAGAAATCCCGTATCGCGTGCGGCAATTACGTGTTAAGCCCGAAGGATCTGTGTACGATTGATGCCATTCCCGCACTTGCAGAGAGCGGCATATTCTCCTTTAAGATTGAGGGACGGATGAAGCAGGCGGAGTATGCGGCAGGCGTTGTATCCGTTTACCGGCAGTATATGGACCGTTATCTGGACCGGCTGAATGAGGAGAGAGCGGGCGGCTGCAGCGAGGATGAGGCACGCCGGCGGGCGAAGAAGGCTTACGCGGTAACGGAGGAGGATCACAGAAAGCTGCTGGCGCTCGGCAACCGCAGCGGTTTTACCGACGGGTACTATTTCCGCAGAAATGGCAGGGAGATGATTACCTTTGATTCCCCGGGACATGCGAAGACAGACGAGGCACTGCAGAAGACGGTGCGGGAACACTATATCAAAGTGCGGCCGGAGCAGGAAATCAAAGAAAAAATCAATGGATTCTTAAGATTAAAAAAAGATTTATCTGCTACACTGAAACTGCAATGTGAAGAATGTGAGATTACGTGTGAGGGGGAGCAGGTATTGCAGGCGCAGAAACAGCCGCTCTCGCGTGACAGGGTGGACGTCTGTATGAGAAAAACAGGAAATACACCGTTTGCATTTGAACAGCTGGCCATTGAGATGGACGAGGATGTTTTTCTGCCGGTGCAGGCACTAAACGCGCTGCGTAGGGAGGCACTTCTTGCACTGGAGGAGAAGCTTCTGCAGGGATACCGCAGGGATGGAGCAGCGTCCCCGGAGGCGGAGAAGTTAGGCTGTGGCGCGGACAAAAGGACGCGGCAGGAGGAGCGAAGAGAAGCAGAGGATGCCGGTAAAACGGTCATCGTTTCGTTGGAGAACCGGTGTCTGCTGCCGGTGGTGCTTCGTTCTTCCTTTGTACATGGGATTTATGTGGACAGCAGCTGCTATACCAGGGATGAATTATGGACGGCACTTTTAAAAGATGCAGGAGAGGCACACCTGGCGGGAAAGAAATTCTATTATATTCTGCCGGCGGTATTTCGCAGCAGAACGGCAGCATTTTACAGGGAGAATATAGAGCACTTAAAGGCATTGCCGCTGGACGGATTTGTGGCAAAAAGTTACGATGCCGCCGCATTTGTGCGGCAGGAGCTGGGTGCGGAGACGCCGTTAATTTTAGATCACAGTCTCTATAGCTGGAACAGTGCAGCGCGGGATGTGTTTTTGCAGCTTGCACCAGAGCGCGATACCGTACCGCTTGAACTCAACCGGAGCGAACTGTTTGCGAGAGACAATCATCACAGCGAGGCGATGGTGTACGGTTATCTTCCACTGATGACATCCGCGCAGTGCGTGCATGCGAACACGGAGAAGTGTGATAGGAAGCGCGGAATCTTATATCTGAAGGATCGGTATGGAAAATATTTCCCGGTCAAAAATAACTGCACGGAGTGTTATAATACGATCTATAATACCACGCCGCTCATGCTTTTTGACGAACGCGCGGATTTTTTACGCATGGGAATTGCCGCATACCGGATATCGTTTACGATTGAGGAGGAAGAGCAGGCGGCTTTCATACTGGATCTTTTTGAGCGGACGTTCCTTTCCGGAAAACACAGCGTAAAGGAACTGTTTCCCGACGGCTACACGAGGGGACATTATAAACGAGGGGTCGAATAACCAATGACAGATTTGATTGTAGAATTATCAAAATATCTCATGACACTTTTGTTCGCGTTCTATACGTACGAGTGTTTTTCCTCATTCCGCGGGAAGCTTACCCCGGAGAAAAGGGCGAAGATATTTAAGCGTCAGATGTGCCTGATGTATCTCATTCATCTGGATGCGTTTCTGGCAATCTACGCGGTGACGGACGATATCCGCATGATTTTGTTCTATGTGGTGCAGGCGGCGTTTATTGCCGTCACAATTTCCAGTTACCGTCTGGTGTACGGAAGGGCTTCCGGGCTTTTGATCAACAATATGTGCATGCTGTTAATGATCGGGTTTATTATGATTACAAGGCTTTCCTTTGACAAGGCGATCCGGCAGTTTGCCATTGCGGTGGGGGCGATGGTGTGTTCGCTCATTATACCGGTGCTGATTCAGAAAGTGCGCTTTTTGCGGAAAATGCCGTGGCTTTACGCAGCTGCCGGGATCATCGGTCTTCTGGCGGTTCTGGCGTTCGGAATCACGAGCAGCGGTGCGAAAATATCAATCTCGATTGCCGGAATATCGGTTCAGCCGAGTGAATTTGTCAAGATCATATTTGTATTTTTTGTGGCATGTATGCTTTACGAGAATACGGATTTGAAGCACGTGTGCATCGCGACGGTGCTGGCAGCGGTGCATGTCCTGATTCTGGTGTTATCGAGAGATCTGGGAGGAGCACTGATCTTCTTTGTGACCTACCTGGTGATGCTCTATGTGGCGACCAGAAAGCTGTTCTATTTTGCGGGAGGACTTCTGACCGGATGTATTGCCGCAGTGGTGGCATATCAGCTGTTTTCCCACGTGCGCGTGCGTGTCCTGGCATGGCAGGATCCGCTCTCAAGAATTGAGAATGAGGGCTACCAGATCTGCCAGTCCCTGTTCGCCATCGGTACCGGCGGCTGGTTTGGAATGGGACTATACCAGGGGATGCCGGAAAAGATTCCGGTGGTCGAGCAGGACTTTATCTTTTCCGCCATTGCGGAGGAGATGGGCGGCATTTTTGCAATCTGTCTTTTGATGGTGTGCATCAGCTGCTTTTTGATGTTTTTTAACGTGGCGATGCAGATGAAGGAGCAGTTTTACAAGCTGATTGCGCTGGGACTGGGAACCGTATACGGATTTCAGGTGTTCCTCACCGTCGGGGGAGTCACAAAATTTATTCCGTCGACAGGAGTCACGCTTCCGCTTGTCAGCTACGGAGGAAGCTCGCTATTTTCAACGATGATCATGTTTGCCGTTGTGCAGGGCTTATACATCAGACGGCAGGATGAGGGGGCAGCAAATGAAAGAAAAAATGCAGCACCGCCAAGACGAAGAAAAACAGGATTTGACGAAGATGTGGAAACTTTTTCATAAAAACGGAAAGAAAAAAAAGAATACAAAAAACCGGGAATTTGCGGTAGTAACCTACTCTTTTCTGGGGTTGTTTCTGTGCCTGATGGGCTATTTTGTGTATTTTGAGCAGGTGGAGAGCGAACAGTTTATCAATAATCCGTACAACAAACGGCAGGAGCTCTTTACGCGCAGCGTCGTGCGCGGCAGTATCTATTCCGCCGACGGAGTCACACTGGCGGAGACGGTTACGGATGCAGAGGGAAATGAGACGAGAAAGTATCCGGCGGGCAGGATCTTTGCGCATGTTGTCGGATATTCCACACACGGTACTTCCGGCATTGAGGCGATGGCGAATTTCAATCTGCTGCGCTCCAACATTCTGTATATGGAGAAGGCGGTCAGTGAGATCAAGGGAGAGAAAAATCCGGGGGACAGTGTCACAACGACGTTGAATTATGATCTGCAGCTTCAGGCGTACGATGCATTGGGAAGCTATGACGGGGCGGTCGTTGTGATGGAGCCGGAGACAGGCAGGATCCTTGCCATGGTGTCAAAGCCGGATTTCGATCCGAACACGATCGCGGATGACTGGGATACCTTTGTGTCGGACGACAGTGACAGCTCGGTTCTTCTAAACCGTGCCACCCAGGGGCAGTATCCGCCGGGATCGACGTTTAAGATCTTTACCACGCTCGAGTACATTCATGAGAATGCGGACTATGCGGACTATCATTTTGACTGCAGCGGCGAGTATACCGTGGGCACAAAGACCATCCACTGCCATAACAATAAGCGGCACGGATCGGAGGATTTAAAGACCTCCTTCGCAAATTCGTGTAATTCCTCCTATGCGTCCTTAGGACTCACACTGGATCTGGAACAGTTTGATGATCTCTGTGACCAGATGCTGTTTAATACCGCGCTTCCGACGGATTTCGAGTCGTCGAAGAGCAGCTTTGTGCTGGAGCCGGGAGACAGCGATTCAGCGGTGATGGAGACGTCCATCGGACAGGGTAAGACGCTTGTGACACCGTTTCACATGGCGTTAATCGCTTCTGCGATCGCCAACGACGGTGTGCTGATGAAGCCGTATGTGATTGACCGCATCACGGATGCGGAGGGCGAGGTTGTGGAGCAGTATGAGCCTGCGGAGTACAAAACACTGCTCTCGGAGAGCGATGCGTCCGTTTTGCAGGAATATATGCGCTATGTTGTGGAGGAAGGAACAGCGACCAAGTTAAAGAGCGACAGCTATGAGGCAGCCGGAAAGACGGGTTCGGCGGAGTTCTCATCCAGCTCGGACGCCACACATTCCTGGTTTGTGGGATATGCGCATAACGGGGAGGAACCGGACATCGCGGTGGCGGTGATCGTGGAGAATTCCGGCGTGGGAAGCGAGTATGCGGTCCCGATTGCAAAACAGATCTTTGATGCGTATTATACATGGGAGAACTAAGCGCATACGAGGTTGCGTGAAGTCTGAAAAAGTATTATACTGGATATAATTATGAAAAGACCACATCGGGAGGTATTGCAATGATAGAGGCAACAAGCTGTGGCGGTGTGGTAATATTCCGTGGTAAGATATTGCTTTTATACAAGAATTATAAGAACAAGTATGAAGGCTGGGTTCTGCCCAAGGGGACGGTGGAAGCCGGGGAGGAGTATCCGGATACGGCAACGCGTGAGGTGTTGGAGGAGACCGGGGTGAAGGCGGCAATTATCAAATATGTCGGCAAGAGCCAGTATTCCTTTACGGTACCGGAGGACACGGTGGAGAAGGACGTCCACTGGTATCTTATGATGGCAGACAGTTATTACAGCAAGCCGCAGCGGGAAGAATATTTTGTTGATTCCGGATATTATAAGTATCACGAAGCGTATCATCTCTTGAAGTTTCCGAACGAAAAACAGATTCTGGAGAAAGCTTACAATGAATATCTGGAGCTTAAGAAGAGTAATTTGTGGGGAAATCACAAATACTTTTAGAGCAGTGTGATATGGAGAGCATGCATGACATGGTATGACGAGTTATATGTAGGGGAAAGTATTGTACATAAGACAAAGCGCGTGAAGTGGAAAATCAACCACAATGCGGGACAGATCGGCATTTATGTGATCGCGCCTGCGTCGAATGACAAAAATCTTCTGGATATTATCCCGGCTGCCGAACTTTTGCAGAAAGGGTATCCGAAGAAAGACCTTAAGATTGCCGGACTTGCCGGGAGTTATGATGAGGCGCTGGAAGTGGCGGTGTCGATTGTGGATGAAGTATACCGGAACACAGGAGCGTTTTTTGTGCGCAGTTATCTGGATGAGCACCGGAGCGGCAGGGAGGGATAATGGCAGTTCTATTGCTGATATTAAAAATAATTGGAATCATCCTGCTGATCCTGCTTGGACTGATCCTGCTCATTTTGGCAGTGGTGCTTTTTGTTCCGGTGCGGTATCAGGTGAGCGGCAGCATCGGGGAGAAGACGACCGTCCGGATTGCGGTGTCATGGCTTTTGCATGCGGTAAGCTGGAGGGCAGCGTACGAAGAGGAAGGGTTTTCTTCACAGCTGCGGATCTTTGGGATCACCCGGAAAGGAAAAAAGCCGGACGATGGAGAACCCGGGGAGGATGACCGGGAGGACGGTGCAGAAGAACCCGAAGAGCGCAGTGCGGCAGATGCCCCCCTGGCAGACAGTGAGCAGAAAACAGAAGGCATCTTGGCAGACGGGGAGCAGGGAGAGGCGGAACGGTTCGACGAGAGGCAGGCGAAGAAAGTCTGCGCCGGGGCGAAGGAGCCGGATCCTGCGGAGCATAAGGAACTGGAACAAGCGAATCCGGCTGTGCGCAGAAAGCAGCGCGGCGGGCTGTTTCGGCGGATATGGGAGCGTATCCGTGCATTCTTTGCAGGACTTGTCAGAAAACTGCGGCAGTTTCGTGCCGGCATAAAAGAGGCTCTTAAGAAAATAAAAGATGTCCGTACGTTTTTGACGGACGAGCGGCACAGAGAGGCGCTGCCGCTCATTTTTACAGAGTTAAAATACCTGCTGACCCATTTTAAATTCCGGAGGATCCAGACGGATCTGACATTTTCCATGGGGGATCCGGCGCTGACCGGGCAGGTGCTCGGAGGCTTATGTATGCTTCCGTTTCTGTATCGGTATCAGGTGCAGGTATATCCGGACTTTGAAGCGGAGAATACCTATGTAACAGGCACATTTGATATAAAAGGGCGTGCAAGAGGACTGCATATCGCAGTATCGGCAGTCCGGCTGCTTGGCAAAAAGGAGTTCCGCATCTGGCTGAAATGGCTGATGCACAGATAAAGGATAAGAAAGGGGTAACATTATGGCAGATAACAGTTTTCACACAACAGTAGAATCCCTGTTTAAGGGAATGGACAGTTTTATTACGACGAAGACGGTGGTGGGCGATGCGATTCATATCGGGGATACCATCATTCTTCCGCTCGTGGATGTATCATTTGGAGTTGCCGCAGGAGCATTTTCACAGGATAAGAAGAACAACGGAGCAGGCGGTATGGGCGGCAAGATTATGCCGAGCGCTGTGCTGGTGATCCAGAACGGTACCACGAAGCTCGTGAACATCAAGAACCAGGACGGCGTCACAAAGATTCTGGATATGGTGCCGGATTTTGTGAACAAATTTACCTCCAGGAATCAGGTCGCAGCCGATACAGCGTCCGCTGCAGACGAGGATGAGACGAAGGCGAGAGAAGCGGCTGGCAAAGAGATGGAGGACATCTTAAAGGATTCCGTGAACAAAGAAGAAAACTAAAAAACAGTAGAGAAACTTCCGGCAGATGCATATGATGAAGAGACAGATTGTTTGGGGGATCTTATGAAGCGGATGATGGGATTTGCACTGTTTTGCTTTTCCATGGGGATGCTGGTGATGCTCGTGCTCCACAGCCGTTTCTTTGGGTTCCTTCTTCTGGTATTATGCATGATCGCCGGTTACTATCTGTTCTGCTGTGATGACTGAGAGCACACGGCAGAGGAGAGGGGAGATGGACAGGAACACAAAGGAGAGGGAAGGCAATGGCTGGTAAGAGAGAAGATGCACAATATAGAGCTTTATCTGCTGTCAGATGAGGAACTGGTGTGGGAGCAGACGGCGTGTCTGGAGCGTCTGTATGATTTTAATCAGACAAGACCGGGAGAGATGGAAAAGCGCACTGCCATGCTAAAGGAGATGTTTGCATCGAATTCCGTGTCTCTTCCACGTTTGGACACTCACGGAGTGTGTCCGACAAGCCGCAGACAATGAGCGGACTTTCTGGTGTCCCTAATGGCACCTCTTCATAGACAATATAAAACC
>JABLTR010107041.1_pt1 | contig 180138 bp, 173 predicted proteins | sample 7160071 | NCBI WGS metagenome assembly JABLTR01 (sample SAMN14651230, study PRJNA627086) | human gut metagenome | isolation source: feces | host: Homo sapiens
AGATGCGCACGCGCTGCTGCCTACGCTCGCCCGGCATCAGCCGGATTGTTGGCCCATCCATCTAACATCCCTCCCAATCTGCACAATATCCCGCGCCCCACGCCGCGTTGTATCCCTGCATCCAGTCCAGCAGATAATCCCCATCCTGCCACGCAAACCGGATACCGGTTATATCCACCGTCATTAATACAGTGGCGTAATAGGTGCTGTTGCCTGCTGCGTCCCAGGCCCGCAGGGTGACGTAGTACGTGCCGTCCTCCAGGTCTGGCGGCACCTGCGCCGTCCAGTACCCGCCCCCGTCCGGCGCAAACACAAGAGCATGGTTGTCCGCCATGCCCTCAATGCGCGTAATCATATCAATCCTCCACCTTGACGCGGATGGTAAACGGTGCGCCGACATGCACGCGGTCGGTCACGCCGATGACCTCAACAATGCGCGGCGGGATGGTATCTAAGGTGACATTGCGGGTGATCTCGGCCTCCAGTCCGGTTGCATCCACGACCTTGACGGTAATCGTGTTGTTGCCCTCCTGCATGTGCTCCAGGTTGGCGCGCAGGCTAAATGCACCGGTCTGGCTGTCTATCGTGATTGTGCCCTGGTCATGGCCGTTAACCGTAGCAGTCAGGGTGACGCTGGTCAATTGATCGTCTGATGTGATGCCCTCGATGAGCACATTGGATTGGTTGGTAACCAATCCCTCAGTGGGTGAGGATAGGCTGATCGTCGGCGCGGTCACCGCAATTGTGCAGGTGATTGATGCGGGCTCGGCGGCGTTGCCGTCCTTGTCGGATACGCCGATGGAGATTGTCGTGCTGCCCTCCAGCAAGGCATCCGGCACAGCGTAGGAGAGATCATATCCGCCCTCTACTGGTGTCAGAGTAAGCCCCGGCGCGCCCTGTGTGATCTTGCCGCCGCCGTTAATACGCAGGTCAAGAGTGGCGGGATCAACGCCGCTATCGTTGTCCCGCAGCTGGGCGGTGATGGTTGGCGTGCAGGTATTGATCCGGCTGTCGTTGGAGGGATAGGTGATGGTGACGGTGGGCTTGACGCTCTCGTAGGATTGCAGGCGGAGTTGTGCGCCCCACGTACTATCATCCTGGTTGATCGTGGTCTCATTACCTGCATCGTCAGTAGCGATAATCTGTACGCCATAGCAGCCGCCCGGCAAATTGGCGGAGGATAGGGCGGGCGCGGTGCCGGAGAGGGTGTAATACCCGTCCTCTGCTAGGGTCAGGGTGTAGGTTTGGTCGTTGATGACGGCCTTGATGGTTGCGATTGACATGGTTACGCCTCCTTATATCAATTTGAGTAGTTTGCACGACCAGTCGGATACACTGGATGATGTGCTGCTGGTGGCGGAGATGTAGATTTTGCCCGGTTCATCGCCGCTTTGCCATGCTGACCACGGTGCTGTTTTTGCCATTTGGTTAAATCCTACGTCAAATTTGCTATCCGTGCTATCCCCGAAGTTGGCAGAAATCAGTAACGGTGCATGACTTACACGCGCAATGACTTGCTTGGCCGCGATGTCGTAATCACACGATATATGTATGATAGCGGTGTATACCGCACGATACAGATCAGCGCCACCCGAGTTGAAATTCCCGCAGGCTGAAAAGATGTATGATCCCGCATCCAGCCCGTAGCACGCAAAATATACATACCCGCTGCCGGTTAATTGCGTGGAAACATAGGGTTGCATGGGTTTGATCGCGCCACTGGCCCAATTGCTCCATGTATTGCTGCTATAGTAATAACGTGGCCTACACCACACGTTACCCGTCGCTGTGTGATACTCCTGCATGATATCGTTACGCCCCTGATCATCCGTGCGCAGAGGCAGAACATACAGCTTGCCGGGAACGGCCTCGGGGATGTTGGCGATAGATTGTGCACTTGCATAATTATCGACGGACACGACATCCCCCGGCGTGATGTAATCATCAAAATTGTATTTGTTGGGTGTTGCCGTTGTCTCGTTGATAAGCGTTGACCAGCGCAATTTGATCGCCCCCACATCCGCCGCCGTGGGCATCTGTGCGAGCTTGCCACTGCTGTCCAGCGTGGCGATGCCGTTGGGTTGGGCAAGCTTATCCTCTATCTGCTCGACAAACGCGGCATAATCCGCCTTGGTGGCCATGTCCGTCAGGCTATAAGTAACATTGATGCGCCCGGCATTGCCGAGCGCGATATGAAAGGAAAAATTAGCAACAAAATCCGGGCTTGCAAGCTCGCTCGGGATCGTGTCCGGCGTCTCAGACTGCGCCACCAGCATGAGCACCTCGCCGTCGTCCGGGTCGGTCGCATAGATACCGATCTGACGCAGGATATAACCCCCGGTTAATCCCCGGTTATACAGCGTTACAGGCAGCAATGCACGCCCATTGCCCTTGTAGACCGGATCGCTTAAGGTCAGCGTCTGTGTGGCCGCGATCTCTGTCAGGGCAGGCAAGGCATCCGCGCTTGCGTGCCCGTCCCCACCGACTGCTCGCGTAATATGGAGCGTGGCCCCGGTCTGCAGCTTGGCCATCAGATTGAGGCCCAGCGTGGTGTATACGACGTTATCCCATGTCGCCATTACCGTCTCCTCCTTGGTGTGGGTATAAAGTATAATGCTTGGCCTCGCCGACCATGACCGCGTACCGCTGCCGGACGTCGATCCCGGAGGGATCGTACTGCTCCACGGTGTAGGTCAGGTGCGCGGGCTTGAGCTCGTCGATGCGTGCCCGCAGGGCGGCAAGGTCGAGGCTGTAGATATCATTGAGGTGGATGTGCAGCGCAAACGAGTAACTGCCCGGATGCTCTGTGATCGTAACCTGCTGGCCGGTTATCTGCTCCGCCGTGAGGCGGATAAACTCGGCGGTCGCAGGTGGGCGGACATTGCGCTTAGATAGGATTTTCTCCCGGCGCAGCGCGACCGGGACAGAATCGTTGGTTGGCAGGCCAAATATCTGCTCCCAGCGGGAGAGCGTCCATGTTGCCGAATTGATATAGAGCTGATCCGTGGCGTCGAGGATTGCCGCCTCGGTACGGTCGAGCTCCGCCTGCTCTGTCTGCAGGAGCTCCTGCATCTGTGCCATCTCGCGGATATACGCGGGGAGCATCTGCGGGTCGTTAAGAGGCATCGAGCACCACCTCCTTGAGGCGCGCAAACTGCTCGGCAGTCATCGTGACGGAGGCTGTCTTGCCATTGAGCGTATATGAGGAGATATCCGCAACGCCCGTCACGTCAAACATGAGGTCGCCGACCTTATGGTAGCTGAGCGTGGTCAAGTCAAACGCGATCTCTGTACAATACGACTGGATCGCGGCGGCGATCTGCTCACGTACCTCATCCGGATTGCTGCCCGCCTCCAGCGTCGCCTTGACGTTGATCGTGACGTCTACCGGCACGGCCTTACTGATCGTAACCGACGCGCCGACCGGGCGCTGCGTCTCCACGTATGACCGCACAGCGGCGATCAATGCATCATCCGGCTCCGCCATCGCGGCAGAGAGGATGACCACCTTGACCGTGCCGGGGCCGTCCCAGGTGGGGATGCAGCGGGCAGCGCCCACGCCCGGCACCTGACGCGCCCAATAGACGTAATGATTGGCGTTACCTGAGGTAATCGGCTGCCTGATCTTATTGAGCAGCCGCGCGCGGAATACGTCGTCCGCCTCGCCGTCGAGGCGCTCCTCGTTGTACTCCAGCGCCTTGCGGTCAAGATACTCGCCATCGGCGGTATCGAGCATTGTCTGCTCGACCGCGTACTCAAGGATCATTGCCCGGTAACGGGCAAGCTCCTCGGCCACGGCCTGCAAGTTATCCATGCAAAACCCGCCCTGCAGGCGGTTGACGTCGCTCTGGAGGCCGTCCATGAGCCGCTTAAGGATCGACTGCGCGTCGTAATCATATGGCATAGACCGTGCCCTCCTCATCCATTGTGATCGTGTCCGTCCCGTAGCCGGTGCGGACACGGAAAGAAACCTCCACGCCGCTCTGCGTGGAGGTAAACTGAAAGTCGCTGAGCTCCTCGATGTACGGGTTAACCATCAGCGCCTCCGTGATATACCGCTTGATCTCAAGGCGCGTGATCTCGCTGGCCATCGGCTCCCCGATGAGGTTATTAAGCTCGCAGCCGTACTCATCGTCATAGGCCGCATGCGCATAGCGCACCGTGCGCAGCGCCTTATAGATCCATATGCGGAGCGCCTCGTTGCCCTCGACCAGATAGGTGTTGCCGTCCGGCCCGGTCTTAAGGCAGTTGCGCTCAAAGTCGTATGCATACTCCCGGTAGAGCGGCAGCTCCTCAATGGCCGTGTCGGAGATGTCCTCCACCTCATCGGTGGGGACAAAGGGAAAAATACCGATATCGTCGCTCATACGTTGCTCGCCACCCTCTCGACGATGTAAAACGCGGTGCCGATCTGCGCCGTAAGGGCGGTATCTCCCGGGCGCAACAAAAACGCCGAATGGAAATCCTCCAAAAACGCAAAGAGGGCGGCGGGCTCCGGCGCGTCGATAAAGAGCTCCCGCAGCTTATCGACCGTGTCATACCCATCCAGCGTATACGCCGGATTGCAATAGACATTGCGGCTGATGTTCGCGCCGTTGATGTTGATCCCCAGAGGATTAACTGATGTGACGGTTGCGATCCGCAGAGTGACGCCGTCCGCCCCATCTGATCCGCTCTGGCCCCGGAGGGCCTCTGCGAGCTCAATTGCCCATCTTGACATGCTGATCCCTCCTTACTTAGACTTAGACTTACTCTTACTCTTATCCTTGTCCTCGACCTTATCGATCTCGTGCTCGTCCATGAGGTTATCGTAGGCGAGCGTCAGCTGCATCGTGTATTTGCCTGCCTCCCATGTGTGGGTGTCGGACTCGACGTAAAATTTGCCGTATAGGCCGCTGACCGGCTCCTGCACGGCGACAGAGTAACCTGATACGGCCCGCACGTCGCCGAGGGCGGTAACGCTGCCTGACCGCTCAAGACCCTTAAGGAGCGCCCGCGCCTCGGCGGCGTTGTCGACGTCGTCCTGCTGCTTATATACCCGCTGCACCGTGCCATACTTGCGGCGGGAGGCCGCGTCCTGCAGCGTGTTGACGGTCTTGCCATCCTTGTTGGTGATGACCACGCGGTTGACGACCTGCTGCATGCTCGACTTGTAGCTTGCCTCGGTCAGGTTATATCCGCCGTCAAGCACCACGCCGCAGTATGTCCCCTTGACGATGACCTGCAGGCGATCCCGCTGCATCAGGGGGATGTACTTGTTGCCGTTGCGCCGGGAGGCGGCGGTATACGCTGCCATGATGGCCTCATACGCCTTTTTTCCGAGGCACGGCATATATACAGATATGCCGGTCTTGGCGGCGCTGCCGAGCGGCACGCCGAGCTCCGCGCAGATGTTGGCGGTGATGCGCTCGGGCGTGTCGCTGTAGACGTGATTGATGTCCGATTGGTTGACATACCAGAGCAGGTCAAGCGCCGTATAGCTGACCGTATGGGAGGAGACGTTACTCTCGACGTCCATGATAATCCCATAATAGAGCTGCTTACCGTCCACCTGCAGGGTGACCGGATCGCCCTCGCTGATGGACACCTTGGGCAGCAGCTTATCGCTCTCCATGCGCGGCAGGGAAAAGGTAAGCTGCCGGGCGACCTGCTTAGTATCGCCGCTCCATGTGATCTTGTCGGCGAGCGTGCTGATATCGTACTTGCCCGCGACCAGCTTGACCGTCATGCGGGGATCACCAGCCTCTGCCCGGTGTAGATCAGGTTAGGATTGCGTATCTTAGCCCGGTTGGAGTTATAGATACGCTGCCACTTGGCCCCATTGCCATAGTACCGCTTGGCAATCGTCCATAAGCAATCTCCCGTGCGCACCGTGTAGGTACGGGATACCACCTTGACGGCGGGGCGGGGCGTCTTGACCGCTACCTTGACGGTCGGCACGTTCAGCTGGCGGTACTCCGCCAGCTGAATGGAATACATAATATCCCGGCTGCCCTCGCGGTATGAAAATTGCAGGCTCTCAACGGCCATTGCCAAGTTGACGCCCATGTCGGAGATGATCAGCCGCACGGGCTTGCAGGCATCCCGCCAGCGCGTGAGGGTGCTGACATAGGACTGCGGGCTGCGGTCGGCGTAGCGGCCAACCGGCGACCCCTGCGCCGGAAAAAATCCGGAGAGCGTCGTGGCGGAGAGGCCGCGCGGGCCTAAGAGGTTGGCCTCGCCGACCGCGAGCAGCTGCACATGCTGGTTAAGCGTCGCCGTATCGATGGCGATCTCAGCCGGATTGATCGGCAGCACCAGCCGCTCCTTACGGTTGTCGACGCTGAGCTCTACCGTCCTGCTCTTGACTGGCATATGACCTCTCCTCCTTATGCGATGTTGTTGACGGCGAGTACGACCCGCTTGGCGATCTGATCACCGATGCGGTCGATATCCGCCTCCTCGCGGACAATGATCTGATCCGCGAGCTTGGGGATGTTGATGTGGATGACGACGCCTCCATTGCCATTGCCGCCCTGCGGCTTGGAGCCGTTATCCTGCTGGTTGCGCACTTGGCGCTTAGATTGCTGGTTAGACGTGATGCGCGTGCCCTTGGGCAACGCAACGAGCTCAGGCCCATGCTCGCCGACCCACGTCATGCCGCCGCGCCAGTTAGAGGTGCCGGTCGCGTTGTTTCCTGCCTTGTCGCCCGATCCGACGCCGAGCTTGTCGGCCACCCAGCCGATGCCCTTGGAGATGCCGCCGATGACCGTACCGATGCCGGAGACCATGGGCTTGATGACCGTCCAGACCTTGGATATGACGCTCTGAATCGTCGGGAACACCTTTTTGACGACGCCGAGCAGCACCCTGAAAATGTTGATACAGCCGTCCATGACCGGCGAGATCACCGACCATGCCGTTGACAGGATGTCCTTGATGACCGGGGCCGCCGTGCTGATGACTCCGGTGATCCAGCCCATGTTGTCGCTGATGATGCCGATGACAGTGCTCACCTTGGAGCCGATCCCGTCAAAAATGGTCTTGACGACCGGGGCAACGGTGGTAATGACCGCCCCAAAGGCCGAGATCGCGCCCGAGATAATCGGAGCCGTCTGCCCGACCACAGTGCCGACCGTCCCGATGACGGAGGATAGGATCGGCAGCACGGACGGCAGCACCTGCTGCACCGTGCCGATGATACTGGATACAGCGGGCATGACGCTGGTGGCGACCGTCCCGAGCGTACCCATGATTTCCCCGCCAAACTGCTTGAGCGGGGCCGCCATGCCTGACAGGCCCGCGCCGATGGACGAGAGCCCTCCAAGCTTGGAGGTAAGCCCCGGCAGCGCCGAGGACAGCCACTGTACGCCCCGGCCTAGCTTGTCGGCGATCACGCCGCCGATCATCTCGATAGCTGGGCTGCACTTGTCGATGATTGTGATGACGCCCTCAAATGCGGGCTTGAGCTTGTCGACCATCTTGAGGCCAGTGTCCGCCACAAAGCTCTTAAGCTTGCCCTTGATGGTGGATAGGAGGCCCGCGCCGGTGGTCGCCAGCTTATTAGCCGCGCCGCCGTAAAAGTCCTGCAGGTCGGCGGCGACGCCGCCGAACCCCTTAGCGTCGAACTCCTCCTTGCCGACCTTAAACCCAAACTCCTTTAGGCGCTCCATCTCGCCGAGCTTTGCGTCGGCGAGTGCCTCGATGGCGTCGCTGACGGACTTGGTGCCGCCGGACGCCGCCGCCATATCCTCGGCGAGGGTAACGAGCCTCATGGCCTCCTTGGTGTTGCCGCTGGCGATGGCAATGGCGCGTGAGCCTGCCTGGATCACCTCGCCCGTCTCAAATGGGGTCTTGTTGGCGTTGTCGCGCAGGCCCGCGATGTACTTGTCGGTCGTCGCCTTGACTTGGCCTTGGCTCATGCCCTTGTTGGTCGCTCCGACAAAATGCTCCATTGAGACCTGCTGCTGCTCGAGCTCCATGCCGCTCTTGACCGTCGCCCCAACTCCGGCCACAGCCGCAGCGCCCCCGGCGGCAATGGGGATTGCTACGGCCTTGCCGATGGATTTGAGCTTGCCACTGAGCGACTTAAGTGCGGACGACGCCTTATCCTTGAGCTTGACGACTGGAGAGGCTACCGTCTTGCCGATGGATCGCAGACGGCTGCCGACCGCCTTGATCTTGGAGGTGGCGATGTCCTTGACCGCCACGGCGGTGGCGATCTTTTTTCGCAGCGGCGCGTACTGCTTGGATAATTGTTTCGCTTTTTTGCTGGCCGCCGTCGCGTCCAGCCGCGCCTTATACTTTTTGTCCCATGTTTTTTTGAGGCTGTTTTTGGTGTTGTCGACCTCGCGCTTAAAGGCCGACTGTTCTTTGCGCACCGCCCGCAGTGTGGCGGTGGCGTTATCCTTGAGGGAGATAACGCCGGATAACACATGCATCAGGCGTCACCCCCTAAGCCAAAAAATTGCCGCCGCTCCTCCTGCGCGGTTGCCATCGATGCCGCCAAAAATGCCCTTGACAATGTGTCAAGGGACAGGATGTAGTCCGGCAGGATACCGCGCTGTAGATAATAGTGGAGGAGATACGCCTCGTCGTCATGGGCAATCAGTTTTTTTCGCTGTCCACCACACTGATCGAGTCGCCGGTGACACCGCTCAAATCCATCACCTGCAGCACGATCTCCGCGCGCTCATGTTGGGTGAGCATCTCCGTGACGTCAAGCGGATCGACGATCTGACCGACCTCCTGCAGCTGCTTGGCCAGCACATGCAGGTCGGGCTCCACGACGGCGGTATACACCAGCCGCTTATCCTGACGGATGGAGTCCTCCGTGTCATTGTCCACGATCTCTGCGATCTCACTGGACGTCAGGCTGCGCACGGTAATCACATCGTCAAGAGATGGGATGTACAGCCGTTGGTGCCTGGGGGTGCGCTTGGCTTCAAGGCGTTGGGTGGCCTTGGCTACCCACGCCTCGAAATTGGTCTTGGTATCCTTGTTAGCCATCTATGTGTCCTCCTTATTTGATCCGATCCAGATTGATGAGGTCGGACGGCGTAAACCCGCCCGATACCTCTATTTCTACCAACGCGCCGCGCTCATAAGAGACGGCGGGCAGGTCATTGAGCCAGCAGTTGCCCGCTGAGTAACGCTCGACCTGATGGCCGACCGCATCCGGGTCTTGCAGCTTGGCGATGATCTGCAACCGCTTATCGTTGCCCTTGATGTGCGCCTGACGGACGTCCTCAAACCGGCTGTATACCTTACTGAGCGTCAGCGTCCACTCCCCGGCGAGGCCCGTCAGCTTGCTGTCGACATCAAGGCCCAGCTGCACGTCCTCACGGTTAGCCGTAACCTTGAGCTCGACCTTTTTGGCCTCTGCGACGAGCTCTCCATCAATCCAGACCTCCGCATATGTGCCGGTAAGCGTCCTGTATCCCGGTATCTTACCCATGCCTTACACCTCCTCACATGTTGACGCGCAGAGTGAGATCCTCCATCGCGTCGACAAATTTAACCGAGCAGACTAGATATACCATGCTGCCCGTATTGGCCGTGGCAATGTCGATGTCCTCCATCTCAGAGGTATTGATGCCGTGGGCCTCCAGATAGGCCTGCTGCGCGTCGATATCGACCGCGACTGTGCAGTCATAGTCCGGGTCGAGCACATCGCCCGCGAGCTGCTTATGGTAGCTGTCAATGGCCGCGACCAGCGCCTGCTTATGGTCGTAATTATTGACGACCTTGCCGACATACTGGCCCGCAAACGTCGCGCTGATGTCGTCCCGGTACAGGTCGACGCCCTCCACGATCTTGATCTTGCTCCAATCCTCGCTCTTGTCCTCCGTGTAGGAGGTCAGGGAGTTGACACCGCGCCCGATCTTGTATGCGCCGTTGTCGTCGATGATCACGAGCTCGCCCTTGTCGATGCGCTCGTCCGGGTCGTCGGGGACGGCTGCGGACGTGACGTCCGTCAGCTCATAGTAGGTGCTGCTGCGGCTCAGCGGCAGCCCGGAGAGGATACCGGCAATGCGCGCGCAATACTCTGCCGCCGTGCAGGGGTCTCCCGGCGCGAGATCGGAGACGACGGAACCGGTCGTCAGGTTGATAATCCCCTCATGATCCGCCGTTGTGTTGGCCAGCACCGCCTTGTAGGTCTTATGGTCGCTGTCGCGCGCCTGCTTGATCCACGCGACGACCGGGGCGGTCTGATCCGTTGTCAGCGCCGGGATCGTCAGGTAGTTCCACACGCGGCTCTTGAGCGTCTTGAGGGCCGCCGTATAGTCCGCCGCGTCCTCCGCGACGCGCAGCACGAGCACCTTGCTCGGCCCGCCCTCAAGGATCAGCTTGAGGTACTCATAGTTGCGCTGCGTCCAGTGTGTGTAGTCCACGTCCGCGAGGGACGTATATACCGTCTCGGCAGCGCCGCCCTCGGTGTTATCTCTAAGGATGCAGGCGACGATCCCGCGCGCGCTGCGTTGGATCGCGGTCTGCCCCTTACTGGCAAATGTGATGTTAATCTCAGGTAATCCCACTCGTTACCCTCCCTTGTGGTGTGATAATATCCGCCTCCAGCGTCTCGGCCAGCGGGTACTGCTCCTGTACATCGGCGCTGTCGATATACGACAGCGTAAAGGTGCAGTGCAGTATCCGGTCGACGATCTTGTAGTCGACGCTGGGGACGGTGATTGCCCGGTCACCCCAACGGATGACCGGGCGGATGGAATGGTCGATGGTGTCGGCGAGCGCCCAATATCCGGCATTGTCCTCGCGGGCCGTATGCACGGCCAGGTCGATGACGACGCTGTGCCGCGTATGGTACGCGCTCACGGTCTCCCGGCTGACGGGCGTCAGGCTGATATAGATGTAATTCGTAATGTCGGAGCTGCCTCCATAATCGGTCTTGGCGAGATGCTCGCTCGTAACGTCCATGTCCGGCAGCGCCGTTTTGAGCGCCCAGACGAGAGCGTCCTTGATCTGGTGATATACGTTGCTCATATTGCTCCTTATAGATCATGTGCCGCCATAAAGTCCTGCAGCCACGCGCGCAGGTAGGAGGGCAGCCGCTCCTCGACCTGCGCGAGGGAGATCTCCATCATGTGCGCGCCGGGGACGTATCCGCCGCCCCGCGTGCGGTGGCCGTAGTTGACAGGGTCGGCATACTCGAGATCGGTGTAGACCTCAACGACGTACTCGCCGCCCTTACGGACGATATCGCCCACCGTCCAGCTGCCGCGCAGGTGGCCGGTGTCCTTGGGCGTGAGATCGGAGGAGAGCCGCCCCTGCAGCTCGTGCGCAATATCGAGCACGAGCCGCTCAAACTCCGTTGGCCACTCTCGCGCAGCGCGCTCAAATATCTCCGCGTACTCATCGAGGCCGTCAAATCCATAATCCGTACTGCTCATACCGTGTCTTCTGTGAGCGTCAGCGGGATATTATTGTGGCTCGGCTGCCGCTCCGGCTTGCCTGCGACGGTGCGGTACGTCCGCCCAAGGCGGGTGACAAGCACCGTGTCGCCGGGCCGGATGTCCACCTCCGGGCGGGTGAAGAGGAGGTAATCCGTCTTGACGTCGGAGGTTGCCTCCCCGTGTTGCAGCTTGCCGCCTGACGGGGAGGACAGGGCGCAGGGGACTCCGCTCATCACGATCTCCCCGTCGAGCCCGTCCCGGATCACCGTCTCGAGGTTGGGTAGCATCCGCTTGACGGGCCGGTATACCGTACATGCGTCCCCGTAGGTGGCGGCGAGGACGTCGGCCTCGCTGTGATGGATCATCATGGCTCCTCCCTCCTCGGCACGCCCGGCTTACGGTAACGCCACAGGATATCCTCATAGTCCTGCAGGTAATCCCGCGTAGCCTTGGCAGAGGATGATTGATCCCGATAGCTGATGGACGTGTCGCCCCGCGTTACGCTGGAGACCTGCTGGGGCAGGGTAAGCGTCCCATCGTCCCGCAGCATTGCCTCTGCCATTTGCGCCGCCACGATCTCCAGCGCCTCCGGCAGGTCGTCGCGGTTGCAGGATGCAAGGATCCTTGTAACAGCCATCAGCACACGCCGCCTTGCCGCAGTCTCATCCGCGACGGACAGGTCATAGGCGTACTTGATGCCCAATACGATCCGGTCGATCTGCTCAGTTACCGTCATTGCCCGCACCCGCTTTCGGGGGCGGCCTTGCCGCCGCCCTTGGGCTTGGCTGCGGGCTTTGCGGGCTGCTCCTCCTCATCGAGGAGCGCCTTGGCAATAGTCTCATCGGTCAGGGGCTCCCCGGTGCGCAGCTGGTTGGCAATCTGGCGGCCAAGCTCCTTTACGTCGATGGTCAGGTTAACCTCATGCTCCGTCTCCGCCGCGCCGCCGGTGCGGGCAAAGCCCTGCTCCTCTAGCTTGCGGGCGGCCTCGTCCGAGGCCACCCTGCGCACGACGTTGTCACGCTGTAATATAATCATATTGCACCCCCTCACTGGCTGGCAGGCAGGACCTGCTTGCAGTTAACCCACACCTGCGGCCACTTATTGTCGGTGATCCACAGGTCGTGATACTTGCGGTAGTCGATTGCCCACGCGCGGGCAGATTGGTTGGTCTCAGGGTCAAATATGCGCACCTTGTCGGTACGTGATACCGCGATCGGCACCGTGCGCGGGCAGATGATCCAGTTGACGTCGAGCGCGTTTTCGGCGGGGGCAAATCCGCCCGTCTTTTGCCCCTCGGTCTTACCGTCCGCAAAGATATATGCGCTCTTGAGCCGCCCGGAGCCGACACGCCGGATCGGGTGCTCGCCGTTTAGGGCTCTGACCTTGAGCGTTACGCCGCCCTGCGTAAAATCGACCACATCGAGCTTTTTGGATATCTCTGCCGAGGTGTCCAAAATAGCCGCGACAAGTGTGGACATCGTGATTACCAGCGGGGTGTCGCTGCCGACCACGTCCTGCACGGCGGCGATGTCGTAGTAGAGCTTAGTGAGGATATCCGCAGCGGTCGGCGTATACCCGCCTGCCGCACGCTTATGGGCAATCGCGCCCGCCGCGATCTTACTGTAACGGTAAGCGTCGATCTCAGGCACCACTTTAGCGCGCTGGAACTCGCCCATCACCTGCGACGCCGTCACCACAAAATTGGTGTCATTGACCTCGTGCTCATCGAGCGCAAACCTGCGGCCACGATCCATCGCAAAAGTAAGGTCTTGCCACGTCAGGGTGACGTCTCCGTCGACAAACCCGTTGCTATAGTCAGCGAGGCCGTCCATAACGATCTGCGGCACCTTGACGGTCTTGCCTCCGGTGTACCGGATCAGGCTGGAGTTGGGCTCCATCCAGCCGGACGTGGAGAGCTCGACCGCCGCCTTGTCGAGCTCCGATTGAAATACGGATGCATATTGCAGTACATTAGCCATTGCTCATACCTCCTCTGATGCTCTCGCTGATCTCGTTGCGGATCGCCTCAGTGGCGTTGGACGCCTTGCCGATGCCCTCCGGGGTCTTGCCGCGCAGCCGCTCCTTGACTGTGGCCGCGACCGCTGCGTCAAACGCCTCGGTCAGCTTGTCGCAGGCCGCCGTCATGTCCTGATCGCTGGTCAGCGGCAGCAGGTCGGCGAGCCCGACCGGGTAGCCGTCGCCGCTCAGGCGCGTGATAGCCTTATCCCTGACGTCGCGGGCGAGGAGCTGCGCCTTGAGCTGTGCGATCTCATCGCTGGTCTTGGTCGCCTCCGCCTTGGCCCGCTCCTCCGGGCTAAGCTTGGCGAGACGCGCCTGCTCCTCCTGCTCAGCCTGCCATTGTGCCTTGGCCGCGTCGATGCGCGCCTGTAGGTCGGCCTCTGTGTAGGTCTGGCCATCCTTGGGCGGCGGGTCTGCCTTGCCGTCCTCCTTGGGATTGGCGTCGCCGTCCCCGTCATCGCCGCCGATCCCCAGCAGCTTACCCAGCCGCTGGAGGAACTTGCTCTCCGGCTTAGCCTCTTTGCCCTCCGGCTCTGTGCCTTCGGAGGGCGTCGTCTCAGTTACAGGATCGGTTGTCGGCTCCGTCGTGGTGACGGTCGTATCAATTGTCTCTGCCATTGTGTCTTGCCTCCAATTAATCTATTGATAACCGGCGTTTAACCGCCGGATATCTGCGTGTTTTCTTCGGCCTCCTCGTCCGGTGGGACGGGGAGGCCGATGTAGTCGTATGCGGATAAGTAGCTTAGCCCTCGCGGCAGGATACCCGCCTCAACAAGCTGGATGTGCTCGTAGGCGTCCACGCCTGCCCAGCGCTTACCTGTCACAGCGTCCGTCCCTCCCGCGCAAACCGCTCGTTGTACAGGTCACGCAACGCGGCCTTGACCGCGTCCTCGCCGTAGCACTTGATCAGGTACGGCAGGTGCGTCTCCAGCATATCCACGGTTGTCTCGCCCCGGTGGGGCATGTGGTTGGGGTTAAGGTAGGCACGCAGGTAATACTCGTATATCCCCGCCGCGATCTCCGGGGGATTGCATATCTTATATAACCCCTCAAGCTCCGTCTCGATCATCCATCGGGCGGCCTCATAGCCGACCGGCTTGTCCTCATGCATCTCACTTACTCCTCCTTGGTGGCCGCTGCGTGTGCGCGACGTAATCCTCATACCAGTCCTCATACTTGATGCTCTCCGGGATCGGCACCGCCTCATACGGCGCAAACATGCGCCGCGACGGCACCGCCACAATGGTGCAGGTACAATTGGGGTGGATTGGCGGGTAGTCAATCCCTGGCTTAGCCGCATCGACGTCATACTCCTGTCCGTTTAATTCGGCGCAGTGGCAATGTCCGCCCTCGCCGCCGCCCACAAAGCGATAACGCTTGACGCCCGTCTCCTTGTAGGACAGCAATCGAGCCTCCGCCGCAAAATGCGTGCACTCCGTGCGCACAAGGCGCTCCGCCGCGTACCGGCCTGCGCCCATTGCGTCGTTGACGCCCTTGGTCATCTGCTGGATGCTGCTGCCCTTGGTAAGGCCGATAGAGATCTCCCGCCGTGTCACCATCGCCAGATGGTCGGTGTTGCCCCACACCGCCGCTGAAAATGTCCGCTCACTCCACGGCTCATCCAGCACCCGCTTGATCAATCTGTCATCAAGGCGGGAGACCCCAAATCCAAGACGCAGCCCGCGCTGCACGCCGTAGCATCCCTCGTAATAGCTGTTGACCAGCGTGTCGCGCATCATCCGCCTGATCCTGCCGTCCGCGTCTCCGGCGAGATCGATCATGTGCCGGTAGATGTCTCCGAGCAGCTGCTCCTTGCGGCTGATCCGGCTCTTGGCCGAGAGGGTGTTGAGCTCTGTCAGCATCCGGCTGTCCTTGGCGGGGCCGGAGAGGGCCTTGACGTACCGGTCGATGGACATGCGCCACGAGCTATACTCCCTGCCGCCGATGTACTGGCGGGCCACAGCGTCCGTGAGCTGATTATCCTTGGCGTACCGGCCATAGATCGCCGCGATCTCGCGCTCAATCTGGCCCGCAGCCTCCTGATAGATGGTCATAAGCTCATTGGTATACTGGTCGGCCCGGCGCTCGGTCTTAAGCGCCTCCGACTTGGCGAGATCGACCCAATAATTGCGGTTGCTGCTCATGCGCCGTCACCGTCCTCATCCGCTGTGGGAGGCGTCGCCTCAGCCTCCCGCAGCGCCCTGGCCAGCGCCTCATACCCGGTGGAGGGGTCGGCAGCCTTAAGCTGCTGCTCCTCCTCGGCCCTGAGCTTATTGATCTCATCCTGCACGTTGCTGACGTTGGGCAGGAGCTTAAGCCGCGTCTCGCGGGAGAGGTCGGCGGCCAGCTTGGTCACCACGTCTGCGAGCTCGGGCAGATTTTGCGGCTGATTGCGCCTAAATTGGATGTCGATATCGCGGTAATCATAGGTGGGATTGCTGGTGATATGCAGGATGTTGGTGATCAGTTCGGCGCGGCGCTGCAGGCCGCGCTTAAACTTGCGCTCCTTAATGGCTGTGACCTGCTCAAGGCCCCACAGCTTGTATGCGATGGCAACCCCGGAGAGATTGCCCGCAAACTGCTCGTCCGACAATCGCGGCACGCCGCTCAATGCGTGGATGTCCCGCGTCAGCCGATCCTTATAGCGCTCGAGGCCCGCGTCGTTGACGTCCTTAGTAAGCCAGCTGATCGTGCCCCCATTGGCAAGGCTGATCGCGCCCTCCTCCTTAATCTGCACGATGTCGTTGGACGTGGCCGCGCCCATATGGGACAGCACCATGATCGCGTCGTCGTTATACTGATACATGTTGGCCGTGTTACTCTGCACGCGGTTGTATGCGTCGATCATGGGGATCACGCTCTCATAGTCGCCCATGCGCTCGTCGTTATTGCGGTACTCGACCACCGGCACGCCGTGCCAGTAATGATCCTCCGTGCCGGAGAGCTGCAGGGAGCCGCCGTCCGGGGCGGTAAAATACCAGACGTCCTCCTCGCGCCACCACTCATAGCGCGTGATCTTGTTGCCGTCCTTATCCTCTGTAACAATACGCCGGATCGCGCCCATCGGCTCCTCCGAGCCGGTCGGGTAGATGACGAGGCAGTCGTCGGGCTCGAGCAGGGTCATGCGGATCGCGGCGTCCTCATCGAGATACAGCATCTCGCAGCAGCTCCCCTTGATGGAGCAGCCCTTGGCGAGCTCGGCGTTGTGATCCTGCTCGTCGTTATAGTCCATGATGTCCTGCAGCTGCGCGAGGTAATTATCATCCGAGCTGCCATATACCACGGGCCGCCCGAGGAAATACCCGGTAGCCGTGTCCGTGATGTACTTGGCGACGTTGCAGACGATGCGGTTATTGGGGGATGCGCTGTGCTCCTTATGGCTGTGGAGGATACTGTGGTTGCCGAGATAATACTCCTGCAGCTGCCGGTACTTGCCCTCATCCACCAGCATGTGCCGGTCGATCAGGCGCTTAACGCCTGCCGCGTCCAGCGTCTCATATGACGCCCTGTCCATGTAGACCGATGACATTACTCTGCCTCCCATCTGCGACATTGCCCCGTCATGGCCTCACCGATCAGTCGCGCAAGGCCCTCCACTGTAATGCTGGTATGGGTATATGGGTGCTGATGGATACTGATCTCAATCCCGTGTGCAGTATTGCGCCATGTGATGCCCTCCGTATACTGATGTCCACAGGTATCCTTGTGGGCGCATACATTGCAGATATCGCTTAAGCTGGCTGCCTCCATCGTCCTGCCTCCTATACTATTTATATCCCTAATTCGCGGCGGCTGAAAATGACAAACCGCTGCTCGTTTTTAGCGATGCTGCGCGCGCCCTCAAGCGCATCCGGCCCGTCATCGTGGGCCGCCATGGGAAACTGCAGCAGCTGCTCGAGCAGCCGCTTGTGCCGCCGGTTAAACTTGATGTACTTGTTTTTGACATCCGGCTGCAGCGTCTGGACGCGCATCACCTTATCGGTGGTCTGCTGCACCTCCTCGATGGGCAGGTAAAGGCCAGCCCTCGCGCTCGCCTTGGCGAGTTCTTCTTTAAGGAACCACTGAAATTGGTTGGTCTCGGCCCCCAGCTTGGCGTAACCCCGCCCGTAGGTGTTGCGCAGCCACTCCTCCTTATGCAGCACGTCTGAGATAATCCGGTCTGGGTGACGCCGCTCGATGTCCGCGTCGAGGACGTACATGTATCCGGTCGGCGCGTGCTTGGCAAGGGTAATAATGGCCGAGTAGTCGCTGTTTTTGGATTTACCCAAGCTTGGGTCGACAAAGCCAAAAAATGCAAAATCCGCGCTGCCAAAATTGATCTCAGCCTCGTTATAATAGTCGAGCCACTCCTCCATAAAGATGCAGTCGTCCGGGTTGATCGGCTCATTTTGGAGCTCCGAATTAAATGAGCTCTCGCCCTCAGAAATACGGATGCACATCAGGTCATAGTAGGAGAGCTTGGCCTCCCATAAAACCTCTGTCCCGGCCAGCATCTCAGCCCGCCGCGCCTCAAAGTAGCTAAGGGCGTGCGCCGCGCGGTCGGGGTCGTCGAGATCGGTATAGAGCGCCTCCCACTCCCGCCACAGGGCGTCCGCCTTACTCCAGCGGATGACCGCCTTGTATTTGATCGCCTGATAGGCCGGGTTGCGCAGGGTATTGGCCAGCAGGCTGTCATAGTGCAGCAGCGTGCCGATGTACACGATATCCGTGTAATCGTCGCCCGCCTTGCTGACCGCCTTGTTGTACCAGTCCCGCAGCTTGCGCCGCTGCTCCGGCGTGCGGACATTTTCATCGTTTTCGACGTCATCGAGCACGATGAGGTCAGGCCGCCAGTTGCGGTGCTTGCGGCCCCTGATCTTTTTGCCGCTGCCGATGGCCTCGATCTTGATGTTGGTTTTAGTTACCAGCACATTGCCGCGCCAGACCGGCCCGGCCAGTTCCCCAAAATCCTCGCGGATCGCGGCGTTATCCTCCAGCTCCACCCGGATTGACTCCAAAAATCCCTCTGCCTGCTCCGAGCTGTCGGACAGGATGATCGGGTAGTGCTTGTATTGGTATAAGACCGCATGCATCGTGCCCTTAAACGTAAGGTTGGTGCTCTTGGCGTGGCCACGCGGGGCGGCCACGACCCGGCGTGATCCGGGCAACCGACTGATGGCCTTGACGTCCGCATCCGTCAGGGGATGCCGTCCCTTAAGCACGCCATCCCTCCAGATGGCGTCAAGCTCCCGGTGGAACGCAGGCGAGGGCCGCGAGAAATAATGGCCAAAGTACGCCCGGCCAAAAAACTCCATGTCAATGGCCCCAAGCCTCCTGCGGATGCCGTGCGGGCCGGTCAGCTTGCCGCCGCGCTCATACTCCCGCAGCAGCTGCCTGCGTTCCGGCTCATCCCCGCGCCGGAGGTAATCGTTTAGTAGTGCCCGCAGATCGTTTAAATTTCGGCCGCTTTCCTCTTGGATTTTGGCTTCCGCGTCCTCCAGCGCCCCCTTGAGGGCGTCCAGAGGGCTTAATTTTGGCCCCGCCATCCTGTCCCACCTCCGACAATGCAAAAAATGGCCCCTGAGAGGCCACACAAGGCCACTCAGGGGAAAAGGGTAAAGATGCTTGCAAAAATCAATGCGTCAAAATTTAAACGGGGTTAACGCGCTTTTAAACGCATCCGCGCCCGGATGCAGCGGGGCAAAGTGTAAATATCCGCGTTTTTGGCCCGGATATGCTCCGCCACCGGGCCGATCCGGCCCGTGTAGCGCCCATATGTCCTCCGGCTCGTACCGCGCGGGACGCATCAACCGCCCGGCCTGACCGGTATCGTTTAAATTTGAGGTACAGACCGTTTAAATTTAAACGGTTTTAGGGTTGTGGGGGCGGCAGTTGCCGCTGCCGCCCCGGCTCGTGAACGATCCATTTGTTACGGTTATATTGGATCGGGCTCCTGCCCGGTATCCTCATCATCCTCGCGCACCACGGAGAGCTGCAGCTCCCGCTGCTCCCCGCAGAGCGTGATCGTTACCTTGGCCCGCTTATGCCGCAGATCGTACTCGACGACCTGCGCCGGGAAGTGGGCGAGCACGCCGCCCACGATCTCCGGCCTGCCATCCTCCGGCACCCGGATTACGGTTGACTCCAGAGGCTCCCCGTCTCCCGCGAGCAGCCTGATCCACTCCGCCTCCAGATAGGTGAGGGTGGAGGGCTCCCCGCAGCCCGTGCCCACAAACCGGATCACGCTGGGGATCGCCCGGATCGTGTAATATATCTGCGCGGCAAATTTGATGTCGACAAATACATACGACGGGATCAGGGTGTAGAGCCTGCGGCCCCACTTGCCGTCTTTGCGGATCATCCGCGACTCCTGCGGCACCAGCGCCCGGACGCCCTTAGCGAGCAGCGCGTCCCGCACCTTGATCTCGTCTCCGGTCTTGACCTGTAAGACATACCACATAACAGGTTATCCTCCCTCTGTAATCCCGGTCGCCTTTTTGCCGTCCACGTACTCGGCCAGTTGCTGGTACAGTTCGGGCCGCTCCTTGGCAAGCTCTGCAAATACCAGCCCCTTGACTGCGTCGAGCCCGGTATCCAGCGCGTCCTGATTTTGCAGGGCGATCCGCTTTTTATAGGCTGACGCCCGGACGAGGGCGTTGGTCTCCTTAAGGAGCTTGCTAAGGTCGACCTCCTGCCAGTCCTCCTCGCTCGTGTTGCTCAGGACGTTGAGCAGGTTATGGCTGACGATGCGGATAATGGCCTCCGTCGTGTCGAGGTCTGGATACTTGCTGACCTCATCCATCATGCGCTGCAGGTTGGCATTGGCCATCATCAGCGCCTCGTGCTCCGCCAGATACGCCTGCGCGTACCGGCAGACAGAGGACATGGAGATTGAGACGCCCTGCGTCTGCAAGTAGGCGATGACCTCGCTGTAGGTGTCACCGTCCAGCAGCATCTGCTGCACCGTCGCCTTGAGATCGGGCGGTAGGCCGTCGATCTTACTGTGCTTGCGGTTGCGCCTCTCTGCCATCCTCTACACCTCGATCTGATTGTCCCGGATACCTCCGCTCAATAGGCGGATGCCCTTGCCGGTGAGCTTGGCCTCGATATCCCGGTAGTCGTTGTCCGCCAGCGACGCGGGCGTCTTGTCCGCCGCGAGGCGGAGGTGGATGTAGCCCTCCTCCGCCAAGAAGTTGACGGAGTCGAGGTACTCATCCTCGCTGACGCCGTGGCCCGCGACCACGTCCTTGACGCCCGTGAGCCGGTTGTACTTATATCGCAGGATATTGATAATCCGCAGCACCAGCCCGTTATTGTGGACAAAATTGCCCGCGCGCAGCCGCGCCCGCTCCTCATTGCTCATCTTGCTGCCTCCTTATCATGACAATCACCTTATCCAGTATTGCGTCGAGCTTACGGTCAAGCTTGCTGATCTCACGGTAAAAATCATCCCGCTTGATGTAGTTGTCGCGGATATCCTTGACGTCATCCCGCAGCTCGTCGATGGCCTTGTCGTACTCCTCGCGCCGCACAGTGTCCTGCCGCAGCTGCGCGAGATCATTGTGCATGCGGTCAATCCGTGTAAAGGATTGCCGCAGGAAATATCCGATGACGGTGATGGCCAACCCCGCCACGATTGGTAATAGCACTTTGACCCACTCGTTCATGTAATTCTCCCCGCCCAAAAAATATGAGGTATAACTGATGTCTCAGTTATACCCCGAAAACGGTTTGGATCAAATTTTTATATAGCAATGAGTTTTAAATATCAAAAAAGCATTATCTGATTATCTGGCACCCGCGACCTGATCTTATCCCGCTTGCTCTTGGTGAGGACGTATATCCGGCTCTCCGATAGCCCCCACTTGCGGGCAAGCTCTCTGACGTTGTATCCGTCGTATGTATCAACAATCCGGTCGTTACGCCTGTCCATCGTCAGCCTATCCGCCTTGGGGATATCGATGTGCGTGCCGCCGTAGGTGCGCACCAGCGCCTTATATCCCTCCAGCCCGATCAACTCCGCAAGCTGCCGCTGCTCCTCATTGAGGTCGTCCAGCGTGATCAGGTCGAGCAGGTCATCCGCCACCTCTGCCGCCTCCCTTCGGCCCGCGCTGACGGGCGCGGAAAACATTGGGGATATAGCCCTTGTCGAGGATGTCTATGAGCCTGCTGCACTGCTCGCAGGTGAGCCATGCAAACGGGTCTCTGGCCGCAGCGCTGACGTGCAGCTCCTTGCGGATGATGCCGCTCAGCCGCTCGCCGAGGCTCTGGCCCGATGGCTCCGTGTCCATTGCCTGCAGGTCGTACATCATGGCCCATACCTTGCGCTGCTGCTCCGACGTCGGCCCGCCCGGATGCTCAGGGTGCTGACGTGGCTTGCGCGCCTTGGGGGCGGGAGGGGAGGACGGCTGCCGCCGCTGGAGCTCCCGGATGAGCGCGTCGGCCTCGCGGGTGGTGAGTTCCATGAGGCTCTCCTTGCCCGTCAGGTCGGCGGCCAGCGCGTGCAGGTCGTCGTTGGTCATCCCGAGCCCGCGCGCCGCGCCAAATATCCGGCGTCGCTGCCGGTCGTCAATCATCGCTGTAGCTGCCTGCATGATCCGCTCCTCCTTATATTAGATGGTCTCGACCGATACCTTGATGCCCTCCTCGACGCGGGCGGCAGACTTAATGATATCCACCGCCTGCTGCACGCTGCCCGTCCATCCTGCCGACCGGAGCACCTGCGTCATCCACTCATAGTTGATGATCTCCGCCGTGAGGTATGCCTCCTCGCTGGCCCGCTGGGTGTCAAGCCCAGCCACATTGATCAGCGTCGCCATGTCCCGCTTATATTGCCCCTTGAGGCGCTTACGCAGGACGGAGGCTACCTGCTCATCGTCCGTGATCGCCCTGATCGTCTGGTCGAGGCTGCCCTCAATGTAACTGCCCTGACAAGCCATTACGATCAGTCGCTTAAGGTCATCCGTCGGCTTGCTGACCGTCTCGGTTTTAATGTAATCATCGGCGACGTCCCCCAGCAGGCCGCGCAGCATGTGGCTGGATCCCAGCTTGGGGGTCTCCGTCGTGCTGACCGTAACCCGTCCGCCGTCGCTGCCCCAATACTCGATACTCTTGAGTTTGGTATCCTTGAGGTCGGCCACGGCCAATCTCTCAAAATACGCCCGGAGCTCATCCTGCCGGGCCTTGACCTGCGCCATATGCCGGGTGAGATCGGCATACTCGTTGACGTATTGTGTGGTCTTATCCATAGCTGTCCTCCTCTAGGTTGCGCGGTGGACATGGCAGGAGGACAAGCATATCAGCAACGATTAAGCCGATGATGGCATGGCCATTGATTGTTAAGATTAACAACACCATTGTAGCAAGTATGCCTAACCCACATCCCCGCACATAGTACCGATATTGCGTACTGTGCCTCCTCATCGCTTATCACCCCGGTGCTTATAGGTGATCCAGAGCGCCAGCGTCAAGAGGGATATCCAACCGAGGATCACCCCGGCAAACAGACCGAGCCAAAAATTAACCATCCGTCCCATCCTCCTCCACCTTACGCAGCTTGTCCACGTTGCAGTGATCGCTTAACTCCTTGAGCCATACGTGCCACTGATCCAGCCAGCGCATGTAATATGGCTTGCCAGCGACGGTGTACTGCGTGCCGTCTCCGCCGATCAGGACGACCTTGTCGCCCCGCTTGAGATCGCTCTTGCAATCTGTCAATCTGATCGCCTCCTATGTTATTTTATCCCCGCTCTGCATCTCTCCGGGCTTGCGACCGTTGCCTTGCGGCAGCTGCATTAGGTGGGGCCATGTGGCCCCAAATTTTGTTTCAATCCACGCGCCCGCGCGGGGCGCGACTGCCGTATGTTACCGATACCTCTCCAGGTAATCATCCGTCCTGATCCGGGCGATATAGTCTACCGGTATGACCCCCGCTGTACCCCTTAAGTTTACGGTCGGATTGCCGCAAAATGGGCAGGGGGCCGGGGCCGTCTCCACCACCCACACCTTGCCCCGATGCTGCTTGGCGTCCGGGCCGTGGGTGATCACCACCCGGTCTCCTGCGTGGATCGTCTGATCCTGTGCCATATTACGATCCCTCCTCTCATTTGCCGCAGTGGGGGCAGCGTTTTGGCAGCCCATGGGTGATATTGCTGCCTGCCGCATATGTACTTGTCAGGATAATGTGCCCGCACTCCGAGCACTTGACGATGATCTCGGTGTAGTCCCCACCACGCGTGCCGGTATCGAGTGCCAACTGATAGCTGCCCGTCCCTGCGTCCTCTCGCTCTACTAGATCAGAGACGCCTCGCTCATCCGTCAGGCCAAGCAGATAGTCCTCGGAGCAGTCAAGCGCAATTGACAATAACTTGATAAGCTTGCGGGATGGGATATCCTCCTGCTGCTCAAGGTGGCTTATATGCGACGAGGTCACATATACCATCTTGCCGAGCTCTTTTTGCGTGAGCTTCTGCTCTTTGCGCAGGGCCTTGAGCCGCTGCGCGAATACTTTACCGTCCATATCAATCCTCCTCATCAATTTGCCTCACTCTGCATTACACGCGGGCTTGTGACCGCCGTCGGCTGCATTAAGGCGGGGCTTATTGCCCCGTACTATCTTGATTAACAGGTTGTATCTGATGGCGGCAGTTGACGTGATGCAGGGCTTTGCCTGCGACGTCCACGCCGTCCTGATACCCCTTGCGATAGCCACGTTGATAGGTCTTGGGCTGTCTGCGCTCCTGCCCGATGATGCTCCCCGCGTACAGCTGCAGGGGGATCATCAGCAGCATCACAACCTCGCCGCCCGGCAGCCCGTGGCGGCAGTATCCTATGATATTGACGATGTTAATGATTGTCATGCCGGTAAGCAGGCCAGCGATATAGATTATCCCGGATCGTGTCTTAGTCATGATGTCCCTCCTCAGATGATGACGATGCCCATGTTGCGGGCTCTGGCGTACAGGCTGTTGTAGCCGATATCGTCGTTGTCTACCGCGTTGCGGTAGACGTTGACCGCGCCCCGGATACCCCATTTGCTGCGGCAGACGCCGCCAAGAAATTGGAGCTCCTTCTCCTTGCGCTGCTCGGCCAGCAGCGGGAAGAGCAGCTTGACATCATCGTCCTTGATGTCCCGCGTCGTGTACCGGCGCGGGAATCGAATGCGGGAAAACTGCTGCGCAAACAATGCCTCCTGACGGCCCTTGAGCCGGTCATATATCTCAGAGTTGCCGATCAGCACGATGCCAATGCCGTCCCGGTCAAGATCGCAAAAATCCCTGATCTCCTCGATTGCCGCATACTTGAGGTGCTGGGCCTCATCGATGATGATGACCTTGTTGCTGCCGTCGAGCTTGGCGTGCAGGTCGGCGTTGAGCTGCACCTTGTTGGAGTTGTAGGGGATTTTGAGCTCCCGCGCCATGAGGCGCAGGATATTGGTGCCCGTCCCCATGCTCGGCGTGAGCGTTATATAATAGCTCTGTGTGGGGTTATCCTTAAGGTATTGCCGGGCGGCCTTGGTTTTGCCGATCCCCGCGTCGCCGTGGGCAATCGCAATACCCTTGGCGAGCTGGCAGTACCGGATCAGGTTGTAGATGTCCTCTGAGATCGACGTTGGGATGTAGTCCTGCGTGGAGCCGTAGGTGATCGCCTTATCCTGCGCCTGCTCATGCTCCATCGCCGTGCGCAGGTACTCCTCGATGGCCTGCTCCGTGGCCGCGATATCCCCGTTGTACTGACCGCGCAGCCATTGGCTGATGATCGCCTTATTGATCCCGCTAACCTGCGCAAGCCGCGCCTGGCTCATGCCGTGCTCCCGCATGTACTGTTGTACGCGGGCCTGCAGCTCCGCGTTATGGGCCTTACTCATCCTGATCGTCCTCCTTAATGATGTCGTCATCGTCTACTGATATATTGATCGTGGCGTCCATCCGACGCCGGATTGCCTTGGCATATTGCTCCCGCAAGCGGTGCAGCTCCATTGTGTCGTGCGCCGGATCGTCCGCATAGGTGTTGAGCCTGTCCCGCAGGCGTGTAAGATCAGAGGTCATAGCCATCCTCCTCCTTGCCCTTGGCCTGCGCGCGCTGCTCCGCGTTGCGCACCATGCGGCTCAGATCGTCCGCACCGACCGCCTTAAGCAGCGGCTCCGTGTTGTCCGCCGCCCGCTGCACGTCCAGTATCTTGGGCTCGGCGTCCGGGATGATCTGTGCCTCCCGGTTGATGTGGGCCTGCTGCAGCACCAGATTGAGGGCCGTCTGCTTGCCGATTGCCGGGAGGGTGCTGTACTCCAGCGCCTCCTTGGTGATCCGCTCCATGCGCCTGACCTTGCCGATAGCCTCTTTGACCTCATCTTTGCTGGTACCGTAGGTAAGCACCGCCGTATTGTCGGCGGGGACGGTCATCAGGTAACGATCCTGCAGGTCGTAGAGCCTGACCTCGCTGAGGTCGTCAGGATCGTATCGGTAATAGACCTCCTGTCCGCGCAGCGCGTTGACCATATCAGCCGTCCAGTAGTCGATCCGCTGCCCGGCGATATCCAGATGCACGCCGCGCCTGCCGACCTGCTGCGGTCGGCTCGACCGCATGAGCATCAGCGCCAGCTCGTCCGCCGAGGCGACCCGCTTGCGCTGCAAATGCTCGTTGTAGACCTGCATCCGGGGTTTTCCACGGTCGGCGGCCACTGTGCCGCCGTAGGGCTGCCGGTTAAAGTAGTACTCCAGCAGCTCCGTCACGGCCTGCGTCATCGTCTCGTCCGTTGGGATACTGCCGTCATCCTTGAGGATGTGCTTGAGGCACTCTGGTTTCTCGACGGGGTTGCCACCTGTATAGGTGGCAAAAAGGCGGCTTAAATGATCCTTGATGTCCCTAAACCGGCGCTCAATGATCTTGGCCTTGGCGTTTCGGACAATGGCATTGGTCATCTTAATCCCCAGCCGCTCAAATACGGGCGGGGGAGCGTACTTGTCCTGCCCATCCTTTGTCTTTTTCGCCCGGTGGCCGAGGCCGCCGATATCATGCGTCAAAAACTCGCGGCCATTGTCAACGTAGATATTATCCGGGATGCCGTATTGCAGGATGCCCTTGCGCAGGGCGATCAGCGTCGCCTGCGAGCACGGCGCGTCCGTAATGTGACACGCGGTAAAGATGCCCGACCGCGCGTCAAAAAATGCGGTGAGATAGAGGCGGTGCCGGGTGCCGTCCGCCCGCTTGGAGATCACGTCAAACGTGTGGTTATCCGCGATCCACCACTCGTTGCTCGCCATATCGTCGTATACACGACGGATATATGGGGCGCAGCGGTCTCTGTATGCCTTTTGGCCTTCGCGGCCCAGCACCTTGACGGGCATCGGCACATCTGTCTTGAGGTGCCGGGTGAACGTCTCATAGCTTGGGATGGTATCGTATAGCTCCGGGAGCTCCTGGCCGATCCATAGCTTGGTGTACTCATAGCACCGTCTGGCTGGATGCTGCGCCTCATCCAGCCAAAAGCTCAGAAACGCCTGCCAGACGGTCTCGTTGATGCTGCTCCGGCCCTTGCGCCACTTGCCGCGCTTGTCGATCAGGCCGTTGAGGTCGTCCTCCCGGACGGCCCGCCACTTACGGTATAGGATATCCGTGGAGAGCTCCTCGCCGGGGTGCTGCAGGTTGTATAGCAGGATATATTGCTCATCCACCTGCGTCTTGTTGGCTCCCGGCTGGCTGCGGTACTCCTGCCACTCGGCCACCACCCGCCGCCAGTGCGCGATCTCCTCGCGCTCCGCCCCGCTGTATGTATCCAGCGGTTTGGCCTCAACCTTGGGGGCCGGGGGCGGCGCTGTGGGCCGGTGCTGCTTGAGGTACTTATCCTGCAGCGGCGCGTCGAGCGAGCTGAGCGGGATCAGGTACTTAGGTCGGTTGTTGGCGTTGAGCGTCCGATCCGCTTTGATCTCTCCCGTCTCTGCAAGTCGTTTTGCGTGCCGGTAGCTTATCCCCATGAGGGATGCGAGTTCTTGACATGTCAGCATTGTCTCCATTGATATCTCACCTGCCTTTGACCTGCCATCATCAGACCGTGGTGGTCATCCCACGATGACGGCCAGCTATGGCCGTTTCGGCTGTTTTGTGGTATAATTTGTATAATTAACAAAAGGATGTGATATTGATGTCATTCGGAATCGAAACCTTTGCGCCGCCTTTAAAATGTAAATTGCCTTTGTTAGAGTACGACATTGCCCTCTACTGTTCCGAATTTTGCAAGTGGACGGAGGGTGTCTGGCCCGAATACCTCGTTGATTTTAAGGAAAAAGTCCTTTCTTACTCTAGGCAGCTTAAGCGGCTTAAGCCTCAAATAACGGATATTTCTCCAGATATCAGGATTTACATTCTGGATCACCGCCTGTCATTGCTCTTTGCTGCATTAGACGATACCGGCGAAGTGGCTACCTTCATTACAAAATTTTGCGCGCAGTATGAACGTCATGATATAGAGACGAATTATTATGGCGATGGAGAAAAAATTGCTGATGTGCTTCCGTGTAAAATGAATGGAGAGTTAAGCTTCGCATCTGATGCCAAAGAATTGGCTAGATTTAACAAGATGTACGGATTCGTCCCGTCTGAAATGTTTGCCTGTCCCGCTGTGCTGATTTTTCAAGATGATGATTTAGCCGCCGTTTATCAGACTACAATGAAGCACTGTGTTTTGATAATGGATAAATTCCACGATAAAAATCTTGTGGATTTAAAATCAGTTCTCAGCCAAGTGGAGCTGTGCGATCCAATTTTGTTTTAAATTCCTTTCCATAATATTCTCCACAAAGCTCATAGGGTATTCTCTGCTGTTGGAGGATTTTCTCAATCTGAACAATCGCCCGAACCCACTGTTTCCATACACCGAATCGGCCCCGTGGTACTTTGATGTACACTTTATTTTCCATTGTACGCACTGCCTTAACAGCAGCTTTGATGTCATCATTTGTAACCGCATAGAGCAGGTGCTCTTCTGTGGATTCGTGATCTTGCATCAAATTGGTGCCAAAAGCACGCTCACAAAAGCTTAGCTGTGCCATTTGCAAGGATGGAAAATATGTGCCGCTGTGTACCCCGCGCTTATCATAATCGACAGCCCAAACAACATACGGTTCCGGCGCACCGGGGTGCTCATTTTTTGCAATTACATACTGATTGTTGTAGTTCCCGATCAGTTCAAAGCCTTCGGGTAGTTTGATGTCTAAGGTCATTTTGATCTCCTTTCTCACGGCCTGTCTCATCAGCTGCGGGAGGCCGTCTCCGCAAGACCGCCCGCTCGGGCGGTTTCGACTCATAGCAGGCCCAGTGCCTGCATGGCTCCTAACACTGCAATCAGCACGGCGGCCAGCGGCACGCCAAAAATGATGCCTTTCACGCTTCGAGCCTCCCTTCTTCATCGTTGTAGTTCACGTACAGCATTTTTGCATAGCGGCATACTGATGCGATGGATATCGGCACGCCTTGACTTGCAAGATACTGTGCAACATCAGAGTATGTATACCTGCCGTCGCAGAGCATGCTCTCCACTTCGCGCCGCAGGTTGGTATCCAGTCTGGAGATAATGCTGACCGGCCTTTTCCATCGGCGTTGTTTTGGCTTCTCAGGCTCTGGCTGCGGCGTAGGCTGCGCAGACTGTATCGCCGTAATCATAACCGGGATCATCTGTTTCATGACCTCCGCCACGGTTTCCGCGACCGTCTGCCGGATGATCGCGGTAATGTCCGGCATGTAGGAGCCTTGCCGCCGGATCGTCGGGAGCACCTCATCAAAAACCCAGCGCTCAAACTCCTCGGCTTTGGGGAGCCTGCTGTGCGTGATCAGGCGGTAGAGGTCGCCCTCCGGGATCAGGTTCATCACGATCTGCTTCTCTGGATTCTGCGGGTGAGGTAGGTGGTGTTTCGCCACCCACCTACAATGCCGCTTGATAGCGTTGTTTGTGTCCTTGTAACCAAGGCATCTGGCGGCGGCTTTTGCCGGGAAATATGGTTTCCCATTGATTTCCAGCAATCCAAGTTCGCCAAAGTCGGGGTGCCTAAAAATCTGTAACTCTTGCATTGTCAATGTTCCTTTCTGGCCTGTCTCGTCAGACCGTGTAGGCCAATTCACGGTGACCGCCCGCTCGGCGGTTTCGACTGGTAGGTACTCGATAATTTATCGATTCCTTATGATATTAGGGATTGCATGTAAATCCTTTATGCGCTCTGCTCCTGCTTGTCCACATAAAAGATATCCTCCACTTTACATCCGAGGGCTTGGGCAATGGCGGCAGCTCTAAGCGGATGGGTATACTTATTTTCTCCGCGTTCAATGCGGCATACTGCATTATCAGGTAATCCGGCTTGCTGGGATAACTTCTTACGAGATAAGCCTTTTGCTTCGCGGCGTTTTTGGATATCTGTTCGTTTTGCGACTAACATCATTACATCTCCTTCCGATTATTGTACGCTCGTACTTAACAATTTATATATTACTACGTACTAACGTACTTGTCAAGTTGTTTTTTAATTTTTTTGTGTACATACGTACATACTAAGTGCTATAATAACTGCAGCCCAATTAGAGGAGTGACTGCAGTGAGCATAGCTAATACACTTAAGGACTTGCGCAACCAGCGCGGATTAACTCAGGCAGGATTGGCGCAAGAAACAGGTATATCTATACATGCGATTAATAGCTATGAGTCTGGCCGCCGAGAGCCTAACAGCCGATCAATGGCCATCCTTGAGAGGTATTTTGGCGTGACCGGCGATTACCTGCGCGGTGGGGTTGATCGCTCTGCCCTGATCGTCCGTGATGGGCAGGTGCTCAATGGGCTGGATGCGCTAGATAACCTGATGTATCGCTTTAAGGATGCGTACCGGGCCACCAAGTCGTCCAACCGGCTGCGCGCTACGGAGATGCTTGAGAGTGTGCTGACCCGCATGACCTCCAGCGTCGTCACCAACGCCGCCGATCCAGACTGGACAGCGGAGGAGATCGACCGTTTAATCGGTGTTTTTCTGGCTCTTAACCGGGCCGGGCGCGATAAGCTCTTGGAGCGCGCCGACGAGCTCCAGCAGCTCCCGCAATACCGCAGGGAGTAGCCTCCTCGCGTTTCGCCGCTGTCTTATGCCCTTATCCTATCGCGCCCGTGTGCCTACGTCCCGTTTTTGTTGTAAAATAACGTATTCGGTTATTTTGGTTCCAATAAAGCACAAAAATAGGCCCGGATCGTAATGATCCGAGCCTATTGAACATTGCCGGGTTATTCGGTTTCCTCAATAATATCTTCAATGTGGCAGCCCAGAACGCGGGCCGCCTTGAGCAGCTGATAGACATTGGTCGGCGCGTATCGCTGCGCGTCCCAATCTTCGAGCGTCCGCAAGGGGATTCCCGTCGCGCGGGCAAACGCCGCCCGGCTGTAGCCCTGCTCCTCCCGCATCTGCTGGAGCCTGGTCTTATCCGCCATTAGTCGTGCCTCCTTTGGTGGCCTCTGATAGCCGTAATCAGCGCCGCCGTACCTGCCGCCGCCGCGCCGATGATCGCCGCAGTGCGCCATGCGCCGGGCAGGGGATAGGCTGCGATCAGCAGCGCCGCCGTCAGGCATACCAGTAATAATGTTGACTTGCGCATTTTATCCGGGTATAATAGGGTTGGGTCGGATGGAGACCCTTGCGGGCCCCCATCCTCTTACCTACCGCCGCTTGCGCTTGGATTTGCTAGGGGCGGTTTTTTTCTGCCGCAAACTGATGATGCTGATCACGATTGCTAATGTACCGTTTACGCATGCCCAGATGCTGCAGATGGCTTCCAACCTGTTCACCGTATCACCTCCTTTCATTGTCTATATTATACCACGGTATGCCGTGGTAGTCAATGCTTTTTTGCAATCTTTTTGGGGCTTATTTTAACTTTTTTTATTTACGCATATTGAAATTTAAATTGCCATTTTGGAAGCATTTAATTTTCTTGTTTTGATATAATAATTTCCAATTGAATGGGACATGCAAAACCGGCCCAAAATGCCCGCAAACAACGTATCTACTTAATGGGACATGTCCCATTCAAAAATTTTTTTATGTCCCATTGATTTCAATTTAAACGGTAGTTAAACTCTGATTATTTGCCCCTCATCCGCGCCGCCGTAAACGCACCGTTTAAATGCTCTGCATTCCCCGCAAGCCCTTATGTATCAATGATTTCCGGCGTTTCTGGCTCAGCAGCGCATAAACGTTTAAATTTCTTTTAAACGTATAATAACGCGCCGTGCGCCGCTTTTTGCTTATTTTCTATAACCGCATCAAATTGCCCGTTTTAGGGTCAAAAAAAATTGCAATCCGGTTTTCACTGGATCGCAATTTTTTTCATTTTTTTCGGGTTGGCTTCCACCGATTTTTGTTGTACCTGCGGCGTTTTCGGGGTTTTCCCGGGTTCTCCCGGTCGCCCGTTTAGGCCCGGTGCCCGTATTTGCGTTCTTCCTGCAATTCTACATAGATCATAGAGAGATGTATCGCTTACGCAAGCAGCTAGCTACCGGCTATTTTTTATGGGTTCCATTGATACACTATTGCTTCCTTGCCGCAACAATCAGCATCATCGGCCTGCGCATTTCATCCCGCATCCCTTCGAGCTCCATCATATGCGCCGGCGGTTGTGGCTCCACAACGCGCTGAATTTCGAAGCCGTTAGTCAATAGGCTATCGAGATAGGTCGTCAGTGTTTTATGATATTTGACCACCTCTTCCCCCAGAAAATGCGCCGTACGCTTACCCTCGTAAAAATAATTGTCCACAGGGAAATGCAGAATCTTGCCGTCCGCGTCGTAATACCAGTCCTGCGTACCGTATGCGGTAAAAATGGGATGCTCTGCGGAGAAAACAAACGAACCGCCCGCAACAAGACAGCGATTGACTCGTTTTGCCACCGCATCAAACGACGCGACGTAGTGCAGGGCTAACGAGCTGAGCACAATATCAAAGCTATTTTCTGCAAAGTTGATTTCCTCAATTGGCATACGGAGGTATCGCGCCTGCGGGAAGTGCGTTTTCTCACGGGCCACCTCGAGCATTTTTTCAGAGAGGTCGACCCCCGTGACGCTCATCGCGCCCTGCTCCATGGCATAGATGCAGTGCCAGCCATAGCCGCAGCCGAGGTCGAGCACGCGCTTGCCGGCAAAGTCGGGCAGCAAGTCTTTTAACGTCTCCCATTCGCCGGCGCCGCTTAATCCTTCCCTAGAGCGGGACATTTGGCTGTATTTTTCAAAAAAAACTGGGTTGTCATATTTGTTTTCTTGCATAAAGAATCTCCGTTGTATCAATTTTAGCAACAAGGGGCCTGCCGCGCGGCAGGCCCCTTTGTGGTTTACAGATCAGCATTCTCCGTTTAAGCGTGGAGCTCCTTGTATTTCCGACCAATCGCATCCGCGCCGAGGATCGCGTCATAAACAGCGTCCGGTGTGACAGCAAAGGGCATGTTGCCAAGCGTATCGCTGGGCGCACATGCGAGCTCCGCCACGGCGTGAATCTGCTCCGGCTTAATTTCCGCAATGCCGAGGTCGGCGAGTGTGGTGGGCAGGCCGACGTCTGTGCAGAAGCGTACGACCTCCTGAATCTGCTCAAAATGCTCGTCCTCCAGCACAAGCTGGACGAGCGTGCCGAAGGCGACCTTCTCCCCGTGATAAAAGGCATGGGTTTCGGGGATGGCGGTCAGGCCATTGTGGATGGCGTGCGCGCCTGCAAGGCCGCCGCTCTCGAAACCAATGCCGGAGAGATAGGTGTTTGCTTCCACAATGTTTTCAAGCGCTTTGGTGCAGGCGCCCGCCTTGGCGGCGACGGCGGCCTTGCGCCCATCCGCCATCAGGGTATCATAACAGAGCCGTGCCAGCGCCATGGCGGCGAGCGTCGTTTTGCCGCCTACACAGTTGGTTGCGTTAGAGCGCTGGCAGGCGCGCGCTTCAAAATAGGTTGCCAGCGCGTCGCCCATGCCGGAAACCAGCAGGCGCGCCGGTGCTTTGCTGACGATTTCCGTATCAACCAGCACAACATTCGGGCTGGCAGGCAGGAAAAGATAGCGGTCAAAAACGCCGCCGTCCGTGTAAATCACGGAGAGGGCGCTGCAAGGCGCGTCTGTGGAGGCGATTGTCGGCACGATCACAACGGGGCAGCCCGCGTAATGTGCGGCAGCCTTGGCGGTGTCGTGCGTTTTGCCGCCGCCGACGCCGACGATCAGATCACAGCCGGACGCCTGAAAATCGGCCACCACACGGTCAATTTCACTTTGGCTGCATTCGCCGTGGAAAGGCTCATAAACCGCGGTGCAGTCGGAGCCTGCAACGCTTGCATTGATCGCGGGTGCAACGCGTGCCTGCCCGGAGGCAGTGGTGAGGATAAACAGCTTTTTGCCGAGCATTTCCACATGCTGGCGCAGGTTTTGCAGTTCGCCTTTGCCTTGGATATAGCGGGTGGGGCTTGCAATGATGTTTGCCATAAGAAAACCATCCTTTCTGAAAAAGCCGGAGCTCCGGCTTTCATTGTTTATTGTTGTGAGGAATCAGAGTAGAGGTGCACTGTGTGGAGCGACCGCAGGGTGTTAGCTCAAATCCGTGTTTTCATAAGCTCACCAATGCATCAAACGCTATTGTTTAGGGCTATTATACTGCATGTCCGGCCCACCCGCAAGCGAAAAACGGCACAAAAAAGCAGGCGGCTGAAACGCACTTTTTGCGCTGGCCGCCCGTCTATTTTCTCACTGATTCGCTTTCTTTTTTTTCACAGCCCGTCGGATCAGATAAACCACAACCCCAACCGGGATGGCGATCACGCAGGCGGTGATGACAAAACGCATGGGAATCAGGTCGTAAATCTGGTCGCCTAGGATCGTAAAGGCGATCACACGGGGCGCCAGCCCTAAGAGGGACATTAGAAGATAGAGCGGAAAAATCCGTGGCTTTGTAAATGCGCCGAAGAATAGGCTGGTAAAATCAATCGGGAAGGCAGGCACAAACCGGACGAGGAAGATAAAGCCCGGTTTATCCTGCAAATCAAGGTTTAATAACTTTTCACCGCCCTTCTTTTTGCGCAGGAGCTGTTCCACTCGGTTCCCACCGAGAAAACGGCCCAGCAGATAGGTGGTGAAAACCTCCAGCAGGATGCCGCCCATATTGATCAGGCAGGCCGTGGGCCAATCAAAGGCCATGCCGATGGACACGTAGATCAGGGAAGCGGGGATGACGAACAAAACGGATTTGACGAAATAGACGCCCAGAAGCATGAACACGGCCGCCGCAAAATTCGGTGCCAGATCTACCAGGGCGCGCATATCAATGTGCGTCAGCCGGTCGTAATTGAGGATAATGAGCAGCAGGATCATGAGCGCAACGCACACGCGCGCCGCAACGGAAAGGTTCTCCTTGGTTTTAGCAGTCATCAAAGCACTCTTCTCTCTCCGCAGGGGCGCTGCGGTGTTTTTGCCATACAAATATACTATTATACCGGGCAGCGGAGGAGAATGCAAGGATGAACGAAATGAAATCGTCAACACCGAATTAATCCCTCAGCCACTTTCAGTTGTTCTTTTATTCATGAAAATGTAGGGCCGGACATCCCCATAATGCAACCGCAGAGCCTTAATTTTTGGAACCGATTTCCTCTTTTTTGAATAGAATACTTTCAGGAGGTGATGGGTTTATGCAAATTCACGTTGTACAATCCGGCCAGACGCTTTATGGCATTGCGAGGACTTATGGCATTTCCGTTGCTGATCTTTCAGCAGCGAATCAGATCAATCCGATTCAAACGTTGGTGATTGGCCAAGCGCTTGTGATTCCTATTACGGGTATGTATTATTTTGTGCAGCCGGGGGATACTCTTTACAAAATCGGCCGACGATTCGGCGTCAACCATTTAAGGCTTGCCCAAATGAATGCAATCAATCCAATCGATCCGCTGCAAATTGGTTTTCGCCTGTATATTCCGCCCGCGCCGAAAACGCCTGTGGAATCCAATGCCTATGTGGAGGCTGTAAACGGGCGCTTTACAGATGCAGCCACTTCTGCCGTGGTTGAGCATGCGCCTTTGCTTACTTATTTGGCCCCTTTCAGCTTTGAAGCGAGGCCTGACGGAAGCCTCGCCACGTTTGATGTTTCCCCGATCAAGGGCGCGTCAGCGGGCAGCGGGGCAGTGCTGATGATGGCGGTCACCAATCTTGAAAACGGGCAGTTCAGCGATGCGGTGGGCGAAGCGATCCTGAATGATACGTCCGTCCAGGATGTTTTGCTGGATCATATCATTGAGGCAGCAGGGGAATATGGCTTTCAGGATATTCATTTTGACTTTGAGTATCTGCGGCCGGAAGACAGGGAGCCTTATAACGCTTTTCTGAAAAAGGCGGCGCAACGGCTCCATGCGGAGCGGCTTTTAATATCCACTGCGCTGGCCCCCAAGACCAGCGCTTCCCAAACAGGCCAATGGTATACGGCGCATGACTATCGAGCCCACGGAGAAATTGTGGATTTTGTGGTGATTATGACTTATGAGTGGGGGTATAGTGCCGGGCCGCCTATGGCAGTATCGCCTATTGGGCCGGTGCGTCAGGTGTTGGAATACGCCAAAACAGAAATACCTGCCAATAAAATAATGATGGGCCAAAACCTCTATGGCTATGATTGGACGCTGCCCTTTGTGAAAGGCGGAGCCTATGCGCGCGCGATCAGCCCTCAAACCGCGATTTCCCTTGCCAGGGAAAATCATGCCTTTATCGAATATGACTATACGGCCCAGGCGCCCTTTTTCTATTACCGCGACGCCTCACAAAAACAGCATGTCGTCTGGTTTGAAGATGCAAGATCCATCCAGGCAAAGTTCGATTTGCTCAAGGAGCTGAGCCTGCGAGGCGTCAGCTATTGGAAACTGGGGTGGGATTTTCCGCAGAATTGGCTGTTGCTGGAGGACCGGTTCCAGATTATTAAAAAATAAGCGCCATCCAGTTCTATGGCAAAATGCTTTCGCTCCGAATGCCCGAATGTCAGGGCGTCCGGAGCGTTTTTTATATTTCGTTTGCGCCTGTCAGCGGCATTCAATCTCCTTGCCCAAATGAAAGGAATACAGAAGCGTTTGCCCTACGGGCAGGCCGATGCATTCCGCCAATGCCCTGCGGTAAACCGAGAGCTGTGCCCGGTAGCGCCCGGCAAGCGCCGCCTCATCGCTCACCCGGTCGGTTTTGTAATCGACGATAACAAGCCGCCCGTTCTCCACAAAAACGCAGTCCGCAATGCCCTGCACAAGCACCTGCTCGTTGGCGACTTCAGCCGGCAGCCCTTCGTCGCATTCGCCCGCCGGGAGGAAAAAGGTAAATTTATATTCCCGCAGCAGCGTTTCGCTTTGCAGCATCCGCCTTGCAAGTGCGCTCTGGAAGAATGCGGAAACACGTTTTTGATCCACAGCCTTGCCCTCTGCTTCGGAGAGGAAGCCATGCTGCACAAGCCGCTCCACCTCCGCACCTGGGTTTTCATGCGCCCGATCGTAATCAGAGAACTGCATGAATTTGTGCAGCGCCGTGCCGCGTTCGGCAGGGGAAAGACCCTCTTTCTCCAAAAAGGAGGGGCGGGATACGCCGATCATAGAAAAGGAAAGCTCCCGTTCCCCCAATGAGGAGGCGGCGCGTTTTGCCACGCTGCGGGATAGGGCGGCATAAGGGTAAACATACGTTATCCGGCGGCGGATTTCTTCCTCCAGAGCCAGGTCGGGCGACAGCTCCTGTGTGGGGAGCGCTGCGGTTTCTTCTATTGCCGGCGGGGCGGGGCAAACGGATGTGCGCAGTGGGAAATCAGCCTCCAGAAGGGGAATTTCCCGCTCTGGGATGAGAGCGCGCAGGGCTGCGGCGTCCGGGTGGCGCAGGGCTGCGGCGAGCAGCCAATCCGCATAGCTTTTTGCACTGCGCACGGCGAAGGGCGAAACCGCCGCTTGCTCGCCAAGAGAGGCGGCGAGAGAGGATAGCTTTTGCGCCGGGTTCTTGATGGTCATCACAAGCAGCAGCTTTTCCCGCGCGCGAGTCAGGGCAACATATAAAACGCGCAGCTCTTCGCTGAGCTCGCTGCGCTCTGAGGCGAGGCGGACGGCTGTGTGCGGCAGGGTGGAAAAGAGCCGCAGCGTGCCCTCGTCTCGCCGCATCAGCCCTGCGCCGAGCTTTGCGTGCAGTAGCAGCCGCTGATTACGGCCGGATGGGTTGAACGCGCCTGCGCAGTTCGCCAGGATGCAGATAGGGAATTCAAGCCCCTTGCTCTTGTGGATGCTCATCACGCGCACCACGTCTGCTGATTCAGAAACGGCGGAGGCTGCGGAGAGCTGCGCCTGCTGCTCTTCCAGCCGATCAATGAAACGGATAAAGCCGGTCAATCCCTGATGGCCTGCCGCTTCATATTTCGCGGCGTAGGAGAGCAGCAGCTGGAGGTTGGCTGCGCGCTGCTGCGCGCCATCCATCGCCTGGATAAGGGCAGGGTAACCGGTTTCTTCATAGATACGGCGCAGGAGCGCTTCAGCCGGCAGCGTGGCGCTCAGCCGCCGCAGGAAGGAGAGCTGCGAAAGGAAGGCGGCGCATTTTTGGTTGCCCTGCTTTGCTGCCTGCGTCAGGCAGCGGTAGAGCGGCATGTGCCGCTGTGTTTCCCGCAGGGCCGCCGCTTCGTCCGGCGTGAATCCATAGATAGGGGAAAAGAGCACGCCGAGCACAGGCACATCCTGCAAGGGGTTATCTAGAATACGCAGCAGAGAGAGCATTGTGCGAATTTCTGTAGTATCAAAAAATCCGCCAGAAAGCTCCGCCCATGCGGGCACGCCGCAGCGCGCAAGCTCCTGCACATAGGTATTCGCCCGGCCCTTTACGCCGCGCAGCAGAATGCAGAAATCCTTTCGGCGAGCGGGGCGAGCCTTGCCGCCATCCTGTACGGTCAGCCCTTCGCGCAGCAGGCGATTGATGTGGGCGGCGATATAGCGCGCTTCATACACGGCGGCGCTATCGTCGCCCTTATCGCCTGCATCGAGCAGGTGGATTTCGCAATCCGGATCTTGGCGCTCAGGGTAGGGGGCGGCGGGTACGAGCGCTTCCTCCTGCGTATATTCCATCTCGCCGAGCTGCCTGCTCATGAGCTGGCGAAATAGGAAGTTTACCATCCCCGTCACGCCTTTGCGGGAGCGAAAATTGCACCCGAGCGTGATGCGGGCGGGATAATTTCCGCGCACATAGGGCGGAAGCCTATTCCGCCGGTGCAGAAAGATTTCCGGCATCGCCTGGCGGAAACGGTAGATGCTCTGCTTTACATCCCCCACTAGGAAGAGGTTGCTTTCCTCGCGGGACAGCATGCGAAAGAGCAGATCCTGCGCCTCGTTGGTATCCTGGTATTCATCCACAAGGATTTCCTCATACCGGGCGGAAAGCTCCTGCGCGAGCGGGGAGCGGCAGAGTGTCCCGCCTTTTCGTTCCACGAGCAGGGAGAGCGCCATGTGCTCAATGTCGGAAAAATCGGCGGCATGCCTGCCCCGCTTGAGGCGTGTGAATTCCTCTGAAAAACGCAGGGTCAGATCAAAGAGCTGATTCAGCAGCGGGGCAAGATAGGCCATATCCTCCGCGTTTTCCGCCGCATTGGCGCAGAGCGATTCCTGCATTTTTTTAACCGTATCCTTCACGCGGTCGCGGCTCTCCTTCGCAGCGGCCTTGATGGGGGAATTTGCATATTCCCGCGGCGCGTTCGGCATGCGCACAAATGAAATGGCATTTAACGCGTCGCAGAGCGCATCCCATCCGCCGGTCAGGGCCGCTTGCACGCGGGTAAGGGCGTTAAGGTCGCTATCAAAGGCTGGGGCATATTTTTCACACAGGGCAGGCTCTGTTTCCAACAAGGCGCACGCGCTTTGCGCCGTGTGTTGGGCAAATGCGAGCGCTTGCGCGAGATAGGCACGGATTTCCGCCATCCAAGGGTTTTCCTGCTCTGGAAGATCCGCCCGACAAAGCGCGCGGGCGTGCTGGATCCATTCCTCCGGGAAAGGATAAGCCTGCGTATAGTCGTAAAGGCGGCTTACTGTTTCCGTCAATTCTGCGTCGTCTCGCCCCTTGCGCACCAGCTCCAAAAGCTCCGTAAAGGCGGGATCGCCTTTTTGATAAAACTCTTCCATCGCGATGTCCATCGCCTCGCTGCGTAGGAGCGTGAGTTCCCCCGCATCAAGAATTTTATAATCCGGCGCAAGGTCGAGCCGATGAAAATTTTCGCGCACGAGATCATTACAGAAGCTGTCGATCGTGCAGATGGCGGCGCAGGGCAGCAGCATCTGCTGGCGCAATAGCCGCGCGTCGTCCGGCCTAGCGGCAAGCCGTGCGGAAAGCGCGGCGGAAATGCGCTCGCGCATCTCAGCCGCCGCGGCCTTTGTGAAGGTCACGACGAGCAGACGATCAGCATCGCATCCGTTTATCGGATCGAGCAGGCGCTGGACGACGCGCTCGACGAGCACCGCCGTTTTGCCGGAGCCTGCCGCCGCGCTGACAAGCAGCATGCCGCCGCGCGCTTCAATCGCATTTTTTTGATCCGGCGTCCATTCGCGTTCAGCCATGGCGCGTTTCCTCCTTTTCCAGGCATTCGAGCGACTGGGCGTGCGTTAGCTTTTCAATGGGCCGCACAGGCGCGCCCGGCTCATATCCGCACACGCTTTTATAGTCGCACCAGTCGCACACGCGGTCGTATCCTGCTCCAAAGCTTGGCACAGCGCCAATTTCGCCCCGATGTAGGCTTTCGCCCATTTCCGTTAAAATGCCGTCCATCTTTTTTTGCAGGCGGGAGAGCTGTGTGAGGTTGATGAGCGTGCCTTTCACGCCGCCGTCCTTTTCCCGGCGGACGGGGATAAAGATGCCTTTACCATCGTCCTCCATGCCGTCAATCACCAGGGAGTGGTCAAGCACCATCCCGCTCATGCGGCATGCTTTGGCGCGTGCCTTGTCAATTTCAGCCTGTGTCGCATTCCGCCCGAGCGTGGCGGGCGTGCTTTTCACCGGCATGTAGAGGATGCCTGCGGGGACAACCTCGCCATAGCGCTGCGCACCATTTTGCCACAGGCACATCAGATAGATCAGCATTTGCATATTGAGCCCATTGAGCACGTCGGAGAGCAAAAATTCCTTGCCGCCGGATTTATAATCGACCACACGCAGGTAAGCCTTTCCATCCCGCTCCATGCGGTCTACCCGGTCGATGGAGCCTTTGATTTGCAGTGTGCCGCCATCCGGCAAGGGGAGCGAGTAAGGAGCGACAAGCCCGTCTTTATCGATTCTCAGTTCAAAGTCAATGGGCTCGAAGCTGCTATGCAAAAATTCCGCGCACAGCCGGCCGACAACCTCTTCCAGCACCACGGAAAGCCTTGCAAACTGGTAGGAGAATCGCTTTGGCTTCTCCTGCGCGCCGCCCATTTTTTCCTCCAGGTAGGAGAGGAGAAGCGCTTCGATTTCCTCCGCGCGCTTTTTCGGCCCCATCTCATGGAGCGCCCGTGGCGAGTGCTCCCGCAGCAGCCGCTCAAGCACATCATGCACCACAGTGCCGCTGCTCAAAGGGTCGAGCTTTGCAATCTTGCGCGGCCGCGCATTGAGGCCGTAGCGGCAAAAATATTGAAACCGGCATTTATGATATACCTCCACACGGGAAGCGGAGAGATAAAGCTGATCGCCAAATAGCCTACGGGAATTTTCGGGGTTTTCAAAACGCGCAGGCGTATGGCAGGCGGCGCGGCCAACCCCGGCAAGCCTGCCGGCATAATCCGGGCGAGAGGCAAAATAGCGCTTGAGCGCGGCGGAGAGCGGATCGCTCTTTCCCCATCGGGAGGCGGTGAGTAAAAAGGCGGGCGATTCTCCCTCCACGCGGGCAAGCGCATCCTCTTCGTCCGCATCGAAGCGGATACAATGTGGAAATAGCCGATTGAGCTCTGACACGATGACGGAACCGGTTTGGGAGCCTCCTTCTCCATTCGACCGCGTATGGCAGACATAGAGCCGCTCCCGCGCGGCGGAAAGCGATTGATAGGCGAGCAGACGCTCCTCTACGGCCTGCTGGTCGTATGGATCCGTCATCTCCAGGCCAAGCTCGATGAGCCTGCGGCGCTCCGCATCCGAAAAAACGCCGCTGGAGGCGGGGGTACGTGGAAATTCCCCTTCGTTTGCACCCAATAGAAAAACGATGCGCGGAGAGGATGCACGCATTCGGTCAGCGCTGCCAAGGGGAATTTCATCGAGCCCCTGCGGAATCGTGCCGATTTCTTGTGAGGAGAGCACCGCGTCAAACAGCTGTGCAAAACGTGAGAGAGGCATGGGGTGCCCTTCCAGCGCAATAGCGCACTGGCTGAGCAGCGCCATCAGCAGATCCCAAATCCGGCCCTGCTCCAGGGCAAGGGCTTCTTCTCCAGCACTGCTGAGGGATTGGGCAAAGGCGCGCAGATGCTTTGCAGCGTTTGTTTCCTCCAAAAAAGCGTATGCGGCATGGGCAATCTGTGCGCCATCCACTCCCTGGCAAGCATCCCGCAGGTGAACGAGCGGTTGGGTGGCGCGCTCGCGCAAGCCGTTTAAGCACGCGAGCTTTTGCCGGTCCTGCTCCTGAAAAACGTTCCCATAGCCTTCGGGGTGCTGGGTAAAAGCGCTTAGCAGGCGGGAGCCGCTTATATTCCATTCGATCATATAATTTTCCAACTCTGAAATTTCTTCTAGAGCAAAATCTGTTAGCCCTGTTTTCAGATAGCGCAGCACAGGCTCTGTGCCGAAGCTCTGCGCCGCCTCCATCCCTGCGCGGACAAAGGCGATCAGTGGCTGGGAATCAATCGGCTGGCGGCTATCCTCAAACGCGGGCACGCCATAGCGGCGCAGGGCAGCTGTCATCTCCTCCCGGTAAGCATCTGCATCACGGGCGATAATCGCCATATCCCGGCAGCGAAGGCCTTCTTCCCGGATCAGGCGCTTTGCCGTGCGCGCCACAAAATCACACTGCGCGGCTTTGTCCTGCGCCGTACATAGAAATAGATCCTCTGTTTCATCGGGAAACGGGCCTGCTTCCGGATGAAACACCGTCTGCTCCAGATAACCGAGCGCCTTTGAGCGGAACCGGCGTTGCTCGGCCAATATGACTGGAGCAGCCACCGGCACATTCTGCTGTTTAGCCAGGCTGATCACACGCCGCGCGGTGCGCTGGACAGGGGAGAAAAGCCCCATCCCGCTTTGTGTATCCGCCAAAGTATCCGTGCAGAGCGTTAGATACACCTCCTGTGCCTGCGCGAGGATGCGCGAGAGAATCCGCTGTTCCTGCACGGTAAAGCTTTTAAACGCATCAATTGCCACAATGCGGCCGTGGAAAAACGGGTGGTCAAGCAGCGTGTCGTTTAGGCGGGTCAGGTCATCCTGATCATCGATAAAAGAGCGGGCAACCAGCGTATCATAGAGATCGAGGATCAGGGCGAGCTCGCGCGATTTGCGCCGCAGGACGCTGTCTGGCAGCTTGTCTGCTGCGGCCTGAAGCTCTGCCGGCGTCACAGCGCATTGGCGGCATTCCGCCACGAGGTCTAAAAGCTTGGCGGCGAGCGCGGGGCTTTCCCTGTGTTTGAAATAGATGTCCAAATGCTCCTGCGCCGCTTCGAGCGCAAGGCTCATCAGGAGCATTCGGCCGCCGTCGTCAATATGAGTGCCGCTCACGCCGCCATACACACGAAACACAGCGTCCACCAGGCGTGAAAAACTCAAAATCTCTACCCGCTGTGCATCTCGCGGGCCGAGCAGCTCCAGCATGGAACGTTCGCTCTCAAAGGAAAATTGTTCCGGCACGAGCAGGATCATATCGCGTGCTCCCTGCTTTGCCAGATCGCGAAGCAGGGAGCGGATATATTGTGTTTTACCGCTGCCGGAGCGGCCGAGGATTAAATGGAGCATAAGCGCCCTCCGTTTTTGATTTTCTCTGCTGTAGCAATCAGCAGTGGACAGATAAAGTTTAACCTTCTGCGAAAAAAAGGCGCTGCTGCGCAGGCATTTTTCTGACGCTGTCAACTTTGCTTCAAGCTTATTATAGCATGCCGGGCAGGGAGATCCAATGCTTCCAAGTTTCAAAGCTTGAAACTTTGCGATCCGTTTGAAGCTATTTTACCATAACGCATATAGGCTAACCTCTCCGAAAAATGACGTTGCCGTTTCGCGGCAGGAGGCGTTTCACGCCGACAGGCATTTTTCCAATGCTTCAAACGATCCGTTTGAAACTATTTTACCATATGCAATCTTTTAAACAAACCATTGCACGTAATAAAACACTATGTTACAATGCAAAAGAGATAAAATTTTCATATGTTATCCGCTAATTTTATCATAATATTCCAAGGAGGAATCGAACTGTATGGTATATGATGTGGCCGTGATCGGCGCAGGCGTATCCGGTGCGTTGATTGCGCGGGAGCTGAGCCGATATGACCTGAAAATTGCCTTGCTGGAGAAAAATAACGATGTAGCAACGGAAACCTCCAAGGCCAACAGCGCCATTGTTCATGCGGGCTACGATGCAAAGGAGGGCACTCTAAAGGCAAAGCTCAATGTGCGCGGCGCCAAAATGATGGGCTCCCTATGCGCGGATTTGTCCGTTCCCTTTCAGAATATTGGGTCCCTTGTGCTCGCCTTTAGCGAGGAGGAAATGGAAACGCTGCGTGGGCTATTAGAGCGCGGTCAGCATAACCATGTGCCGAAGCTGGAGATCATCAGCCAAGCGCGGCTGCATGAGATGGAGCCGAACGTATCCAAGCGGGCGCGTGGGGCGCTTTGGGCGCCGACCGCCGCAATCGTCTGCCCTTATGAGCTGACGATTGCAGCAGTGGAGAATGCGGTAGAAAACGGCGTCGATTTTTACCGCAACTGCGAAGCGGAGCGAATCGTGTTCCGGGAAGATCTGTTTTCGATCGGAACGCCGCATGATACGCTTTTTGCCCGCTATATTGTGAATGCCGCCGGCGTGCATGCAGACGAGGTGGCCGAGATGATCGGGGACCGCACCTTCCGCATCACGCCGCGGCGCGGTGAGTATCTGGTGCTCGATAAGAATATGGGCACGCTTGTGTCGCATGTGATTTTCCAATGCCCCACCAAGATGGGCAAGGGCGTGCTGGTTTCCCCCACAGTGGATGGAAATTTGCTCACAGGGCCGAACGCTGTGGATGTAGAGGATAAATTTGATGCATCCACCACATCAAAGGGGCTCCAGGATGTGCAGGAATATGTGCGCTATTCAATCCCTACGATGACGATGGGCGATGTAATTACTTCATTTGCGGGCCTGCGTGCGCACGGCGACCGGGGTGATTTTATCATCGGCCCAAGCGAGGCAAATGCCCGCTTCATCCATGTGGCGGGTATTGAATCGCCGGGGTTGACAGCCTCTCCCGCCACGGCGGAATATGTTGTGGAGCTCCTGCGGGAGCAGGGGCTTTTGCTTACGGAGAGCCAATCCTTTTCGCCAGTGCGCAAGGGTCCCGTCCGGTTTCATCAGCTCACCCGCACGCAGCAAAGGGAGCTTATTGCAAAGGACCCAGCCTATGGGCATATCATTTGCCGTTGTGAAACCGTTACAGAGGGTGAAATCCGCGATGCGATCCGCGCGCCCGCCGGCGCGCGCGATGTGGATGGCGTCAAGCGGCGCACCCGTGCGGGCATGGGCCGCTGCCAGGGAGGCTTCTGCGGCGCGAAGGTGCTGGAAATCCTTTCGCGCGAGCTGGGCATCCCGGAGGAAGAAGTGACCAAGTTCGGCGGCAAGTCGAATATCCTATATGAAAAAACAAAGTAACCGGCTTAGCCGCGATTGGGAAAGGATGAACCCTACATATGTTGCAATATGATCTTGCAGTGATCGGCGGAGGTCCCGCCGGCATGGCGGCGGCTCTGCGCGCAAGAGAATGCGGCGTGGAGCGCATCGTTATTTTTGAGCGCGCCGAGTGTCTAGGCGGTATTCTGGAGCAGTGCATCCACACGGGCTTCGGCCTGCATTATTTTAAGGAGGAGCTGTCCGGGCCGGAATACGCCCAGCGGTTTATCGATGAGGTGGAGCAAAGCGAAATTGATGTGCTGACCGACACCATGGTGATCGATCTCTCCACCAACAATGTGGTCACGGCCATCAGCCGGAGTGAGGGGCTCATTGAGGTCGACGCGACGGCGGTGATCCTCGCCATGGGCTGCCGGGAGAGGCCGCGCGGTGCGCTGAATATCGCGGGCACGCGCCCGGCCGGTGTGATGACGGCCGGCACAGCGCAGCGCTATGTCAACATCGACGGCCACCTCCCAGGGCACGAAGTGGTTATTTTAGGCTCTGGCGATATCGGCCTGATTATGGCGCGGCGCATGACGCTGGAGGGCGCGCATGTAAAAATGGTGTGCGAATTGCAGCCCTATTCGAGCGGGCTGAAGCGCAATATTGTGCAGTGCCTGGAGGATTTTGATATCCCACTGCGCCTTTCCTGCACGGTAGTCAAGGTGCACGGGCAGGAGCGCGTGGAGGGCGTAACGGTGGCAAAGGTCGATCAAAACCGCCGCCCGGTGCCGGGCACGGAGGAATTCATCCCATGCGACACGCTGCTTTTATCTGTAGGCCTGATTCCAGAAAATGAATTGTCCCGCAACGTGGGAATTAAGATGGATAAGATTACACGCGGGCCGGTGGTGGATGAATCGCGCGAAACCAGCCGGGAGGGTGTGTTTGCCTGCGGGAATGTGTTGCAGGTGCACGACCTGGTGGATTATGTGACGAAGGAGAGCCAGACGGCTGGCGAGGGTGCGGCCCGGTACATTCTCAACCAGAAGGATTATAACACCGCCTACGTTCGCACAAGGGGCATCAACGGCGTGCGGTATGTTGTGCCACAGAAGGTCAACCTTAACGCGGGGCGAGATGTAAAGCTCTATTTCCGCGTCGGCGACGTTTATCGCGATGCGACAATCCGTGTCACCTGTGATGGCCAGGCGCTCTATACCCGCAAGAAGAGCCAGCTTACGCCGGGCGAGATGGAGCATGTGACGATTCGCAGCGATGTGCTAAGCTCCCTGCGTGAGAGAAGCGAAGTCCTTATCCAAATTGAGTGTTGAACCGGGCAGAGCAATATGGTATGATAATTCGGATTTGCGGAGGTTATGTGAAAGGAAGGATCCCTTATGGTGAAAACTTTGACCTGCGTCGCCTGCCCAATCGGGTGCGCGCTTTCCGCGCAGATCGAGGCGGGGGAGGTCACCGGCGTGAGCGGGAATGCCTGCAAGCGCGGTGAAGCTTACGCGAAAACGGAATGTATCGCCCCCGTGCGCAGCCTGACAACGACAGTGCGCGTAAACGGCGGGGCATATCCGCTTGTCAGCGTCAAAAGCGCCGCCCCTCTCCCGAAAGAGAAGCTGTTCGACTGCATGGCGGCCATCAACGAAGCACGGATCGACGCGCCGGTGGAAATTGGCGACGTTGTGATCCCAAATATTTTGGGCACGGGCGTGGATATCATTGCAACCAATAAACTCTCGAGAGGAGCTACAACATAACATGGCAAATGAGGATCTCATCAAGCGCGCCGCAGCGGTCGTACCGTCTGATCGGCAGCTGAAGTGGCAGGAGATGGAATTTTATGCCTTTGCGCACTTTGGCATTAACACCTTCAGCGGGAAAAATGGGCACGAGTGGGGCGTGGGCTCAGAGGATCCCAAGCTCTTCAATCCCACGGATTTTGACGCGGATCAATGGGTCGCGGCAATCAAATCCGCCGGGATGACCGGCCTGCTGCTCACGGCAAAGCATCACGACGGCTTTTGCCTCTGGCCGAGCGAATTCACCGATCACTGCGTGAAAAACAGCCCGTGGCGCGGCGGGAAGGGCGACGTGGTGCGCGAAGTATCCGATGCGTGCAGGCGCGGCGGAATCAAATTCGGCGTTTACCTATCCCCTTGGGATAGGCATGAGAAGGCTTATGGCACTGGCAAAGCCTATGACGATTATTACTGCAACCAGCTACGTGAACTGCTGACGAACTACGGTGAGCTGTTCTGCGTGTGGTTCGACGGCGCGTGTGGTGAGGGGCCGAACGGCAAAAAGCAGGTGTATGACTGGGAGCGCTATTACGCGCTCATCCGCGAGTTGCAGCCTGAGGCGGTCATTAGCGTGTGCGGGCCTGATGTACGCTGGTGCGGCAATGAAGCGGGTAAGTGCCGCGAATCCGAATGGAGCGTTGTGCCCTCCACGCTGATGGACGTGGAACGCATCGCGGCGGATTCCCAGCAGGAGGACGACTCGAATTTTGCAAAAAAAGACTCTACGGACAGTGACCTCGGCAGCCGTGAGGCAATCGCTGGCGCAAAGAAGCTCATTTGGTTCCCTGCGGAAGTGGATACCTCGATTCGTCCGGGCTGGTTTTATCATAAAAACCAGGATCGGAAGGTGCGTTCCCTGAAAAAACTGTTGAAGATTTATTACAACTCCGTGGGAGCGAACGCGACCCTTCTGCTCAATATCCCGCCGGATCAACGCGGCCGCTTTGCAGACCCGGATGTGAAACGGCTGCGGGAAATAGGCGATGCGCTGCGCAGCGCCTTCCGTGAGAATCTTGCTGCGAATGCAAAGGCCTCGGCCTCTTCTGAAGCGGATGAGGCGCACGCCGCGCAGAAGGCCCTGAGCACGGATAAGGATGAATACTGGCGCGCGGTTGACGATGCAGAACAGGCGGAGATGATCGTGGATCTCGGCAGGCCCGTGACTTTTTCCAAGGTTGTGCTGGGAGAATATCTGCCCTGCGGGCAGCATATTGAGCGATTCACCGTTTCTATAGAAAAACATGGCAAGTGGAAAAAGGTATATGCGGCGACGGTGGTCGGCCATAAACGCATCTGCCTGCTGAAAAAGACAACGGCTCAGCGCATTAAGATCACGATCGACGAATGCAGAACATTTCCAACCCTGCGCAAGCTGGAGGTTTATTGAGCGGATTGTAAAAAATGTGATTTATATTATCAGAAACCGCCTTATGCTGATTGCAAGCATAAGGCGGTTTCTTCGTATGCGGGCGGGTAAGTCCAGATATTTTTCTATCCTTCCCAGGCAATCAGCGCCGCGCCCAGTGCCCCACAAATCTGCGGCTCTTCCGGCAGAATAAGCGGTTCGCCGATTTTTTCTTCAATCGCCCGGCGCACGCCTTCGTTTTTTGCCACGCCCCCGGTCATCATATAAGAGCCCGTCGCCTTTGTCCGCGCGAGCAGCGCGCTGATCTTAGTGGCGACGGATTGATGGAGCCCGTGCACAATATCCGCCGTGCGCTTATTTTGCGCGATCAGGGAGACCACCTCTGATTCTGCAAAAACGGTGCACATGCTGGAGATCGTAACTGTTTCCTTCCACCCGCGATCCATTTCGCCCATGCGGGATACATCCAACTCCAGCGTGCGCGCCATCATGTCGAGGAAGCGCCCCGTCCCAGCCGCACACTTATCGTTCATCACGAAATCTGTCACGCGCCCCGTTTCGTCGAGGCGGATTACCTTGCTATCCTGCCCGCCGATATCAATCACGGTGCGTACCTGCGGATTGAGGAAAAAGGCGCCTTTTGCGTGGCAGGTAATCTCCGTCACGCCCTGCCCGCCGGCCCCAATGTGGGAGCGGCCATAGCCGGTTGCAACGGTGCAGGCGATCTCCTCTTTTCTTCTGCCGGCCTGTTGGAGAGCGACCGCGAGCGCTTTCTGCGCGCTCTCCCCGGCACGTGCGCCGGTTGGAATAACGGAATAGGCGATGATATGCTTGTCGGCGTTAAGCAGCACGGCGTTTGTTGAGGTGGAGCCGCTGTCGATGCCGGCAAAAATCGCGTTTTGATTCATATTGGCCGCTTCTCCTTTCCTTTTTTGAAGGCTTGTGTTTGGCAGCGTTTCTAGAAATGCTTCGATGCGCGTTGTCAACTGGCCTGGTGCCGGCGGGGTATAGTCGGTTTCTATTTTGGTCATCGGGATTTGGCCTTGCTTCAGGCGGCTGTATTCATAGTCATAATAATCACAGAATTTTACCGTGTGGTAAATCACGCCGCGCAGGCGGGGGCTTTCCGTGAGGCGCCTGCGTCCGGTAGGATCTGTCATGCGCATGCAGGGCGTTTGGCCCAAAAGGGCGGAGGCATATGCCTCCCATAGGTTGTCCGGCATCCAATCGGCCGGGAGAGAAACGCTGCGTTTGCCCGTGCAGGTGTCGTTTTGCACAGGTAGGGAGACGCAGTTCTGCAATGCCTCCAGCAAGGCTTGCGAGGCACGTGCTCCGAGCAGGCTGAGATAGGGCCGTGCGGGCGGGGCGGGCAGAGGGGCGAAGGCTGCCTGAAACCGTGCGGCGGAGAAGGCGCGCCCACTGTATGCGGCATAGGCGTTCGCCAGCCGCTTCAGCTCCAGCGCAAACCGTTTGCGTGCACAGGCGGTATCGCAGCGCGGAAGATCGAGCAAATAAAGAAAAGGGGAATCTCCTTTTTCTTGTAAAATATCATACACACGGCGGATCGAATCACAGCAATTAACAAGGATTAGTTCCCCCGTGCCGTTTTGCAGGCAGTCCTCCAGCAGTGCACGGCTAAAGGCGCAGAGATTTTGATGGGAAGCGCCGTCGGCCAACTCAAAGCCGCTCACCAAAGGCTCCCGCCGGATGCACTCCGCTCCAAAGCCTGCAAAGAGCTCAATGGGCGTGTATTTGCAGATATAGTGGATCATCGCGCGCGTCTCCTCTCCTCCAATAGCTCCAGGAAAGCCTCCAATCGGGTGCGCATTTGGCCATCGTTGATGTTGCGGCGGTCGCAGCCATCCCCATCGAGGGTAAGCATGGGGATGCCCTCCTGTTCCAGTCTGTCCCTCACGAGCCCAGCGCCGCCGATGGTGTTTTTACAGCCCCAATGGCAGAAGAAAACCACGCCGTTAGCGTGCAGCTTTAGGGCCATTTCAGCAATTTTGTCCGCACGGCGGCTCATCGGGCCGTTGAAGGTGTTGCCCAGAAGGCGGCGTGCCATGGATTCATAAGGGTGCTCCGGATCCGGCTCAAAAAGCGCATCAAAGCTCATATCAGAGCACAAAAGCTGGTTTTCTTCACTGAAATTGAGGATCGTGCGCAGGGAGTTTTGCCAGTATGGCAGGGAATGCACCCAGAGGATGCGGTTGCCGCCTTGGAAGACCGGCGCGTTTTTTGCGTCCTCACACAGCTGCTCAAAATACTGTTCAATCTCAGGCTTACCCAGCAGGATGTGCGTTGCAAAGAGCGTATACATTTCGGAAGTCATCTCATTGGGCAGATACCGGTCGGCCAGCAGGTCGTAGTAGCTCCGGCAGGCCTGCATAGAGCGCTGCTCGCAAGCGAGCACGGCCCGAAGGGCATCCTCGCTGAAACGCTCGTGCATGGCTTCCTCAGTGAAGCGGGCGAGCTCCCGCAGCTGATCCGCCACATATTGCACCGCATCTGCATCGTCTGCACAGGGAGTGTCTACGGTGAAGTGGGGCACGCCGTAGTGAGCTGCGATTCGGCGGAAGGTGTTGGTGTTTGCATCACACGCCAAGGTGGTGTTGGCAATCAGGCGTGGCTTTGGCAACACGCCTGAAAGCGCGATCCCGGTTAGGATTTTGTGGTAGGAGCAGAGCGTATCCGGCACGCCCTTCTGCCGGGCGTATTCGATAAAATATTGCTCGCTGCCCGCGCCGGAGAAGTAGCAGGAGAGCCCTTCCGCAATTTGTGGCTCGATGCGCATGGCATGGAGGATTTCACAGGGCAAAAAAAGATTGACAATTGCCGAGCGCTCCGGGTGCGCCAGCGGATGGAGCACTGCATCCATGCATACTGGGGAGATAAAAGCGCGGGCCGTCGTCAATTTACGAGAGGGGAAATGTTTGGCCTGGAAGTTGGAGGCATAAAACGCAGCCTCCAGGAGCCGGCGGGCACGATCGGGGCTTTTTGCTGCTGCCTTGCCCACAAGCGCGCCGAAGGTTTCAATCATTGGATTCATATGAATCGGTTTCCTTTCAGAGCGTCCACACGTTGGGGTTCGTGGTGGAAACGCCGAGTGCGCCCGCGTTCAGGGCGCTGATAACGTCTTCCTTTTGCGTAATTAGCCCGCCCGCAATCAAAGGCGTTTCCAGCTCGCTGCTGAGCTCACGCAGGATTTTTGGCATGATGCCGGGCATGATTTCCAACGCCTCGGGGGAGAGCAGCCCGGTTGTTTTCGCAGCGGTACGCATGGAAAGGGAATCGATGATGAATAGCCTCTGGATCGCAGAAAGGCCGAGCTCCTTAGCGATTTTGATCTGGCTGCTTTTGGTGGAGATGATGCCGGTAGGATGCACTTTTTCCGCAATATAGCGCAGCGAAACCGCATCGCGGGAAAAGCCCTCGATCAAATCCACGTGGACATAAATATCCTTCCCACAGCGGTTGGCGCGCTCAACGATTTCCTGCAAATTGAATATATTGCCGCACAGCAGGAAGATGATTTCACTCGGGCTTGCAAGCGCTGCCTCCAGCGCGTTGGTATCCTTCACCGCGGCGATGACCGGGCTGCGCGCGAGCTTATCATAGAGCTTTTGTTCCATATCCATCCCATCCCTTTCCATTCCATTGAGGGGACAATAAAAATCTATTGGTATTATAGCATTGGTGTGTGGAAAAGAAAACCACTGATGAAAAACAGTTTGACCCTATAAGCGGGAAAAAGGCCTTTTTTGTTGTTTTTATATGGAACGTGTAAAACAGAATTAATATTTTGTGGATAAATGATAGATAAAAAGTGAATTCTGTGCCTGTGAACTATTGCCTGAACCTTTTTTTTCTGATATAATAGCTTTACACATTTTGTTTAAAGCATTGAAAAATGCCTGTGGGCCCAAAGTGCCTCCTGCCACACATCGGCAACGCCATTTTTGCAAAGGGGAGCTTTGTGCGTAAAATCATGTATCATAGCTTTAAATTTGTGGCAAGCTATTATTTGGAAAATCGCTTTTTGTTTTGGCAGAGAAGCAGCGCCGCGGTTACCGGGGGGTAGAGTTTTGCGGCGCGGCTTTGATGATATGTTTCACCTGCGCGGCCGATGGCTTCGCGGAGTGAAACAGGGAAAACAGAAAAATATAGGAGGCAGTCAATTCTATGAAAGAGCACAAGAATGCTGCAAGACTCATGGCCGCTCTGATGACGTTGACCTTGCTGTGTGCAACGCTGTTTGCAGTGCCGGCTCAGGCAGCAGATGAGTCTCAGGCACAGGCGCCGCAGGCGACTCCTGCCGCAAGCCAGTATGAGGAAGCGCTGGTCAATGCGCAGGATTTGCTGGAGCAAGGGGCACAGGCGCTCAACGGCAGTGAAAAAGCTGCGAAGAAGAGCGGCTTTGGCGTATCGAAAGATCCGCAGACAGGCATCTCCCAGATCGTTATGTATGTGGGCAACGCGGAAGTTCCGATGGGGCTGTTTTATGACCCCGCGCAGGAGATTTTCTACGGCGCGAACAATGCCGGCCTTTTGGGGATCGGCTTTGATTTCGATGTTGCACAGAAAATTTTCTACACGCCGATCAATCCCTGGCAGCGCAATTTCGGCTTCTGCGAGCTGTATGATGCAGCCGCGCCGTTTACCGGCATGTTCTACAACACCGTCCGCTTTAAGTTTGATTATGCGGGCAAAAATTGGTTGATTCAGGTTTGGAAGGGCCAGTATGGCATCACCACAGGCGGCGAGCTCGGTGTTTATAACAAAACCACCAACCGCGAAACAGAATTTTACGACTGCGCCTCTGATGAGGATATGCTGAACATGGGCTTCACCCTCTCTAAGAAGGATGTCGGGGAGCTTTTCACCAGGAAAATGCAAAAGCATTGGTGGCAGACGGGCTTTGTCGTATTGATGGCCACGCCGCCGTCGGCACTGACGATGTCCTGCAAAATTGATATGAAGGATGCCGCCATGCTGAAAGCATTTGAGCAATCCATGATTGAGCAGGGCTTTAAGAAGGGCAATGGCACAACGGATGGCACTTATTCCATCAGTGGCCTGCGCGTCACCTTTACTTGGGGCGCGAAGGTTCAGGCAGAGGTGAAGGATGCCGCCAACGATGCGCAGACGACAGATGACATTCAGGTTACCGTAACGCCAACAGAGGCGCCGGCAACCAAGGCTCCGGTTGAAAAGGTGAATCCTACGGCGGAGCAGGGGCTTGCCCAGCCGGAGGATCCCAATATGGCAGAGAATGCTGAAATCCCGGAGACTGGCGACAGCGGTGTGATCGCACTCGGCGTGCTTGCCGGTGGCAGTATGCTTGCGATTGGCGCGGCGGTTCTTCTGAAAAAGAGGAAAAACAGTGAAGTATAAGTTTGAAAGACCTCTCTTTTAAACTGTGATTTCTGCTTTTCGATCATAAATGACGCCCGGAAGTTTGGTTGCGCCAAAACGCACAATTCTGCGGCCGGGAGTAAAAAAGAAACGATCATAAGCATGGATTATCTATACGTTTCACGGCGATTGAGCAATCAGGCAGGCGGAGGAAACCCTCTCCGCCTGCTATTTTTTGTAAAATAAAAAATGGCCTGGGCAAAATGCCGAATATAGTGAGCAGGAAACCGCGAAGCGGTTGAAAAATTTGAGGTGATACGTGTGTGGAAGAACGGATGGATTGTGTTTTTGCTCCTCCTGTTGCTTCTGTGCTGTATGGCAATATGCATATGCTTGCAGCCCCTTCTGCGCAGATGGTTTGGCCGGAGAGGGATTGGCACGTTTGCGAATGAAGCAGAGTGGCGCGATGCTGTGGGGCGCAAAGCAGAGGCAATGCTGCGCCATATGCCGGCTTTTCCGGAAGAGGATACGCTTACCTTTCGCATTGCGATGCGGCGCAGCGGTGTGGATGCACAAAGGCTTGTGCGTGTGCGCGCGGCAAAGCTTTTACTGGCGGCAGGGCTTGCGAAAGACCAAGCTCCGGGTTTGTTTTCGGCTGGGCGGGCTTATGCGGAATCCCTCCTGCTGCCTGACGGCAGATGGAAAATCCCCATGGATCACACGGAAGATGCCCTTCTTGCCTATGCGGTGCTTTCGTATCCGGGCATAGAGCTTGGGCATATCCGCCCGGCCATGGAACAAACAGCGCATCTTTTACAATCGCTCGCGGGGGAATCGGATACAATTCCGGCAAATCCGGATGCCCCTGACCTGCGCTTTGCCAGGACGATTGGAGATGTTTGCCCATTTTTAGCCGCTTATGCGGCAGCCTATGGGGAACCGTTTTATCTGAATCTTGCCATGCGTCAGCTCAATGAATACCTGCTCGATGGTATGCACCCGGTGAAGGGGCTGCCGGCGGAAGGGTTTGACCGAGGCAGCGGGCTTCCCATTGGATCATTTGGGTGGAGCAAAGCCTGTGCAGCACTGGCTTTTGGAATGATGGAAACGGCCCGATACCTTCCCAGCTCGGATTCCCGCAGCGTGAAATTGGCGGTTCACGGCTGTCTCTTGGCGGATCGTCTATGCGCTCTGTGTGGGAGGGATGGGGCCTTCCCACGTTTGCCCGCCACCTCCTTGCCTGATACGGAGGCCGGGGCGATTCTTACCGTGTTTGTGTGGGATATCTATCAAAAAACTGAAAATAAGCCCTATTTGGATTGCGTAAAAAGAGCAATGGAAAACTTGAGAAAGTGTACGCGGAAAAACGGGCTGGTGGATTTTGCGCAGCCAGAATCCCTGCGCCCGGGTTTTTATCGGGAAAGGGAGATTCCTACTGCTGGAGCCCTTGCAGCGGCGTTTTATGCTGCTATCAAAACGATTCAAGCAGAGAAGAAAGAGCTGGATGGAGCGGTGAAGGAATAGGGCCGTCTTACCCGCTTGATAAAAAACGGCGTTATTTTCGGGAAAAGGAGCCAAGGAATCTGGTCCATTCAGCTTTTTCATGTGTTCTTGTTTGGAAAAGAGCAGGATGGTGTGAGGGTTTGGCTCATGCGGCAAATTTGGCTTGTTTTCGACCCCATAACGCGGTATACTGAAGAAAAGAGAAACAGGAAAGGAGCGTGTTTATGCAGGAATCATCGCCGGATCTGCGGCTGGCGGTTCTCATCGACGCAGATAATGTACCCTATGCAAATGTGAAGGCAATGCTTGCGGAGATTGCACGTTATGGCACGCCGACAATTAAACGAATCTATGGGGATTGGACACAGCCGACGCTTTCTGGCTGGAAAAAGGTGCTGCTGGAGAATGCCGTGACCCCCATACAGCAGTATAGTTATACAACAGGAAAGAATTCGACGGATTCCGCTATGATTATCGACGCGATGGACATTCTCTATACCAACCGTGTGGATGGCTTTTGCTTGGTATCGAGCGACTGCGATTTTACGAGGCTTGCTACCCGTCTGCGCGAAGCGGGCAAGCTGGTGATTGGAATTGGCGAACAAAAAACGCCAACACCGTTTATCTCAGCCTGCGACCGGTTTATTTATCTTGAGATTTTATCTGATGATAAAAAGAAAAAACAGCGTTCTATGAAAGCAAGGGGAAGCCAGCCGGCGCTCGAAGAGCCTGGAATTGGAATGCCGGCAGCCGCCGTGCGGCAGAAGGGGAATAGGCTGCCGCAGGAAGTATCCGAAATGATTATCGTTTCAGTCAATGATTTAGCGGATGAAAATGGTTGGGCATTCTTAGGGGATGTCGGCAACCTCCTTTTAAAGAAGCAGCCCTCGTTTGACAGCCGCAATTATGGCTATCAGAAGCTGTCGCAGCTTATCCAGGCGATGGACCGCTTTGAAATTGAGCCGCGCGACACGGCAAATGCCCATGTAAAGCATATTTTTATTCGTGAAAAAGCGTCGTGAATCGGCAAACTGTTTCAGCAGTGTGCCGTTCATATATAGTTCATATTTTTATGCTAAATTTTTGACCAAAGCATGATGAATTTGAAAGGGAAAGGAAGTGTTGGAATGATTGCAATTATGGAAGTGGTTTTAGGCCTGCTTAGCGGGATTTCCGATCCAATTGCCAAGGCGTTTGGCGAATGGATGCAGTCCATCGTTGCCAAGATTTTTGGCTAAGCCGTGTACAGAAAATCGCCCATGGAACAAGCTTGTTCCATGGGCGATTTTCTGTGTAAAAAGGAGGCTTTTAGCCGGCTGATGCGATTTTTTCCCGGATCGCGGAGCCGAGCTCTTTCAGCTCCTCGCGGGATAGTCCGGCAGTGGGGATCGGCGGCAATACTGTGAGCGTCACGTTTGCGGGTTTGATCCACATATGATTGGCCTCCATCACCTTATAAGTGCCGCTGATGCGCACAGGGATGAGCGGCGCCTTTGCTTTTTCCGCCATTTTAAAGGCTCCGCTTTTAAAATCCCCCATCTGATCACTGCGGCTTCGCGTGCCCTCTGGAAAGATTGTGATCGAATAGCCTTTTTTCAGCAATTCCGTGCCCTCCCGCAGGGAGTTCATTGCGCTGCGCGCATTTTCACGGTCCAGAAAAATACAGCCGAGATAACGCATCCATGTGCGGATCATAGGGATTTTCTCCGCTTCTTTTTTGGCAATTAGGCCATGCGGCCGATCCAGATAACCGAGCAGTGTGGGAATATCAAACAGGCCTTGATGATTGCTGACGAAAACCACCGCGCCCTCTGGGATGTTTTCCAACCCCTGAACAGTTACCTTCACACCGGCGAGTTTTAAAAGCCGGCGGGACCATTTTTGAACCGCTTCTGTCACGATTGCATCCCGCTCCTCGATTTTACCGGCCTGCGTGAGCTTTTTCATGCGGTGCGTTTTTGGCAGGACTGCGAGCAGATAGCCCCAAAAATAGATAAACCAGATGATTGTACGCATAAAATGGATTCTCCCTTGTCGCTTGTTGCTCTTAATCATAGCACCCCGATCCGTAAAAAACAAGGGAAAGCAGCAGAAATATATCATTCTAAAGGAAGGCAACAGAAAAAACGCATAGTATGGCCCAAGCTTTGGCTTGGACCATACCGGGCTGCGGTGCAACGGACGAGCCGTGTTCAAGAAAACACCCCTTTCCCTGTAGCGGCATATATTGGAGGGAAAGAGGTGATCATTTGAAATTCAAGTTTATTCTGTCGATTTGTTTCGGCGGACTGTGGCTGGCCGTTTCTCTATTCTTTGCAATCGGCTGGGCGCAGGAGGTTTCTTATATTTTCCCCAGTGTTTATGTTTGGTGGGTAATCATCGGAATTGCCCTGCTGCCTGGTTTTTTGATGAGTGCCATGTTTTTTTCCAATCTATTGCACTGGAAATTAAAAAGATATCCCGATATTGCGGAAGACACAACGATTCTTATGTGTGCGCATAACGAAGAAAAAAATATTGCCCGTTCTATTCAAGCGATTTTAAACCAGCAGTACGCCGGACGTATTCGGCTGATTGTTGTTGATAATGGATCCAATGATCATACCAAACAGCAAATCATGAACATGCAGACGGCTGCTCTTACAAACTGCTCCATCGAATATGTTTACTGTGACCAGCCAGGAAAAGCTCATGCACTGAATTATGGCCTAGCAATGATTCACACCCCGCATTTTATCACAGTAGACGCCGACACCTACTTGCAAAAACAAGCAGTACAAAGAATCATGAACCATATTGTATCCTGTGGAAGCGTGTGCGTTGCCGGCAATTTGTTCGTTCAGAATGCCAAAGCTTCCCTGGCCGCAAGAATGCAAAATTATGATTACCTGCTTAGCATTGCTGCGATCAAACGGTTCCAGGGCAGCTATCAATCAACCTTGGTGGCACAGGGCGCTTTCAGTGCTTATCAAACCGAGGCGGTTCAACAAAGTAAGCTAGGAGAAGAGCATTCGCCCTTGTTAGTCAGGAAATCAGAATTTCCATTTGATTTCAACGTGTTTTTCTGTAGCATGGACAACCTGAATCAGCATATCCACAACCATCCGTTTGTCGTCCAACGTAAGATTTTCCCATTTGCTTAAATAGTTTTGAATATCGTTGGTGCCAACGTTTTGTTCGGCTGTCTGGCACTTAGCAAGCTGTTTGAGAAGCTCCCGTTTCTGCCCGTCCAGTTCCAAAACCCGTTTGTTTATGTAGGCAGTTAGAACCTCATTGGCGGTTACGAGCTTACCCATTAACACGGAAATTTCTTCTTCCACTTTTGAAAGTGCGATTTCAATTGCCTTTTTTTGCGGGTTTATTTTGGCATTGTCAGAACTGCTGTTCAGAGACTGAAACGCTTTCAGCTTGTCGCACATTTCCTGAAGAATTAGGTTTTCAAACTCAGTGGCACGGATAGTTCCACATCCTTCACAGCCTTGTAAATTTAAACGGTTAGAACAGAGATAATAGGCTTTCTGGTTCTTAAATATCTTCCGTGAAAGAGCATAGCCACAGTTACCACACTTGATTTTTCCAGCAAGCCAATTATGAACAGCCTTTCTGCCTGTCTGAATTGACACATTGTTCAGACACTTTGTTCTGCATTTCAGCCATAAATCCGAATTGATAAAACCCTGATGCGGGGCAATAACAAGAATATTACCTTCCATATTATCCGACTTGCATGTTTTTCCAGTCTGTCCCCTAAAAAGATAACAGCCATTTGTACCAACAAAATCGGCTCTGTCGTTCACGATTTCAACTCCCTGCCTCTTGTAAAAGTCATACACCTCCTCATCTGCCTTTACATAAATTGGATTTCTGAGATGGTCTGCAAGCCTTGTCCTGCACCACTCTTTCCCGTTTTTAAAAATACCGTGTTCAGAAAAGTATCTGGCAATGTCGCCATAAGATGTTTGCGGTTTTGCATACAACTCATACATTAAGCGGATTTGCTCGGCTTCTTCGGGGAGGATTTCGTACCTGGAGGATTTAACCCCATGAATGACAGCAGGTACTTTCTTGAAGCCATACGGGATACGCCCACCCATATAAAAGCCCTTTTGACAGCGGGAATAGTAAGCGTCTGTAACTCTCTGCTGAGTGGTTTCCCGCTCCAACTGTGCAAATACAATGCAGATGTTTAGCATAGCCCTTCCCATTGGTGTGGAAGTGTCGAACTTCTCAGTAGTGGAAATAAAATTTACATTGTACTGTTGGAACAGTTCCATGAGATTGGCAAAGTCCAGAATGGAGCGGGAAATGCGGTCGAGCTTATAGACAACAACGGTTTCAATCAATCCATTGCGAATGTCTTGAAGCATTTCCTGAAAATGCGGTCGGTCAATATTCTTACCTGAATAACCTTTGTCTGGGTATGTCTTATAAGCATCGCCCCTTGTTTCGTGGAGACAGTATTCCACTTGGCTTTCGACGGAAATACTATCCTCCTTAAAAACAGATTGTCTTGTGTAGATGGCATACATATTTTCAGCACCCTTTCCTATTACGATAAGGAAACGGGCTACTAACCGAAAGAATCATGAACGGTAGCCCACGAAGTCAAGAACGATTACTTTTGTGGTTATCAGAATACTTTTTGAAAACTTCGTAAAGGCTTTTTGTGATTTCCTGTTTCTGTTTCTCGCGTTCCTGTGGTGATAAAACGGGAGAAAGGTTTTCAACGATAATCAGGTTATGGTGAAGAACAGCATTGTGAACGTCCTTTTGATAGCTGTGTTCTTTCGTCGTTATCGCCCCCTTCGTAGAAAACATATGAAAGAGGGATTGTACGGTAGAATCATAGAACGTATTTTCCAAAATATCCATATGGCAACCCCGCTGCGGGGTGGGGACATCATCCGCTGATTGCAAAAAAGTGAGTGTGTGCAGGTTTGTCAAGGGCGTGCCCGCAGGCATGTGCGTAGCATTTACCCTTGACAAATCTGAACGCACGAACTACTCTCCTTGTGCGGATGATGTCTATACCAAAAGGTTTTTCCATATCCCCTAAAAACAATATATGCGGACAATAAAAAGGGCCGTTCCTCGATTTCGGAACTGCCTTTTCTCTGTCCGCAGGGGCTTTATCTATTAGGGGGATATAGAAGCACTATGACTATTTGGAGCCGGTGCTTTTGCCTTTTTTATGCTTTTATAAGGGTTCTACCGTACCAACGGGCAACTTCTTGAAATACACGGAAATCTTACTTGAAATTTCTTTTTCCCTTTTGGCAAGTCTTTGCCAAAAGGTTCCTTCCTCCAAAGTATCTCCCTCACTTTGCTTTTTGTTTTTTCTCTATCTTTTCCTTTCTTACTTTTATCTGTATTTATCATTTATTATATTTATTTATCTATTTATTCTTTTATTTATATATTTTTCTCTTTTATATTTATTATTTTATTTTCATTTTTATATATTATGTATGTAGTAATGCTTGCTGATGTGACAGTAATTTATTTGTTAAAATAAATTAGTCATGATGTTTGTGTGGGGTCTCGGGTTAAAAAGCCGAGACCCCACACAAACGCATGACGGCTGGCACATCGAAAAGCAAGCAGCACGGCGGTTTCTATCGGTTCAATTCCATACAAGAAAATATATACTGTGTCGTATTTAACTGGTACACTTTTGTATCACTTTTTAGACAGGAAAATATCTTGTCCGACTTGTATGGACAAGTTGTTTTCCGTAACAGTTTTTATCTATTAATCCTCTTTTTTTCTTCTATTTGGATAATCAAAACGGCTTCTGTATTCCGCACTAAAGATGAATGGGTGCAATGTATTATCAAGCAGTTTATTAATTCTAATATCAAAAAAATTACAAACGCAAATGAGCGAAGCTTTATTTAATAAACACTTCCCATTTTCTGCTTTTGAATATGTTTGACTTTGACAATTCGCTATCCATGACATTTGTTTTTGTGTCAGGTGGTGAGCGTTTCTCACTATTTGCAGTTTTTCCCCCAGTTTGTCGGGAGAAATGTTAAAACCCTCAAAAACATTATAGTCAGTTTCATTCAATTCTTTTTTTAATTTTGCTTCAAAAGTTTCCAGAGAAATATCCGGGTCGAAAAGCGACCTCCCCACATTTGCAAAAATACACATGCGATTTAGTGTGGTTTGGTCTGGCGTTGTTTCGCCTGTCTCTAGCTTGTGATACACACCTTCTGAAGTACAACATACAAGGGAAGCCTTTTTCTCCGTGAGTTTCATTAACCTCCGCCACCGCTGTATTTTTTGAGCTAATAGACTTTTTTCTTCTGCCAAAGGTATATTCCCGCCCTTCTAATCAATAATAGAAAAGCAAGTGCAATCCCCAAATCGTAAAGTATTTACTTTGCGATTTTTAATTGTGTTTGGAAACGAGAGAATTAATCCCTTGACGTTTTTGCTCGTTACTCGTAAATATATATCTATAAGTGGTTTGAATACTCGCATGCCCTAAAAGAACCGCGAGAGTTTTTATATCTCCCGTCATATAATAAAAACGGGTTGCAAAAGAGTGGCGGAGGGTATAAACGTTTTTGTTTTCGATTCCAAGCTCATCGTAAATTCCGTTTATTTTGGTTTCAAGAAGTCGGACTTCCATAAATCGGTCTGAGCTTCCAGTAAGCAGGAAAGCATGTGAAGGAATATTCTTATATAAGTTATTTCCAATCATAACAAGGTCATCAATTAAGGGGATATTGCGTATTGCTTTTGAACTCTTTGGTGCATCAATAATCACTTTTGTTTTAGTAGGTACGTTTCTATCAGAGTTCCTAATCCTCTGCATGGTATTTCTGATTTGAAGTTCTGCGAGTTTCAAATCAAGGTTTAATTTTCTGCTTGCACAAAGCTCACCCGGTCTTGCTCCAGTATACATATCCACCAGAACGCAGTAAGTTAGAAAATCCAAATGAGATAGGCAATAATCTTCCAATCGTTCCCATTCTACAGAGGTAAAACTTTCTATCTCCGGTATGGTGAAACGCGGTTTATATATATCAATATCAATTTTGTTATATCGCAAAATTGCGGAAAGCAAAGTTAGAACATCGTTGGTGGTCTTATGCGACACCTTAAACAACAAGTATTTTGTAAAGTCGGTTATTGCACTTTCATCAATTGCTTCATCGCTTTTAAAGAAGGGCTTAATATAGCTTTCAAATTGTCTCCAATAAGTGGAGATAGTCGTTTGTTTTAACCTGACCATTGACCTTTGTGAAGTTATATAATTCTGGAATAGATTTTCTATCTGCATTTTTTCTTTTCCTTATGGATATTGTAATTTTTTGTAAAACTATTTACAAAGTGTTAAAAATAGGGTAAAATTAAGGCACAACTAATAAGCAGGTGCTTTCCAGTTACGCAAAGTAAATACTTTACGATTTTCGGGTAATAGCCATCTGCTATTGCCCTTTTTATTTTCTAATTTACAATATATCGTAAACAAAACCCAAAATTTAATACTGGAAATATTCGGAAGGAGGTGACTCTTCGTGTTCCAAATATCAGAATCCATTGCTGATTTGATAGAAGGAACAAATTATAAATATGTAATAGTAGAAAAAAACAAAGTTATACATACCAATTTACAAATAATTACAGATGAAATTCAAAACGAATTAAGGGACATTAAAGAATATGGGAAAAAGACACTCTCTAAACGCACAAAGCATATAATTACCTATAAATTTGTTCATTTCATAACTTGTGAAAATTCAAAAGTTTATATTTTCACAAATCAAGAAAACTGTCTTTTCATTAAAACACTATACAACTGTATAAAACTGATAATTGAATCGGTAGAATTTGCAGAATTTAATGATTATAAAAGTCATTACTTTTACAAAGCAATTACTTAAAATCACTTCGATATAAATCTGGGAAGTCTGTTCGGTTAATGGAAAAAGAATTTAATCTTCAGATATAAAAGTAAAAAATTAAGTTTTCTCATTACATTATGTAAACTGTAAATCTGTTCTCGTTTGAGTACGAAGGTTCGAATCCTTCCCTGCCCACCAAAAATGAATAGATGTGTACAAGCTCTAAGGAAAAAGGGCAGGCAATCATGCTTGTCCCTTTTTTATAACAGAACAGATTTTTTACTAGATTTCAGGTAATCTGTTCTCTTGGTTTTAACCTTTTTTATGTCGAAAAATATACTATAAAGAGGTGAAATTATGCAAAAAATGAGCTTGACTTATAATACGATTGCTATCTCCTTTGAGAAAGCTTTTCTAGAGTTTCAACGATACAACTATACAAAAAATTTAAGTGAAAAATCCATTGCTTACTATGATGATTGTTATAAATACTTTACAAACTTTTTCAATGAAAAGAAAAATTGTAATCTGATTACGAAAGACACTTTTCAAGATTATATTATCTATTTACAACAGAAAACAAATGCAAATGAGAATACGATAAACTCTTACTTGCGTGGGCTTCGTGCAATGTTAAACTACTTTATGGAATTGGGGTATGTGGAGCCTTTTTCAATAAAGCTTCCAAAAGTAGAGCAAAAGATTAAGGTAGGATTCACCGATAGGGAATTAGAAATATTGCTAAAAAAACCAGATGTAAAAAAATGCTCTTTTACTGAGCTAAGAAATTGGGCGATAGAAAATTATCTTTTGCGGTACTGGAAACAGGCTTTCTACTGTTTGTGAACTCAAAATTGAAGATATCAATTTTGAAAATTATTGTGTACTGCTTAGGAAAAATAAGAATAGAAAACAACAGATTATCCCCCTTACCCCCGCATTGGTTTCAGCACTTTCTGAATATTTAAAATATAGGAAACGGTGAACCGGCAGACTATCTTTTCTGCACACAATACGGAACAAAAATGTCCTCTAAAGGAATGGAAAGTGCGATTGCAAACTATAACCGTAAAAGAGGTATATTGAAAACATCTGTGCATCTTTTCCGCTATGCATTTGCTACAAAGTGGGCTTTAGCCGGTCGGGGGAAGGGAAAAACTTCAAAAGATTTTACGGGCATTCTTCTTCAAAAATGACCGACCACTATATAGATATTTCAGGAATAGACCTGAAACAGGATTTTGAAGTATTCAATCCATTAGAAAAATACGCAGACAGAAAAAGAAAGATTTTTGTATAGAGAAAAGCAGAAACCAACGGGGAAATTTCCGTTGGTTTCTGCTTTTGTTAGTAGCCTTTTTCCTGTGTTTTTTACTTCTACCTTTTGTACGTTTTGCTTCAGCAAATAGGCGGGTGGCAGGATGTGATGGGGGAAGATATTGTACTGACTTATCAACTGCTCCGCCAGAAGCTTCCGTCCACTTATGAGCCTGGGGCAGTCGGTTATACAACGGTTCCCGAAACATTCAATGGCCTGTACAATCAACGCAAGCGGTGGGCAATCGGTATGTTGGAGGGATTATCCTCTGTTCCGCCTTGGAAACAGGGGACGGGATATGCCCGCTATTTTACTTTCGTGAATCTTTCTATTATTTACCTTGATCTTGCCTTTCTATTTGGACTCATCCCAGGAATAATACTCGCATTTTTTGGATTTTATTATTTCGCTGGATTTCTCACCTTATTGACAGTAGCCATTAGCATTCTACTCTTTCTAAGTATGTATCTCTATCAGAAGAAATTGGGGATTCCATTTCAAAATAGCATTTTGGGATTTCTGTGTTTTCTTTTGTTTTTCCAGGCCATTCAAAGTACGGCGGCATTACACGGCTACCTGATCCGGCTGCTGCATAGAAAGGGAGAATGGAAGTGAAACGGAAAAATGTATTATTCGGCGCCCTCATCTGCGTTGTGATTGTATTGGTCGTTATTGGGCTGCTTGCAGGAGTCTCCCATCGTATAAAACGTGACGTCATCACGGCGCAAATCAATCCCGGGCAGCCTGTCGTTGCGCTGACCTTTGACGATGGCCCAAACGCCCATTATACCCCGCAGGTGCTGGATATTTTGTATGAACAGCAGGTTCCGGCTACCTTCTTTCTGATAGGCGAAAAGTTTACCGGAAACGAGCTGCTGATTCGGGAGATAGCTGCAAGTGGGCATGAAATCGGGAATCATACCTTCTCCCACCCGGATCTCACGCAATTAGACAGCCGGAAAATACAATGGGAAATCCAACAGACAGAAGAAAAACTGAAAGAAATCCTGCCGGACTATCCGATGAAGTATGTTCGCCCGCCTTATGGAAGATATACGCAAGATGTTCAAAAAGCAATCGGCCTTCCTCTTGTATTATGGACCATCGACAGCGGTGATTGGGAAGCTCCGGATGCAGAAAATATTTACACCGCCCTTATCAACAAGGTACAGGATGGGGATATTATCGTTTTCCATGACGACAATGCGCAAACAGTCAAGTCACTGGAAAAAATAATTCTGGAGCTCAAGAAGAGAGGCTTTCAGTTTGCGACTGTATCACAGCTGTATGAGTATGAATCAAAATGATAACGCAGTTGGAGCAGAACAGGAACAGTGCAGGTGATTTCCGGCCTGAAAATAGGCGGCTCCGAATGAAATAACCGGAAGGCGGGCATTTTTGTCCAACCTTCCGGTTTCCTTATGTGCCCGTCATTTCCTGATAGTTACCAAGAAGCGTAAATGCGGGCAGTTCATCCTGTAGGGCACAGAGCAGGTGAAGCGTTGCTTCCTCCCGAACGCTGCCTGTAAAATCAAGGTAGAAATAGTATTGGAAGTTGCTGTCCGGAATCGGGCGAGATTCAATCTTCGTCAAATTCAGCCCGCAACGGGCAAAGCGGGAAAGCACGCCATAGAGGGAGCCGGTGGTGTGCGGCAAAGTGAAAATCAAGCTGATTTTATCCGCCTGCGGCGTGATCCTCATTTCGCGGGAGATGGCGATGAAGCGGGTGGCGTTGTTTTTACTCGTTTGAATATCGCGCGCCAAAATTTGAAGCCCAAAGTTGTGGGCGGCATCTGCCGAAGCAATCGCGGCTGCATCCTGTTGGCTCGTTTCGGCGAGCAGTTTTGCCGCCGCCGCTGTGTTGGAACAGGGGATGGGGGCTAGACCATGCGCCTCTAAATATTCGGCGCATTGAGCGAGCCCCTGCGGATGGGAATAAACGCGTTTTAGGCGATTCAGATGCACGCCTGGCAGCGCCATCAAACAATGATGGATCGGCAAATCCACCGCCGCGGAAATCGAAAGGCGATGGCGAAGCATCAGGTCAAACGTTTCATGTACAGAGCCTGCGTACGAATTTTCGATTGGAACAACGCCGAAATCGGCCTTGCCCTCCGCCACGGCAGCAAACACATCCTTAAAGCCGTGATAAAACGAAACATCCCGCTGCGGAAAAAGCAGGCGGGAGGCAGCGTCGGAATAGGCTCCATTTACGCCGGAGCAGGCGATGCGGGGCGCTTGCGGCCACACATTGCCTGCGGCCAGCGCCTGCTTTAATTGATTGCGCAGTGCCTGCCCACCGCCGAGCGCATCGTGTTGCAGGGCGCGGCTAGCCTCCATCATGGCAGCATAAACGCCTTGAAGGGCGGTTCCGTACGCACCGCCGCGCTCGCGTATCCGGTCGAGAATCTGCTGCTCCCGCTGCGCGTCCAACACTGGAATTCCGGCTTCGCGTTTAATATCCGCTACCTTCCCGGCTGCATCCATCCGCCGCATCAAAAGCGGCAGGAGCTGGTTGTCGATGGCGTTGATTTCTTTGCGGATTTCATTGAGCTTTGGATTATCCATGGCAGGCAACCTCCCCCTGCGACAGCATCGCATCAAGAAGTGCAATGGATACCGCCGCTTCCACAACCGGCTGCGCACGCACGGCGATGCAGGCGTCGTGCCTGCCTTTGATGACCAAGGTGGCGTTTTCATGCGTGACGCAGTCGATGGTTTGCTGCTCTTTTGCAATCGAGGCAGTCGGCTTGAAGGCAACGCGCAGCAAAAGCGGCATGCCTGTGGAAATGCCACCGAGAATACCGCCGTTGTGGTTGGTGCGGGTCTTGACACTGCCGTCTGCGGCGTAATACATTGCGTCGTTTGCCTCGCTGCCCACCATGCTGGTGAGTTCGAACCCATCCCCAAATGAAACGCCCTTCACGGCCGGCACGCCATAGAGGAGGGAGGCGATTCGGCTTTCCAGTGAATCGAACATCGGGGAGCCGATCCCCGCGGGCAGGCCCACTGCCGCACATTCAATAACACCGCCAAGGCTGTCTTTTTCCGCCTGCGCTTGTGCGATCCGGGCGCACATTTCGCGCTTTTTTTGCAGATCGATCACGGTGAACGGCTCCTGATTCAACAAGCGAAGGGCATCCGCATCCAAAGAGACGGCGTTGAAGGGGGTATCCCAAATGGCGTGGATTTTCAACACGTGAGAGCCGATGACGATCCCGTGTTTTTCCAAGATCTGGCGGCAAATAGCGCCAGCCGCTGTAAGCGGAGCGGTCAACCTGCCGGAGAAATGGCCGCCCCCGCGAATATCGTTCGACCCGCCGTAGCGCACACTGCCCGTATAGTCTGCGTGGGAGGGCCGGGGCAGGTGCAGAATGTTGGCATAGTCGTGCGATTTTACATTTGTGTTTTCAATCACAGCGCATAGGGGCGCACCGGTAAGCTTCCCATCCAGCAGGCCGGAGAGAAATTGCGGCCTGTCCGCTTCGCAGCGCGGCGTAGAACCGGCTGTGAGCCCCGGCGCGCGGCGATCCATTTGAACCTGCACGGCGTCAAGGTCAATTTTTTCCCCCGCAGGCAAACCGTCAAGCACCATGCCAACGGCTGGCCCATGGCTTTCACCAAAGATGGAAAGCTTCAGAATGTTACCCCATGTCGACGACATTCGCAACGCCTCCAATTTTCATATAATCCTCAAAAAAGGTTGGATAAGATTTTTTGACGCTCTGCGCATCGCTGATGATTACCGTATCATCCGCCCGCATTGCAGCGATGGAAAAGGCCATAACGATGCGGTGGTCGTTGCAGCCGTCTACCACACCCCCGCGCACTTTGTGGCCGCCGTGGATGGTGAGGCTGTCGGCCGTTTGAGTGACAGGCACGCCCAACGCCCGTAAGCCTGCGGCTGTGCTCTCTAGCCGATCACTTTCCTTGAGCCGTAGCCGCGCTGCGTTATAAATGCGCATATCCCCGCTGCAATAAGCGCCCAGCACGGCTAGAATCGGCACCAAATCCGGAATTTGGCCTGCATCGATCTCCATCGCATCTAGAGAAAATGCCTTGCTTGTGAGGGTGTCTCCCGACCAGCGCAGGTGAGAGCCACATTGGGAGAGGATCGCCTTGCAGGCGCGGTCACCCTGCATGGAGCGGCGGTTAAGCCCGCGCACAGCAACCTCGCCGCCCAATGCACCGGCGGTGAGGAAAAACGCGGCGGCCGACCAATCGCCCTCTACCATCAAATTATGTGCGCGAAAGGATTGCTTGCCTTTTATTTTCCAGCCAGTTTGCGTTGGCTCCACATGCACGCTGAAGCTGCTGAGCATCTGAAGCGTCAGATCGACATACCCGGCAGATTGCAAGGGGGAGGTGAGGATGATTTCGCTATCCTCTTCACACAGTGGCAGGGCTAGCAGCAGGCCGGAGATGTATTGGGAACTGATATCGCCAGGCAAATGAAATGAGCCGCCTTTTAGCTTGCCGCTGATGGTCAGGGGCAGGCTGTGCGTGCCATCCGTTTCACAGGCGACTCCATGCTCACGTAGGAGCCGGAGCAAGGGATCAATCGGCCGCTCCGGCAGCCTGCCGCTCCCGGTGAACGTGCAGGTGAGCCCGCCGGCTGCTGCAATTGGGACGAGAAACCGCAGGGTGGAGCCGGATTCCCCGCAGTGAATTTCCGCCTGTCCGGGCTGAAAGGCATGAGTACCGTCAATGATGACACCGCCTGGGTGCGGCCGCACAGAAGCGCCCAGTGCGTCTGCTCCACGCAGCGTGGCCAGAATATCCGCAGAGAGATCAATATAATCGACAACGCTTCGGCCGTGGCTTAAGGCAGCACAGAGAATGGCGCGGTGGGCAGCGCTTTTGGATGGGGGAACACGGATTTCCCCATGCGGCGTTGCCGGCGATAGTATAACCTTTTTCATGTAAGCGGCTCCTTTCAAAACTTCTTTCGGCAATGCCAAAAGAATTGGTCCAAACATTCTTTTGGACCATTATATAGGAGAAATGTTACAAAACTATAAAAAGAAGGTTGAATTTAACCGGAAATCAGGAATTTTTTGTAGAAATCTTTCTATTTATCGCAGCCGAAAAAAGACGGGAGCTGATTCAGTGAGAGTGGGAGTGTGAAGCTGTCTCCAATTTTGCGTAGCAGAATGAAGTGGATCGAATCTCCCATCCGCTTTTTATCGTTTGCTGCGAGCTGAAGCAGCGTGCTCAGCGGCGCGTCGCAGGCCACGGGGAGGCGATACTTTTCCAGCAAGCTTCGGATGCGCCCACAGGTGCCAGGCTGCGTTAACCCGTTGCGCTCCCCGGCCGCACAGGCGAGAAGCATGCCGACGCCGACGGCCTCTCCGTGGGAATAACCCTCAAAGCGGCCGTATTTTTCAATCGCATGGCCAAGTGTGTGGCCAAAATTTAAAAGCATCCGCCGCCCGCTTTCCCGCTCATCCTCTTCAACAATGCGGCGCTTGCTGTCTACACAGGAGAAAATCATCTCCTCCAGGAAATCTCCGGCCCTTTCTTGCCCTAGCCGTTCAAACAGGGGCGCGTCGTAAATACAGCCGTATTTAATCGCCTCCGCCATGCCGTCGGCAAAAAAGCGGGGAGGCAGGGTGGAGAGAAGCTCCGGGTCGATGAGAACCAGCCGCGGCTGCCAGAATGCGCCGCACAGATTTTTCCCCTGGGGCAGGTCGACCGCCGTTTTGCCGCCAACGGAGGAATCAATCTGCGCGAGCAGGGAGGTAGGAATCTGGATATAGTCAATCCCACGCATATAAATAGCGGCCGCAAAACCGGCCATATCGCCCGTGACGCCCCCACCGAGCGCGACGATCAAATCGCCGCGCGTAAAGGCGTTGCCGGCCAGGAAGGAGAGCATATCGCCGATGCTGCACAGGGCTTTACTGCCCTCCCCAGCAGGGAAAACGTGCGTGAAGGTATGGAACCCGGCCTCCTTTAGCGATGCGGCGGCAACTCCGGCATAGAGCGGGCCAACGTTGGAATCCGTAATGACAGCCGCTTTCTGCGCCTTGGAGACGCTGCGGATCAGCGCGCCGCAGCGTCTGAGGCAGCCGCGCTCGATTCGGATTTCATAGGGCCTGCCTGTCTTGACCTGCAAGGTTTTCATCATAGCATTCATCGCCTTTCTACAAAAGAGCGCAGTATGGAAGGGGGCTTTTTAACTGCCCGGCGCAAGAAGGAATTTTCATGGGAACGCGTCAAGCGGATGCGCCCCAGTTGTTCACCTTCCGGCCCATGGATTCAGTCAACGCGGTCACATGGGCCGCAATTTCGTCAAAAGCATCGGGAGTAAGGGACTGCGCGCCGTCTGAAAGCGCCTTTTGAGGATTATTGTGCACCTCGATAATCAGGCCGTCTGCACCAGCAGCAACAGCAGCGAGGGACAGCGGTTCCACCAGCCATGGAATCCCTGCCGCATGGCTTGGATCAACGACTACCGGCAGGTGGGAAAGCCGTTTGAACACCGGCACGGCGGAAATATCCAGCGTGTTGCGCGTATAGTTTTCAAAGGTGCGGATACCGCGCTCGCAGAGGATCACGTTTTCATTCCCGCTTGCCATAATATATTCCGCGCTCATGAGCGTTTCCTCAATCGTATTGGCGAGGCCTCTCTTTAAAAGGATCGGTTTTTTGCAATGGCCGAGCTCTTTAAGTAGTTCAAAATTCTGCATATTGCGCGCGCCTACCTGGATGATATCCACATCCTCGAACAGAGGCAGGTGGGAGGGGCTCATGATTTCCGTGATGATCGGCAGGCCGCTTTTGCGCTTTGCCTCCAGCAGGAGGTAAAGGCCCTCTGCCCGCAGGCCCTGAAATGCGTAGGGGGAAGTGCGGGGCTTGAATGCGCCGCCGCGCAGGATGCCGGCGCCTGCTTTCTTGACCCGCTCGGAGATCACTTCCAACTGCTCGGAGGATTCCACGGAGCAGGGCCCGGCGATCAGGGTAAGGGAGCCGTCCCCAATTGCGTTGGGGCCCACTTGGATGACGGTGTTATCCGGATGAAATTTCCGGTTGGCTTTCTTATAAGGCTCCTGAACGCGCTTTACGCTCTCTACGATAGCCTGTGCACGGATATACTCAATATCGATTTTTGCCGTATCGCCCAACAGCCCGAGCACAGTGGAGTGCTCGCCATACCATGCGTTGACGGTCACGCCGTAGGTTTGATTGAGCTCATTGGAAAAAGTGCTGATCTGATCCTTTGTGGTGCCCTGCTTCAATACGATAATCATGCTGTAAAACCTCCAATACAATTTGCGGGAAAATAAAAAACGGAGCTCATAGCTATGAGCTCCGTTTCTATCCCTCTTCAAACGCTTCTTTGGACGGCGGGAAAGCTCACAACTTTAATTTCTGCACGGCAAAAAACTCCCCGCTAAAAAAATAGCCGAGAGTGCTCATAAAGAAAAAGTAGCTTTTTGCAGTGCTGGTGAGCATTTCAATCTTCCTCCAAATGGTCTGCTTTCACTATAATACGCAGGAAAGGCAATTGTCAACCCTTTTTTTCACTTTTGGCCAATCCGCGTAGGTCGGTTTTCAATTGCCCTCTGATTTTGTGCAGGATTTCTGCAGCAATCTCGCTGGCAGGCTGCTCGATTGGCACAGTAACTGTGAAATCAGCGGCCTGGCGATAAAGCCGCATGCGCTCCGCATGCAGCGCTTCTAGCCTACCGCTTTTTTGGGCCGCTTGGAGCACTGGCCGCGGTGTTGGGTCCCGGTCGAGCCGAGCGCACAGCACCGGCAGAGCGACATCCAACAAGATAATCAAGCCGGTTTCCCGCAGCATGGCGGCATTCTGTGGGAAGGTCAGTGCGCCGCCGCCTGTGGCGATGATCTGGCCGCCCGTTTGGGCAAGCTCCTTGCAGGCCTGTGATTCCAGCATGCGGAAATAGGGCTCGCCATGCCGGGCAAAAATTTCTTCCACAGGCAGGCCTGCTTTTTCGACAATATAATGGTCCATATCGAGAAAGGAAAGCCCTGTTTGCACGGCAAGCTCCCGGCCCACCGTGCTCTTGCCGCAACCCATAAAGCCGCACAGCACGAGGTTTCGATCGGTCTCCGTTTTGCTCATTGAAAAACACGCTCCATTTCCCAATTGGCCTGTTCGATCACAGGGGCAATCTGCGCGGCAGTGAAGGGGTGGCCGCTCCAAATCTCTTGCGCGGCGGCGGCCTGCCAGACGAGCATCGGCATCCCATAGGCGCATTGAGCGCCGTTTTGTCGCGCGGTGCATAGCAGCATCGTTTCACGTGGGTTATAGATTGCGTCAAACACCGCCTTGCAGCGGCGCACGGTTTTTTTCCCTACGGGCATTGCATCCGAATGTGGATACATCCCGACGGGCGTTGCATTGAGCAGCAGGTCAAAATCGCCTTCCAGCGCTTCATATGTGCAAACGCATACAAAGGCGCCCGGCAGCTTTTGGCGGATTTCCTGTGCGAGCTTCTCCGCGCGCGCAAGCCCGGAAGGCCTGGCGGCAATGGTGAGCGAGCAGCCCGCCAAGGCCGCTTCAAACGCCATCATATGCGCCGCACCGCCTGCCCCACAGAGCAGGATTTTGCCAGCGAGCGGAATTTTGGCATCCTCCAGTGCACGCAAAAAGCCGACACAGTCCGTATTATAGCCGACGAGGTGCTCGCCGCATTTCACGGTGTTGACCGCGCCGTAAAGCAAGGCTTTGCCGTCTATTTGATCGAGCAAGGGAAGAATTGCTCTCTTGTGCGGGATGGTGAGATTGAAGCCGCTCAATCCTCGCAGGGCGGGGAGCTCCTCTGCAAGCTCCTGCGGTGGCAGCTCCCGCTTTTCATAAACAGCGTTCACGCCGTGAATGGCAAAAAGTTTTTCATGGATGAAGGGGGACATTGTGTGCCCAAGCGGATAGCCGAGCACGGCATAACGGCGTGTCTCCATTGTGAAAGCTCCTTTCAAAACGACGGACCCAGGCGAAAAAAGACGAAAAAGATACTCCCTCAAAGGAAGTTTTTAAGCATCTGTAAATAAACATAAAGTTTTCACGCTTGGGGGTTGACAAAGGGAAAAAATCTTACTAATATCTCTTATAGTTAGTTTTTCTTATAACAGCAACAGGGCGGTTTATTGTAAAGCTAGTTTAGCATATTCCGCGTTGTTTGTCTATTTGCGTGTGTGAGCGCAATTATAAGAGAGAAGGAGGGAAACAGAATATGGTTTTTGAGAAGCTGAGAAAGATTATTTGCGACCAGCTTGAGCTGGACGAGGATAAGATCACATTGGAAACCAATTTGCTCGATGATCTGGGCGCGGACAGCTTGGACGTGGTGGATTTGGTTATGTCGATCGAGGATGAATTTGAGATGGAAGTGCCAGATGAGGAGATCGAAAAGATGAAAACCGTGGCGGACGTCGTCAAATTTATTGAAGACAATCAGTAAGCGATTTGACTCAGCATGAGCTGGGCCGTTAGCATGGAATGATAAAAAATGGTAGGCGCAAAAGCGCCTACCATTTTTTTTGACGAAGCGAGTAACAAAGCGGGGCTACCTTCATTGCGGGGATCAAAGAGATACGGAGCGCTTATGAGAGCAGGCGGCTACCGGCTATTTTTTGTTATGGCATAGGGGCGAACTGCGTTTGCCCGCTTTTAATCCTTGTGTAAACAAATGCGGACTCACCGCGTTCGCCCCTATGGTAGTTCCTGCATCAACCGCGGGCCCGTTTTGATGCAAAGCCTGCCGCAACCTCGCGCAAGCAGGCGTTCCCACACGGATTCACGCTTCGGCCTGCGTGCGTGCGGTGAGCTCGCGCTCGATGATGCTTTGTAAAAACGGATTATTTTCCATACAGATAGGAAACAAGAAAGCGTTGTAGCGACATTTTTGAAAACGCTCTCCCCGGATGATAACCTCATACCCCGCCGCGCACCTGGGGTTGCAGGCGCCGGAGCGCGTCAGACGCTTGCAGTCCGGCGCTTTCCGGATTGCGGCGAGCAAATCCTCCGGCAGAGCGCTCAGGAGCGCTTCGTCTCTGCTGGCGTGGTCGGCGTAGAGGCGAAGCAGGAGCCCGCTTTTGCGAAACACAAAATTTGCAACCGCTTTTTTAGTGGATGCAAATTTGTAGGAGACGAGAAATCCGCTGCTTGTGGGTTTTATCTCCACCGTACACCCGTTATTTACAAATAATTCGTGCAGCTCTGCCGCGAAGGCGCGGTGCTCTGGCTCCACGCGTGTCAAAAAGGCTTCATACAGCTCTTGTTGTTTGATCATTCCAATTCCCCTTCCGTGAGTAATTGCTTCAATGTTATAGGATTCCAGCCTATTTGTCTTGTAAAAAAACGACAGAAATCAGAATGAAACATGAGCCTTAAAGCTGTTTTTTGCGGAAGATCAGAATGCTTCCCAGCAGCAGGAGCGCGCTGAGAGCGGCGGTGAGCAGCAGGGCGGGAAACGCCTCCTGCACGGGGACCGTCCCTTGCACCAGATCAAGGCCGCAGCTTGCAAGAAACGAGGGCGTTAGCCGCCGTGCTCCGGGAAGAAGGCCCAGGAGATAGCAGAGTATCACTCCGCCGCCGGTCAGCAAAGCTCCGGCATAGGTTTGGGAAAACAGCACACCGCCCAATGTGACGCAGGCCAGCAGAAAGGCCCCGAAGAGCCACAGGGCGAATAGCGCCATTCCCAGCGATTTTGGCGATTGTTCCGGAAACAAAAACTGTGTGTATCCAAAGCATACTGCTGCGGAAAGGGCATAGCTAACCGACCAGCAGAGCAGCGAGGCCGTGTATTTCGACAGAATAAAGCCATGCCGTGAGAGCCCTTTGCTGAGCATGAGCATAGCCGTGCCGCTTTTCAGCTCGTGCGGGATCATACCGCTGAGCACCAGCACCAGGACGATTAGGCAGATCTGCGTCATGTTTTTAAAAAATTGCGCGTAGGCGTCCAGAAAGGTAGCGTCCGGCAGTTGAAGCGGCGTGCCGAGCCCCAGATCAATCTGGGAAAACAGCTTCGGCGTGAGCTTTGCGAGCAAAGGGCTCGACATACCGAAAAGCAGGAGTACGGCGCACAGGATCAGGAATTTATAGGTTTTCCAGAGCTCTTTGAGCTCCTTGCCGGTAAAAAGGATCGTCTGTTTCATGGATGAATCGCCTCCAGAAATACCTGCTCAAGATTAGGCTCCAGAAACTCGTATTTTGCAATCGGGATATCGCAGGCCGAAAGATAGCGGAGAATTTCACGCCCGGCGGTTTCCGGATTGCCGATCGTCAGGATCACGCCGCCATCCGCCACCTCCGCCTTCTGTACCTCCGGCAGTACGCCGAGCCCCTGCGCCAGTGCAGCAAGGCTGGCGGTCTCCTGTGGGACGACCAGCAGGCGGTCCGTCCGATATGAGCCGCGCACCTCTTCCAACGCACCCTCTAAAACAAGGCGTCCGCCATCCAGAATGCCGATCTGATCGCAGATGCGTTCCACGTCGGAAAGAATATGGGTGGAAAACAGGACGGTCGTATCCTTTGAGATGCTTTTTAAAATTTCCAGCACCTCACGCCGTCCGGATGGATCGAGCGCGCTGGTCGGCTCATCGCACAGCAGCAGGCGCGGCTTTCCGAGCAGCGCCTGCGCGATACCGAGGCGCTGCTTCATCCCGCGGGAAAACCCACGAATGCGGCGGTTCACACCGTCGAGGCCGACGAGTGCGAGCAGTTCGGCGGTTTGCGCCTCGATCTCCGGCCGGGTCAGGCTGCTTAATTGCCCGCACAGGCACAGGTATTCCTTTGGCGTCATATAAGGGTAGAATTCTGGCACATCGGGCAGGTAGCCGACCGAGAGGCTTTTCGGGCTCGACCCGAATCGGACAGGTTTTCCGCATACCGTGATCGTTCCATCGTCCGGCCGGAGGAAACCTGCGATCAGTTTCATCGTCGTGGTTTTCCCCGCGCCGTTTTTGCCGAGAAAGCCATAGACGGAGTGCTCTGAGACTGCCATGGTGAGGCCGTCGAGCACTTTTTGGCCCCCAAAGCTTTTGGAAACACCCGTGAGGGTGAGGATGCTCATGCTTCCTTCTCCTTTCCGATGGTAAAATAGAGAATCGGCCCAATGATTCCTACAAAGAGGGAAACAATGATCCACAGTGCCCGGTTTCCGCAGCGGTACGTTTTATGCCGCAGGATATGGACGAGGGCCGCAATGGCAAGGCCCCATTCGATGAGCAGGATGGGAATCAAAAGGGGAAGATACTGTAAAAGCTCTGTCATGACGCTTCACTCCTCTCTGTTTTCAGTAGCAGCCTGGGTGAGCAGGCGGTGATATTGGCGCGTTTCCTCCGGCGTTTTGCCGTTGAGAATCACGACGCGGTCTTTTAAATGGATGGCGAGATAGGGTGGTTTGCCGTTATAGACGAAGAGCATGCTGTTCCCATAGCCGCTGAGGGAAAAGTGGCCGATGAGCAAGCTGCTGCTCCCCAAACCATTGGTGCGCGTGCCTGTGGGAATATTCTGGATTTCCTCAATCTCCTGCATCTCGTCGAGCGCAAAGGCGTCGCTGTAGAGTGGGGCGTTGATCGTGACAATCCCGTTTTCTATTACAGGGGGAAAGGCCGCGGTGTCAAAGGCAAGAAAGATCGCAAACATGCCGATGAGCATTGCCGCGACCAAGGCGGCGGTGACCACAGCGATCACCTTTGCCTTCGGGTTGCCCAAATTGATGGTGAAGCCGATGCCGAAACGCTTTTCCACATTAATGCGCGGATCGTTCGGATTATTGTAAAAGCCGTGCAGCCAGTAGACGTCATCATCGGCAAGTATGGGGCGGTCGGCAAGGGCGAGATAGCGGTTCTGCGTGTCGCGCACACTCTGGTAGGTGAAAAAGACGGCGCAGAGCACAACGATTAGGATGCTGATCATCAAGAGGAAGGAGGCGAGAGACGCCCCCGGATTCCTCGCGGGGATCAGAATCGCAGGCAGGCTCAGTGCCGCGCATACGTTGCCGATTATCACGCAGCAGATCGACCAGCGCCTGCGCCAAACGCGATTGCAGGCGAGATTTACCTCAGTGGATTCACAGAATACCTCTGTGGGGCGCGACAGATAGAGCCAATACATAAACAGCCCGATTGCAGGGAAAATGAAGGCGAGCAGGGAGGACCACAGCGGAACCACAGTGTTTTTGCTCAGCCAGAGATACAGCGGCGCGGCGGATGCGAGCAGGAAAGCAGGCAGAAACCAAAAGGCGGAAACGGGCATTTTATCCTTCTCCCGGCTGACCTCCGTATCGATATGGACAGTGCGCACGCCGCCAACGAACCATTTGTTTTCCTGCTTGAGCGCATAAAGCTCTTGCATGCGCGCGGCGAGGAGCTTCGTGTAGGCGGCGATGCAGCCCATCATCCACACCGCGATGTAAAAGCTAAGCAGAGACATATAATCAGGGAGCCAGATCAGCGGAAGGGCCAGCAGCGCGGCAATCACGCATAAAAGCAGCAATTGTTTCTGGTATTTTTTTACGATCGCCAGCACGGGCTCGTCTTTTTGATGAGCAAGTGGAAGCGTCACGCCGATGAGGATGTTTTTATTGGGCTTGGTTTCCATAAAAGCGGAAACTGCCAGCAACCCGGCGAAAACCAGGCAGACCGAAAAACCGAGCATGAATCTCACAACCTTTCATTTACGGAAGAGACCATCTTCATACACCCTGAGCGGTGGGGTGCAGCCCGCTCATCTGATCAAAAATTTGCCCGCACAGTGTCAGGAAATCCTGCTTCTCCATCCCCTTGAGGCCGGATTCCGCAATCAGGAGCGCAAGTTCCCCTTCCAGCTTCTCTCGAAATTCGCCGTCCAGCCGGACAGCAGGGCTCACCCGTGCGCCATGACGGCGGTCAATTTCGATATATCCTTCATTTTTAAGTGCGGTATAGGCCTTGTTGACTGTCATCGTATTGACGCCGACGTCCTGTGCAAGCTGGCGGACGGTGGGCAAGCCTTCTCCAAGCTGCAATTCGCCGCGGCCGATGCCGAGCACGATCTGATTGCGCAGCTGCACATAAATGGGAGTTTCGCTGGACATATTGAGCTTGAGGATCATGAAACCACCCCTACTTGTATTATTTGTATTATAAATATTAATACAGATAATACGAACTGTCAAGAGGAAGTTTTTGCCGCAACACAGCGGTGAAACGGGAAGAGGCCCCCCTTTTTTATCCTGAAAAAACGCCGGTTCTCAACCATTGGTTCAGTTACGGGCTGTTTTTGCGACCAATCCTCCGTTGAGCCGCGGGCCTTAGCGTGATATGCTATGGGTAAAGGACAGCACAAGAAACCAGAAAGGGGGCGCAAGGGGATGAAAATCAATGAGATCATCCGTGCAAAGCGCAGGGAACAGGGCATGACGCAGGAGCAGGCGGCTGCCGCACTGGGGGTATCGGCATCCGCCGTGCATAAATGGGAGAAGGGGAGCTCCTACCCGGATATTACGTTATTGCCCGCGTTGGCGCGGCTGCTCGGAGTGGATTTGAATACGCTTTTATCCTTCCAGGAGGATCTAACGCCGGAGGAGATCGGCCGCTTTTGCAATGGGCTGGTACAAAAGGTGAAGGAGGAGGGGATTAGCGCCGGCTTTGAGATGGCGATGGAAAAGATTCGGGAATATCCGGCCTCCGATTTGCTGCTGTACAACACGGCGGCTACTTTAGAAGGGGCGCTTATTTTGTATGCCCCGGAAGAACGGGAGCGATATGGGGAGCGGCTCGAGGCGCTTTATCGCCGCGTGGCACAGGCCGGGAGTGGCCCGCTGCGGGATCAAGCGCAATATATGCTGGCGTCAAAAATGATGGAGCGCCAGGATTTTGCGGGCGCACAATCGCTTTTGGAGTGCTTGCCCACACAGCCTCCTTATGACAGGGAAGCCATGCAGGCAACCCTTTACCGGAAGCAGGGGAAGCGCTCTGAAGCGGCAAAGCTGCTGGAGGGCAAGCTGCTGCATGGTGCGAACGATTGCTTTAACGCGCTGCTGAGCCTTGCGGAGATCGCATTGGAGGAGGGGAACGGCGTTTTGGCGGACACGTTGGCGGATACCGCGCAGCACACAGTGCGGCTCTATGGGCTGTGCGAGTATTTGGCATATGCCGTGCCGTTTCAGCTTGCGGCGGCGCGCAAGGATGCAAAGCAGTGCATCACGCTCCTGAAAAAAATGCTGCCTTTGCTGGAAAAGCCATGGAAGCTTTCGTCTTCGCCGCTTTACCATCATATCGAGGGGCGGGAAAGCACAGTGATTCCGGAGCAGATGCGGGAAAGGCTGCTGGAAGCGATCCGGACGTATGAGGAATTTGAATTTTTAAGGAAGGAGCCGGAATACGAAGAATTAGAAAAATTACACGAATCAGATAAAAAATCCCATAGAAAATAAATATCAATAGATATATCATTGACATTTCTAGTATCCAGAATTATACTGTAACCAGACTATTCCTCTTAAATAACGCGCGCATTGGTGAGGGAGAAATAAAAAATGGAAAAGTGAAGGAGAAAAAGAGATGTCAAAATCAAAAAAGATGCTTACCTGGGTTCTTCTGGTTGCCTGCTTTGTTGTGCAGACGTCTATGTTTGCATCCGCGCTATCAAAGGGCGATTTTAACGTTACGATGCCTAACCTTTGGCGGAATGTGACGCTATTTACAGGTCAAAATGCAGGTACAGGACAGCATAGCTATCTCACTGTGGACGGCGGGACGGTTAATTGTGTCTACGCACAGATTCAATTGAAGGCTTCAAATTTTGCGGTGTCAAAAGGTTGGAGAGAAATACCGAATGATGGACATCGATACGTCATATATTTTTCGGAAGATCAAGTAATAGGAGAAGGAACCGACCTAAAGATGGTTGCCTTTCAAAAGAATGTAGCAAGCAAAACAGCAAAGGGCCATGTTTTCCTGTAAGCTTTAACAGGTCATTCTATTTCGGGACCGAGTCTGCCCACGGACAGGCTCGGCCCTTTTTAAAAAGGGGATACATGTTATGGCTTTGCAAGCACAAATGAAGCTTTTACGGGTCAGAAAGGAATTTTTGATTTCGTTTTTCTGCATGTTAGTAATCTCTATTGCAAGTTTTTCCATTAACTGTGTACAGCAATACGGCCTCGATGTAACGCAATACCTTTCTGCTGACAAGCTTTTTATTGGTAGAGCATATTCTAATGATTTTTTTACTTTTTTGCAATTTTTACTGCCTTTACTTTTTGTCCTACCATTTGCAGATTCGTATATAACGGATCGGCGGCATTACATATTACCGGCGATTCTATCGCGCGCTTCTGCAAAACAGTATTATTTCAGCAAGCTTTCCTGTGTGGGGCTCTCGACAGGAACGGTTGTCTTCCTGCCATTTTTGCTCAATTTTCTGCTGGGTTTGATAGCATTTCCAATGACAAGCACGAATTACAGTCATTTTTCCTTATCTGCGGATCAGTCTCCATACTATACTTCTTATATGAAGGAAATTTTATTTCCAGGTTTGTTCGTAGATCATCCCTATCTTTATAATTTTATCTTTCTGTTGTTGTTGACAGTCTTTGGTATGCTCTGCGCGGTGGTGACTTATCAGCTTTCCTTCCTGATCGTCAAAAACAGAATCGTGCTACTCTGCTTGCCGTTTTTGCTCAATAATTTTTTGATCCTGTTCGCACAGTATACGCCGGTCGATATTTCGCCGTTTGATTATCTATTTTCTTTTAATAACGCGCCCCATAAGCAACCTTTTATGCTGGCTGTTTTCTTCGGCGTACTGATTCTGGCAGTGGTTTGCCTTACGCCAGTCTGCCTGAAAAAGCTGCGGGAGATCGAGGGGAAATAGCGATGAAAAAGCTGAGAATCTACCGCCAGCGTTTTTTGCTGCTCCATCTTGTGTGCATTGCCTGCGGGGTGTTTTTTACGGCGGTCAATCTGGATATCCCCTATGAAAGCCTGTTTGAGCGGCAGATCGACGCATTTTATTTCACGGCCAATGTGGAAAATTTAATTTCCCTAATCCTGATGTTTTTGCCCCATATCATGATCATCGCGCTGCTGGCCGACCTTTTTTTGCAGGATATTGGGATTGAGGCGACCTATTGCCTGACACGCCACCGCAAACCGTTGCGTTGGTTTGCGAAAAAATGCGCGCTGCTGGCCGCGGCCAGCGCCTACGCCATCCTGCTGATGCAGCTATCGGTCACCGCGGTCATCCTGTTTGCGGGCAAGGGCACGGCGCGGGAGCTTGCGGGGGCGCTGGCGCCCAATTTGTATCTGTTTTTGCTCTCCTGGCTGTTTGTATTCACCTTTTCGCTGGCGCTGAACCTGCTCTCTTTTTCCGTTGCGCCGCGGTGGCTCGTGCCGGTGCTGCTGACGGTCCTCTTTGTTTTCATTTTGCAGATGCACATTGCGATGAAGCGCAAAATGGGCTGGCAGTGGAACCCCGCCATCCACTTTTATCTGAATTGCCATGCGGAGTTTTTCCCCTTTGCGCGTCAGGCGCCGGAGGAAGCGGCAAAGGTGCTGCTACCGGGGCTGAAGGTTTGGCATTCGCTCGCCTATTTCGGCGCGTTGGACGCCGCGCTGTTTGCGCTTGGGTATTGGCGGGCGCGGCGGCTGGAATTTGGGCTATTATTGGAGGATTAAAATGGCATATATTGAAATCAACGATTGCTCCAAGATAATTAAAAAAACAACCATCCTGGATCATATCGATTTAAAGCTGGAGAAAAATCGGATTTATGGGTTCGTCGGACGCAATGGGTCGGGCAAAACGATGCTGTTTAAAATCCTGACCGGCCTTGCGCAGCCCTCCTCCGGTGAAATCCGGATCAATGGGCAGCGGGTTTCCCCCCAATCCGGTTATCCGGTCAAGCTCGGTGTGATGATTGAAAACAACGGCCTGTGGCCCTATCTGACAGCGTTTGAAAACCTGAGCGCGCTCGCCGCCATCCGCAGGGAGCTAAGCGATGAGGAGATTGCCGCTGTGATCGAGCGGGTCGGCCTTTCAAACGACGGCAAAAAGTTTGCCAAATATTCGCTCGGCATGAAACAGCGGCTGGTGTTCGCACAGGCGATTATGGAAAAGCCGGAGCTTTTGATTCTGGACGAACCGACGAACGCGCTGGACACGGAGGGAGTTCGACTATTCAAGGAGATTATCCGGCAGGAGAAGGAGCGCGGCGCGACGGTGTTGATCGCCAGCCATTCGCTGGAGGATTTCCCGGATTTTTGCGACGCGATTATCCCGATGGAGGCAGGCAGGGTCGTTGAGCCGAAAGGGGGCAGCCGCATTGAATAAAAAAGCCAAACGGGTAACGCCTATCAAGCTGCTTTGCCTTGTGATGGCGGTGATGACAGTGGGCGCGCTCCTTTTGGGAGCGCTGACCCGCGCAAGCTACCGGCACGATGTCGCGGACGCGGCAAAATCGCCGGATACTAAAATCCTATACCGTCAAAAGGGCTCTTTGGAAGATGAAAAAGGGGGAGACGGCGGGCTGAAAGAAACGCTTTTAAAAGCGGATATTATCGTCCGTGCCGAACCGATCGGGCCGGAGCAGTACCAATATGAGGCTATGTTGGTCCCGTTGCGGGTCAAACAGGTATTTAGAGGTGACATAAAGGCTAACGATTTAATTGATTTTTATGAGGGGTCATTTTTTTCAGGAAGGAAAAATGGAATTGGTGCTTTTTATAATGTGTCGATTTTCAACCCGATGCAGCCGGGGAAAGAATATATTGTATTTGCGAATAAACGTGAATTCCATCCTGCCTATCAGGCGCGGCTGGAGCGGGACGTTTACCGGGCGGCGAGCTTGGAAGCCTCCTACTTCCTGCCCGAGATCACCGAGCCCCCTATCTTGGATGAAAGTGAGACAATCTATTTCCAGGATGTGAAGGAAAATGAATTCAATTGCTATTCAAAGGAACAACGGGATGCGATCAACCGCGTGAAAAGGGAGATCCTTTCCAGGCTAAATCTTCCAACGGCATAGAAAAATTTGATCGTAAAACAAGGCCGGCGGAGGCTTCTATTTCGTCTCCGCCGGCCCTTTTAGCCTGTTCATCTGTTCATGTGATAAAAATGATGCGAGGCGGGAGATGCATCTCCTGCCTCGCACGTTTTTGTGGCATAAAGGGAATCAGTTTTGATCCGACCGGGCAATTATCAGCTGGTTGTCATCCCCCGTCCGGGTGTTGTACAAAAATGGCCGGATCCATTCTGCCAGCGGTTTTTCCGCCAAAAACTTGGGCATGGGAATCGGGAGCATATGCAGCCTGTGCTCTAATTTTTTTAAATATGCCATGAGGATTTGGTATTCCATTGTATCCGGGTGATAAGGCGGGTTTCCGCTGCAAAAACATTCAATGATTTGAAAAACAGCGTCTTTCACATAGCGCTGCATGAGGGCGCCGTATTTTTCAGGGGGAATCTGATGGTACCGTTTGCTCTTTTTGGCGAGCGCTGCAAAGGTAAGCTTATCAAAATACCGGGCTGGAATTTTCAGCAGCGGCAGCAGAAGCCTGACCGGCCGGGAGGAAACATCCAGCATGGAGGCGAGCTTGCGCGTGTCGTGTGCAGCTGCTTCCAGAAATGACCGGTATACCGCAGTGAAATGGTGCTTTCTAAAATATTCGGTATAGGTTAGCCCTTCCATATCCCAATGCGGAACGTGAACGATCGGGAGCGAGGAGATCAAAATCTTACCAGCATCAAACTGAATTTTTCGGATACAAGCGCCGGCGCCAACCAGGGATGCAGTTGACACGTCGTAGATCTCATTGCCCCGTGCAGAGGTGAGCTTTGTGATATTCTGCTGATGGGTGTGCGCGGTTAAAAAGAGCTGAATGCCGGCGTCCGCCAATCGGGCGGCGAGCTCTTTGCCGCCATGGATCACATCGTAGCCGGGAATATGCTCCAAAAGCTCAAATGGATAAAGCAATGGGTGGTGTGACATGGCGAACAGGTAATCCCCGCTCTCCTTGGCGGCCTTGATCTGCTCAAAAATCCAATGGAGGCAATCCTCAGAAAAGCCGATGAAAGAGCGCCCGTTGCCATCGTCGTTTAACGCGAGCAGGCGGATACCCTCCCCCAGCTTTACACAGTAGGACATGCTTTGTTGATGGATGCTGAGCGCGTCATTGGGGCCGAACTCCGCATAGAGCGAGCGAAGGTCATCCCGGTGCGTCGCCTCCACCGGCGTTGGTTCGGTTCCGCTGAAACGCATCGCCCGGAAGAAATCATTTTCATCGTAGCCTTTGCCGATGTAGTCATGGGTAGCCGTCGTCACATAAACCCTTTTCCCGGCCCGGCGCAGTGCCTGAAGGCGCTCGATGAATTCCATATGGCAGATTTTTTCGCCGCAGTTGATCAGGTCGCCTGGGATTAGGATAATATCAGTATCGCCGCACTGTGCCATAAAATCAAACGCAGCGTCAATAATGGCTGGGGATTCCTTTAAACAGATTTGATCGCCCTGCTCCCGGAGTAGGTAAGCGCGGCTATCCGGCTCATAAATTTGAGGGGAGAAATAGTGCGGGTCAGCAATTAAAAATACACGAAGCATTGCGCCGCCCCTTTCCAAAAATAATTAGTATGCAAAGCAAACAACGTTTCCGTCCAACGTATAGGTTTCGTTGCGGACATAGCCTTCGCCCTCCAGCGCGGTCAGGAAGGCGTCCCGCATTTCTGCATTGGGGAATTCAACCCTTGCTTCAACGGCGACTTCCTCCGGCTCACACATATAGCAGAAGATGAATCCGGTCTGCCACCATGTTTTTTCCATCTCACGCTTGAATTTGTATTTTCCATTGTGATAGAGCGTCATTTCCATCGGGATCATTTTCTCATCCGGGATAGTGTTGTAAAAATCATCCGTCAGGGTCGAACCGGGCTCACGGTAATAAAGCCCCATCTCCGCGCCAGTAGCGCACCAGAGATATTCGCCTTTCCACACCTGAAGCATCCATTCGTAACCGTCGTAGTCAAATTGAAACCGCTTGGTGTCAAGATAATAGCCGAAATGGGGCGCAATCTGATCATATAGCTCGCAGTAGCCGAGCTTGCGCATCCATGGGTCGTGCGCGGAAAAATAGATGCCCTGCGTTGCGTCGTAATCAAAGCCGATGGCCACGATGCCGCGCTGCCCGTCATCTCGAAAAACATTGCGGTCTTCATCGTAAACGATATTGATATCAAAATAATCATTGTCGCTCAACCACTGATAAAAGGGCTGCGCAAACGCCACAAGCTTTGGGTTTTGGGAGGACATAAATTTGCCGTTGAGCGTCAGCTCAACAATTTCCCAAAATTGTGGGCCCAGATCAGCAAGAGAGGGCTTATCCGCCGCATCCGGTTCGGTGGTAGGCTCCCCCTGCTGTGCCGATGAGGGAACCGCTTTTGCAGGCGTTTGTCGGGGCGCGTCAGTTTTCACGGCTGTGGCTTCTTTTTGCGCTGTGGGCTGTGGTTCTTCCGGATCAGCTTTTATCGGGAGGGTTGATTTTGCAGGATCGGGGATAGGCGGCTTTTGCGTTTCTTCCTCTTTAGGCGCCTGCTGCACCTGCTGTGTTTTTGTGGATTGCTGCGATACAGCCACGGGGGCGGATGGTGTGGGTGCGGCGAGTAGTATTGCCGCCGCCAGCAGTGCGGAGAGCGCTCTCATGATCCATGCTGTCATTTTTATCGATTCCTTTCCTCAAAACGACCAAATTGGTGAATAATTGACTTCTATTATAATTGATTTCCGCATATTTGGAAAGCAGAACCTTTTTTAGCCTGCTTTTTTGTGGACACCTGGATACCGGATACATAGGATAAAGGAGATCATATTTTTTATGGAAGGGTGCGTAAATGGATGAATCAGAATTTACCTGCTGCGGTCATTCAGAGCTTTACCATGCAAAACACAATGTTTTCACAGAGAAAGGCAGTCCTGCATTGGCGGATTGTTTTTCCGCAGTTTTTTTCTCAGCGTTTTGCTCAACAAGCGCGCCAGATCAACAACCATTATAGGGGGGAAGCGCTGCAACGCCGGCAGTTTGCCACATCGCAGCTCTATCCTGCTGCGGTCAGAAAGCAGCAAATGGGAGGCGTTGCACTGCCTTATGAATTGGAAAACACGTTTAACGTAACTTTGAACCGTGCCTGTATCGTCAGCCTGTATACGGATGAATATCAGTTTACAGGCGGCGCGCACGGTATGACGGTGCGCACGGCGGATAACTGGAACCTTCGCACGGGCAGGCGCTTTGCGCTATGCGACCTGTTTCCAAGGCATCGCGATTGCAGGCAAATGATCCTTCGGCAGATCATCACTCAGATCGCGCGGGACCCTTCCTCCTATTTTGATAATTACAGAGAGTTGGTGGTACAGAATTTTGATCCAAGGCGATTTTATTTGACGCAGGATGCAGTCATGGTTTATTTTGGGCTGTATGAAATCGCGCCGTATTCCTCCGGCATGCCTGTTTTCGCCATCCCTTATGAGGTGGATCCAGCCTTTGTCATTTGCCGGGAGAGGGAATCCTAGATCAGGAACACATCTGTGTAGGAAGGCAGGATTCCATTGCAACGGTTGGCCGGAGCCGATCACAAAAATGCGAAATAGAATAATGGTAGGGCTGGATATGGAGTTTTAAAAGAGAAGGGTCTATTCAAGCTCGCTCAGAGATAAAATTGCAGAGCCATCCCGGCGGAATCAAACATCCGTTTGCAGAAATACACATGGAACGGCCCCAAATGGGCACGGATTTCACAGAAAAGATACATGCAGGCGCCGAAAGATAGTAGAATGGAGCGGGAAGCTTATTATAGCAAACTTCCCGCTCCGTTCTTTTCGCCAGTCAGCTGAGCGGCTGCCCAATAAGCCCCCATCAAGCCCGCTGTGTTTCCAAGCTGCGCAGGCACAAGAGCAATATCACGGTAGCTTGGCATCAGCCGGGCGTCCAGTGCTTGCTTTAGGCGCGGCAGGAGATAGGGCTCCTTCATAATCCCTCCGCCGAGCACGATGCGCTCCGGATCAAGGCTGTAGGCCAGCCCGGCGAGGCCGACGGCAATTTCTCCAATCCAGCTGTCGACCAATTGCACAATCGCTTGATTTCCATGATGCAAGAGGGCAAAAAGCTCCCGCCCGTTGACCGGATGGCCCAAAAGTGATTCGGCTTCCCTGGTTAGCGCGCGTGTGGAGGCATAGGTTTCATAGCAGCCTTCTCCTCCGCAAGTGCATTTGCGCCCTCCAGCATGTGTTACGATGTGGCCGAATTCCCCGGCCGCGCCGTGAAAGCCGGTGTAGAGCTCGCCATTGAGAATGGCCGCGCCCCCGATTCCAGTGCCATAAGTCAGGCACAAAAAATGCTGGCAGCCGCGCCCCGCGCCAAAGTGCGCTTCGCCTAAAGCGGCGGCGTTGACGTCGTTTTCCACCGCTACCGGCACGCCGAATGCCTCTTCTAATAAGGAGCGTACCGGCGTGCCGGTATAGCGGGGCACATTATCCGTCGCATACCGGATGCCGCCCGTTTGGCGGTCAACCTGGCCGCAGGTGCTTACGCCGATCCGTTCAAAGGCGGGGAGCGCGCGCAAAAGCGCCTGAACAGTTTCCATCAGAGCTGTGCCGCCTAAATGTGCATTGGTTGGCGCTTCTTTGGTGAATTGCGGCGTTTGTGCGCCGGCAGGAAGAAACCCGTATTTGATATTGGTGCCGCCGATGTCAACAACGGCAGTATTACAACTGTTCATAAAACCTCCACAAAGCGTTTGGTAATCTCCTGCGGCCTGGTGATTGCTCCGCCGACCACGGCGCAGAAAGCCCCCGCGTCAAGCGCCTGCCGCAGCTGCTGTGGGTAGTGGATACCGCCCTCCGCGATAACGGGTACATCGACCGCTTGGGAAATCTTTTGGATGAAGGCAAGATCAGGCAGGCTGGTGCCTTGCGTATAAGGCGTATAGCCCGCCATTGTTGTGCCCACGCAATCGAAGCCGATCTCCTCGGCGTGCAGCGCCTCCTCATAACAGGAACAATCTGCCATGAAGAGCTGGTCGGGATATTTGTTGCGCACTTCGTGAAAGATATCATCCAAACTCTTCCCGCCGGTTCGCAGGCGGTTTGTTGCATCCATTGCAATAATTTCAACGCCGGTTTCAACGAGCGCGTCTACTTCGACCATGGTGGGTGTGATATAGACGTCGCTGTCCTTATAAATCTGCTTGATAATACCGATCATGGGCAGGCGGACCATTTTGCGGATCTCTGTGATATCCGCTACCGTGTTGGCCCGGATTCCGACGGCCCCGCTCATCTCGGCTGCAACTGCCATGCGGGACATGATAAAAGAGCTGTGAAGCGGCTCATTTTCTAATGCCTGGCAGGAAACGATTAGCCCACCGCGTACACGGTCGAATATGTCCAGATTTTTCATAGATCAATCCATCCTCTTCCTAAAATAATAGCGGATACCGCTTGTTTTTCAACTGTTCTAATTATATAATGGAACAGGATTTTTGGGAAGGCTTTTCCAAAGAAACGGCGTAGGAAAGGATGTTGTTTTACAATGGCTGATCTAGAAAAATACAGGGGTGTGATCCCCGCTTTTTACGCTTGCTACGATGATGCGGGGGAGATAAGCCCGGAACGCACCCGTACGCTGGCAAGGTATTTGATCGATAAGGGTGTGAAGGGCCTATATGTGTGCGGTTCGTCTGGAGAATGTATCTACCAGAGTGTGCAGGAGCGTAAAATTACGTTGGAACATGTGATGGCAGAGGCGAAGGGAAAGGCAACGGTGATCGCACATGTTGCCTGCAACAACACGCGCGACAGCGTGGAGCTTGCCCGCCATGCCGAGGCGCAGGGTGTGGATGCGATCGCCTGTATTCCGCCGATCTATTTCCATCTGCCGGAATACGCGATTGCAGAATATTGGAATACGATTTCCGCCGCCGCGCCCCATACGGACTTTGTCATCTATAATATCCCACAGCTTGCGGGTGTGGCGCTGACGATGCCGCTGTTTCAGGAGATGCGCAAAAACGGCCGTGTTGTGGCCGTTAAGAATTCTTCCATGCCAGTGCAGGATATTCAGATGTTCAAGGCTGAGGGCGGCAGGGATTTTATCGTATTCAATGGACCGGACGAGCAGTTCGTCGGTGGACGCGCCATGGGTGCAGACGGCGGTATTGGCGGCACCTATGCGGTGATGCCGGAGCTGTTTTTGAAAGCGGACGCACTGGTGCGTGCGGGAGACCTTGAAACGGCAAGGGAAATCCAATTTGCAATGAATGAGATCATCTATACCATGTGTGGCAGCCGCGCAAACCTCTATGCTGTGATGAAAGAAATTTTAAAGAGGAAAGGCGTGAATGTGGGTGGTGTACGCGCACCGCTGACGCCCGTATCCGAATCAGATTTGCCGGTTGTGGAGCACAGCATGGCGATGATTGATGCAGCAATTGAAAAATATAACGCCTACTAAAATGTAATAAAACAACATATAATGAATATTATAGATTATATTGCAATTTTAGTGAGGTTCATGATAAAATGGACATGAGGTGAGGGCATGGATGAGAAAATGCTGTTACAGGCAATTCAGCAAATTGTAAAAACCGAAATTGAGCCGCTCAACGGCCGCATGGACGAGATGAGCGGTCGTATGGATGAGATGAGCAGTCGCATAGACCGAATGGAAAACCGCATGGATCGCATTGAGATGCGGATGGATCGCATGGAGGGGCGGATGGATCGGGTCGAGATTCTGTTGGAACATGAGATTCCGAAGCAGCTGCAATTGTTGGCCGAGGGCCATCAGGGAATTGTGGCGCGTTTGCCCAAGGAACACGAAATGGAGGATCTTCACTCCCGAGTGAGTACGCTGGAGCGGGTATCGGCGGATCACAGTGACGAGATTCGGCTTTTAAAATGCGCCAATGGAATGTAACACTTGCGTTCATACATAAAAAACCGGATGCTCTGCTTTACACATGGCAGGGAATCCGGTTTTTTTGCTTATGCATTTCCGATGCGCCGCCGGTTATGTTGCCTCATTCTTCTTCCAGAGCATCGCCTTGCCGAAGGCTTCTGCATTTGCATTGCGGGCATTTCCATACCCTGGCGCGCGGAGAAAGCGTGCCTTGTGCGCCGCATTGCGGGCAGGATACGTTATAAAAGCCGGTCGTCTGTAGATAGCCCATCGACATCAGCGCCGAGCCGCCGATGATGAGCAGCGCGCCTAAAATACTCAGCAGAGACCAGGTGAACGCCAAAATCAGCCCGCCGAAGACGGCGGCGAAGCCGAGCGCCAGAAATACCATGCCGATGGTTCGATGCCGCTGTATCTCACCGAGTGGGGCGGCCTTTTTTTGCAATGGATAGCCGCAGTGCGGGCAGGCCGGGGCGGCGGAGGAAACCTCCTGTTTGCATTCCGGGCATGTGTTGATTGCCATAAAGACACCTCCATTTGAACATGAGGAAGGGATTGCAGCGTTTGCCGCAATCCCGCTTTTTGCTTTATTCGCCGGCCTTTTGCAATGCAATGCCGAGCTCTTGAAGCTGAATTTCATCCACTTGTGCAGGGCATTCTGTCATCGGTTCGCTCGCATTCTGCACCTTCGGATAGGCCACCACGTCCCGCAGTGTTTCACAGCGGAGCATTTGCATGATGAGCCGGTCCAGACCAATGCCAAATCCGCCATGTGGCGGCGCGCCGAAGCGGAACGCATCGAGCAGATAGCCGAATTTTGCCTTGGCCTCCTCTTCGCTTAGGCCGAGCAGGGAGAAAATACGGTTTTGCAGGGTGGGATCGGTAATGCGGATGGAGCCGCTGGAGAGCTCCACGCCGTTGAGCACAAGGTCATAGGCCTTTGCGCGGACGCTTGCCTTATCTGTTTCGAGATAATCGAGGCATTCGTCCATTGGCGCGGTGAAGGGATGGTGCATGGCGACAAAGGTCTCCGTTTCTTCGTCCCACTCGAAGAAGGGGAATTCCGTGATCCAGAGGAGGTTGTATTTGTCCTGTGGGATGATGCCGAGCTTTTTCGCCACCTCGCCCCGCAGCGCGCCGAGGGCTGAAAGAACGTGGGATACCATCGTATCTGCTACGATCAGCACCACGTCGCCGGTTTCCGCGCCGGCCTTCGTGAGGATTGCCTGCATTTCATCCTCCGTCATAAATTTGGCAAAAGAGGAGGTTGTGCCTTCCGGTGTGAGGCGGATCCAAGCAAGCCCCTTTGCCCCAATTCCGCGAACAAATTCCGTAAGCTTGTCGATTTCCTTGCGGGTGAGTGCTTTTACGGAGCTCTTGGCCGTGATGCCGCGCACCGTGCCACCGCCTGCGGCAGCGCCGGAAAAGACAGAGAAGCCGCAATCCTTCACAATATCGGTCAGATCGTAAAGCTCCATTCCGAAGCGGGTATCCGGCTTATCGGAGCCGTAACGGTTCATAGCTTCCCGATAGGTCAACCGCGGCAGGGGAAGTGGAATGTCCACGCCGAGCGCCTCTTTGAAAACGCGCTTCATATAGCCTTCGCCGATGGCGAGCACGTCCTCCATCTCAACAAAGGACATCTCCACGTCGATCTGCGTGAATTCCGGCTGGCGGTCTGCACGCAGATCCTCATCACGGAAGCAGCGGGCGATCTGCATATAGCGGTCAAAGCCCGCCACCATGGAAAGCTGCTTATAAAGCTGCGGAGATTGCGGCAGGGCGTAAAATGAGCCGTTGTGGATGCGGCTGGGGACGAGAAAGTCCCTTGCGCCCTCCGGTGTGGAGCGGATCAGGATGGGCGTTTCAATTTCGACGAAGCCGTTTTCATCAAAATAATCCCGCGTTATCTTGGAAATTTTGTGCCGCATCAGAAGATTGCGCTGCAAATCCGGGCGCCGCAGGTCAAGGTAGCGGTATTTCAGCCGAGTCAGCTCCGCAGTGGGGCAGTTCTCAATGATTTCAAAAGGCGGCGTTTCGCTATATGCCAATACGCGCAGATCCTCCACCGCAATTTCAATCTCACCAGTAGGAATTTCCCTGTTTTTACTGGATCGTTCGCGTACCGTCCCCTTAGCCATGAGCACATACTCACTGCGCACGGTAAATGCCTTATCGAAAATATCTTTTGCCGTGCGCTCGTCGAAGGCGAGCTGGACAATGCCGGTGCGGTCGCGCAGATCAACGAAGATCAGCGCGCCGAGATCGCGCTGGCGCTGCACCCAGCCGCACACGGTCACGGCTTTACCAACATCCTGCATGCACAGATCGCCGCAGTAATTTGTTCGTTTGAGCCCTGTCATTGTGTCCATTATAGATTCCCTCCAAAGAGCGCCTGCAAATTGCCGGCGTTTTCCTCATTGATAAAATCGGCGAGTTGATCCGCCGTTTCATGAACGACCAGCCCCATGAAATCCTCCGCGAAGGTGGAGAGCGCCACCTCTTGGGTTTCGCCAGACTCCATGTTTTTCAGTATGGCTTTTCCGGTTTCCAGCTCGTTGTCGCCGAGCACCATGGTATACCGCGCGCCGAGCTTGTTGGCATATTTCATCTGGGCCTTGACGGAGCGGTCAGCTAAATCGTATTGGGCAGACATGCCGTCCTCTCGGATAGAGGCGACAATTTTAACCGCCTCGACCGATGCCTTGTCCCCCATAGAGGCGATATAGAGATCGCACCTAGGCGCTTGCGGAAAAGGCGTTTTCTGCGTTTCCATTAGGAGCATCAGCCGCTCGAGCCCCATGGCGAAACCGAGGGAAGGCACATGCGGGCCGCCGAGCTCCTCCACAAGGCCGTCGTAACGCCCGCCTCCACAAACCGTGCCCTGTGCGCCGATCTCATCGGAGACGAATTCGAAAACTGTGCGTGTGTAATAATCCAGCCCGCGTACGATGCGAGGGTTGATGGTATATTCGATGTCCATGGCGTCGAGATAAGTTTTGACATAGCCAAAATGCGCTCTGCAATCATCGCATAGATAATCGAGCATCAGCGGCGCACCTTGCGCAATCTCCTGGCAGACCGGGCTTTTGCAGTCGAGAATACGCATAGGGTTGCGCGCAAGCCGGCCACGGCAGGTTTCGCACAGCTGATCTTGACGGGCGGCGAAATAGGTATGCAGAGCCTTGTGATATTCCGCGCGGCAGGAAGGGCAGCCGATGGAGTTTAATTCCAGATGCAGGTGTTCAATGCCGAGATAATCGAAGATGTTGGATGCCATGGAGATGATCTCCGCATCCGCCGCTGGAGCAGCCGCGCCGAGGCATTCCACGCCAAATTGATGGAATTCGCGCAGCCTGCCTGCCTGCGGCTTTTCATATCGGTAGCAGGAGGTCAGGTAGCAGACCTTTTGCGGCAAGGCCTCGTTGTGCAGCCCATGCTCAAGAAAAGCACGCACTGCACCCGCCGTCCCTTCCGGGCGCAGGGTGATGGAACGGCCTCCTTTATCGTCGAAGGTGTACATTTCTTTCTGCACCACATCGGTGGTATCGCCGACGGAGCGCTGGAACAGTTCCGTGTGTTCAAAAACCGGCGTGCGAATTTCATGGTAGCCGAAATTTCGGGCAATTTCGAGCATGGATTGCTCCATGTATTGGTTTTGATAGCTCTTTGCGGGCAGCGTATCCTGTGTGCCCTTGATGCTTTGCGTGAGCAGCGCCATTGTTATGATCATCCTTTCTCCGCGAGGCGTTTGGAAAATTTATTATTCAAACTTTCCGCCTCGCCTTTCCTGCACATGAAAAACTGATTGAATTGTTTCTTTCTATTTTCACATGTTTGTGTGGAAAAAGCAATGTTTCGGCGGGATTTTTTTAAAGATTTGTTGGATTTCAGCTGATGCTACCCTCGGTGTACAAAGAGCAACACGGTTTTTTAGGGCATCTTCGGAGGCTGACTACGTAACTTTCGTTGCCGGGCGGCAGCCCGGCTGCCTCAAAAGCCTTGCCGGCCGCCAAATCTGCTCCTAAAAAACTTCTGCGAACCTGCCAGCGAGAGAAAAGCGGCATTGGCAAGAAACGCGGGTGGGCTGATGCCCATCAAGGACGTCGCCAGCGCTGATTTTGGCCGCTGGCAGGCGTATTGCTTTTTGTACACCGAGGGTAGGCAGAAGCGGCGATTGAAGCGCCAGACGGGCTTGGTTTTTGTAAAGCATAGAAAGCAACGCTTTATTTCGCGCCCTTTTTCGCATCCCGCGCGTAATCTTGTCCCTTTTGGGAAAAATAGATTGTAAATTTCCGGGCTTTGCTCCATTGCCCGGCTAAGGACGGGATTACTTTTGAAACGGGACATCATACGGCGCGCAAAGCCGCGCGCGCTGAAAAGGCAGATTGAGAAGGATCTCTATTCTTTGCGCAAGAAATATACGAAAGCGCTGCGCGCCCATGACGATACTGCTTTGGGCGAATGGCTCTGCGATAATTTTTATCTGTTGGAGCGGGAGGGGCGCGGCGTGCTCTCTCAACTGAAAACCGCACCGGCTCTGCCGCTGGATGCGGATGGCGTTGTGCGGATTTATGCCTTATGCCTGCGTGCAGTGCGGGAGCATGCGGATCTATCCGAGCAGATTTTGGAGAGCGGATTGCAGCAAGCAGGGCTGTGTAGCGCAGAGGTGGAGCTTGTGCCGCTTTTCCTGCGCGCCGCCCTGCTGCATACCGCTCGCCTCGGATGTGAAGAAACAGGGGAGCCAGCGGTTCAGAGGCTGAGCCATGCCGTTCTGACGCTGCGCGCGATGCAGGATTGGGATTTTGATATGCTTTTGGAGAGCCTAAGCCCCGTAGAGCAGATTTTAATGCGGGACCCGGAAGGCATCTATCCGCAGATGGATGAGACGACGCGCTTTTGCTACCGCCGCTTAACCGCGCAGGCTGCACGGAATGCAGGCATAACGGAACAGGAGGCGGCCTGTGCCGCGCTCTCCCAGGCGCAGGCCGGAGAAACGCCCGGAGAGCGCCATGTAGGCGCCTGGCTTCCTTCGGGCCCGTCTTATCGGCGAAGGGGGAAAACCGCCCTGCTGATGGAGGCGCTTTTCCCCTTGCTTGTTGCGCTATGCACCGCTATATTAACGCGCGCGTGGTATCTGGTTCCGCTTTTATATTTTCCGGTTTGGGAGATTCTCCGCTACCCAATCGAGGCGGCGTTTTCCAGCGGCGTTGCAGTGCGCCCGATGCACAGGTTAAATTTAGAAGGGATGATTCCGGAGGAAGGGGCGACGCTGATTGCCGTTTCTACGCTGCTGCCTGGCGCTTCCCAGGCGCGTAAGCTGGGGCAACATCTAGAGCAGCTCTGGCGAACGAACGGGCACGGAAGCGTAAAAATCTGCGTGCTTGCAGATCTCAAAGGCGCACAATCCCCTACGATGCCGCAAGATACATCCGACCTTGCGGCGAGCAGGCGGGAGATTGAGCAGCTTAACCGCAGGCACAACGGCGGATTTGTTTTGATCGTACGGGAGCGCTCCTATTCCCGCACACAGGAGGAGTATACGGGTGCAGAGCGTAAGCGCGGCGCGATTGAGGCGCTGATACGCTATTTAAGGGGGGAAGAGGTGCCCTTCCGCGCACTCTGCGGAGATACGGACGGCTTGCAGAATACCAAATATGTCCTTGCGCTGGATGCGGATACGGTCCTCCCGCTCGACGCGGCCTCTCAGCTTGTGGCAGCGGCGATGCACCCGCTCAACCGGCCGGTGGTGGATGAGAAAAAAGGCATCGTCACACAGGGCTATGGCATTCTTGTGCCGCGGGTGGAAACGGAGCTGTTTTCCGCTGGAGCAACAGGATTTTCACGCGTGATGGCGGATGCGGGAGGGCTTGTGGCTTATGATACCGCCGCTGCCGAGCGCTATCAGGATTTCTTTGGGCGCAGCATCTTTTCCGGCAAAGGCCTGATCGATGTGGATGTGTTTTACCGTGTGCTGCTGGGCGTATTTGAGCCGGAGAGCGTTTTAAGCCATGATATTCTGGAGGGGGGCTTCCTGCGGGCGGGCTTTGTCAGCGATGTGCAGGTGGCGGATGGCTTCCCAGGCCGAGAGGGAGCATATCTTGACCGGATGCACCGCTGGGTGCGTGGGGATTGGCAAAACCTGCCGTTTCTTATCCGGAGAAAAAATAGAAAGGGCGGGCAAAAGGGCAGCCCGCTGGGCGCACTTGCCCGTTGGCAGCTTTTTGATAACTTACGCCGCTCCTTTACGCCGGTTTCAGCGCTGCTCTGCCTGATTGCAGCGCTTTTCACACCGGCCCCCGCGCGGCTGCTGCTGGTTTTAGGCGGCCTGCTCTGCACGATGGCTGGCAGCCTTTATGGGGCTTGGCGCGCGGTGCTTTCTGGCGGTCCAGGAATGTTTTCCAGGCTCTATTATTCGCGCGTTACGCCAGTGGCCACAGGCAATCTGATCCGTGCGATCGTGAGTGTGGTCATGCTGGCACAGACCGCCTTTGTCAGCCTGGATGCGATCATCCGGGCCCTCTGGCGGCGTTTCGTAAGCCATAAAAAACTGCTCGAATGGGTAACCGCCGCACAGAGTGATGTTGCGCAGCGGCCGGGTGCGCTTGTAAAGCGGTATCTGCCGAGCATTCTCACGGGTGCACTGCTGATGCTCTTCGGCAGGGGGAGCCTTTGGCTGTGCGGCTTTCTATTCCTCTGTAATTTCCCGTTTGCCGTGTTTTCTGCGCGCAGCGGCGTGGAAAAGACGAAGGAGCTTAATTGGGAGCAGCGCGACCGCCTCACCTCCTACGCCGCCGCCGCATGGCGGTATTACGAAGAATTCTGCGGCGTGCAGGATCATTATTTACCGCCTGATAATGTGCAGGAAACGCCCGTCCATCGGGTTGCACATCGCACTTCTCCAACGAATATCGGCCTTGCTCTGCTCTGCACGCTTGCCGCGCGGGATTTTTCGTTTATCGACAGCGCCATGCTCTGCGAGCGGATCGATGGGATGCTCACCAGCATTGAAAAGCTGGAAAAATGGCACGGGAACCTTTACAACTGGTATGATACCACTACCTTGCGCGTCATGGAGCCGCGCTATGTTTCCACTGTGGACAGCGGCAATTTTTTTTGCTGTCTGACCGCGCTGCGGCAGGGGCTTCTGGAATATGCCGCGGAGGAGCCAAAGCTTGTTGACCAGGCAAACCGGGTGGGTAGGCTTTTGGAGGAGGGCGATCTCTCCCCGCTTTATAATCCGCGCCGCAGGCTGTTTCACATTGGCTTCGACGCGCAAGAGAAAAAACTCACCGGCTCCTATTACGACCTTTTGATGAGCGAAGCGCGTATGATGAGCTATTACGCTGTAGGCAGCCGCCAAGCGCCTAAAAAGCACTGGGGGGCGCTGGGCCGGATGCTCGCACGCGAAGGGCGGTATACGGGCCCTGTTTCCTGGACGGGAACGATGTTTGAATATTATATGCCGCATCTGCTTCTGCCGCTTTACGACGGCACGCTCGGCAAGGAGGCAATGCGTTTTTGCTCCTATTGCCAGAAGAAAAGGGTGCGCGGAAAAAATATTCCCTGGGGTATTTCCGAAAGCGGATTTTATGCGTTTGATCCGCAGCTCAATTATCAGTATAAGGCGCACGGCGTGCAGAAGCTTGGCCTAAAAAGAGGACTAAACGACGATCTGGTGATCTCGCCGTATTCTACTTTTTTGCTGCTGCCGTTCGAGCCGGAGGCTGCGCTGAAAAACTTTGACGAGCTGGAGCAGATGCAGATGACGGGCCGCTGCGGCTTTTATGAAGCCGCCGATTTCAGCCCCGAGCGCGTGGACGGGCAGGAATACGCCTTGGTGCGCAGCTATATGGCGCATCATGTGGGGATGAGTATGGTATCCGTTTGCAACGCGCTCAAAGGCTATGCCATGCAGAATCGCTTCATGCGGGATGACCGCATGGCGGCGGCGCGCTGCCTGCTGGAAGAGAAAATTCCGACCGGCGCATCTGTTTTTCACGATGTGGAGCTGCGCGAAACGCCGCAACGCGCTCAGCGTGTCACATCGGCTACCAGGGAGATCATGGAGCCGAACCCCGTGCAGCCGCAGATGCATTTGCTCACCAACGGGGAGTGGAGCGTGGCCGTGAGCGACTGCGGCACCTCCGTCTCTCTTTATCGCGAATCGGATATTACTTGGCGCGGCGGCGATTTACTGCGTAGGCCGAAGGGCATTTTTGCTGTTGCACGCGCACAAGAGGAGACGCTCCCACTCTGCCGTGCGCTTGATTACCGCAGCGGGGCGGAGTTTAGCGCACAGTTTTCACACACGCAAGCGCGCCTCACGGCCTGGAGCAAAACGCTCGTGGGGGAAACGCTTATTCAGGTGCATCCGCGCCTGCCTTGTGAGCATAGACGGTATACGGTGAAAAACCTGGGGAAAGAGCGGGCGCATATATCCCTTTTGATCTATTTAGAGCCCTGCCTTGCACCCGCACGGGAGGCGAAGGCGCATCCGGCATTTTCCAAGCTCTTTTTGGAGCATGGATATGATGCGGGCAACAAGCTTCAGCTCTTCACACGCCGCCCACGCGGAGACGGCGAGCCGATGTGCCTTGCCGCAGGGCTGCTGGAGGATGTGCCCTTTCACTATGAGGGCGCGCGGGAAAAACTGCTCGACTTCCCAGACGGCATTTTTACTTTGCGCAACGCGCCCATGAAACTTGGCGATGGCATCGGCGTGGGAGACCCGGCATGCGCGTTTTCCGTATCGCTTGAAATCGAGCCGCGTGCAGAGCGCCATGTGACGCTCCTTCTGGCCGCTGCGTCTACGCGCGCTGAGGCGGCAGACCGGTTGCTGCGTTCCCGTAGAGAGGGGCGGATTGTAGCCGGCGCGCCGAATCCGTTTTATGAAAATAGCCTAGATGGCATCCTGGCTGCGCAGGTGCTTCCGCAAATTTTTTATCCGCCGCAGGAAACCAATGAATATCTCGCTGCGGCGCAGGAAAATAACGCGGGCGTGCAGGCGCTGTGGAGCCTTGGTATTTCTGGCGACCATCCCATTTTGTATATTCAGATTCAAAATGCGGAGGATGTTGCACGAGCGCTGCCGCTTGTTCGCCTGAATCGGAAACTTCGCCGCAGCGGAATCCCCACAGATGTTGCCATCGGATACCGGGAAGGCGGCGCGTATGATAGGCCGGTGCTCAAAGCGCTGGAAACCGCCTTGCGGCACGAAAATTGCATTGAAAGCCTGAATGCGCCCGGCGGAATTCATGCGGTGGATTTGCAGACGCACACCGCACAAAGCGTTCTGGCGCTGCAAACGGCGGCAAGGTATATCTCGCCGTCTGCTGCGGAGCGCATGCAGCTGCCGGTTTTGCCGTTTGTTCCGTTTGCTGTGTTTCCTGTTCTGCCTGCTCAGCGGAGGCTGGAGCTGGATTTTTGCGTCCGGCGTGGCGGCTTTATGGAAAACGGCGCGTTTGCAATCACAGAAAAGCCGGAGGTTCCCTGGTGCCATGTTTTGGCAAACCTTGATTTTGGTACGCTTGTAGAGAGCGGAGCGCTTGGCTGCACCTGGGCCGTCAATGCCCGGGAGAATAAGCTTACACCATGGTTTAACGATACGCGCACCGGCAACCGCGGCGAGCTGCTGTTTTTGCGGGTCAAGAATGAGGTCTATGATCTTATTCAGGGCGCGCGGGCAGAATTTTCGCCCGGCATGGCGCTTTGGCGCGGCAGGGCGGGCAAAATCGAAACGGCTGTTACGGTGGCTGTGCCGGATACTGGAATGCTGAAAACCTGCGAAGTGGAATTTTATAATAATGGAAAGGAGCCGGTTGAGGTGGAAACGGTGTACTACACGGAGCCGGTGCTCGGCGTGGACCGGCAGAATGCGCGCTTTATTAAATCCCGCTGGCAGGGCGGCGTGCTCAGCCTGCATTCGCCATGGAATACGGCGGTGCCTGGTTATATGGCGCTTACCGGCGGAGAGGGGGACGGCGCCTTCTGTTGCTGTGACCGGGCGGATTTTTGGCGTGGAAAATGGGGGGAGCAGCGCATGCTTCCGCTCGACGACCCCTGCGCGGCGGTTGGACGTAGGCTTGTTTTACCGCCCAAACGAAAGGAAAAGGTGCGCTTTGTGCTCTCCTTTGCCGCGCAGGAACAGGCGGCAAAAGCGCTTTTGGAAATTGCGCCGAAGCGGGTGCTTCACAATGCCCTCAGGGTGGATACGCCTGATAAGGCGCTCAATCATATGGTTAGCTCATTTTTGCCGGCGCAGATTTTAAACAGCCGCATCTTTGGCCGCACCGCGTTCTATCAGAACGGCGGAGCATGGGGATTTCGCGATCAGCTTCAGGATGTCGGCTCGATGATCTTTTTGCGCCCACGCCTTGCGCGCCAGCAAATTCTACGCGCGGCTGCCTGCCAGTTCCCGGAGGGCGACGTGCTGCATTGGTGGCACCGATTGCCGGGCAAAAACGGCCTGCGCGGCGTGCGCACCCGTTACAGCGACGATCTGTTATGGCTGCCCTATGTGACGGCGGAATATATCAAGCAGACGGGGGATGCTTCCTTACTGCACCTCAAAATTCCGTATCTGGAGGGGGAAGCGCTGCGCGACGGAGAACACGAGCGCTATTTTGAGCCAACCATGTCGGCACAGCGCGGGACGCTCTATGAGCACTGCCTGCGCGCCATTGAGCATGCGGCTCGTTTCGGCGCGCATGGGCTTCCACTGATTGGCGGTGGGGATTGGAACGACGGTTTCAATCGCGTTGGCATCCAAGGCAGGGGCGAAAGCGTGTGGCTTGCGCAGTTTATGGCGCTGACGCTCGATGAGATGCGCCCGGTTTGCAAGCTCATGGAGGATGAATCATCCGAGGCCCGCTTTGCACAACGGGCGCAGGAATTGCGCAGCGCCGTGGATGAAACCGCATGGGACGGCCGCTGGTACCGGCGCGCTTATTTTGACGACGGCACACCGATGGGGGCGAGCGGAGCCCCAGCCTGTGAAATCGACAGCCTGCCGCAATCCTTCTCCGTTTTGGGTGGGATGCCGGATGAGCAGCGGCGGAACTTGGCGCTTGACAGCGCGGTGGAAAAGCTTGTGGATTGGGAGCAGGGGCTGATCCGGCTCTTTACGCCATCCTTCACTGGGGAGGGATATTCGCCCGGCTATGTGGCCGCCTATCCGGCAGGCGTCCGGGAAAACGGCGGGCAGTATACGCATGCCGCCGTGTGGCTTTGCATGGCGTTGCTGCGGGAAGGCCGCGTGGATGAGGGGTATTCTCTTTTGAAGCTTTTGAATCCGGCCGAGAAATGCGCGCAGGAAGCGCAGGCAAAGCGATATCTCCGTGAACCGTACGCGCTGGCGGGCGATGTATCCACCGCAAAGGGCATTGAGGGGAGAGGAGGCTGGAGCCTGTATACTGGCGCTGCGGGCTGGTATTACCGCACTGTGGTGGAAGAGCTCCTTGGCATCAGGCTGCGTAGCGGTGCTCTCGAATTGGAACCGCGCCTCCCCTCCGGTTGGCACGGCTACAGCGCAACTCTCACGCTCGACGGAGCCGTGATCGCCATCACGGTATCGGATACCGCCCCACAGGGCCTGACCGTGGATGGGGAACAGGCAGAGCGGTTTACCCCGGATGGGCGGGAGCACCGGCTGGTATATGGTATCGGCGCATCCGCTTCGTGAAAAAGAATGTGTTTTTGACCCTTCAGCGCTATTTGACTGGAAGCGGGAGGCGAGGTGTGATATAATAACAGACAGTTTCAGATTGGGGACGTCAGCTCTTCGCCGCCGCATGGCACTGGCGCCGTCTTCTGAATTTCTATCCCGAAAAGATAGGAAATTCCAGATTCCCGCAAAGCCCCGCCACTGCACGGGGAACAGCCTGCCTCTTTTTTGTAGGCTAAAAGAGTTGCTGCCAAAACCCGGGCTCTGCGGATTCACAGAAAGGATGACCCAAAGGATGAATGATTCAGTGGAATTTATCCCCCTCGCACCCGGCGTAAGGTTCTGCACGGTGCGGGCAAGCAAATTTAAAACCTGCCGTATTTCCCTTGCGGCCGCTGTGCCGCTGCGGGAGGAAACGGCTTCAGCGAATGCGATGCTGCCCTTTTTGCTGCACCGCTGCTGCGCAAAATATCCAGACTTTACAACGATGAATAAAAAACTCGCGGAGGCCTATGGTGCGCGGGTGTCAGCCGGGGTTGAAAAGGTGGGCGAAGCGCAGGTGATGCGTATTAGCATTACCTGCATTGCAGACCGTTTCGCCTTTGACGGGGACGGGGCTGTAACGGAGTGTGTGAAGCTCCTGTGCGAGCTTTTCTTCCACCCCCATGTGGAAAACGGCGCGTTCGACGCGCAGGATGTCGAGCGGGAGAAACGACTGCTGCTTGAGCGCATTGAAAACGAGCGCAACGATAAACGCACCTATGCGCTCAGGCGGTGTGAAGCGCTGATGTGTGAACACGAGGCGTATGGGATTAACCGCTACGGTACGCCGGAGAATGTGAAAAGCCTTACCCCGCAGCGGCTGTATGAGGCGTGGAAGGCGCTGCTATCCAGCGGGCGGCTGCAATTCAATCTTGTCGGTGAAGCAGATGTGCGTGCGGCCCAATCACTGTTGAAGGAAGAGCTTTCCAGAATAGAACGCGAGGCAACTCCCGCGGATGCATGGGAGACACAGATCATCCCGCGCGCGGAGCAGCCACGGCGGGTGGAAGAGCGGCTCCCTGTGCAGCAGGGTAAGCTTGTGCTGGGCTATCGGATGGGCTATGAGCAGGCGCCAGAGGATTTTTCCGCGGTGAATGTGATGGTGAACGTATTCGGCGGTAGCCCGCAGTCGCTCCTGTTTCAAAATGTGCGGGAAAAACTGAGCCTGTGCTACTATTGCTCGGCCCGCCTATTCCGCCAAAAAGGCGTGATGATGGTGCAGAGCGGCGTGGAGTTTGAAAATGCTGAACGCGCAATCACGGAGATCAGCAAGCAGCTTGACGCTGTGCGCGCAGGCGAATTTACGCACGACGATTTTGACGCCTCCGTGAAGAGCTTGGCGGATGATTATGAGCGCCTCGGCGGAACGCCGGAGGAGATGGACGACTGGTATGCCTTCCGGCTGCTGGAAGAGGCCCCGGCCGCCCCGCAGTCGCTGGCAGCGCAAATCCGCAAGGTTACGCGCGAGCAGGCTGTGGAAGCGGCGCAAAAGGTCACGCTCGATACGATCTATCTGTTGATGGGGGAGGAGGATCAGGCATGAGCCATCTGGTGAAAGAAATCCATTCCACATTGTTAGACGATAGCTATTATAGGATCGACCACCCTTCGGGTCTCACGATTCTCGTGATGCCAAAGGCAGGCTATTCCTCCGCCTATGCGTTGTTTGGCACGAAATACGGCTCGATCGACACACGCTTCAAGCGCAGCGACGAGGCGGATTTTACAGAGGTGCCAGAGGGCATCGCGCATTTTTTGGAGCACAAGCTCTTTGAAAGCGAGGATCTGGACGCCTTTGCCCGCTATGCAAAAACAGGCGCGTCCGCCAATGCGTATACGTCGTTTGAGCGCACCTGCTATCTTTTCTCCTGCGCGGGTAATTTTAAGGCGTCGCTGGAGATTTTGCTGGATTTTGTGCAGTCGCCTTATTTTACGGAACAGACCGTGCAGAAGGAGCAGGGCATCATCGGGCAGGAAATCCGAATGTATCAAGATGAGCCGAACTGGCAGGTGATGTTCAACTGCCTCAGGGCGCTCTACAAGGTGCACCCCGTGCGTATCGACATCGCGGGAACGATCGATTCTATTTCGCATATTACGGCGGATCTTCTCTACCGCTGCTACCGCACATTTTATAACCTCCACAATATGGCGCTTGCCGTTGCTGGCAATGTGACGGTGAACGAGGTGCTCGAAGTGGCGGACCGGCTGCTGAAACCTGCGGATGCTCTCTCCATTGAGCGCAATTTCCCGGATGAGCCGGCAAAGCCCGTGCAGCCCTTTATCGAGCAAACGCTTGATGTGGGCGCGCCGCTTTTCATGCTTGGCTTTAAGGAAACCTATGAGACGCCGGAGCGCCCCTTGCGCGAACAGCTTCAAACGAATGTTTTGCTTGAAATGTTGGCGGGAAATACCTCCCCGCTTTATCGCAGGTTGTTTGACGAGGGGCTCATCAACACGCAGTTCGGCGCGGAGTATTTCCACGGCTACGGCTATGCGAGCGTTTTGTTCTCCGGTGAGTCGAAGGACCCACAGAAGGTCGCGCAGGAGATCCATGCGGAAATTGAGCGGGCGCGCCGCGAAGGGCTGGACAAGGCGTCGTTTGAACGCGCGCGCCGCAAGCTCTATGGGCGCGTTGTGATGGCGTTTAATGATATTGATGAGCTTGCCAATGAGATGATTTCAGCTGAATTCCGCAGCGGAGGGCTGTTTGACGAGGCGGAGCTGCTGCGGGAAATCACGCTCGATGAAATCGCACAGCGGCTGGAAACGACGCTCCAAAGAGAATACAGTGCACTGTCTGTTGTAAAAGCTTGAATTCCTTTTCAAACTGTGTTTTGTGCTTTTCAAGCATCGTGTCTGCCCACAATTTTCACTTTGCTAAAACTGCACAATTCCACGGCCGGGAGTAAGAAAGGAATGCTCAGGCGCATAACAAGGCCGCTCAGGCGGCTTTACATAGAAAAATAGTTTCTTATTTGTAGGAAAACGTTTATAATTTAGAAACAGAATCCCGTTAAAATAAAAGAACGATCACGCAAAGGAGAGCTTACAATGCATGACTTCACAGTGGTGGAGTTCCCAAAGCTTGGGTGGAGCTTTAATGTTCCTTCCATCTTGGCGGACTTCACGATCCCCGGCATCAACCTGCACCTGACAATCCATTGGTACGGCGTTATCATTGCGTTCGGCTTCCTGCTTGCCGTGCTGCTCGGCGGCCGGATGGCATATAAGTGGAAGATGAGCCTTGATAAGATGGTGGATGTTTTGATCTTTGGCACCTTCGGCGGCATCATCGGCGCGCGGCTGTTTTATGTGATCTTTGAATGGGAGCAGTATAAGGATCATCTTCTCGATATTTTTAAAATCTGGGAAGGCGGGATGGCGATCTATGGCGGCATCATCGGCGGCCTGCTGGCGGCTTGGGCGGTATGCCATTTCAACAAGCTGAATTTCCGCAATCTGCTGGATATCGGCGCGATAAGCCTTCTGCTCGCGCAGGGAATCGGCCGGTGGGGCAACTACATGAATCAAGAGGCTTTCGGCTGCAATACAGATCTCCCCTGGGGCATGACGAGCAGCAAGGTTGTCTCCTACCTCACCGCCCATCAGGCGGATTTCGCCGCAAACGGCATCACGGTTGACCCGGCGCTGCCGGTGCACCCGACCTTTCTATATGAATCCATCTGGTGCATCCTGGGCTGCCTGGTTCTCTATCTGATCTGCCAAAAATTCCGGAAATTCAGCGGGCAGATCATCCTCTGCTACGGTGTATGGTATGGTTTGGAGCGCATGGTGGTGGAGGGGCTGCGTACAGACAGCCTCTATATCCCCGGCACGAATATGCGCGTTTCCCAGTGGTTATCCGGCGCGCTGGTGATCGTGTGCGCCGCGCTGTTGGTCTATTTCCTCATCCGGGCGAAGAAAAACCCGAAGCCAATTGAAGGCATTGATTATTATATCGACAACGAAAACAGGCGCATTGAGTTGGTAAACGGCAAGCCTATCCTTCCGGAGGAAATGCCGGAGCCAGCGCCTGTGGATGGGGAAGATCCGGAGAAACAAGTGGAACAGGAGGCGCATGAAGATGGCAATCAGGATTGATGGCAAGGCCGTTTCCGCGCAGGTGCGCGCGCGCGTGGCGGGCGAGGTGGCGGCACTGCGGGAAAAGGGCGTTGTTCCGGGCCTCGCGGTGATTATCGTGGGCGACGACCCGGCCTCCCGCGTTTATGTCAACAATAAGAAAAAGGCCTGCGCGGAGGTGGGCATCCGTTCTGAGGAGTTCGCGCTCCCGGCAGATACGACGCAGCTGCAATTGATGGCGCTCGTGCACCAGCTCAATGAGCGGAAGGATATCAGCGGCATTCTCTGCCAGCTCCCGCTGCCAAAGCATTTGGAAGAAAAGCAGGTCATCGAGGCCATTGCTCCGGAGAAGGATGTGGATGCGTTCCATCCCTCCAATGTGGGGCGTATTATGATTGGGGATTATCACTTTTTGCCCTGCACGCCTGCGGGCGTGATGGAGCTTTTGCACAGCGCGGGCATTTCCCCAGAGGGGAAGGAATGCGCTGTGATTGGCCGCAGCAATATTGTCGGCAAGCCAATGGCGATGCTTTTGCTGCATGAGAATGGGACGGTCACGGTTTGCCACTCCCGCACCAAGAACCTTCAGCAAATTTGCCGCCGGGCGGATATCTTGGTTGCCGCCGTCGGAAAGGCTAAATTCGTCACGGCCGATATGGTGAAGCCCGGCGCGGCGGTGATCGACGTTGGAATGAACCGCGATGAGGCCGGTAAGCTCTGCGGGGATGTGGATTTTGAAGCAGTAGAGCCGGTGGCAGGCTATATCACGCCCGTTCCCGGCGGCGTAGGGCCGATGACGATCGCCATGCTCATGCAGAATACTCTGATGGCTGCAAAGCTGCAAAACGGCCTTTCAAACTAAAGCAGAACCTTTCAATTGATTTTTATTTAGGAGGATTTGTTATGGATATGAACAAGAAGCTTTACCGGAGCCGCAACGATAAAATGGTTTCCGGCGTGTGCGCCGGAATCGCCAATTACCTGAACATTGACCCCACGCTGGTGCGCGTGATCTATGCGGTGCTTTCCGTGTTCACAGCATTCGTGCCCTGCTTAATCCTTTATATCGTGCTTGCGATCGTGATTCCACAGGAGCCGATGGTGGAGGGCTGAGCCTCGACGCAGTAGACTGAAGTGCAATAAACGGCGGGCCGCTGTGCATTAGCACAGCGGCCCATGAATTCTGTCAAAAAAAGAATATCGCTTTGTCCGAACAATTTCGTAAAAATTACTCATTACGCTTGCTTTTTTGAGTGCTCTGACAAAGGAAGAGAAAATTGGAACGCGCTCAGGCCGCGCGGGCCCTTCCTTTTCCGCTCGGCCGGAAAAGGAAGCAAAAGGGTCCGTTTTGCACGGCACTTCGGCAGCGGGAAGATTGAGACACGTGAAAAGCTGTTCGGCGAACCTTCCCAAACTCGACGATTCACATCGTCTCAAACATATGGAAAGGTTCGTTTTTGCCCCTGCCGTGCGCGGCAGGGGCAAAAATCCCCTCACGAGCCACGTAGAAAGATTCTGCGGGCGCTGCCGGGAGGCCGAGGCAGCGCCCAGTGGCCCACGGCCTGTTTATTCCGGTTCGGGTTTCGAACTGTCCTCCAGTGTCCAGTGGAACATCTCTTTGAAATCGTTAAAGCATTCCGGACAGATCCAATAGGTTTCGTCGGGCGTGCAATAGCCCTCGTGCAGGTCGTCGTCGTATTCGCTGAAGGTGGCCCAGCAGAAGTTGCAGTGGTCATGGTCCCATGTGGGGCTGGGCCTGCGATACACTGCTTTTTTCAATGGGACGTGCAAGGTATTTCGTTTGGTCTGTAATCCTCCAGTCGTTTTCTTCGATCATTGCAGCACCCCTCCGTTTTGTAATAATAGTTCAAAGATTTTCTTCTCATAGCTGTTGTCCGCAAAGCTTGTCATAGCCGGTCAAGGCGATCTCCTCCAGCGCGACGCTTTCCTGCCGGATGATCGGCAGTTCAAAAACGCCGTCGCCTTTAAACTAGTTGCGCAAAAACATGGGGTCATTTCGAAATGTAGCGCTTGTTATAATCACCAACCTTTCAGAATGTGAACATTTGTTCCCATTCTGTTATATGACAATATTTCCATGCTGTCAAGCGGCAAAAACGGCAAAGTAAAAACTTGCTTTCAAAGATTGACACGCCTTGCGCTGTGTGTTATAATGCTTCATGCCGCGTGTTCCGGGCTGGCGCAATTTGCTGGAAATTGCGCTCTAAAGCGGATTTTCCCGCCCGCGAACAGCGAGACCGTAATAAAGGAAGGTAAATTATGTACGCAATCATCGAAACCGGCGGCAAGCAGTACAAGGTGGAAGCGGGCGATACTGTTTTCATCGAGAAGCTCAACGTCGAAGCGGACGCCGAGATCACCTTTGACAAGGTAGTCGCAGTCGGCGCGGAAGACGGCATGAAGGTTGGCGCTCCCTATGTGGAGGGCGCGACGGTCACTGCCAAGGCCATCAAGAATGGCAAGGCCAAAAAGATTACTGTGTTCACCTATAAGCCGAAGAAGAACGAAAAGCGCAAGATGGGCCATAGGCAGCCCTATACAAAGGTTGAAATCGCCGCTATCAACGCGTAAGCGATGATTACGGTGCAGTTTTATTCCCAGGCAGGGCTTCTCACGGGCTTTTCGCTCGACGGCCACGCCGGCCGGGGCGAAGAGGGGGAGGATCTCCTCTGCGCGTCGGTTTCCTCTGCGGCCTATATGACGGCGAATACCATCACGGATGTCATGCGCATTCAGACGCACGTGGAGGTGGACGACGGCCATATGCGGCTGCTGCTCTCCCAGGAGGAGGCACAGCGTGCACAGACACTATTAAAAGGGTTTGAGCTGCACATGGTCTCCCTGTCGGAGGACTACCCGGAAAATGTCAAAGTGAAATACGGAGGTGTACGAAATGCTTAAAATAAACCTACAGCTGTTCGCACATAAAAAGGGAATGGGTTCCACTCGTAACGGCCGTGATTCCGAGTCCAAGCGCCTTGGCGCGAAGCGGGCGGACGGCCAGTTTGTCCTTGCGGGAAACATCCTTGTCAAGCAGCGCGGCACGCACATCCACCCCGGCAACAACGTTGGCCGTGGTTCAGATGATACGCTGTTTGCACTGATTGACGGCAAAGTGAAGTTTGAGCGCATGGGCCGCGACCGCAAAAAGGTCAGCGTCTATGCTGTTGAGCAGTAATTTTTAATTTTTTGCATCCATTTTTTGCTTGCAAACAAATGAGCAGCCATTGCAAAAAAAATTTGCAATGGCTGTTTTGCTTTTTTTAGGGCATACTATAGCAGAACCCTCACCAGATCCGGACGAAAAAGCGCAAAAAAAGCGGAAAAAGCTTTTGATTGAAAATTAGAACCATGGAAAATATTTTATAAAACCTGTTCAACGTGTTCCTGCGTATTCGTTAAAAATTGTACATAAAATCTCTTTTAATCATCCGCCTTTGGTGGTATAATAGCAAAGGTTTAAAAGTGAAAAGGGGAGTGTGCCGATTGGAGAAATTCGTCATTCACGGAGGCCGCCCGCTTCGTGGAGAGGTTTCCATCAGCGGGGCCAAAAATGCAGTCGTTGCCATTTTACCAGCCACAATCCTTGCGGATGATGTGTGCCGGATTGAAAATATACCAAATATTAGCGATGTTACCTATATGGTTCGAATTTTAAAGCAGATTGGCGCGCGGGTGCGCGTCATCAATAAGCACACGCTTGAGATTGATACCACGACCGTCAATTCTTTCACTGTGCCCGATGAACTGACCAAGCACATGCGTGCCTCTTATTATTTGATCGGCGCCCTGCTCGGCCGGGATAATCAGGCACGCGTTTCCATGCCGGGCGGATGTGATCTCGGTATCCGCCCGATGGATCAGCATATCAAGGGCTTTGAGTTTTTGGGCGCAGATGTCAGCATTGAAAATGCGATGGTCAACGCCCATGCAGAAAAGCTGATTGGTAGCTCTGTGTATATGGATGTGGTTTCCGTTGGCGCTACGGTGAATATCATGTTAGCTGCGGTGAAGGCACGTGGGCTTACGGTGATTGAGAATGCGGCTAAGGAGCCACATATTGTCGACTTGGCAAATTTTCTCAATTCCATGGGCGCAGATGTGCGAGGCGCAGGGACGGACGTTATCAAAATCCACGGTGTGGAAAAGCTGCATGGCTGCACGTATTCAATTATCCCCGATCAGATTGAGGCGGGCACTTATATGGTGGCCGCAGGCGCAACGAAAGGGGATGTGCTGATCAAAAACGTGATTCCGAAGCATCTCGAATCAATTTCCGCAAAGCTTGAGGAATGCGGCTTGGAGGTTACGGAATATGATGATTCCATCCGGGTGCGCTATGTAGGAAAGCTTAGCAAATGCAATATCAAAACGTTGCCGCATCCTGGCTTCCCCACGGATATGCAGCCGCAAATGTCGGTCCTCCTCTCCATTGCGGAAGGGACCAGCATTGTGTCGGAAAATGTTTCGGACAACCGTTACCGCTATGTGGCGCAGCTAACGCGTATGGGCGCCAATGTGCAGGTGGATGGCAAGGTGGCAGTGATTGAAGGTGTGCCGGAGCTCACGGGAGCGCCCGTCAAGGCGGACGATCTGCGCGCAGGCGCCGCTATGTTGATCGCTGGGCTAACGGCGCAGGGCACGACGGAGATTGAAAATATTCAGCACATTGACCGCGGTTATGAAGAAGTGGTGGAAAAGTTTTCCGTGCTCGGTGCGGATATTGTGCGCCGCAATTACCCGGACGCCGCAATTGAAAAAGCAGTGTAATGATGATTCCCGGTTTGAAAACAGCGTTTTGCAACATAACCGGATGCGTGTGGGTTAGAGCAATTTTTATTTGTGTGTGATGGAATAGAGGGGCGTAAATGCCCCTTTTTCTTTTGAAGTGTAATTTGGATGGGGGGCCAGGGAATGGCGCGTTTTTCCCCGCTGTTTTCCTCTAGCAGCGGCAATAGTATGTACATAGCGGCCTCCGGCAGCAGCATTTTGATCGATGCGGGGATGTCCGCCAAGCAGCTGGAGCTGGCTTTACGCCGGATCGACGCCGACCCGGCGCAGCTCCGGGCTATTTTCGTGACCCATGAGCACAGCGACCATGTTAAGGGCCTGCGCGTATTCGCTGCGCGCCATAAAATTGATGTATACGCCTCTGCGGGCACCTTGCAGGCATTGGATGAAGCGCAGGTGTTAAATGGAAAGTTTTATGCGGGGGTCATGCCGGAAGGCGGTATGGAAGCGGGGAGCCTTTTTGTGCGCCCGTTTCCCATTTCCCACGATTGCCGCGAGGGCTTTGGCTATGTGGTGGAGCTTCCGGGGGAACGCCGCGTTGCAGTCGCCACGGATATGGGCGTGATGACCGATGCTGTGATGCAGGCGATTTCGGGCTGCGATCTGGTGGTTTTGGAGTCGAACCATGACGTGCGCATGCTGGAAAATGGGCCGTATCCCTATCCGCTTAAGCGGCGTATCCTGTCAGACCGCGGCCACCTTTCCAACGACGCTTGCGCCTGCGTGCTGGAGCAGCTCGTCAGCCGCGGCAGCACACGCTTCTGCCTGGCGCACCTAAGCAAGGAAAACAACAATCCCTATCTTGCCCGGCAGACGGCGGTCGCAGCTTTGAGCGAGTTGGGAGCGCGGGAGGGGCGGGACTATGCGTTGCAGGTGGCGGAGCCGGTATGCTCCGCTCCGGTTACCGTCTTTTAACAGATGAAAAGCGAGAATGGAAAACTGGGAAAAGCGATTTGGAACAGCGCTTTTCCCTTTTTTGGAAAGGATGAACCGAATGCTCCGGGTAAAAGTGATTTGTATCGGTAGGCTCAAAGAGCCCTATTTACGGGACGCCTGCGCGGAGTATCAAAAGCGGCTTTCCTCCTTTTGCCGCTTGGAGGTAGAGGAACTGGCGCCCGCCCGCGTGCCGGAGGCGGCGTCGGATGCGCAGATTGCGGCCGCGCTCGCACAGGAGGGGGAGCGGATTTTGGCACAGATCCCCTCCAGCGCATATGTGTATGCCATGTGTATCGAGGGAAAGCAGCGTGGATCCGAGCAGTTCAGTGCTGAGCTTACAAGGCTCACTGTGGAAGGCGTGAGTAGCGTGTGCTTTCTCATTGGCGGCTCATGGGGCTTATCTGAAGCGGCGAAGGCACGCGCACAGGCAAAGCTCTCTATGTCGCAGATGACCTTCCCGCATCAGCTTGCGCGCGTGATGCTTTTGGAGCAGCTCTACCGCGCCTTTGAGATCGGCAGCGGCGGAAAATATCATAAATAAAAAATAGCCGGTAGCCATCTGCTAACGTAAACAGCGCGTATCTTTTTGTTCCATGAGGTTATGATAGGCCTTGCTTTGTTACTCCGCTGCGCCTCATAATAAAAAATAGCCGGCGGTTTTCTGCAATCGCAAGCTGTGCGTATCTCTTAGACCCGCGTGATGATGGCAGGCCTTGCTTTGTTACTCCGCTGCGCCTCGTAATAAAAAATAGCCGTGAGCCGCTTGCTTGCGCGAGGTTACGGCAGGCTTTGCATCGAAAAAGGGTCTACGGTTGATGCGGGAACCACCGTAGGGGCGAACTGCGTTCGCCCGCTTTTAATCCGTGTGTAAACAAATGGGAATTTGTGGAGGCAGCATTGTGACGTTGAAAGAGCTCGCGAAAAACATAAAAGCGGATATCCCAGCTGTTTTTATTGCGCTAAAAGATCAGAACACTCCAATTATCGCAAAAATTTTCGCGGGAATTACGGTCGGATATGCGTTATCTCCAATAGATTTAATACCTGATTTTATTCCCGTGCTGGGATATTTAGACGATATTATTATTTTACCCGTGTTGGTTATGGTGACAATTAAGCTCATACCAGATGAGGTGTGGCAAAGAAGCAAAGAGAAGGCCGTTGATATATGGAAGGAGGGGAAGCCTAAAAAATGGTATTACGCAATTCCCATCGTGGCAATTTGGGCATTGCTGATTTGGCTTGTTGTGAAAGCAATTTGGTTTTGACCGATTCCCGTTTATCGGGCTGATTTAAGTGTGTCTTATTAGGTATAATGCGCAGTTTTTCTTTAGCCGTTGCGAATACCCTTGGAGCAGAGTAGCCCCGCTTTGCTACTTGCTTCAAAATGAAGGAACTTTCTCAACGGTGTGAAAATAAGCCCGCTAGGAGGAGGAAACGGCTTTGCTTTCTCAGGACGTGGCTATTGTGTCAGAAAAGTTTACGGGCCAGCACAGTTCTGGAATCACATTTAAAAATGTGACCGTTTTTTTTCTTTTATTCGCCTGCGGTTTATGAAATATTCTGAATTTATGGAGAGGTGTGTCTGTCCGCTTGACTTTTCCCTGTGCATACGGTACGCTAAAAGTACAATTTGAAAAGGCGTTCATGACTGACGGATGATTGTGGGAGAAACCACAGTGGAATGAAATGCCTGTTTTGCCGGCCGTCTGGGCAGTGTATGGGAGCGACCATATACTGCCCTTTTATTTTACCAGACGCCGACGGAATCGACTGGTTTAGAAAGGAGACGCGCGCAATGGAATATACGGCTTGGGAGGGCTTTCAGCCCGGGGAATGGCAGAAAAGCATTAATGTACGCGACTTTATTCAGAAAAACTATACGCCGTATGAGGGGGATGAATCGTTTCTAGCGGGGCCGACACAGCGTACGCAGGAGCTCAACCATAAGCTTTCCAACCTCTTAAAGCTGGAGCAGGAGTTCGGCGGCGTATTAGATATCGATACGGAAACCGTCTCCTCCCTGACAAGCTATAACCCTGGCTACCTTGATCAGGAAAAGGAGCTGATCGTCGGCCTGCAAACGGACAGACCCTTGCGCCGCGGCGTCAACCCCTTTGGGGGCATCCGCATGACGCGCGACGCGTGCGAGGCTTATGGCTATCACTTATCCAATAAGGTGGAGGAGGAATTCCGCTTCCGCACCACGCACAATGACGGCGTGTTTCGTGTGTATGGGGAGGAAACGCGCAAGGCGCGCCACTGTGGGATTATCACAGGCCTGCCGGATGCCTACGGCCGCGGCCGCATCATCGGGGATTACCGCCGCGTTGCGCTCTACGGGGTGGACCGCCTGATTGAGGAAAAGAAGAAGGATAAAGCCAAAATCGTGGAGAGTGTGATGGATGTCGATTCGATCCGCCTGTCTGAAGAGCTGTTCCAGCAGATCACCTTCCTCGGCTATCTCAAGGAGATGGCGATGCAGTATGGATTTGATATTTCACTGCCTGCCAAAACGGCGCGGGAGGCGGTGCAGTGGCTCTATTTCGGCTATCTTGGCGCGATCAAGGAGCAAAATGGCGCGGCAATGAGCCTTGGGCGCACGAGCACCTTCCTCGATATCTATTTTGAGCGCGATTTGAAAAACGGCGTTCTCGATGAGGCAGGGGCGCAGGAGCTGTTTGACGATTTTGTAATGAAGCTGCGCATGGCGCGTCACCTGCGCACGCCAGCCTATAATGAATTGTTTGCAGGTGACCCGATGTGGATCACGGAGGCGCTCGGCGGCATGGGGGAGGATGGGCGCACGCTCGTGACGAAGAGCTCGTACCGGATGCTCCACACCCTCTATAACCTTGGCTCCTCGGCCGAGCCGAACCTGACGGTATTATGGTCCGGCAGCCTGCCGGACGCATTCAAACGGTTTGCTGCAAAAGTTTCCTGCGATACGGATGCGATCCAGTATGAAAACGATGACCTGATGCGCCCGATCTACGGCGATGATTATGCGATTGCCTGCTGCGTATCTGCCATGAAGGTTGGTAAGCAGATGCAGTTTTTCGGCGCGCGGGCCAATCTTGCAAAGCTGTTGCTCATGAGCCTCAACGGCGGTAAGGATGAAAAAACAGGGCTCCAAGTCGGGCCGGAGCATGAGCCCTATGCGGGGGAATATCTCGAATATGATAAGGTGCTGGAGCTAATGGACGTTTATCGCCCCTGGCTTGCCAAAACCTATGTCAACACCATGAATATCATCCATTATATGCATGATAAATACGCCTACGAGAAAACGCAGATGGCACTGCATGATACGCAGGTGCACCGCTTTATGGCCTTTGGCGCGGCGGGGCTGTCCGTGCTGGCGGATTCACTCTCCGCGATCAAATATGCGCGGGTGCGCGTGCTGCGCAATTCAAGCGGTATGATTACCGGATTTGAAACGATGGGCGAGTATCCGGCCTATGGAAACGACGACGACCGCGTTGACCAGATTGCCTGCGAGCAGGTAAAGCTGTTCTACGAAGAGCTGAAGAAAAACCCCGCCTACCGCGGCGCGGAGCATACGCTCTCCATTCTTACCATCACCTCCAATGTGGTTTATGGGCGGAAAACCGGCGCAACGCCGGATGGGCGTAAGGCGGGCGAGCCCTTTGCCCCCGGTGCGAACCCGATGCACGGGCGTGAGAAAAACGGGGCGCTGGCCTCCCTTAACTCCGTGGCGAAAATCCCGTATGAATATTGCCGAGACGGTATTTCCAACACTTTCTCCATCATCCCGCAGGCCCTGGGTAAAACGCTGGAGGAGCGCTGTGAAAACCTGGTTTCAATTCTGGATGGCTATTTTGCACAAAACGCGCATCATATCAACGTGAACGTGATGAGCCGCGATATGCTGGTAGACGCCTATCACAACCCGGAGAAGTATCCGAACCTGACCATCCGTGTGTCTGGTTATGCGGTCAACTTCCACAAGCTGACGAAGGAGCAGCAGCGGGAGGTTATTTCGCGCACCTTCCATCAGGCGATCGCATGACGGGGCGGGTGCATTCCTTTCAATCCATGGGCGCAGTGGATGGGCCAGGCGTGCGTTTTGTTGTGTTTTTGCAGGGCTGCCCGCTGCGCTGCGCCTACTGCCATAATCCGGATACTTGGGATCCACAGGGCGGGTCCGCTTATACGCCCGAAGCAGTTTGTGAAAAGATTGTGCGCTACCGGCCCTATCTCAAACACGGCGGGGTGACCGTATCCGGTGGGGAGCCGCTGTTGCAGGCGCCGTTTGTGGCGGAGCTCTTTCGCCTGCTGCGAGGGCAGGGGCTTCACACGGCGCTTGACACCTCCGGAACCGGCAATTTGGAACAGGCGCGTGCGGTGCTGGCGGAGACGGACCTCGTTTTGTGCGACCTGAAATTTGCGGATGCGCGAGCATACCGCGCGCATTGCGGAGCTTCGTTTGAACAGGTGCTGCAATTTTTAAGCCTGACCGAGGCGATGGCGGTGCCGCTCTGGGTGCGGCATGTGGTGGCGCCTGGGCTAACGGATGATTTTGACCAGGTTCGTGAAATCGCGCGCATTGCCCGGCGGTTTAGCAACCTGGAGAAGCTGGAGCTGCTGCCGTTTCGCAAGCTCTGCGCCGAAAAATATGAACGAATGGGCATCCCGTTCCCGCTGAAGGATACGCCGGAGATGGAGGAAGAGGCGCTTGAGCACCTTTTAGATCTGTTGAAGGCGGAAGGGCTTTTGCCAAAATTTTGAATAATGGTTTACAACGCGACAGATCTTGTACAAATCATTTTTGGAAAAGCTAAAAAACCGCCTGCGCAGAAACACTCTGCGCAGGCGGTTCTCTGTTTTCATCAAATTTGATGCCGGAGGGGGAAACGAAATGTCAGGCCGCGTTCTGCGGGATTCTCTTCCTGCGGCGGCGGACAGGGCGGGAAACTGGCTCACAAGCAGCAGCGGCGGGCCTGCTTTGTGCAGGCTGTGGCGCAGAAGCTCGCTGTTGTGTGTGGGCTTGCGCAGGCTTACGCACATGGGAGGCAGGCTCCATGCCTTGCTTTTTGAGCATCCGACGGCGCTTAATCCGGCGGTAGTTGACCACGACAATGCGGGCAAGCCGGTCTTCAAAACGGATAAATTTATCCTCATGCAAAAAGCCCCAAATCAGGAATGCCACAACGGCAACCTCTGCGATGGTGCGTAAGATGAATGCAATCGTCATAACGGTAACCTCCTTGATGTCGACGGAACATTTGTTCTTAACAGCTCCCATTATAACAGCTTTTTCGCGCTTGTCAAGACAAATGTTCGGATTGTTTTAAGCAAAGTCCCAATCTTGGGACAGCGGAGATCTTTTTCTCTGTCGAAAAATTATGCTATTTTATTATGTTTTCATAATACCACAATATATGGAAAAAGTCAAGCTGCCATGGACTATATGTAGAGATTCCAATGGCGTCCTTAGATGGAAATTAAAGGGGTGCCACGTTTCTTCTCAGGGGGACCGCACAAATGCGATTTAAGCAGGGGTATAGAAATTAAGTTTGATTTCAAAAGCCTGACTGCCCGCAGGGGCGAACGATATTCGCCCGATTCGCCCGCGCATCCGTAAAATATGAGAAAAAGCGGGCACGTTGCTTCATGTATCAATCAACGCAGAAATGGAAAAAAGCGTGGGTTCGTGTTATTCGGATTCGAAATGCGAACCACAATTTATGGCCCACAAACATCCCCTATGGAGCGCGGCTTATAAAACCTTAAAAACGCTCAAATTGATTTCCGTGAAGCAAAGGGGAAAAGGCTTCCGTTTTCTGTGATTTTGGGGTATATTAAAAAGGAATAGCGGGCTTTTGCGCCTTTTTGCGCATGAAAATATCCGGGAAAAGTGCTGTACACGTTTGGTTTCTTATGATATAATTAATTCCTGTTTATGGATTTTTCGGCGCGGTATTCCGCCGTGTTTGATTATGGTCCCGGCCCAGCGGGCCGGTGAGGAAGGGAATGTCTGAAATGGCTCAAGAAATTTACAGAACGCATACCTGTGGGGAGCTGACGGAGCGGAATCTGAATGAAACCATCCGCTTAGCCGGATGGGTGGATACGATCCGCGATCACGGCGGCGTGGCTTTTCTCGACCTGCGGGATCAGTATGGCGTGACGCAGGTAGTCGTGCATGATGACGCTTTGCTGAAGGATCTTCACAGGGAAACGGCGATTACCGTTTCCGGAAAAGTCGTTGCTCGGGATGAAGAAACGGTCAACCCCAAAATCCCGACAGGACGGCTGGAAGTGCTGGCCGACGCGTTGGAGGTGCTGGGCCCATGCGTGCCGAATCTGCCATTTGACGTGCAGGATTCCACTGATACGCGTGAGGAGGTGCGGCTGAAATACCGCTTCCTTGATCTGCGTAATCCGCGTGTGCATGATAATATTCTTTTCCGCTCCAAAGTGGTCAGCTTTCTGCGGCGCAAGATGGAGGCGCTCGGCTTCACGGAGATCACTACGCCGATTCTCACCTGCTCTTCTCCGGAGGGTGCGCGCGACTATATCATCCCCTCGCGTAAGCATGAGGGTAAATTTTATGCGCTGCCACAGGCTCCCCAGCAGTTCAAACAATTGCTAATGGCCTCAGGCTTCGATAAATATTTTCAGATCGCTCCTTGTTTCCGCGATGAGGATGCGCGGGCAGACCGTTCTCCCGGCGAATTTTATCAGCTTGATTTCGAAATGGCATTTGCTACGCAGGAGGATGTTTTTACGGTAGCGGAGCAGGTGCTTTATGATACGTTTGCCACCTTCGGCAACGGGCGCAAGGTGTCCCCGGCGCCGTTTCGACGCATTCCTTATGAAGAGGCTATGCTGCATTACGGCACGGACAAGCCGGATCTGCGCAACCCTCTGTTGATTGAAGATCTTTCTGATTTTTTTGTGGATGTGGATTTCAAACCCTTCCAAAAGAAGCCTGTGCGCGGCATTAATGTGCCGGGCTGCGCGAAGATGCCGAAATCCTTTTTTGAAAAAATGCTTGCCTTTGCAACGGAAATCGGCATGAAGGGCCTCGGCTATCTTACATTGCTGGAGGATGGCTCTTTCAAAGGCCCCATTGCCAAATTCCTCACAGATGGGAAGAAGCAGGAGCTAATTGGCCGTCTTTCCATGAAAGCGGACGATACGCTGTTTTTCATCAGTGATGGCAAAGCGGTAGTGGATCGCCTTGCAGGGCAAATCCGCACGGCGCTCGGAGAGCGGATGAATCTTATTGCAAAGGATCGCTTTGAGCTTTGCTATATCACGGATTTTCCAATGTATGAGAAAAACGAGGAAGGCAAGCTTGATTTTACTCACAACCCCTTCTCCATGCCGCAGGGTGGCCTTGAGGCGTTGGAAACAATGAATCCATTGGAGATCAAGGCATATCAATATGATATCGTTTGCAACGGCGTGGAACTTTCCTCTGGGGCGGTGCGCAACCATCGCCCGGATATCATGGTGAAGGCCTTTGCGCTGGCCGGCTATACGGCTGAGGATGTGGAGGCGCGGTTCGGCGCGCTCTACCATGCTTTCCAGTATGGCGCTCCACCGCACGCAGGGATGGCGCCGGGCGTTGACCGGATGCTGATGTTGCTGCGCGATGAGGAGAATATCCGCGAAGTGATCGCCTTCCCGATGAACGCGAACGCGCAGGATCTTTTACTCGGCGCGCCGGGTGAAGTGACGGAGCAGCAGCTACGTGAGGTGCATATTAAGCTCAGGAGGCCGCTGGAGAATCGTGTATAAAGCAATGATATGATGGGATAGATCATAGATTATAGGAGGAATTTCCATGCTGATCACAGGAGAACTGGTTCAATATCTTGAAAAGCTGGGGCGGATTCAACTGACGCCAGAGCAGGAGCAAGCAACGGAAAAGGATTTGCAGGAGATTTTATCCTATATGGAAACGCTCAATGCCCTGGACACAGAAGGGGTTGAGCCGCTTTCCCATTCCTTCCCCGTAACAAATGTGTTCCATGAGGACGAAGTGCTTCCCTCCATGGATCGTGAGGAATTGCTCCGGAATGCGCCGAATCAGAAGGACGGCTGTTTCCAGGTGCCGAAAACGGTGGAATAAAAGAAGGGAAGGGGAACGACAACATGGAGATTTTAGAAATGACGGCGCTGGAGTTATCCCGGCGCATCAAGTCGGGCGAGCTCAGCGTGCGCGATGCGCTCGACGCGCTGTATACGAAAATCGACGCGTGCGATGAACGGTATCGTTGCTACACCACGGTTTCCCGCGAGGAGGCCTACCGGGAGGCGGACGAGGTTCAGAGGCGGCTCCGCGCGGGCGAACTCGATGATGCGCCGCTCGCCGGCGTGCCGGTATCTGTCAAGGATAATATTTGTACCAAGGGAATCTTGACGAGTTGCTCCTCCAAAATTCTTTCCAACTTTAAGCCCGCTTATGATGCAACGGTTGTGGAACGGATGCGTAAGGCCGGCATGGTGGTGGCAGGCAAGCTTAATATGGATGAATTTGCTATGGGCAGCACGACGGAAACCTCCTTCTACGGCCCTACGCGCAACCCTTGGAATACTGGCCGGGTGCCGGGCGGCTCGTCCGGCGGGGCGGCGGCTGCGGTGGCGGCGCGCGAGGCTGTGGTGGCGCTTGGCTCGGATACGGGCGGATCAATCCGCCAGCCCTGCTCCTTCTGCGGCGTGCCTGGGCTGAAGCCCACCTATGGCGCGGTTTCCCGTTTTGGACTGGTGGCCTACGCCTCCTCCCTCGATCAGATTGGCCCGGTGGGGCAGGATGTCGCGGACTGCGCGGCAGTGTTCGAAATCATTAGTGGAAAGGATCCGCGTGACGGCACCTCTATGGAGTTCCCTGCCTTTGATCGGCAGGCGGTTATGGCGGACGGCCTTTCGGGCAAACGCATCGGTATCCCTTCGGATTATTTCGGGGAGGGCATTGAGCCGGACGTGAAGGCCCGTGTGCTTGAAGCGGCAAAGCTTTTGGAATCGCTCGGCGCGCATGTGGAAGAATTTGCAATGCCAATTGTCGAATACGCCGTGCCGACCTATTATATCATTGCATCTGCTGAGGCGTGCTCCAATCTCTCACGCTATGACGGCATCAAATATGGTTACTCATCGCCTCATGCAGAGAACCTGATGGAAACCTATGTCAAAAGCCGCAGCGAGGGCTTCGGCATGGAGGTCAAGCGCCGCATCATGCTGGGCAACTTCGTATTGAGCTCCGGCTACTATGACGCGTATTATAATAAAGCGCTCCAAGCCAAGAAGCTGATCCAAAAGGCGTTTTTTGACGCCTTTGAGCAATACGATATGCTCCTTGGCCCCGTGGCGCCCACCACGGCGCCGAAGCTGGGAGAATCGCTTTCTGATCCGTTGAAGATGTATTTGGGCGATATCTATACGGTGATGATTAACCTCGCCGGCCTGCCTGCGGCCTCCGTGCCGTGCGGATTTGATGGGGAAGGGATGCCGGTCGGCCTACAGCTCATTGGAAAGCCCTTTGACGAGGCGGGGATTTTGCAGGCGGCCCGCCAATATGAGCAGGCGACGCAGTTCCACCACCAATGGCCCAATACTTGCGCGGGAGGAGAAGTTTGAAAGAGAAATCTTTCAAACTGCATTTTGTGCTTTTCGATCATAAATTCCGCTCGAAATTTTGGCTGCGCCAAAACCGCACAATTCTGCGGCACGGCGCAAGAAAGGAATGTCCATAAGCATGAAATATGAGGTAGTCATTGGCCTGGAAGTCCATACGGAGCTTTCTACCAAAACGAAAATTTTCTGTAACTGCACAACGGCCTTCGGCGGCGAGCCAAATACGCACGTCTGCCCGGTATGTGCCGGGATGCCCGGCACTTTGCCGGTGTTAAACCGCGCCGTTGTCGAATATGCAATGCGCACGGGCCTTGCGCTCAACTGCGATATCACGCGCTATACGAAATTTGACCGCAAGAATTATTTTTATCCCGATTTGCCGAAAGCTTATCAGATTTCGCAGCTCTATCTGCCCATCTGCACCTGGGGGCATGTGGAGGTTCAGGGCAGGGAAGGGCCGAAGGAGATTCGTATCAAGGAGATCCATATGGAGGAGGATGCGGGTAAGCTCATCCATGATCCATTTGAGGATTGCACGCTCGTTGATTACAACCGCTGCGGCGTACCGCTGCTGGAGATTGTCAGCGAGCCGGACCTGCGTTCGGCGGAGGAAGCGGTCGAGTATTTAGAAAAGCTGCGGGCAGTGCTCCAATATGTCGGCGTGTCGGACTGCAAGATGCAGGAGGGCTCTCTGCGCGCGGATATCAACCTCTCCGTGCGCCCCGCTGGATCACAGGAGCTTGGTGTACGCACCGAAATGAAGAATATGAATTCCTTCCGGGCCATTGCCCGCGCCATCGAAAGCGAATCGCAGCGGCAAATTGACCTGCTGGAGAGCGGCGAGCGTGTGATTCAGCAGACCAGGCGTTGGGATGATAGTAAGGGAGAAAGCACGGCCATGCGCTCTAAAGAGGATGCGCAGGATTATAAATACTTCCCGGAGCCGGACCTTCCGCCGATTTCGATCAGCGACGAAGAGGTAGAGCGCGTGCGTGCGGGCTTGCCGGAGCTGCCGGAGCAGAAGAAAATGCGCTATATGGAGGAGCTTGGCCTTTCGGCTTACGATACGGATATGATTACAGGCTCCGTTTATTTTGTGCGGCTGTTTGAACGCACGGCAGAGGTTTGCGGCAGCCCGAAAGAAGCGGCGAATTGGATTATGGGCGACTTGATGAAGCTCCTCAATGATACGGGCACGCTGCCGGAAAACATGGATTTCCAGCCGGATTCGCTCGGCAAAATTATTTTGATGCTTGCACAGAATAAGATCAGCCGCCAGTCGGCCAAAAAAGTGTTTGAGCAGGTGTTTAAATTAGATGTAGATCCGGAGCAGTATGTGAAGGAAAATAACCTCGGCGTGCTCAACGATACGGGTGCAATCCGCGCCGCGGTGGAAGAAGTGCTTGCAGCAAATGAAAAATCCGTTAATGAATATAAGGGCGGAAAAACGCAGGCATTCCAGTACCTCATCGGCCAATCAATGCGGGCCTTGCGCGGCAAAGCTCCTGCGCAGGAGGTTACCAAGCTGCTCAAGGAGCTGCTTGGCGAGTAAAAATCAGAATCATTCGGCTGCCTCAGCGGCCGGTTTAAACGGCAGGAGACCTTCGGTATGCAAATGCGTGCTGGTCTTTCCTGCCGTTATCTACTTGGATGCAAATAGAACCAGCCCCACGCTTCGCTCATTCGTTTTTGTTTCGTCAGCCCGCAACTCCCAAACAAGGAAATATTTTCAAATACTTCAAGTTTTGGCTTGCGTTCCTGTTTTGGTTGATATACACTATTTATAGGAAGGACTGAACCTTGATATAAAAGCAACGAGCCAAGGAAATGCGATTTTCTCACGATGGGCAGAATTGATTCGTATGAGGCGTGAAGCGTGCGTTTTAGCGGATCAGATAGACATGCCAATTGGTTTTGGAGGTTCTTTTGATGGATCTAGAATTTGGACAATTAAAAAAAGCTGATTATAAAAAGGCGATTCAATTTGCCATAGAAGGTATGCACTTTAACTGGTATTTAGATAATAAGCTGTTGCAAAATCTTTACGGCAGATATTTTCTGTATCTTGAAATGTCAAGGGCTACACAAGCCATCGCAGCATATAAAGGTGACGAACTAGCGGGCGTGTTACTCTGTGAAATGAAAGGAGAAGCAAAAAAGGATCACTCTATTTGGAAGTCTGCCTATGTAAAAATTTTTGATTTTTTACAAAACCTGTTTGTAAAAAATGGTGTTGCGCCTTATGACGAGGCGAATCGAGGAATGTTGGTAGAATACTGTAAACACAATTCGCCAGATGGAGAAATTATTTTTTTAGCAGCAAATCCGAATATCAAGGCAAAAGGAATTGGCAGTATGCTGCTGCGAGAATTAGAAGAACGAGAAAAAGGCAAAAAAGTATTTTTATATACCGACAGTGCTTGTACATACCAGTTTTATGAGCATCGCGGTTTTGAATTGGCGCAGGAAAAAGATATTACATTGAAAATAGGGAACAAGGAAGTGGCGCTCCGATGTCTTTTATATAGTAAAGTGCTTGGATAACGGACGGTTTTCAGCTCATCGGGCTCATTTTATTTGGCTGCTGGTAAAAGGATCTATCTCATACCAATGATACGATGGGCATACCCTCGGTGTACAAAGAGCAACACGGTTTTTTTAGGGCATCTTCGGAGACTGACTGCGTAACTTTCGTTGCCGGGCTGGCGTCCATCAAGGACGATGACGCCGCCAGCGTTGGTTTTCGCCGCTGGCAGGCGTATTGATCTTTGTACACAGTGGGTACACTTTGGAGAAAGCAAAACGGAAGGTGTGGTGGAAATATTGGATACGATCTCCCAGGGAGAGAGAGGGCGGCTCGTATCCTGATTGATAGAGAGGAGCAGAAAACGATGACAACCAAACAGAAAATTCTTTTGTCCGTCTGCGTGACCACCGCTGTGCTGGCGGCCGCACTTATTGTGCTCTTTGCCGGGAATGCCTTGTTGCTGCGCCGGAATACACAGAAGGTCCCCATCCATTCGGAAGACTTTTCACAGAGGGAAGGCGCCGACCGCATCCATTTTTTAAATACCGGCTCGTCAGACGCAATCCTCATTGAGTCAAACGGCCGCTTTGCTCTTGTGGATGCTGGGGAGGATAGCGACTATCCCGCAGATCGGCCCAACTTGATCTATACTGGTTATGAGCAGGTCGTTCTACAATATTTGAAGGATCATGCCGCGGATGGGAATGGAAAGGTAACGCTCGATTTTGTGCTGGCCACCCATGCCCATTCTGACCATATGGGAGGCTTTGATACAGTGATTTCCGACCCGGATATTACCGTGAAGCGGGCGTATCTGAAGCCATACCGCCCGGATAATATCCGCAGTAAGGAGAAACGCCAGTGGGATAATCAGGAAGTTTATGATCAGATGGTGCAGGCGCTGAATGCCCGCGGCGCTGAAATTGTTTCCGAGATTCCAACGCAGGCGTTCCCGTTCGGGGATTTTACGATCCGTTTTCTGAATACGGAAATTGATACAGAGCATCAGGGCATTGATGAAAATGATAATTCCGTGCTGACGCTGCTGGAAAAGGACGGCACCAGGGCGCTTTTGACAGGCGACCTGAATAACCTCAGCGGGGATGAGACGCGCCTTGGGCCGGAGATCGGCAAGATTGATCTGCTGAAGATCGGGCATCATGGCTATGTGTTCTCCTCTTCCCAGAAGTTTTTGAACACTTTGAGCCCAGAAGTGACCGTTGCGACAAACCGCCGCTCTAAAATGATCTATCCCACGGTGAAGTGGCGGCTGGCCCTGACTGGATCTGCACTTTTTACCACAGTGGATTACAATGGCGTTATGGCGACTTTCCCAGATGGCGGCGGGCTCGTGATGACCGACCATATTATGAACGAAGAGGAGATGGCGCTGACGATCCCCACGCAGAAATAGGCGCGTGCGCTGGCCCCTTCAGCGTGCAAGAGGGTGGAACGCTGTAAAAAAGGCGCAATATCACGGGAATTTTTATTTTTTGCTTGCTATTTTATTTGCAGTGTGATAAAATATACGATAAAGAAGATGACTAGTATGAAAGAGTGGGGCAACCCGCTCTTTCTGCTTGTCATAGCCATTTTGCAACAAACCCGCCGCTTGGCTTGAAACGGCTGCGGGAATTTTTGTGGGAAAAGAGGAATGCTTTTGTCATCGAAGGGCAAGGGCGGCAACACGGTGGCCGCCGTATGGGCGCTTGCGGAGCCATTGGCGCAGCAGTTAGGGCTTACGCTTTGGGATATCCGCTTTGTCAAGGAGGGCGCTTCCTGGTATCTGCGCGTTTTTGTGGAGAAGGAAGGCGGCGTCAGCGTGGATGACTGCGTGGCGATGAGCCATGCACTGGATGGCCCGCTGGATGAAACGGACCCGATCGAGCAAAACTATTATTTAGAGGTTTCGTCGCCCGGCTTAGAGCGGGAGCTGACGCGGGATGAGCACTTTCAGGCGCTGCTGGGTGCACGCATTAAGGTGCGCCTGATCCGTCCGGTGGATCAGGTGCGTGATTTTACTGGCGAGCTCTTATCCTTTGACAACGGAGCAATTACGCTGCTGCTGGAAAACGGCACGCAGATGCAGCTACAAAAAAAAGAGGCATCCTGGATTCGGCTGGATGATGCAGATGCATTTTAAAAAGCCCGATAGAAAGCGCCTGACATACGCCGGAAGCGGGTGGCCTAATTTGCGCGTTAAGAAAATGGCCGGCCCGTTTGGCACAGTCAGGGATAGGGCCTGAAAGCAGGCGCTGATCCGAACCCGGCTTTGATATGGAAAGGAATGGTCATAAAATGAATACCGAGTTTTTTGAGGCGGTTAAGATTCTGGAGAAGGAAAAGGGCGTACCAGCAGAGCTGCTCTATGAAAAAATACAAACTGCCATCATTGTGGCGGTTCGCAAAAATTACCACGATAAAGATGTTGTCTGCTGTGAAATCAAGCCTGAGGAAAGCGAATTGAACGTTTTTCTGCACAAAACGGTAGTTAACGAAATTTCAGATCCAGATACGGATATCCTGACGGAAGAGGCGCAGAAGTATAAGCCCAGTGCCCTGCCGGGCGACATTGTGGAAATTCCGCTGGAGCCCAAGCAGTTTGGCCGAATTGCCGCGCAGACGGTGAAGCACGTGATCCGGCAGGGCATCCGCGAAGCGGAGCGCGGCCAGGTGATGCAGGAATTCCAGAGCCGCCAGCAGGAGATCACAACCGCTAAGGTGACGCGGGTAGACCCAGTTTCCGGCAATGCAACGTTGGAAATTGGCCGTGCAGAAGCAGTGCTGCCTAAGGGTGAGCAGGTGCCTGGAGAAACCATCGCGGAGGGCGATCTGATTAAGGTGTACATCGTAGACGTACGCGAGAGCGAAAAAGGCGGCCCGAAAGCGATCATTTCCCGTACCCACCCGGGGTTGGTCAAGCGCCTGTTTGAAACGGAAGTGCCGGAAATTTATGACGGCACGGTGGAGATCAAGGCCGTATCCCGCGAGGCCGGCTCCCGCACGAAGCTGGCAGTTTACAGCCGCGATCCGAATGTGGATGCCGTGGGCGCCTGTATCGGCCCGCGCGGCGCGCGCGTGGGCAAGGTGGTTGACCTGCTCGGCGGTGAAAAAATCGATATTGTTAAATATAGCGAAAACCCCGCTGAGTTTATCGCGGCGGCATTGGCCCCGGCGGAAGTGCTCAGCGTAGAAATAGAAGACGGCGCGGCAAATTCGTGCCATGTAACTGTGCCGGATACACAGCTTTCCCTGGCCATTGGCAACAAAGGGCAGAACGCCCGCCTGGCAGCAAAGCTGACCGGCTGGAAGATCGATATCAAGCCGGAGAGCGGCTTCTATGAGCCGAAAGCGGAGCAGGAAGAAGAAACAGAAGCATGATCGAAGGCTCTTGCATTTAGGCGGTAAGGGGGATGGAAATGCAGAATAAAAAGGTTCCGCTGCGCAAGTGTGTCGGCTGTTGTGAAATGAAGCCCAAAAAGGAGCTCGTGCGGGTTGTGCGCAGCCCGGAGGGGGAGATTTCACTGGATTTAACCTCTCGCAAGCCCGGCCGCGGCGCATATGTGTGCCATGACCCCGAATGCCTTGCGAAGGCCCGCAAAAAAAAGCAGCTGGAGCGCGCGTTCCAGTGCAAAATACCGGATGAGGTTTATGACTGCATGGAGGAGGAGATGAGGCAAAATTGAAAATGGTTATTTTCAATTTACCGCCATCAGGGGGGCGCTTATGATGGATGACAAAGCTCTCGGGCTTTTGGGAATCGCCAGAAGAGCGGGCCGCTTAAGCCTTGGGCACGATGCTGCAAAGGGCGCCGTCCTCGCGGGCAGGGCACGGCTGTGCCTCATCAGCGCGGATGCGTCCGACCGGCTGGAACGGGAATTTTTCCGCATGACACAGGGTGAAAAGAGCATCCCGCTCAGGCGTGTCCGGTATACGATGGAACAATTCCACCGCGCAATCGGCGCAAAAGCGGGCGTGCTTACGGTGGATGACGACGGCTTTGCAGAAAAGCTGCTGACAGGGGAGGATAATGCGTATGATGATGAATAAATACAGGGTTCACGAGGTGGCAAAGGATTTCGATAAGCCGAGCAAATCGGTGATCGACCTGCTGGGGGAATATTTTGAGGAGCCAAAGAAGCATATGACGGCGCTTGAGGAGAAAGAGCTCGATGTGATTTTTGAAACCTTTACCCAGCAGAATGAAGTAGAGAGTTTTGACGCATACTTTGCAATGGGCAAGCCTGCCGAGGCAGAGCAGCCTGCAAGGCCGGCAGAGAAGGAAGCGCCTGCCGCAAAAAAAGCGCCGGAGCAGCCGGCAAAGCCGGGCACGGCGCCGAAGCAGGAAAGGGGCGCGCAGCCTCAAAGCACGAAGCAGGGCCAGAAGCCGCAGCAGAATGCAGCGCCGCAAAAGAAGCAGGAGAGCCAGAATAAACAACCGCAGCGCCCGGCGCAATCTCGCACCAAGGGTGCGGCGCGCACGGTGAACACCCGCACAACGCAGGTGGAGCTGGATAAATACAACGAGCGCTATGAGAAGATTGCGCCGACTAACACGCGCGGCGCAGGTGACCAGAGCGTTCAAAAGCAAAAATTAAAGCAGCGCTCCCAGCAGTACCGGCGGCAGGGCATGCGCTCCCCACGCAGGGAGTCCGAGGCAGAGCGTCTCAAGCGCATCGCCGCTGAGCGCGCGAAGAAGCCGCAGCTTGTCATCCGGGTGCCGGAGGAAGTTTCAGTAGGCGATCTGGCCGCCATGATGAAGCGCACTGCCGCAGAGGTGATTAAAAAGTTGATGGCGCTCGGCGTGATGGCCACGGTCAATGAGATCATCGATTACGATACGGCTGAGATCGTAGCCTCTGAGCTGGGCATTAAAGCGGAGAAAGAAGTGGTCGTCACCATTGAGGACCGGATCATTGACGATAGCGCGGATGACGATAAGGATCTTTTACCCCGCGATCCGGTTGTTGTGGTGATGGGCCACGTTGACCACGGCAAAACCTCCCTGCTGGATGCGATTCGCAACACCTCGGTAACAGAGGGCGAAGCGGGCGGCATTACGCAGCACATCGGCGCATACCGCGTATCTATCGACGGGCAGGATATCACCTTCCTGGATACGCCCGGCCATGCGGCCTTCACTGCAATGCGCGCACGCGGCGCGCAGGCGACAGATATCGCGGTTTTGGTGGTTGCAGCGGATGATGGCATCATGCCGCAAACAGTGGAAGCGATTAACCACGCGAAAGCGGCGAATGTTTCGATTATTGTCGCAATCAATAAGATGGATCGCCCCGGCGCCAACCCGGAGCGCGTGATGCAGCAGCTGACGGAATATGAGCTCGTCCCCGAAGAGTGGGGTGGAGATACAATCTGCGTTCCGGTTTCCGCCAAGGCGCATCAGAATATTGACAAGCTGCTGGAGGCTATCCTGCTCGTTGCAGAGATGAAGGAATTGAAAGCCAACCCCAACCGCGCCGCAAAGGGTATTGTGATTGAAGCGCGCCTCGACAAAGGCCGTGGCCCGATTGCGACGCTGCTCGTTCAAAACGGCACGCTGCATGCCGGCGATATCATCGTGGCAGGCACGGCTGTCGGCCGTGTGCGCGTGATGACGGATGACCATGGCCATAAGGTGGAAGAGGCGGGGCCGTCTGTCCCTGTGGAGATCATGGGCCTTGCGGAGGCCCCCCAGGCTGGCGATGCATTCGATGCGGTTTCCGATGAGCGCCTGGCGCGAACGCTAGTCGATCAGCGCAAACAGCAGGCCAAGGAAGAGCAGTTCAATGCCATTCAGAAGATAACGCTGGATAATCTCTTTGCCTCCCTCCAGGATGGTCAGATGAAGGAGCTCAATATCATTATTAAGGCCGATGTGCAGGGCAGTGTGGAGGCTGTCAAACAGAGCCTTGAAAAGCTTTCAAACGAAGAGGTGCGCGTGCATGTGATCCATGGCGGCGTAGGTGCGGTCAGCGAATCCGATGTGATGCTCGCCCATGCGTCGAATGCCATTATCGTCGGCTTCAACGTCCGCCCAGATCCGGTGGCGGCGAGCCAGGCGGAGCGCGATGGCGTGGAGATGCGGATGTATCGCATCATTTACGACTGCATTGAGGATGTGGAGCATGCAATCAAGGGCATGCTTGCTCCGAAAATCCGCGAAGTGGAGCTTGGCCGTGCGGAGGTGCGCAATACGATCAACATCTCCAGCGTGGGCAGGATTGCCGGCAGCTATGTAACAGATGGCAAGGTGCAGCGCAATGCAAAAATTCGCGTTGTGCGTGACGGCATTGTGGTGGCGGAGGATGAAATCGCCTCCCTTCGCCGCTTCAAGGATGATGTCAAAGAGGTGGCCCAGGGCTATGAATGCGGCATCGGGCTTGTGAAATTTAACGATATCCGGGAAGGCGATATTCTGGAAGCCTTCATTTTAGAAGAATATAGGGATTAAAGCATGGCGCCGCGTTCTCCGCGGGCCGAAAGGTATGAACGATAAATGGCAGGATACCGAATTGACCGCGTATCGGAAGATATCAAGCGGGAAATCATTGCAATTATGCGTGAGCTGAAGGATCCCCGCATTCAGGGGATGCTGACGGTCGTGCGCGTGGAGGTTAGCTCAGACCTCTCTTTTGCCAAGGTGTATGTTAGCGCAATGGAAGGCTTGGAGACGGCGAGGCTTGCTGTGAAAGGCCTGACAAGCGCAACGGGCTACGTCCGCCGCGAGGTGGGCGGCCGCCTGCACCTGCGCAAAACGCCGGAGCTGAAATTCATTGCGGATGACTCCATTGCACACGGCATGGAAATCACAAAAAAAATTGAAACGCTCGTGAAGGAGGATGGGGATGCGGATTGATGAAAAAGCGGCCGCCCGGCTGCTGGAAGGTCAGGACGATTTTCTCATCCTCACGCACGGCCATCCGGACGGGGACACGCTGGGCTGCGCTTTTGCGCTCTGCCGCGGGCTGCAAAAATGTGGCAAACGCGCGCGCGTGGAATGCACGGATGAGATCCCCGCAAAATTTAGCTACCTTTGGCGGGAGGTGGAGCAAGAGGCGTTTGCCCCCCGCTTTTTTGTGGCTGTAGACGTGGCGGATCCAAAGCTGCTGGGAAAGCGCTTGGAGGAACGCTATGCGGCGCATATTGATTTGTGCATAGACCATCATGGCTCCAACACTCTCTATGCGGCTCAAACGCTGCTCGATGCCTCCGCCGGTGCGGCCTGTGAGGTCATCTATGAGGTGCTCCGGGAGCTAGGGGTGGAGATGGATGAGCAGATTGCCGATTGCATCTATACCGGCCTATCCACAGATACGGGCTGCTTCCGCTATTCCAATGCGACCGCGCGTACGCACCGGATTGCGGCCGATATGATTGATTGCGGCGCGGACGCCCCCATCATCAACCAGGTCATGTTTGAGACGAAAACGCGCACTTACGCCGCCTTGGAGCGGCTTGCCTTGGATTCTCTCGAAACCTATTGCAACGGCCGAGCGGCCCTCATTACAGTGACGCAGGAGATGTATCGCCTGAGCGGCTCAAACGAAAGCGAGTGCGATCCGATCGCCTCGTTGCCGCGTCAGATTGAGGGGGTGCTCGTTGGCGCGATGTTGCGGGAAAAGGCGGATGGCACCTTTAAAGCCTCTGTGCGCACCCACCGGCCTGTGGATGCAGCCGAGCTCTGCAAGCGCATGGGAGGCGGAGGCCACCCCCGCGCGGCGGGCTGCCAGCTGGAGGGCCCGCTGGAATGTGCAAAGAAAGTGCTGCTTCAACAGATTCGTGCAGTTTTGGAGGCGTAAATGACCGGAATCATCTGTGTGGACAAACAGGAAAATATGACCTCCTTCTCCGCTGTAGCGCGCGCACGCCGAATCACAGGGGAGAAGAAGGCGGGCCACGCGGGCACGCTTGACCCAATGGCAACGGGGGTCCTGCCGGTGTTGTTCGGCGGGGCCACCCGTTTTATGGAGTTTTTACCGGTGCAGGATAAGGGCTACCGAGCGCACATTCGGCTGGGGTTGACTACCGATACCCTTGATACGACGGGCACAGTGCTCACACGCAGCGAGCCGCATGTGACAAGGGAGCAGCTGGAGCAGGCGCTCTGCGGTTTTCGAGGCGCTATTTTGCAGGTGCCGCCGATGTATTCCGCCCTGTCGAAGAATGGCGTGCGGCTCTATGAGCTTGCACGCAGGGGCGAGGAGGTAGAGCGGCCCGCACGGCCTGTAACGGTTTACCGGCTGGAGCTGATGGCGTTTGATGAGCAGGCGCAGGAGTTTGAAATCGATGTGTTCTGCTCGAAGGGCACCTATATTCGCTCTCTAGCGGACGATATCGGCCGTGCGCTCGGCTGTGGGGCCGCCATGTCGGCCTTACGCCGGTCATATGCCGCCGGTTTTTTCCTGGAGGATTGCGTCACGCTGGATGCGCTCGCAGCATTCCGGCAGGATGGTGCGCTTTCGCAATGCATCATCCCGCTGGAGCGGGCGCTGGGAACATACCCGTCCCTGACGGTGACCGAGGCGCAGGCTGTGCGATTTGCAAACGGCGGCGCGCTTGATGCGGGCAGGCTCCGTTTTGCGAAGAGACAGAGCGGCTTCTACCGGGTATACAGCCCGGATCAGAATTTTCTCGGCCTGGGGGAATTGCCCGTGCAAGGGGACGAGCTGAAAGTCCGGCGGGTGCTACAGGACACTTGATGAAAGGAACCTCTCTTCAGAAAGGAGGAAAGCCCATGCCGTATGTGACTAATTTTCACACCTTGCCCCAAACAGGAACCTCGCTTGCACTAGGAAATTTTGACGGCGTGCACACTGGCCACTGTGCAGTGATCAGTGAGGCCGTGCAAATGGCGCGCCGATGGGAGCTGTTGCCCGGTGCGGTGGTCTTTCGGGAGCATCCGCAGGCTGTGCTGCGGGGCTGCGCTCCTGCCCGGCTCTGTGATGACCGGATGCGTCTGCGGGCTTTTGAGGCCGCGGGTGCACAAGCCATCTGTGTGGTTGATTTTCAGGAGATTATGTGCCTTTCTCCGGAAGCGTTTGTCGAGCAGATTTTGGTGCGCCGCCTCCATGCGCGGGCTCTTTCGTGTGGGTATGATTACCGTTTTGGAGGGGGATGCACGGGAGATGCAGCCAAGCTGCGGGAACTGTGCCAAGGCTATGGAATCCGCTTTTCTATGGCGGAGGAGGTTGATTTCTGCGGGCTCCCGGTGAGCAGCACCCGCATTCGCGCGGCGTTGGAGCAGGGCAGGCCGGAGGAGGCCAACGCCATGCTCGGTCGGCCTTTCTGCTACGATTTCACCGTGGTGGGAGGCGATCGGCGCGGCAGAAAGCTCGGTGCTCCCACTATCAACCAGTTTTTTCCATCCGGCTTTGTCGTTCCGAAGTTCGGCGTTTATGCATCCAAAACATTGGTAGAGGGCCGATATCATCCTTCTGTTACCAATATCGGCATGCGCCCCACGATCGGAACGCAGAGCCTGCGCAGCGAGACCTATATTATGGATTTCAGCGGTGACCTGTACGGGCAAAATATTGAGGTATCCCTTCTGCACTTTTTGCGCGGTGAGGTGCGTTTTGAGTCTCTTGATGCGCTACGCGCGCAAATTGCGGCGGATGCGCAGGCGGCTAGAAATTTTGTTCAGGCGGAGGAAGCATCAAATGCATAACATTCAGGCTGTGTTGTTTGATTTTGACGATACTTTGCAGGATCGCGAGGCGGCCTATCGGGCCTACTGCGCGGCCTTTTTGGGGGAATTCTTCCCTGCTCTCCCACCGGAGGAGAAGGCCCGGCGCATCGATGAGATGGAAGCGCATATTGAAGGCGGCTACCGCAAGCGTGAGGAATACTTTCCGGAGATGATCGCGCTGTGGGGGTGGGAGAGCCATCCGCCGGTGGAATTGCTCTGCCGCCATTTTAACGAGCACTATGGCGAGCATGTTGCGCTTTTCCCCGATGCGATTCCCACCATTCAGGCGCTGAAAGAGCAGGGTTATCTGCTTGGCGTCGTCAGCAACGGCCCATCTGTTTTGCAGAATAAAAAGCTTGATACGGCGGGAATCCGCGACCTGTTCGATGTGGTGGCCGTGTCTGGCGATTATGGAATTCACAAGCCGGATAGGCGCCTGTTCGATCTTGCGGCGCAAAAGCTCAATGTGCCGAATGAAGCGTGCCTGTTTGTGGGCGATCACCCGGTGAATGATATCAAGGGCGCGCTCGGCGCGGGCATGCAAGCCATATGGATGGATTACGGCACCTTTGCCGGGCAGCGCACACAGGGCGTGCCGGAGATTCGGCGGGTTTCCCAGGTGCTCGGGCTGCTGGAGGATTTGCCGCGGACAGTGTAGTGATGCAAACAGTCACCGCGTTTATCTGGATCCTTTCGCAATTGAATAGGCATGAAAACTTTAGCATCAGCAGGCCTTTTTAGCCAGAATAAAAGATTTTTAGTCAATACGCACATTTTTCTTGCAAAATAGTGTTTGATTTAGTCTAATTTTATAAAGTAGGATGAGATATGAGAAAGAACATTGTGTTTGCCCTGCTTGCGTCGGCTATTTTTTTGGCGGGGTTAACAGGCTGTGTATCGCAAAAGGAGCATGAGGGTGTGGTGGCGCAGGTTCAGGCGCTGGAATCTGAGAATACGCGATTAAAAGCAGAGGCGTTGGAGCTTTCGGCAAAGGTTGACGAATATGAAAACGGCAAGGAAAATCTTCTGGTCAAAGTGAGAAACCATTTTGAAAAGAAGGAATATGACGAGGCAAAGCAGCTTGCGCAAACGCTCCACAAGAAGTTCAACGGAACGTCGGAGGATCAGCAGGCCCAGCAAATCATACAGCAGATTGACAAGACCCTGGAAGAACAGAAACGCACAAAAGAGGCAGCGGAATCGAAAGCTGCCGCTGAAAAGAAAAAAAATGCGCGGGATAAAGCAAGGGAGATTATCCGGGTTTCTAAAGTTTATACGGGGACGCCCAATTCAGCGGGGGGTGTCGATTTATATATCGTATGGAAGAACATGTCCGACAAAACGATCAAATATGTTGATTTTGAGGCGGTTCCCATTAACGCTGTGGGCGATGTGGTTTCCTGTGAAATCCGCAGGTCATCCACTTTTTATGGGCAGGAAACCGGCCCTTATAAAAAAGGCCAGGGGAATTCTGGCGCATATCTCTGGGAAAACGCATGGTATAATCCTTCCATTACTTCCGCACAGATACGAGGTATTGAGGTTACATATATGGACGGCTCTTCCGTAACGCTTAAGCAGGATGAGATTCAATATGTGCGCTATTGATGGCTGAGAGAAATATGCTCTGTTTCATGAATTTCAAGTTTCTCTTTACAATTCCCATTCTATATGATAAAATAAGCAAGTATTATGCCCTGCTCTCGGCAGCTGGATGAAACCGCCAAGCGGTGCGCCACCTGCCTCCTGCTGGGAGCCCGGCGAATTTTTAAATGAGGTGACAAGCATGACCAACGAAGAAAAAAAGGCAATCATGGCCGAATATGCGCTCCACGAGGGCGACACCGGCTCCCCGGAAGTGCAGATCGCAGTGCTTACAAAGCGCATCAACGATCTGACCGACCACCTGAAGGTGCACAAGAAGGATCACCATTCCCGCCGCGGCCTGCTGAAGATGGTCGGCCATAGGCGCAATCTTCTTAAGTATTTGCAGGATAACGATATTGAGCGCTATCGTGCCATCATTGCACGGCTCGGCATCCGTAAATAAAACCGCATTGAGGCAGGCGGGGGAGGCCTTCTTCCCCGGCCTGCCTTCCGTATGTTACCACGCATTTTCGACGCAATACGATTTCTTTTGCATCCATTCGGGCGGGTGCATGGTTTAGCAGTGAATCGAGCGCATGGCTTTATCCGTGCGCTGGATTTATTGCTAAGCGTGCTGCCTCCCGTGGAAATAAATTTTTACGAGGTAGAAATATGTTCGAACAGTACAGAAAATTCGAAACAATGCTTGCTGGCCGCCCGTTGACGGTGGAAACCGGCAAAATGGCACAGCTTGCAGGCGGCTCCTGCATGATTAGCTATGGTGAAACGCAGGTGCTCTGCAACGCCACCATGTCCGACAAGCCGCGCGACGGCATCGATTTCTTTCCGCTTTCCGTTGATTTTGAGGAGAAGCTTTATGCCGCGGGCAAAATCCCCGGCTCTTTCCAGCGCCGTGAGGGCCGCCCGAGCGAGAAGGCGATCCTAGCATCCCGCGTGATTGACCGCCCGATCCGCCCCTTATTCCCGAAGGATATGCGCAATGATGTGGGCGTTGTAGCCACTGTTATGTCCTGCGATCCGGACTGCTCTCCGGAGATCACCGCGATGATCGGCGTATCCATTGCGCTGAGCATCTCCAACATTCCGTGGAAGGGCCCGATTTCCGGCGTTTCCGTCGGCTATATCGATGGGGAGTATATCATCAACCCCACCGCTGAGCAGCGCGAGCGCTCTGAAATGGCGGTGACTGTCGCCTCAACGGACAAGCTTGTCGCCATGATCGAGGCGGGCGCGAAGGAAGTTTCCAACGATGTGATGTTTAACGGCATCATGGCCGGCCATGAGGCAAACCAGCAGATCATCGAATTCATCAAAGAAATCCAGCGGGAAGTTGGCCGCGAAAAAATTGATTTTCCGTCAAACGATCCCTCTCCAGAGCTGTTTGAGGCTGTGAAGGCCTTTGCCATCGATGATGTGCGCGCAGCGCTTGACACAGACGATAAGCGCGTGCGCGATGAGCGCCTGCTGCCTGTTTACGATAAAGTGCATGCGGAATTTGATGAGAAGTTCCCAGAGGAAGCGGATAAGATCGACGACTGCCTGTATAAGCTCCAAAAATTCGTTGTACGTCGCTGGCTGCTGGATGACGGCAAGCGTGTGGATGGGCGCGGCATTGATGAGATCCGCCCGTTGGCAGCAGAGGTTGATGTGCTCAAGCGCACGCACGGTTCCGCTATGTTTACCCGCGGCCAGACACAGGTGCTCACTGTGACAACGCTTGGCCCGGTGGGCGACGCCCAAATTCTTGACGGCATCGATGAAGAAGATCGCAAGCGCTATATGCACCAATATAACTTCCCATCCTATTCGGTGGGTGAAACTCGCCCGAGCCGCGGCCCCGGCCGCCGCGAAATTGGCCATGGCGCCCTCGCAGAGCGCGCACTGCTGCCGGTGATCCCGAGCGTGGAGGAATTCCCCTATGCGCTGCGCCTGGTCTCTGAGGTGCTTTCCTCCAACGGCTCCACTTCCCAGGCTTCTATCTGCGCATCCACCCTGTCCCTGATGGCGGCGGGCGTGCCGATCAAAGCGCCGGTAGCGGGCATTTCCTGTGGCCTCGTCACTGAGGGCGACCGTTTTATGACGATGGTTGACATCCAGGGCCTGGAGGATTTCTTCGGCGATATGGATTTCAAGGTAGGCGGCACGAAAAAGGGCATCACCGCCATCCAGATGGATTTGAAGATCGACGGCCTTACACCGGAGATCATCAAAGAGGCGCTTGAGAAAACCTACAAGGCACGCCTGTATATTCTAGATGAAATCATGCTCAAATGCATCCCTGAGCCTCGCGCGGAGCTCTCCAAATATGCACCTAAGATGCTTACCACCAAGGTGCCGGTGGAGAAGATCAGCGAAGTGATCGGCAAGCAGGGCAAGGTGATCCAGAAGATCTGTGCGGAATGCAACTGCAAAATTGATGTGGAAGAGGATGGCAGCGTCTTTATCTCCGCAATTGAAATCGACGATGCCAAACGCGCTTTGCTTATGGTGGAGACGATTGCAAACGATCCAGAGCCCGGCTCGATCTATAAAGGCGTTGTGACTCGTATCTTGACGTTTGGCGCGTTTGTTGAAATTGCGCCCGGCAAGGAAGGCTTGGTTCACATTAGCCATCTGGATGTAAAGCGCACGGAGAAGGTGGAGGATGTCGTCAATGTGGGCGATGAAGTGATTGTAGAAGTGCTCGGCACCGATGAGAAGGGGCTGAACCTCTCCCGCCGCAATGCGCTGATTAAGGTGGAGGGCCTCGTGCCGGAGAATACCATCTCCGATGCGCCCCGCCGCCCTGCCCCGCGCAGGGATAATAACCGTGGCGGTGACCGCCGCAATGACCATCGCGGCGGCCGCCCGCCCCGCAGGGACTAATAAGCTATAAAATAAAATGTTCAGGAGCCCGGAAAGCGATAGTAGCTTTCCGGGCTCCTTTTGCTCGGAAAGCGATAGTAGCTTTCCGGGCTCCTGTTTGTGTGACAATACCCAAGGATTTTCTGAGGGGCATGTCTCCTTCTCCCAAAGGGCTTTTTTGGTTATCTATCATACTTGATTGCTATATTCGTTTTACGATTGTGTAAAGTGATAGTAGCCGTGTAATAGCGTTTTTGGTTATTCTCTAATGATATGAAAAAGCATAGCGATCTAATCAGCCTATTTTTTATTTTCTATTTGTGGTTATCTATCTCAAAATCTGTATGATTAAAAAATAAACTCCATCTTAATGATAATTGGATTGTGGTACGGCTGTGCCCGGTAGGTGCAAATTTACCACCCACCGCTCCTTTATCGGTGGGGATTGCAGGCTTTTTGGCGTTTTCCCAAGCAGCTCTCCGGCCTAGAACCCCGAGTTCTGCCCGGGCGTTTTTTCTGGGATCCTTTGCGATTTCGGCATAGGATTCCGGGCAGATTTTTCGGACTTTTCTTGCAGTGGACGGATCAACAGCAATGAATACAGCCGGTGTGCGTGAGATCGCCTGAGATTGCAAAGTTTCAACATGAATGTTTTGGGAATTGAAAACCTATATGTATAATTAAGGATTTATTTCATAAAAACTCTAGAAATAGGTCGAAAATATGTTGACATCATATATATAACGTAGTATCATATAACAAAAAAATTGATATTTTATGGGGGATTTCATGGAATTTTCTTTGGCTTTTAATGGAGATATTGAATTGATTCAGAAAGCGAATTCCATAAACTTGATTGAATGCTATTTTGGCACCGCATCACAAAATCCGGTTGGTAGCGGAAGACCGGTATCTCAAATGGCTAATGTTGACCGACGGGGGATCGAAGATGCTGTACGTCTGGCCCATAGTGCTGGAAAGAAATTTAATTATTTAGTGAATGCTGCATGTATGGGAAACATGGAATATACAGGGAAGAAATTGAATCAAATCATAGAGCAGTTTGATTGGCTTGTTTCCGCGCAGGTGGATATGGTCACGCTGGCGAACCCTGTTTTGATCGATTTATGCAGGAAACGGTATCCAAACCTGAAAATTAGCGTTTCTTCCTTCGCCATGGTGGACAGCATTGAAGCGGCTAAGTTCTATAACAGCCTTGGTGTTCATGAAATTACAGTGCGTAATGGGATTGAGCGGGATTTCAGGCTGCTCGAAAAAATGCAGGCGGCCATTTCGTGCAATTTACAGGTTATGGTGAACCAGGTTTGCCTTTATCATTGCCCCTATCAGCAATATCATAATAATGTCATCAGCCACATGTCGCAGTACACCGTAGATGAAAAAATCAGTACAAATTATTGCACGCTTCATTGCCTTCTGCAAAAATACAGGGAGCCGGAGAATCTGCTGCGCTCTACTTGGTGCAGGCCGGAGGATCTCCATTTTTATGAGGAAATCGGAATCCGAAAATATAAACTGACAGATCGCAATAAATCCTCTTCATGGCTGTTGAGAACAGCTGATGCCTATTGCAGTGGAAAATATGAGGGGAATTTGTCAGAAATTCTGAACATGAATCATTTTCAAAATAAACAGATGATGCATGGCAAACACGTTAGTAAAACGGATTTAAAAACTCTTAGGAGCCTCATGCAGCTTGAAATCGATATTGACAATCAAAAGCTCGACGGCTTTATGGAGCATTTCCTAACTCATTCCTGCAATCTGCAAAGCTGTCGGGATTGTGGCTACTGCCGCGGATTTGCCCAGCGAGCCTTGCGTTATGATGCCGCAAGGCTTGAGCGCAGTTTATCGGTTTTGGAAGCAGTTGCAGAGGAGGGCGTGGCGATTTGAACATATTGGTATGTGTGAAGCCCGCGTTGGCCGGAGCAGACAGTGCAATGGTCACGAGAGAAAAGGCGGCTCTGGAAATCAGCCGACAGGATTTGCTTGCCTATAGCTGCGCACTCTGGCTGAGGCGGCAGGCGGGAGGTTCTGTTACCCTGCTAGCGATGTCGTCTGCAAACGCGGTGGAGTGCCTGGAGCCCTTGTATGCCTATGGGGCAGATCGGATTGTGCTTTTGAGCAATCCGCTCCTTGCTGGTTCAGATACGGTAGCAACCTCCTATGCCTTGGCGTCCTGGATCAGGAATGAGGGGCACTATGAACTGATTTTGTCGGGCTGTCAATCCAGCGATAGTGAAACAGGTCAGGTTCCTGCCAGCCTTGCCGAAAGCCTCGGAATGCCCTGCTATGCAAATGTGGTGGAAATTTCGCTGGGTCAACAAGGCTGTTTCCTCCTTAAGCGGGAGTTGGAGCGTTATTTTGTAAAAACGGAAGCCGCCGTTCCGACACTTTTGACCATTAAAAACTGGGCAGAATCGGAGCGGCCGAAGCTTGCACAAATTCTTGAAAATCATAAAAAGGTTGAATTGCAGCAGGTGCTCCCCTGTGATGCTTCTATGGTGGGGACTGCGGGATCGCAAACCCGGGTATGCCGGCTGAGAGACCGGAAAGAGAATTCCTTCAGGCAGGCGGAATTGTACGGGATAGATGAGGGAATAGAGCAGTTGTACGCTCAAATAACCCGTATCAATCAGATGAAGAGGGGGGAGAAAATTTATGGCTGAGGATGGCGCTGGACGTACAGTATGTGTTTATCTGGAAAATGCATGCGGTCATCTTTTAGCGTTCAGTGATGAATTGATTACTGTGGCGCGAGAACTGAAAAAGCGGTATGGATTTACCATTTCAGGGCTGGCTTTGTGCTCTGGGAATGCGTTGAAAAATCTTCTGCGTGAAGTGCAACAGCTTTCCTTTGAACGGATAGATATTTATATAGGAGATGCGTTCGAATATTTTGAGGACGGGAATTATTTAGAGGGTATTTGTGAATATTACGATAGTCACCGGCCCGACTTGATCTTAGCGCCCAATACAGTGCATAGCAAAACTGTTTTATCTCAGCTGGCAAGCCGGAAAAGGCTGGGCATGTGTGCAGACTGCGTAGAGATTTGCCAGCATGGGGAGCAGATTGTCGCGACACGACCAGTCTATGAGGGGAATACATACGCGGATATTTGCGCGACCGGTTCCACACTCGTTTGCACCATCAGAAAAAATATATTCGATCCGCATCCCCGCAATTCTGATGTTGCGGCTAACATTTGTATTCATCCGTGCGAAGCAGCAGGCATAAATTCAGAGCGGTTGCTGTCGGTTTCGAATCGGCACTTTGCCGGAACGGAAAGCAATCAGATTATGATCGGCGTGGGCGCGGGGCTGCGCAGGAAAGAAGACTTGGATCAGATTCGGCAGATGGCGGATCTGATCCATGCGGATATTGGTGTAACGCGCGCACTGGTCGAAAAAGGATGGGCTCCTAAGGAATATCAAATTGGTTTATCCGGCAGGGCCGTACAGCCAGAGCTATATATCGCATTGGGTATTTCAGGAGCTTCTCAGCATTTGATAGGCCTGCGTAAATGTAAGAATATTATCGCAGTCAATCGTGATGCGAATGCCACTGTGTTTCAATACGCTACTGTAGGAATCGTGGCGGATTTCTATGATGTCTTGCCCAGACTCAGTCAAATGATATTAAATCGCAGGAAGGATGGGTAACATGAGGGACTTGAAAGAGGCGGCGCTGTCCGTAATTACAGAAATGTTAAAAGAGGAGATCATCACACCGGCGGATCTGCTTTGCTATAGGTCCAATGAAATCGATACGGATCATCCGGACGAGGTGCGCAGCCAGATGGAGCATTGGTATAAAACGCTGGGTGTGGAACAAATTACGGGCAAGCCATTTCACTTGACCCGGCCTTACTTTTATAAGGAGGAGATCCGGGAGTTCCGGGAGCGGGGAGAGCTGTTGTGCTGTCTGCCCAAGGGGCTCTCTGCAAAAGACCTGAGTGAGTTGTTCCATTTTCATACCTGGGCGGAAAGCAGCGCATTGGTAAAGCAGAATTCAGAGGAAGAGGATTGTTGGTTCTTTGTCAAAAAGTCGACACAGCCAGAACTGCTGGATCGCACTGGAAGGGAAATCCAGCAGGTGATAAAAAAGCAGGGAGATCTTAATCTTACGTTGGAGCGGTATTTAGTCCTTGTGGCATCACTTTATGCCTTCTGCGGAATTACCACAGATGAAAAATATAAAACGTGGCTGCCAAATACCAAATATGAAGGCCGGCTGATGCTGATTGGCGGGTATGATTCAGCTGGGCAGATGAGTTTTCACGCATGGCTGCCTCAATTTCACTCTCCTTATGTTGGTGGAAGGTCGATCCGCATTTGTGAACATTTATGATTTTAAGGATGGTGAAGGCGCCTTGCAGGTGCTGAATACTGACCCCGGGCCGTTGCAGTGTGCGGCTCTCTTCCGAAGCAGACATACGCAGTTGTATCCGCCCGCCTTGTCTTTCCTGGGATATCCGGGCCGGTTGCATGGCTTGATTTGCGGCCTGAGCGTTGCTGAAGTGTGTTCTTCTTGTTGCCCATCCTTTCCGCTTGAAGCAGGAGAACTCGTGCTGATTTATGCCGGTGAGAAACCATATACGCTTTATACAGAAGAGGATTTACAGAAATTTCCGGTCATACGGGTAGAGCCCGAGTATGAAATTCCCTATTTGTTTTATGATTTGCTATATGTCGCATATCTTGTTTTTGATTGCTATATCAGCAGTGGATTGGATGGCGCAGCGATCCAAGGGAATAGCCTGCTGGAGCAGATGTTTTCCACCGTATGCGCCTACGAGGGCGAGGCGCTGACCCCGACGAAGAGGAATGCCGATATGTTTTTATTCACAGGGGTACCGGCTGAAAAGGATCTGTTGCTTTGTGATGGGAGGTTTGACCGACGTTTTCTCACTTGCGACGTACACAGAGATATTCTTTGCTGCATACGCGGTATGGAACATCCACCTGTGTCGGCGTTTGTCCATCATGAAAATATAATCGATATGCTCCAGGCAGGTTGCGGCGGCACAGCGCATTCCATTGTTCTGGATTGGTAAAGGAGGAGTTCTATGTTGGGCGAAAAAATAGTGGAGCATATGAAACAGTTTGGTCAGAGGCCGGCGATTCAAATAAATGATACGGGTGATGTTTATACATTTGCCCAAATTCTTCAGCGTGTTGAATATTATCGGCAACAACTGATTTTGCGGCAGCTGCCAGCAGGCTGTGTGGCAGCCGTATCTCTGGAGAACGTCGTGGAATATATTGCCGTTCTTCTGGCTTTGTGGCAGCACGACTGTATTGTTGTCCCTATGGAAGAGTGCAGTGCACATGCACTTTCCCAGGTGCAGGCGAAGGCTGGGCTGGATTATCTCCTGTGCGGGGAGATGCGGCCGGGCGGAGCGGTCCTTTCTGAAAGTGTATATCTGATTCCGCAGGGCGGACAGGCGCCTAATAGCACGCCGGCTCCAATTGACGCAGCTGTTTTTTTGTATACTTCAGGCACAACGGGCTTGCCGAAATGTGTGGTGTTTTCTCATGAAGCAATGTATCGAAATATCGCCGATCTTGCTCAATCGCTGAATCTGGCACCGTCAGATGTCTGCTACACGCCAGTGTCGCATTTGATCACCTCAGCGCTCACCACAATCTACATGCCGGGTCTGATTAGCGGCGCAACGGTTGTTATCAAAAAGACCTTCTTACCCGGAGCAATGAAAAATGTGATCAATCGCTATAGAGTCACGGTCCTATTCAGCGTACCCTTTGTTTATGCCAAATTGCTGGAAAGTCCAGCGATTGACCAGATTGAATGGGATCATGTTCGCCTGTGTCTCACTAGTTCCTCCTACATGGCTCCGCAGCATTTTGTAGGTCTCTATGAAAAAAGCGGCAAAGTGCTTCACTCCATCTATTGTTCGTCAGAGTGCGGCGTAATCTCATACCAGGCAAGCGACGATTTGACAAAAGCGCAAAGCAGCGTTGGGCATCCGGTAAAGGGAGTTTATATCAAGATTGTCGCAAGCGATGGGGTGGAAGTCCCTCACGGCGTCTGCGGTGAGATTCTGGTTGCCGGAGCCCATTGTGCATCCGGATATTATAACGATGATATATGCCAGAAAAAGTTAGTATCAGAACAGTACCCGGATTATTTTCACACAGGGGATTTCGGATGCGTGACGCAGGAGGGAATTGTCTTGAAGGGGCGTATCTCCCAAACGATGAATATTGCCGGCCATCTGGTGAATCCGCAGGAAGTGGAGGATAGGCTGATTTTGCACCCAGGGCTTCAGGACGCGGCGGTGTTTTCATTGCCGGATGATGATCACAATGAGCGTATTTATGCAAAAGTGGTTGCGGCGGATCGGGAGAACCCTCCCGATGAAGAGGATGTGATTCGTTTTTGCCGGGATGGAATGGAGGACTATAAGGTGCCGAGAAAAATCATCTTTGTAGACGAAATCGACCTGACGTCAACCGGCAAAAAGATCAGAAAACTGTGATTGATGGTGAATTGGAATTGATATTGATCATTGGGGGAAACGGATATATTGGCTCTCGTCTTTATCAGGAGCTGATTCAAAGCTTATCAGAGCCAGTCAGAGTGTATGACAAGCAGTGCACTTCTCCTCTTCTAAAAGGTGCGCAGTGGATGCAGGGGGATCTCAAGGATCCTATTTCAATTGAGCAGGCGCTTCATGAGGCGGATACTGTAATTTACCTGGCAGGTGGGCATTATGCGACCTTTCGGCAGAATCAGGAGAGCATGCTGGGAGATTTGGGGCGTTTTCTGGCTGTTGTGGCGTGTAATCCAGTCAAAAGGCTGCTCTATGCGAGCAATGGGGCGGCAGGAGCAGTTGGCAAGGAATTTGGAGAAGCGTTGCTTAGGGAGCATCCCTATCCGGCCATGGCGGCAGAGGCAGAGAATATGGTGCGGCAGTGTGCTGAGGCCATGGGAAGCTCTTATGCCATCATGAGGCTGGCAGAGGTGTATGGCCCGGGAGAACGCAGTCCCTTCCGCAGCAAATTAATCAGCCTGTTGGGCAATGGAGATGCCTTGTCCGCGCGTATTCACGTAGACGACGCAGTTCGTATCCTCTGTAAATTAGCCGTAGATACCAGTGCACAGGGCATCTTTGATGTGTGCGACGAGTTGCCGGTTACACAAAGAGAGTTTTATGCTTGCGTGCAGCAGATTGACGGCGAGATCTCCGTTCGCTGGCATGCGTCGGATTTATCCAGTGAGAGGATGTTGTGGAGCTTGCATGTGCTCCGGATGTTTTCCGTTCGGCTGTCATGCGAGCGGGTGAAGAAAGAGCTTGGCTACACCTTTCTGTATCCGACGATGAAAGAAGGCTTAAAGGCTTTGTATGTATTGGAGGATCATCCATGGGGAAAAAAGTATTAATCATGCCCAGCCCCCCGAATTCCGGCTCCCTGGGCTCAACGCTAAAGTTTATCGGCTTGGCGCAGAATCTAGTTGAAGATGGCTGGGAAACGGCTTTTGTGCTTGGCGGGCATGTTGCACAACTGGTTGAAGCGGCATCCTACCGCCTGTATTACAGCGAGCCGCCTGAGTACCATACAAAGCTTCAGAATATCAATAATTACATTGAGTTTGTTGAATGGACGGGGATGGCGGAAGAGGGTTATCTTTCTTATGCACTGAAAAGAGGATTGGAGATTGCCGGCGAGTTCCGTCCCGATGTGATATTCAGTCAGTCCAATCCGGCGGCGACGATTCTGGCAAATACGCTTCGCATTCCGCTTGTCCTTTTTGCGAGCACCCCGTCAACGCCGGAATTTCCTGCGAATGAGGCGGCTGGCGAGTACCTGACGGATCATTTCAACCCGATTTTAAAACGATACCGCCAGCCGCCCATTAAAAATGTATGCGAGCTGGTTTTTGACCGGGCGGATTGCGTCATCAATCCATCTATTCCCGAATTAGAACCCGGCCTTGACCGTTACCGGCAAGTTCAGTTTGCAGGAAGCGTGCTGAACCGACAGAGTGGCGGGGATAGCACCGCGCTGCTGGATAGACTGGACGGCAGGCCGCTCATTTTTATTTATACCAGTGTAGGTGCGATTCCGCCAAAGCTATACAGTGAAATCATTGCCCGTGCATTTGGAGATGGTGAATTTAACGTGCTGTGCAGCCTAGGATTTCATTATGAAAGGGAAGATATTATAACAGACCTCCCGGAAAATATCCGATTCGTCCAATACATCAATATCGAGGATGTAATGCCGCATTGTGCTGTCGTGGTGTTTCATGGGGGGCAGGATATGATGTTGACCAGCCTGATTCACGAAAAACCCAGCATCTGCATTCCCGGGAAGCATTTTGAGCGCTCGTTCAATGCGCAGCAGATGCAGCGTAACCAGCTGGCATATTGGATGAGTATTTATGAATTGCGCCCTCGCAAGCTAAAGCGTTTGGTGCAAATGGCGATGGATGAGATTGATCGGGAGCGTCTGCACCTGTTTTCAAAAAAAATTACGGAGTACCATGGAAATCAGCGCTGTGTAGCTATTTTAGATGGATTATTATGAGAAGGAGAGTTTTTGGTATGGAGCTGAAGCAATATCAGGCTGGCTTGTGTAAAATTTTGAGCAGGCAATTGGAAAAGCAACTGTCGCTTCCCGAACTGGAAGGAAAAAATCTGATCGATACCTATGGAATTAATTCTCTGATTGCACTTGAAATTATTATCGATATCGAAAAGGAATTTGGCATATTTATTGAGGATGAGGAGGAACTGATCCGTGCTTTTTCTTCCATTGATGATTTGGCAGCACTGGTCAGGAAGTATAAGGAATAGGTGATTTATTTTGCAGACCGTTTCGCAAAGGACCATAGATTTTATGTGTCAGGATATAAAAGATTGCATCCTCCGTGGCGACATTGGCCGGTGGGCGTCACATCTACACCTTGCAAGTGCCTATGCAAATACGATGCTGTTGGAATGGTTTCAACATAATTTTTGCCGCAGAGAAATCTGTTCTGTCGAGGTGGAGATGGAAAGATTATCCCAGGGGACGTACTGCATGATTACCTGTGTGATTCAGATTTTTTATCAAACTGGATATCGATTCCATGAGACAGTTACGTTTTATATAGATCCTATAAAGGAAACAGATTATAAAATCGTGCAGATTTATAACCCACCCACCCTTTTTCAAGGCTTTGGGGAGAGCCCCGGTTTGCAGGAAATCTTGCAGAGAGTTTGCCGTGAAGAGGAGGACTGGTGGAATCAGGCGGAGCTTAGCCGGCTGCTGGATGGGTATGAGGAAAAGAGCAGCTATAAAGTATATTCCAGGGCGGTGCACCGCTCTGCGCTTGGCAGAGCGAGCCATCCCGAAATTGAATGTGCCGTGCTGCTCAGTTGCGCGATGTCGATGCAATCCCATATGGTTGCTCATATTCTTTACCGGGAGAGAGAAACGGCCTGTAGTACGTTCCAACGAATCTATAATTGGATGGTCAGCAACTGTGAAACCAACCTGTATAAGCAGGAAAAGAAAGACACCTGGGAAAGCAAATTTGTGGTTCCATGGTTCAGTATGGAGGAATGCGCCTATTTGTACCGGAAAAAAGAAAAAGTACCGGTAGAATGCAACACATTTATGTCGTTTTTCTACGTTCTGCTTTTTCTGCTGCGGATTCCCCTGCATAATCTGATGCAGCTGCGCCTAGACGGTCAGGATAAGTTAATTGTTGATGTGGGTGAGACCTATGTGGTTTCAAGAAATGACGCGTTCCCCATTTCTGAACGGCCGTATTTTGCCTATATGCCCCCGGAGCGCGCCTTCGGAATCGACTGGGTGGCGAGCGCTCGGAAAACTGTTCTGTTTGAACAAGAGGACGGCCCGCTTTGCGTTCTCAATAAGATTTCCGGTTCATTTCACACAGAAGAGCTGGAGCATCTTTTGACCCGGGCGAAGGCTTCGGGCCAGGCCGCATTTCAGCTTTCTCCGCAGGGGAATCCAAGAGAATCAAGCCGACATTTCTGCCGAGCGATATTTCAATACCGCAAACAGTTTCCGGATTCGATTTTTTCATGGGCCGTTTATGCTTTTCAGTCCCTTTTTGTACCTAACCCGCAGGTGTATGTTTATGTCAGTGTAAAAAGTAAGCTGGTTCAGGCGTTTGCAATGCGCTATGGCAGAAATGGTACGCTTCTTTTTCTGCATCAATGCCGGGAGGAATCGATTTTTGTAGAAAACCACCGTATTATGACAGCAGATCAGGTAATACGATGCAAAACAGGAGATGCTAAATCTAGGGCATTGCTTTTCTACAGCGTGGTACATATCAGTGAGAACATATCCGGAGGAGTCATTCTGACAGATTGCGGTGTCTATGCTGTCTTTCAGGAGAATGCAGGTTATCGTATCTATGATATGGAACAGCTCATGGAAACAGACCGCATATGTGGTAAAGTGAAAGCTGCAATTAGTGAAAAAGAAGGGGAAATATACCCTGATAAACCGCCTGAAAAAACCTGCCGGATCCCTGCATTTTTAGAGGCGTTTATGAAAGGAGAGAAAGCGGATGCAGTATGAGGCTGTGATTATCGGCGCGGGGATCATGGGGTTATGCACAGCGTATTATCTGAATCAAGGCGGAATGAAGCGCATTTTGGTGGTTGACAGGGAACCTTATTTCGGAGGATATAACACAACGCGGTGCGCCGGAGGGCTTCGATACCAATTTGCGGATGAGATGAATATCCGCTTATCCCAGCTCAGTTGGAGTCTGATGCAGGAAACTGGGAAAAAAGCGGGAATATCCTTTCAATTGAATCGATGTGGATATGCGTTTTTCATCACAGACCGGCAAAGGGAGCAATCTTATTTGGAGGCTTACCATTTGCAGAAGGCGCTGGGTGTAGAAGTGAGTCTGTTCCAGGGGGAAGAATTTGCTCAGAGGGAACCACGGCTTCAGTATGAAGGCGTACGGTTTATTACCTTTGGCGCCGAGGAGGGGATCCTGGATGTCCATCAAGTGGTTTCCTTTCTGACGGACGCATTACAATATGCGGGGGTTTCGCTCCTGTGCAGCACGTGCGTTACCGGCATACAAAGAAAAGGGAGCGGTTTTGTTTTACAGACAGAACACGGGGATACATTCTATACTTCCCGTTTGGTCAACGCTGCCGGTCCATGGAGTAGCGATATATCACGCATGGTTGGGATTGACCTGCCAGTTGCGCGGGCTTTTCAGCAGATTTTTGTAACGGATCCGCTGCCGGGGATCAGCAAAGCGTTCCCGGTTGCGATTTATCCCGATTTAGGAATTGGCTTTCATGAAGAAGGAGGAGGAATACTGACGCAATATAACCGCCCTTACGAGCCGAATCTGTCTGATCGTATACGAACCGATTACAATTGGTTTTTGGCACATGCCCAAAAGGCAGTTGAATGGTTTCCACTCCTGCACGAGGCAAGCGTTTGTGCCCAATGGAGCGGATATTATGATGAGACGCCGGACGGCAGGCCAATCATTGGCGGCGCAGAAAATCTGTATCAGATCAGCGGCTTTAACGGGCATGGATTTATGCACGGCTTTGCGGCAGGCAAGCTGCTCAGTGAAAAAATTTTAGACAATCAACCCCATTCGCTGTGTGTGGAAAAATTGGAGAAACCGAATTCTACGTATCAGGGGGAGCCGCGTGAAATATATAAAGTATAGGGAGTGGAAGTGGAACAATGTTGGAACAATCCGTTATGAGCCTCTTGAAAGAGCTGGTTTCTGCTGGAAAATTGGATGCACAGAGCCTTGCCGTATTGATTGGGGATCGGTTGAATGATCCCTGGGAACTCCACAATTGGTTTTATCAGTGGTATCGAGGCCTTGGTATCGAAACGATAACGGGAAAGCCCTTTGAACTTTCGGAATGCCCGTTTACCCAGCAGGAAATCCAGCGTGCAAGAGAAAGGAATGAGATCATTCTATGTGTGCCAAAAGGGGTAAGTAGGCAGCAGTTAGGCGAGCTGTTTCGGATCCGCAGCTGGGCTTTTAGTGATCCACTGATTGGTGAAACGACAGAACAGGCAGATTTCTGGTTTCGCACTTCCGCAACGATGAAACCGGATCGTATTCGAAGCACGGGTATCTCCATTGCGCATTCGATCGACAATGAGGGTTGGGTTCATTTCACATTGGAGCGGTATTTGGTGTTCCTAGCAGCAATGAAAGCGCAGCATGGACAGTATCCTGACCGAGAGTATTGGATTTGGATTACAAAGGGAAGATATGACCGCTCCGGTATGCTTATGGCAGGGATCGACCGCCTTGGTCATTTTAACGCCCATGGGTGGATGCCTCAGTTTGAAGCAGGCTTTTTGGGCGCGCGGCATGGAGAATTGCCAGAAAAACGATGAGAAACAGATATTCAGCTGAACGGAACCCCCACGGTTGTGAGGCAGAGAAAGGATGAAAGGATGAAAAAGAGCGATCAAATCAGACATAATCTATATATCATCCGCATGATTATGAAAGTTTCTCCTTCCCGCGTTTGGATGACGATGCTCTATGAGGTGCTGACCAATGTTTATAATATCCTGTTTACCGTGGTGTTTTTTGCCTACTTCGTGCAGTGTGTTATTGATCAAAAGCCGATCGGCTTTATGATTACCGTAGTCGGGGCTGTGACGATATGCGGCCTTCTCGTGGAGGCTTTTGGCGGTTGGTATCGAACGATCTATATCAAGCAGTCAGATCTGAAAATTACCTGTGCGATTAAAACCATGATTTATGAAAAGGTCAATACGCTCGATTATAAATGCTATGACGATCCGGAATATTATGATAATTTTGTCTATTCGATCGGTGAAATTCCCACAAAAAGCACAGAGATCTTGGGTGATGTTTTCAGTGCGTTAGGCATGGGCGTCGGCGTGGTCATCCTGATGGCGTTTTTCTGGTTCGTTGATGTCAGCATTGTAGTGCTTTCCTTCTTTTTCCTGCTGCTGAGCTTATATCTTGGTAAACGCATCAATCAGGAAGTATTTCTCTACACGAAGCGGGTCATTCCGTATCAAAGAAAGCTGGGATACATCAATCGTGTGCTAATACAGCATGAATATGCAAAGGAACTGAGGATTACCGAAGTTGCGCGGCCATTGCGCGGAATGATAAAAGAAGGGGCGCGCGGCATTCGGAATTTGAATCAACAGCAATATAAGAAGGTTGCCCTTCTGAATGCTGCGTCTCTGCTCTTTGGGTTTGGCCTGACCACATGTGTGGCAACATTAATCGCCGTATATAAAATTGTAATACAAAAAACGCTGAGCGTGGCATTCTATTTTCCGATGATCAGCGCGCTTGCGGAATTTAGCTATCGAAGTGTTGCATTTGTCAATTCCGTCAATAAATTGATGGCAAACAGCTTGTATATTGAAAAATTTCGAACTTTTATGGCATATGAACCCCGCATTGTCAGCATTCCCGATGCGGTTCGGCCGGGAAAATTCGAAGAGCTTGAAGTTCGGAACGTTTCCTTTCGGTATCAAAGCATGAGCAAGGATGCTCTGCATCATATTAACCTGAACATTAAGAAAGGGGAAAAGATTGCGCTCGTTGGGAAAAATGGTTCGGGCAAAACAACGCTTGTTCATCTGTTGCTGCGTCTGTATGATCCTGATCAGGGTCAGCTTCTTTATAACGGCCTTGATATCCGCAAGCTGGAGCTTGAGGTATACCGAGACCGGTTTGGGATTGTTTTTCAGGATTTTAATCTGTATGCCGATACGATCCGGAACAACCTGTTTTTAGGCGGCGAAAGCAAAAGTGAGGAAGAAATCTCCCAAATTATCCGAGAGTTTGGCTTAGAAAATAAAATTCGTGCACTGCCGGATGGAATGGATACGCAGCTGACCCGTGAGCTGTCGGAAGATGGTGTTCTCTTGTCAGGGGGGCAGTCACAGGCACTTGCAATATGCAGAATTTATCTGACAGATCATGATATCTTTATCTTAGACGAACCAACCAGCGCATTGGACCCTATGGCAGAAGCGAAATTCTTTGAAAATATCAAGAATATTGCAGCGGAAAAAACCGTCCTATTTATTTCACACCGTCTGTCATCTGCAAAAATAGCAGATAGGATTTATATGATGGAAGATGGCGAGATTGTGGAGTATGGAACGCATGCGCAGTTAATGGAATTGGATCAGAAGTATGCGGAAATGTTTGAAATCCAATCTCAGTATTACAGCCAGGAGGGCTTATGCGGGGTGGGTTATGAAAATTAAAAGAATTCTCCAGAATAACTGGTATATGCTCAAGCTGTTTTTTCGTATAGTTCCGCTATTTGGAACTTTTTCCATCCTCTTTCAGGTGCTATGTGGGGTAATGTACAACGTGATAGGCAACGTTTACTTTGTAAAATACCTCGTAGACACCGTTGAAAAGATCGCGAAAGCTCCGGATCTGACGGGTCCCCTTTTCAGGCAGCTGCTGATCATTACGGTGGTGTATTATGTTTCTCTTCAGGTTGTCAACACGATCAACGGCGCCCTGTTTAACGAATATTTGCATAAGCAGGCGGAGACAAAAATCAGTGAGCGCCTGACAACAATGGTTTTCGACAAAGCCATCCAGATGGATCTGAAATGTTACGATAATACCGATTTTTATAACGAACTGACCTACACGATCAATCAAATGAACGATTTGATCTGGAAGGTATTCACAACCGTTACCAACCTGACGATTGCGATCGTCGTGACCGCCTGCCTGGGGCTGACGTTTGCCTTGATGGATCCGGTAATCATCCCTTTGGCGTTGCTGGCCTTCCTGATTGGATGCTTATTTGCAAATAAAATCAATAAAATTGTGAATCAATCATACAACACAGGGGTGTTTTTTAACCGGCAGATGGATTATGTGAACCGTGTTTTTTTCCTTAGCAGGTTTGCAAAAGATTTTCGTCTTACCAATGTATCAAAGCTTTTGTATGATAAATTTCAGGAATCCAAAAAGAATTTGCACGAGATCTATGAAAAGTATGGAAGGCGTGAGTTGGCGGTCTATATGATCAGCACTTTTTTGCAGAAGCTGGTGGGGGAGTTCGGTGTGATCTCCTATTTGGCCTATATGGTGCTGGTGGTGGGCAAATATACGTCCGGATCGTTTTTGGGGCTTTGGAACGGCTTGTCTCCTCTAAAGGCGAGAATTTCACAGATCCTCGGGGAAGTCAATAATCTTCAGGCGCATAGCTTATATATCGAAAGAGTACGAGGCTTTTTTGATTACAGCAACGAAGTAAAATCTCCCAACCATCCATGTCGGCTGGAGCCGGGCCCGATCAAAATTGAATTCCGGCGTGTTTGGTTCCGATATCCCAATGTGGAGGGTTATGCACTGAAAGACGTTAGCTTTGCAGTTGAGAAGAGAGAAAAAGTTGCATTGGTAGGGTATAACGGGGCCGGCAAGACAACTGTGTATAAACTGCTTCTACGCCTCTATGACCCGGAGAGGGGTGAAATCCTTGTCAATGGGATCAATATTAAGAAATATCCTCTGGATGAGTATCGAAAGTTGGTTTACAGCTCATTGATGCAGGATTTTCAGCTTTACGCCACAACAGTAGGCGAAAATGTGGCAATGGATTGCGTAGAAGATGCCCAAGCGCTGAAAAAGGTGGAAGATACGCTGGAAGAATGCGGACTAGGCTCCAAAATAGGCGCCGCTGGCAAAGGCGTACAGGCTGGAGTCACCCGGGAATTCGATGAGGAAGGGCTGATGTTTTCCGGTGGCGAAAAGCAAAAGCTGGCATTTTCCAGATGCGTATACTCTGACAATCCCAATATTTTGCTTGACGAGTTTTCCAGCGCACTCGATACCTATTCAGAATATGAATTAACCCAAAAAATACTTCATTTATCAAGAGAGACGACTACAATTATTATCACGCATCGGCTTACCATGACGAGGGCGGTAGACAGGATCATTGTTTTAGATCAAGGCCAGGTGGTGGAAACCGGCAGCCATGAAGAGTTGATGCGGCAGGATCGTATCTATGCTCGCCTGTACCGTATTCAGAAGGATAAGTATGTTACAACTTGAGGGAGGCAGGATGTTTGATGTCTGATATTATCATTCAGGGAGCACGGGAAAATAATTTAAAAAACATCAATGTTCGCATTCCAAGAGGGCGGTTGACAGTGATTACCGGAGTATCTGGTTCAGGAAAATCCACGCTGGTAATGGATGTATTGCAGCACGAGTGTATGCGGCAATACCTGACTTATGTAGATGAAAATGAAAAAGTGTTTCAAAAGCCGGCAGTGGATGCCATAAAGAATATATCACCGGTTATCAGCATCTCACAGGGGTATCAAAATAGAAATCCTCGTTCTACTCTTGGCACGATGACTGGAATTTTAGATTTGTTGCGCTATCTTTACGCTAATTGGGGCGTGATCCGCTGCCCAGAATGCGGAACTGAAAATCTGCCGTCCCAACATACGGATACTGCTGTATGGGGAGATCGGGCGGGAAGTCCCAAAAGATGCATAGGCTGCGGCGCCCCGTTGCCGCATTTTCGCCCGTCAGATTTCTCGTTTAATACACCTCAGGGGGCCTGCGAGGCTTGCGGAGGAATGGGGAAAGAATATCGGGTGGAGGAGGATTTGCTCATTGATTGGGAACGATCCATATTAGATGGCGGCGTGCGAAGCTGGTGGAGCAACGATATCAAGAACTTTACCCAGATTTTAAAACGTGCCGCTCGGTATTATCATTTTCCGTTCCGTGAGGATGAAGCGATTGGCAAACTGTCGCCTCCTGCACAGGCATATCTTTTTTATGGTTGCCAGGATCAGGCGTTCACCCAATACTTTCCGGATAGGGAACCGCCGCAATCCACCTTAAATGGCGCGTTTCCGGGTGTTATCCATCAAGTGTATGATCAATATGTTAAAAATTTAGATAAGCCCGATTTTGTGGAACGCTATGGGCCATATATTGTGAAATCCAAATGCCGAAAGTGCGGCGGGACACGTCTTTCTGAAAAGACGAAAGCCGTGCTGTTCGCCGGAAAAACGCTGCACGGGTTGCTGGAAATGCCTTTTGAGGATTTACTCATATGGCTGAAACAAATTGATAGATTGAAATATGGAAGCGTATTAACCGATCTGATGATTCAAAAGCTGGAGGGAATCGTTCATCTTGATTTGGGCTATCTGAGGCTAATGCAGGCAAGCCCGACGCTGTCAGGTGGAGAAATGCAGAGAATCCGGCTTTCACAGATGCTGGATTCTGAATTGTCTGGAATCATTTATATTCTGGATGAACCGACTGCCGGCTTGCATGAGGATGATACGAACCGGGTGATAGACGCAATGCGTGCCCTGCGCGAAAGGGACAATACTGTGATCGTAATAGAGCATGATACACAGGTAATCCGCGCCGCGGACTATATCGTCGAAATTGGCCCAGGTGCAGGAAGAGAAGGCGGAGAGGTTGTGTATCAAGGGCCGGCGGCGAATATTTCACAGGCTTCCGGATCTATCATACGGGGCTATCTGGAGGAGACGTTTCACTTGCCCGCGTGTCCGGCGCGCAGCTTCTCCGATTTGCTGACTGTAAAGCATGCGGACTCCAATAATTTGAAGGATTTAACCGTGCATATACCGCTCAACGCGATGGTGCTTGTTACCGGGGTTTCAGGAAGCGGGAAGTCCTCGTTGGTTTTCGATGAAATTTTGCCCGCTTTGGAAGCAGCTTTTCAGGGTAAGGCTTGCAACGGGATTTTGGAGGGATGGAGAAAGCTGGATGGCGTCGTATCCTTCCGTCAAGGTGCATTATATGGAAACTCCAGATCTAACGTGGCGACCTATATCGATGTGTATCAGAATATACGAGAGCTATATGAGAATCAAAAAGCAGCAGCTGAGCGTACGCTCACCAAAAAAAGCTTTTCTTTTAATGTGCCTGGCGGGCGCTGTGAAGTCTGCCACGGCGCGGGAACGGTGGATGCGGGTTTGCCTTTTCTGGAGGGCATGCAAAGCATATGCCCGAGTTGTGGTGGGCAGCGATTTAAAGACGAAGTCTTGGAGGTGACCTATCAAAACAAGAATATCGCACAGGTTCTAAAAATGACAGGAAAAGAGGCTATGGAGTTTTTTAAAAGTATTTCTAAAGTAGAACGAAAACTAAAAGTGTTATGTGAAATTGGGTTGGGTTATCTGCCGCTGGGCAGTATGCTCAACACGTTGTCTGGAGGGGAGTGCCAGAGGCTTCGTTTGGCAAAGGAATTGATCAAAAAAAAACGAGGGCATATCCTCTATGTATTTGATGAACCTACGACAGGCCTACACCCTCAGGACATCAGGGCGATTATGCGGATGTTTGGAAGGCTAGTGGATTCGGGCAACAGCCTGATTATTATCGAGCACAATATGAGCGTGATATCGCAGGCAGATTATATCATAGATCTTGGGCCTCAAGGCGGCGAAAAGGGCGGTAATCTGCTGTATGAAGGGCCTCTGCCGGGGCTTTTGGATGTAATGGGTTCTGCAACGGGGGGCTGTCTGAAGGCTTATATTGATCCATCATGGAAAGGATGAGAAATTAATGATGAAAATAGAAGACTTGATTAAAATCGCAGAAAATTTTACAGAGCAGCATCCGGTTCTTCCGGAGAGCAATTTAAAAGATTTGGGAATCAACTCGATCAAGTGCATTGAAATGCTGGTGGAGATTGAAGATTTATATGGGGTTGAGTTCCCAGAAGATGAAGTGAAGGAAGAGCTGTTTGTCAATGTACAGAATATATTCAATACATTAACACGCATTGCGCAAAGCTAATTTGCCGGAGGACCAGAGTGAATAAACAACTTCAGCTTACACCGTGCCCGGAAATTTATTTCAAGGATTGCTTTCAGAATATTATTTTTACTATTCTACATACGCATTCCTGCGGCCTTCCAGGCCTGTTTTATAAGGACACGTTTACTTTTGAGTACTTGCGTACACAAGGGCTTTTATGCAACCGCGACAGGGAGAGTATCAGCCTGCATGCACTGCTGGGCACATATGGCGTTGAGCTGCGCGAGCTGCTTTATCAGCGTGAAGAACTGACGGCATTGATCACGAAGGCGATCCAGCAGGATTATTACGTGATTCTGGATACGAATGATCTTGAAAACGTTCATAAACCAGATGCCAATGAGGTGCGGGCGCAATCGCAGTATCATTTTATTCTGATCATAGGCGTTGACACGCAAGGCCGGCAGATGATCGTTTATGACAGTAAATTCCGCAACACACTAAATTACGGAATTTTTCCGCTGGATTATGACGAGGTGCTTCAAAGCACCGCCGGAAAATATGCGCTTAATCGCATTCATCTTGTAGGGCTCCAGCATCTTACCGCAGCGAATCCGGAACCTAAATCGGGGTGGAGCAGGAAATGGATATGCCATTCGATTAAACAGTTAGAGCTTTATCAGGCATATAGAGAAGAAAATCCATTGACCAGGCTGGATCAGATCAAAAACCAGAGTGAATTGTTAAACGATATCATCAATCGGAAAAGGTTGCAGTGCTATTTTATTGAACATTATTGGCAGGATTCGGAACTTTCCTGCCGGCTTGAGGAGATATATCAAGCGTTTTATTCGCTCCGCGTCATTTATCAAAAGGCTTTGGTTCGTAGAAAATGGTGTGAAAAGGATCAGATTGCTGCCGGAGCATATTGGCAACGGATTGTAACGATGGAGCGGCTTGCAGCAGGGCATCTGCCATCACAATAATAAAAAGGTGGGTTTTCAAAATGACAGATATAGAAAACACAGTGCTAGGTATTGTTCAGGATACAGCAGACTATCTGGACGAGCCTGTGCTTCTCTCCAGCCGTTTTATGGATATTGGTATTAATTCGGTATTGTTTATTAAAATTATTGTTAACATTGAGGATACGTATGATCTGGAGATCTCAGAGGTAGAAATTGTGCGCTTGCTAGAAGAAAATGTGAGTAGCCTTGCTCAATATATTCAGAAAGAGGTTGCGCAAAAATGAAAGCATTTGTGTACTGCGCAGTTGGTGACGTCCGGTTTAAGAGGGAGAGCATGTACTCCATTGCCACGCTGCATCCCTATTTGGAACACAGCCTTGGGGAGTATCGGATTTTGGTGGTGACGGATGATCCGGGTGTGTACGCTCCTGTTTCTTCCTACCCTGAGCTTATTTTACTGCCGATAAGCAGCCAGACGGTTGATGATTGGACGTTACAGGGCGTTTACATGCCAAGGGCAAAAATTGAATGCCTGGCATACTGCTTTGAGCAATTTCATTGTGATCTGATTTTTCTGGATACAGATACCTTAGTGCTGGCGGATCCGACCGGGCTTTTTGATGCCTTGAGGGAGTGCTATCTGCTTCATTCGCCCTGTACCAGTGTTCAGAAAGGATTGGATGTCGTCCGCGATGTGCCTGCTGGGTTGATTACAGCGGAATCTCTTGTGCGGCTGAATTTTTATAAAAACATTTGGGAAAAAGGTTTTATTTTTCGTGGCCGGTATCCGATATCGAAGGATTTTATCCCCTACAATTCCGGCGTCATAGGGATGGATGATGCATCATACCGCATGCTATCCGAGGTTTTGGAACTGTCGGATTGTATTTTAGATCATTATCAGTACCTTTGTGCAGAAGAATTCGCATTTACTTATTTTATGGACGCTGCCCGTAACATCGTGACGGCGGAGGCTCCAATTTATCACTATCCGGGTGCAAAATACACACGCCATCTTGCTGCACAATTGCTGAACATGCATTTGGGAGAGGATTGGGATAATAGCATTCGTTTTTTTGAATCCTATAAGATTCCACTGCCCTCGGAGCTACAGGTAACGCTTGCAGATGTACCTTCTTTTGTACGATTTATCCAAGTGACCTCCAGTAAGACGCAAAAACCATTGCAAGATATCTCATTTGAGGAAATGCATATTTATATCAATGAGGATAGCCCTTACTTCTCGCGGGAGAACTTGTTGTCCTCCTACAGGCACTATTATAAAAAGGTTCGGGCGCTCCAACAGGTAAAGGAATGGTGAAAAAATGAAAAACGGTTATTATATGTCCGCTTATCTTGCTGCCCATCCATTATCATACCTTGAAAAAACGCCGATCCGGCATGATGAAAATCTGGCGTTATGGTATGTAGAGGGAAATGAAGTTCAGCTCATCAAATATTGGGAACTGGAGAGAATCACAGGCTTCAAACAGCATACCTTGTCCTTTTTTTCAAAATCGGATATGGAGGCCTTTGTAAACGGGCTGCTAAAGTCATATGACCTGACACTGGACGATCTGGTGGAAGTATGGGGAACGCCAGAGCTTGAAAAGGAGCCGGTAAAATATCTCACAGAGATGCAGAAAGACAGCGCAATCCACACCGTTGCGCACTTATATAGCGGTTTGCTTTCTGATACAGAGCTGTTTCATAAAAGCAATATCGTAGCGTTAGCGGTGGATGGAGGACCGGATGGCTATATTTCCAACCGCTATGTAGATATGCCCTTCCTTGGGGCCGTATCCAATCAGGGAATACTGCGGGGGATGAAGGCGATTTCCTCACCGGGAATTCTATGGGAGCTCGCTAAGTCGGATTTGGGGCTCAGAGAGGGCACTCTGATGGCGCTTGCATCAGCCAGCAAAAGCGTTTATTTTATGGATAACCTTCCGGACTATTCCTTTTCTAGGCTACAGAAGATTTTAGATGTCCAGAAGCTTTATCACCGGCTAAAAAAAGAGGTGTTTTCTGTTCACGAGGCAGATGCCGGGACCCGCTTTAATGTCTTTGATCCCGCATTTACACAACAGGAAAATAAAACCAGCATGCTGATGAAAATTATTCAGGAGATCTCCGAACGTACAATGGTAGCAAATATTCAGAGCTTGCTGGAAACATATCCTGTTGATCCGTCAGAGTCCTATTTATCGATTACAGGAGGATATGCGCTGAACTGCCCGACCAACTCTAAGCTCATGAAGGAATTTGGGTTTCGCGGCTTTACGTCCCCGCCCTGTGTAAGTGATTGCGGAATTTCGTATGGGATTGGGCTAATGATGTTTTATCTGCGCAATCCAAATTTTCATTTCAAGCTGCAAAATGCATTTTATGGAGAAACCTCCTGCTTTGATCAGAAGGTCCAAACGGAATTTAATCAATATATTGAAAGCATTGCACCGCTGGATGAGTCTATTTTCGTGCAGGATCTGGAAGAAGGCCCGGTTGGATGGCTTGACGGTGAGGCAGAGATCGGGCCGCGTGCCTTGGGGCACCGCAGTATCCTTGGCGATCCAAGGCAGGAGCGGACAAAGGAGCTACTGAATCAGATCAAGCAAAGAGAATGGTGGCGGCCCGTTGCTCCCATTATCCTGGAAGAGAAGGTCGGAGAGTGGTTTGAGGAGGCTTACGCCTCACCCTATATGCTGCATACGTTCCGAATCCGTCAGGAAAAGGCTGAGTTGGTGCCGGCGATCTTACATTTGGACCAGAGCGCCCGTGTGCAGACGCTGAACAGAGAGTCAAATGAAAGGCTTTATCGACTGATATCGGCATTCTATCGATCGTCTGGTGTGCCGATGATCTGCAATACCTCTTTGAACGATCGCGGTGAACCGATCGTAAATACAGCATCGGAGTGCCTTCATTTCTGTATATCCAAACAATTGAATACCGTTTATATCAATGGGTTGAGGATTCGGCTGAAAAATCAGTCTGATTATCCGCGAAAAGGGCTTTATCCAAGAAATACCCAGTATTTTGACCAGTTTGACGGCGAGGAAAGGAGGCGCTTAGTCGCACAGTATAATCCGGTTGGCCTAGATGCCAATCTGCTAAAATATTACTTTGAATTTTACTGTATTTTTAAGGATGTTGATTTGCGCAATCCCAAAGATGTGAGGCGGTTTTATAGATTGCTTGCTCTCCTTGATATGGAAAAGACAAATCGGGCAGGGGAGTAGCTGAATGAAAGTCATGATTATTTCGCCAATTCGACAAAATCCGGAGGTGTTAGGCCTTTTTCTGAAAAGCCTCAGCGCCCTTGCCATTCAATACCGTAACCAAATTGAGATCGCTTATTATTTCGCAGATGACAATGTCGAGCGTCAATCTACTGCGTTGCTGTATTCCTTCCAAAAAACAATGGCGCAAGCTCCCTACCAATGCGATGTTTTTATCGCGCGGTCGGAATCGGAACATACGGATTGTGTTCATGACTGGACACCACAGAAGATCCTGAAAATGGTACATTTGCGAAACGGGATGATTCAGGCCGTCCGGCCAATGCAATGGGATTTTTTGCTGACGATCGATTCGGATATCATTCTGCATCCGGATTCCCTTCCTGAGATGCTGCTGGAGCAGAAAAGCATCATATCACCGCTTCATTGGACCAACATACGAAAAGGCTGCCATCCCAATGTATGGTTGTATGATATTTGGGATTTTGCTTATAGAGAATATTTTGGAGAGCATGTCAGCAGGGTGAAAAAGCTTTACAGGATGAATTTGTTTTTTGAAAAGCTTGCCGTACCCGGCGTATATCAAGTAGGTGGCGCATGCGGATGCTGCTGTATCAGCCGGGATTGCATTGAAAAGGGGCTCGATTACAGTGTGATTCCGAGTACGACGATTATCAGTGAGGACTATAATTTTTGTTTGCGCGCATCGGTGCTTGGGCTGGATATATATGTAGATACGCGCCACCCCGCATTTCATCTTTACGAGCCGGAGCAAATGGCCGGTGCAGTAGACTTTTATAAGAAATGGTACGGTGATACGATATGAAAGATGGATATTATCTGTCTGTTTATTCTGAAGTGGACCCAGTTGCAAATATGCTTCAGATTTCACAGCGGCACGACCATAATATGGCTTTGTGGCATAAGGAAGCCAAACGGGTAACGCTGCTGCGCCATTGGGAATTAGAGCGCTTTACAGGCTTTAAACAGCATTCTATTGCTTTTTTCAGCCGGGATGATTACTTGGGCTTTATTCAGAAAAGGCTTGCGGAATATGGGCTGTCACTGGTTGATATCGTCGAGATCTTTGGAGACCCCTGTGCGAGTGAGCGATCAGCATGTTTGGCCGCCGTACATCAGTATTCGGATATTTCTAACCATGCGATTTTTCATTTGTACGCCTCTCTTTTATCGGATACCAAACTGTTTCACAACGAAACGGTAGTAGCTCTGGCCATGGATGGAGCTCCTGACATCGTGCTGGACGGCAGCTCCAGAGATAAGAAATATTATTGCGGTGCTGTATCTATCCGTGGAAATATAGAGGTGTTTCCAGTTGCTTCTCCCGGTATGTACTGGACGGCGGCAACCCGCATTTTCCACTTGCGGGAGGGGACGCTTATGGCGTTGGCCTCCGCCTCTGAGTCTGTAACACTGGAAAACGACTTTTTTGTCGACAAGATTTATGACCGCAAAAGCAGCGAAAAAGTTTTTTTGCAAATTCAGAAGCTGGCGGATCGGATTATGGATTACAGCGCGGAGGATGCCGGCATTAAATTTAGCGGTTTTGATCCGAGGTTTTCGGAGGAAGAAAACAAGATCAGCATGGTCATGAAGCTCATTCAAACATTTTCAATCCATGTTGTTGAGGAGGAAATAGACGCCATCTTGCAGAAGTATGGGTTGCGTGGGCAGGAATGTGTTCTTTCGTTAGGCGGTGGCTATGCTCTTAATTGTCCGACAAACACCTATTTGATGCAAAAATATCAGTTCAAGAATTTTCTGTCGGTTCCCTGCGTCAGCGATTCTGGGCTTTCTGTTGGAATTGGGCTTTATTCTTTTTATCGGGACGATCCATCTTTTGAATTTCAATTTGAAAACGCGTTTTATGGAAATGCGTATCCCGCGGCAAATATCCTGTGCGGTGAAAGGATAAGGTCGTTTATTGATTCGGTTTCCGATCAGGGCGATCCCGTGCAGGATTTGATGGATGGTCCGATCGTGTGGTATGACGGGCAGTCAGAATCAGGGCCGAGAGCATTGGGGCACCGCAGTATCATTGCAGACCCCAGATCCATCAGGAATAAAGATCTCATTAACCTCTATAAGCAGCGTCAATGGTGGCGACCGGTTGCACCGATCATACTAGAGGATTTCTTGGAGGAATGGTTTGAAAATGCATATCCATCCCCCTATATGCTGAATAATTTTGTGATACGCCAAGAGAAAAAAGAGTTGGTGCCTGCAATCCTTCATTTAGATTTGACCGCCCGCGTGCAGACGATCAATCAGGAAAGTGACGAAGCACTCTATCATGTAATCCAGAATTTTTATGAAAGGACTGGTATACCAATCGTTTGTAATACATCGCTCAATGATAGGGGCGAGCCGATCATAGAAACAGTAGAGCAGGCATTTAATTTTGCCTTACGAAAAAAAATTGAGGTAGTTTATGTGGATGGCCTGCGTGTTAAACTAAAAAATCATTTGGCTTATGAGTTAACAGAGCCTCTCACGAGGGATGAGTCAGAGTTTTCGCATTATACAGGGTCCGAGAAGCTGATGGAGCAATATAATCCATTCCATTTGAACCACACTGAATATTATCTGTATAAATTTTATGATTTTATGTCCGGCTACGACATTCGAAAAGAAACGGATGCGCGTAAGATTAAACGTATGTGTAAAAAAATCAACGACCTAATGCCGCTGAAAAAGCTGGTAGTCGATTTTCTGAAATCCTCTGAAAAACAGATGAATATTTGATTTGGCATATCACCCCATAGGGGGTTGTATGCTTCCCCACACTTATGCAGGCTTGTGAATTCACTCTATTTTCCAAAATAAAATAAATAAAAAGGATGCAGAGTTATGCAGCTACCGATGAACCGTCATCCCGATGTTGCCGTTTACAACATTACGGCATTCTATCTTGGGATTATAAAAGCATATGGTTATTCAATAGATGGTTTGGTTTATAATCATTATCTAATTCCAAGCTATTGGGCTGAGATTCTGAACTATTATAAAGCTTACTATGTAAAAAAGCATTGTTTTCGTTGTAAAAAAATAGAATTGATGCCGGAAACAGCGGTAGAAGTAATGAAAGCGGCATTGGATCAAAATTGCTATTTGATGCTTATGGTAAATGAACGCTATATTCCTGACCGCGAAGTATACGGCTGTTTTGACCGCAATCATGATATCATGGTGTATGGCTACGACGACGAAAAGCAGGTTTTTCATACAGCTTCCTTTATTTTTCGAAATAGCCAACGGAATTTTGATCTTCAGGAAGTTTCCTATCACGATTTTGCCAGGGCAATTGACGTCCCACCTTCTTCCCTGAGAAAAGGGGAGATGAATTTTGCAAGCCTTTTTCTGCCGCACAGGGCGCAGGAGCCAGTCCGTATGGGGAAAATACGAAAACAGGTCAGGCATTGCTTGCGCCTGAGCAAAAGCAAACGACAAGGCTGCTTCGTCCAGATGGGGGAGCTTATCAAGAGCGGCAACTATACTGAAATTGATGTCAATTCCTTCTATTTCGTCAAGGAGCGGGCCAATCTTTTGATGAAGCTATTTCAGGCGCTCTGCCCAGGCGATAAAATTGTGGAGGAATATGCAGAGGTTTGCGAGCTCGCACAGCGATTAATGATGCTTGCGGTCAAGGAAAATATCAGAAGCAGCCCGGCAAATAAAGAGAGAATGTTTCATTACCTTGTCAAAATTGAGGAGCTTGAACGGGATGTACTCAAAAAATTTCTCCATATGAGTTGGAAATTGCGACCAAAAGGTCCCATTCTTGTGGAACAGCACATCAAACAAGATTGATAATCTCTTATAAAGCATTGCTCCCTCTGAAAAAAGATTTGAGACACGTGACAAAACTTTTGCAAATCTCCATGTATAAAGTGTATGCTGGACAGGTCATTCCTGTTCAGCATACAATAAAAAGTAGGAAAGCGTGTGAAATCCGCTTTCCTATCTGAAATTAACTGGTCGCGCTTTGCAGTGCCTTGGCGGTCTGATCAAGCTTTGCCGTCGTTTTTACCTGCTTGGCCCGGAAAAACCCAATGCAACACGGCACTCTGTTTCGTCGGTGCTTTCCATTTCCGCAATGCATTTAAATTCGCCGGCACCCTGTTGAAAAAAATTTAAAAATTTTTAAGGAATCTTTTTTTGCTTTTAGGCTCAAATTCCTTACAGGGCATTTCAGGGCCAATTTTAAACCGCTTTATCCACCGAAGCTGTCTGCCAAGGATTTGACAGCCGACAGATAGCCGCCGGTCAGCGCGTCGAGATATTCAGTTGTAGAAGTGATTTTCCAGGTTTGATCGGCTTTTACAAGCTGAATATCCACCGTGGTCGTTTTCATCGGCACATCCTCTTGCGCCAAATAATCGGCGGCGTATTGGTTCAGTGCTGCGTCCTTTGCGGCGTCATCCTTTGTGAAATCGAGCGCATTTTCCATGCTCTTCTGCATATAGCCCTTAAGGAACTCTGTGAGGTCCACGGCGGTGCACTCTGCCTTCACGGTGGCATGATCGCCATCCTTTTCAGAGGAAAGGATCTTGACCGTAATCTTGCCCAGCGTATCGTCAATCGGGAAATAGGAGGCTTTTCCACCCGAAATTAGGGATTCTTCACTCGTTGCCGCTTTGGTGCTTTCGCTCCCCGAATCCGGGAGCAAGCTCTCCAGGGCATTGAGATCGATATTCTCCTTGACGCTTTCCATCTTGCCTTCCTTAATGGCTTGGGTGACTCGCTCGACGACTTCTTCCGGCTTTTCTCCGCCGCAGCCGGCAAGTGAAACGATCATCACAACAGCCAATACGGCACAGATAATCCTTTTCATTTTCTCATTCCTTTCTTTTTTCTGATAGTGTTATCATAAGGGATTCTCTTCTCTTCGTCAACTGCAATAAAGCCCGCCGCAAAGTGATTGTTTGCGGCGGGCCTTGCTGATTCATGAATTGGGAAGCAGGAGGAGGAGATTACTCTGCATCGTCGGCGTTCTCCCAATTGTGCCAAACATTCTGAACGTCGTCGTTATCCTCAAACATTTCCAGCATCTTGGCCATGTTTTTGATATCATCCGGATCGCTCAATTTCGTATAGGTAGTGGGAACATATTCGATTTCAGCGGAAACAAAGGTATAGCCCTTGGCTTCCAGATCATCGCACACGCCGGTGAAATCACTTGGATCCGTGCGGATGTCGAAAACATCCTCGTCCGTCAAAAAGTCGACTGCGCCAGCCTCCAGCGCATCTTCCATAACCTTTTCTTCATCCAGGCCTTCCATCTCGATGGCGATAACGCCCTGCCGGTTGAACAGAAAGCCGACGCAGCCTGTCTGGCCCATGTTTCCGCCGTATTTATCAAAATAATGGCGCATATCAGCGGCGGTGCGGTTGCGGTTATCTGTGAGCGTTTCCACAATAACGGCGACTCCGCAGGGGCCATAGCCTTCATAAACGATCTCTTCGTAATTATCCGCGCCGCCTTCACCGGCTGCTTTTTTAATGATGCGGTCGATATTATCGTTGGGCACATTATTGGCCTTCGCCTTTGCAATCACATCCCGCAGTTTGGAGTTAGAGGATGGATCCGGCCCGCCTTCCCGCACCGCTACGCCAATTTCACGGCCGATTTTCGTGAAGATTTTTGCACGCTGGCCGTCCGTTTTTTCCTTCTTGCGCTTGATCGTGCTCCACTTGGAATGTCCTGACATATGAAACCCTCCAATGACTATATCTCGAAACACTTTATTCTACCATACTATCATGGAATTAGCAAGATTTTATAGGCTTTTGGCAGGGGAAAATGGCGCGGTTGGCACTTTGGAGAGACGTTTTGATCGATTGTGTGAAAGTGTGAACGCAAGAACGGACGGAACGAGGCCTTTTCAGGCAATTAAAAAAAGGAATCCCCCGCCGGAAACATATCCGGCGGGGAACCCCTAGTTAATGTTCAGATGCTTTGAAAAGCGGCCTGAACGCATTCATTTGATCTGCCAATTCCAGTTATAGAAGCGGACCTTGATGGGGGAGGAGGTAACGGTATTGCCGTAGAAATCCTCCACCGTAACTGTGATCCAGCAGGAGCGGGCGCCGATGCCCTTGCCGTTCGGGCGGATGACCGTCGTGTTGGCAGTGGGGGTTTCGATCGTCGCTTCCGGCTTGTCGATGGACCAGTTTGCATAGTTCCAGCTTACGCTCTTCACGTCGGCGCCGGCGTTCACTTGGAAGCCGACTTCCACGGACTGGCTCTTGTAGGTCTTGTACCACGGAACCTTGACATACAGGATGCCGTCGACTACATTACCGCCGCTGGTGATAGCCACGGAGGTGAGCGCGTCATACTGCGTCATCGCGTCGAGTGCTTTTTGGACGTTTGCAACAGCAGCATCCACATCGGCCTGATCGAGGATGGAAAGGTCGCGGTCGATATTCTTCGCCTCTTCCAGGGCTGCCTTCAGAGCGGCGACGGAGTCGGGCGTGTAGGTGTTGATATCAGGGGAAGCAAGCTTATCAGCAGCGGTTTTAATGATTGCGTCGAGCGCGGTGAAATCAGCGTCCTTGAGGACGAGTTTGATCGCGCTGAGAGAGGCGGCCATCGCATTCACTGCATCCTGCTTTGTAATATCCGGGTTGCTCTTTACGAGCGCTTCAGCCTCTTCCAAGGCGGCCCGGAGGGTTGCAACAGAGGCGTCGGTGTAGTTGGTGATGTGGGCGTCGTTGAGCGCTGTTTTCGCGTTAGCAATTGCGGCGTTCAGAGCATCCATATTGGCGCCCTTGTAGACGAGCGTTACGTTCAGAGCCTTCTCCGCATCGTCCACGATCTCCTGCTGCTTAATGGTCAGGCTGCGGCTCAGGCCTTCTGCATAATCGATAGCGGCTTTGAGCTGTGCCAGGGATTCCTCCGTATACTGCCCGCTGGCCTTTGCATCGTTGTAGGCGATATTTGCCTTGGCGATAGCAATATCAAGCGCCTCATAGTTAGCGCCTTTGAGCGTGAGCGTCATGGCGTTGAGAGCCGCGGCCTTCGCGTTCACAGCGTCTTGCTCAGTGATGTTGGGCATACGCTCGATCATAGCTTCTGCCTCAGCAATCGCCTCGGCAAGAGCGTCACGGGAATCCTTCGTGTAATCTTCAATATCGGCGGCTGCGAGTTTCTCGTTGGCGGCGTCAACAGCCTTCTGAAGGCCGGTGAGGTCAGCCGCGTTGAAATCGCCCTTGGCCTGCTCAACAGCATTTACCAGCGTGTTGGCTGCCGCGGTGATCTCATCCTGATGGAGGATGTCGAGATCCTTTTCCACTGCTTTGGCAGCGTCAAGCGCATCCTTAACAGCCTGAATGGCCTCTTCTGTGTAAAGCTTTTCCGTATCCGGATCTGCGAGGAAGGTTTCCGCATTCTTGATCGCATCGTTGAGCGCGCTGTAATCCGCATCCTTCAGGATGAGCTTTACGCTCTCAAGCGCTACAACCGCATCGTCTACCTTCTGCTGCTGTGTAACATCATACTTAGCGGCTACAACTGCCTGGGCGGCCTTGATGGCATTGCTCAGCGCAGTTTTAGAAGCCTCGGTATACTCGTCGCCTGCGTTATTCAGCGTATCCTGAGCAGCCTTGATGGCGTCGTTGAGCGCGCTGTAGTCGGCGGGCTTTTTCTCAAGCTTAACGGCATTCAGAGCTGCAAGCGCATCGTCAACTTGGGTCTGCTCCTTCACGGAGAGGGTGCGGTCAACCGCCTTTGCCGCGGCAATTGCCGTTTCCACGCGGGAGATGGAGGCGTCTGTGTAGATGCCCGCTTCCTTCGCGGCGGCTACCTCTTCCTCACGGTCAGAGATCGCCTTGTCAAGCGCTGTGTAATCAGCGCCCTTGAGGGCCAGGCCGCGAGTTGCGGCAAGCAGGGCGTCCGTGGCGTCCGTGATGACCTGCTGCTGGTCGACCGTCAGCTTGCGGCTGACTGCCTTTGCGGCGTCGAGGGCGGTACGCAGCGCGTTCACGGAATCATCCGTGAAATCACCGATATCCGTGCGGTCGAGCTGCGCCTGCGCATTGGCAATGGCAGCGTCGAGAGCGGAATAATCGGCGCCCTTGAGGGTCAGGCCTGCGAGCGCGTCGTTGATAGCCTTTGTGGCGGCGTCAATGGTCGCCTGATAGGTGATGTCCTTGCCTGTCTCAATGGAGGCGGAGGCAAGATACGCATCGCTGAGTGCTTTTGCGGATGCGCTGGTATAATTCTGGAAGTCGGAGGCTTCGATCTTCGCTTTTGCAGCGGCAACAGCAGCGTTAAACGCATCGTAGCTTGCCGGGAGCTTCTGAAGGGAGGTGATCTCCTTCAGAAGAGCCGTGGCGCGGGTGGTGACATCTGCCTGCTTTGTGATGTCGAGGCGGTTTTCGCGCAGCATTTCCTGCTTAGCGGCGTCCACCTTGACCTTCAGTGCAGCGAGATCTGCCGGATCATAGTATTCGGCGTTGAGCTTTTCAAACGCGGTAACAGCCGCCTGCATGGTTGCATAGTTTGCAAACTTTACAAGGCCGGAAACTGCGGCGCTGAGCTCATTTGCAGCTTTATCGATTGCATTCTGGTTGCGGATATCCCAGCCTGTGGTGGGGATGTTCTGCGCAGCCTCATACTTCTCGCGAAGGGCGGCCATTGTTGCGATCGTGTAGGTATCGTCTGCCTTCTCATTATTGAGAATAGCCTCGGCCGCATCTTTGGCAGCGTCAAGAGCCGTATAGTTGGCATCCTGATACTCCAAGGAGTCCACCGCGTTTTGAAGGGCGGTGGTATAGCGGTCAATGACGGACTGCGTCTCGATCACATCGCCCGCAACCTTCTGCGCGTTGGCAAGCGCCGCGGTCACGTCGGCCCAAGTAGCCTCCGTGTAATAGTCCGCATCGGCTGCGGCCGCGTTGGCGGCGCTGATGGCGGAATTCAAGGCGCGCTTGTCAATGACGGTGACGGTGAGCGGGATGTCATAGGTATACCAGGTTTGGCCAGCGCTAGCAGTGCCGCGCCCATCGTAATAAACGCGCAGCGCAGTATCATACACTTTACCGCCATCGCCAACGAAATCAACAGTGATGGTGGTCCCTGTCCAGTCATTTCCACCGAACAGATTGCCGGGGAGGCCGCCAATATAGCTATCCCACGTGACGGAGAAGGATTTACCAATCGGGGTGGATAGCGTCTGCGGCTGATCAGCGCTGCGGTTGTAAATCCAACCGTAGTTGACGCCGGCATTCTTCTTCGCATCCATCCAGAACTGGAAGCGGAAGGCTTCGTTATCCTTTGTTTGGATGAAGGTCATATTCTGGAAGTTAGCGCGGAAGGATACGTAATGCCCGGCGTCAACGCCGCCTACCAGGTTTCCTTCCGTGCGCTGCACCGGACCTGTTACGTCCGCCGCGAAGGCCGCCGGCATGACGGAGAGCGCCATGATCAGCGCCAGCGCCAACGCAAGCACGCGCTTTGCGGAAAACGCTTTTTTGGTTTTTGCCATAGAGTGAAAACACCTCTTTCTGAATCAAAATCGGTTGGCCGTTTGGGCAATGCCGCGCCGAAGGGCTTTTGTCACTGCGCTCCGGCGCGGTATTCTATTTGGAGGGGTTCACATAAAAAGTGAGCGTCTGCTCCTTATGCCCATTCGAGTGCGCCGATCGCGTCGAAGATCGCCATTGCGGCGGCATCGACTTCATCCTGTCGGTCAGCTGTGGGCTTCGCATTGAGCAGTGCCTGTGCCGCGGCAACAGCGGCGTCAACACCGGAAAAGTCCACATAGTCGGCCGGATAGTAAAGGTCTACCATATCGATTGCCATTTCAAGCAGCGCGGTATCCGCATAGGAAACGTCCGCTTTCTGGAGGCCTGCGATGGCATCCAGCACATCCTGCGCATACGCCTGAACTTGGGCCTGCCAGTCAGCGTCTTCGCGGGTGATGGTGTTCTTCGCTTCCTTTGCAGCATTAACGGCAGCATTGAGGGCTGCGACGGAGGCCTCCGTGTAATTATGGAGATCCTTCGGTACGGCTGCAATGGCGTTATCGATCGCCGTGAAATCGGCCGGCGCCAGAGCCAGCGCCGCAATTGCGGTGGAGAGATTCTGGGCAAGCTCGTTGATCGTGGCCTGGTTGCGGATATCATAGGAGCCGGCAAGGAATTCATCTGCTGCCGCGATTGCCTCTTCCACATCAGAGAAGTCCACATAATCGGCGGCCTGCATCATCTTTGCCTGGTAGAGAACCGTATTGAGCTCGGAAATATCAGCCGGGAGATAGGAAAGCACTGCGATCGCATCATTGAGTGCGGAGGCAGCCGCGTCGACCTTTCTCTGATTGGCCGCGGTAAGCTCATAGTTTGCATTCAGCTCCGCTTTGGCAGCCTCATAAGCGGCGTTTGCCTTAGCGAAACTCGCAGCGTTGTAATGGGCGTCGTCCAAAGCCTCGAAGGCAGCGATTGCAGCCTTCAGGGCGGTAGTATCAACGGATACCTTCACCTGCGCGACGGCAAACATGCCGGTTTGATCCGCGCTGAAGTTAAAGGAGCCATTTTCCAGAACGGCTTCCACCGGCGTCATCGTGCCGTCGGCTGCAACGCTGTAAACAGCGGTGTTCGCAGCAAACTGCGGGATGCTGATCTTAACCGCCTTCGTGGGCGCCACAGGGGAACCATCGGAGGCAAGGCTAATATCATAAAGATGGAAGGCTTTGTAATCCTTGGCTAGGATTGCGTCAAACACATCGCCGCTGACGATCTCCTGCACGGTCATGATCGTATCGAGCGGGAGAACGCCGCTGTCTGCACGCAGCGTAATGCCGGTTGCGCCATCCTCAAAGAGGAAATCGTTTTTCAGCACACTAAGCTGCGCTTCCGCAGCGGTCAGAACGGCGAGGCTTTCTACCAGACGCTTCTGGTCGGAGGTGAGCGCGTTGTAAGCATCCCTTGCGGCGGCGATCTGCGCTTCTTTTTCAAGCGTGACATCGCCGATGGCAGCGATCAGTTCATCCACAGCCTTGGCTGCTTTTTCATCGGCTGCCTGCTTTTGCAGGGCGGCAAGCGTGCTTTCCGCATTGGTCAGAACGGTGAGGTTGGTGACCAGCGCCTGCTGTGCGGCGGTCAACGCATCGTAAGCGGCGCGGGCCTGCTTGATTGCGGCCTCGCTCTCCAGCGTTACGGCGCCAATCGCAGCGATTTGATCCATCACTGCCTGCGCGGCGGCCTGGTTATCGGCCTCCTCTTTCACGAGCGCGTCATAGGCTGCCCGTGCGGCGGTCAGTGTCTCATAGTTGGTGACGAGCGCTTTCTGAGAATCCGTCAGGGCGGCATAGGCTGCCTCGGCGGATTCGATCAGGCGCTTGCTTTCCAGCGTAACTTTGCCGATGGCGTCAATCTGCGTGATGACGGGGGCTGCCGCCGCCGCGTCCTCCTCCGCCGCCTTCAGCTCCGCGTAGCGCGCTTCAGCGGTGGTCAGCACGTCGTAGTTGCCGACGCTTGCCTGAAGCTCTGCTGCAAGGCTGTCGTATGCCGCGCGGGCAACGTCGATCTTTGCCTTGCTGGCAGCCGTGTAGGCAACTTCGCCGATTGCGGCGATCTTATCCTCAACGGACTGGATCATAGCGGCGTTTTCCTTTGCCACAATCAGGGCAGCCTCTGCATCCACAAGCACCTGATAGTTGGCGACCTGCTTTTGCTGGCGGATGGTTAGCGCGTCATAAGCCGCGCGGGCATCCTGAATGGCTGCTTCGCTTTCGGTTGTGACAGTTCCGATTGCAGCAATTTTTGTCATAACAGCATCCACTGCCGCATCGTAATTTTCAAGCGAATAGATCTTGGCGACGGCTGCATTCAGCTTCGCCACGGTTTCTGCACTGAGGTTTGCCTTGATCTCCGCATAGAACTGATCGTATTCAGACTGGAGCGCATAAACCTGCTGTGCGTGATCGAGCGTGAGAGCGTCCACTGCCGGCAAGGCGTTTACCTTTACAGTGAATGCATCGGCAACCGCTTTGTAGAACTCCGCATTTGCAAGCTCTTGCAGCTTGTCGAGCTGGGTTACGGCTGCGGTAGAATCCGTAGCGGCCACGAGCTCCTTATTCACGGTTGCAAGCTGCTCCGCAGAGAAGCGGCCGGCCGCGTTGAGCACGTCGCGCACTTTCGCCCAATCGGCAGCGCTGAGGGCGGATACGTCCTTATTCGGGACGAGGCTGTTGAGATAATCGCCAAGCTCTGCGAGCGTGACCGTGCGGGCGACATATACGCCCGACTGGCCCTGCGCAAAGATGTTGGCGCCGATCAGATCGCCAACGCCAAACTCAAAGAGCAGGTTGACAACGCCTTCGGCATTGCCCTTCAAATTTTGAGTGAAACGGGCAGGCGTCTGCTTTACGCTGTCGCTTTCAGGCGCACCCAGAATCAGATCATTGACGATGGGGCGTGCGATGGAGCTGAGCTTCTTGCCGTTCGGCAGGGAAACAGCTCCGTCGAGAATATCCCACAGGTTGATCGGAACAGTTGCAACACCGCTTACCACATTCACAGAACCTGCCAGCAGGCTGCGAAGATGCACAAAGATGGTGGCGGTAACTGCCGGGCCGACAACGTTATACTTCTTCTCAAACCGAAGATCCAGAATTTCGTTAAGCAGGTTGACCAGATTGGTGGGATCAAAATGATCCGCAAAGGATTGAATTAACCCTACCAGCATGGCCGGTTCCTGATTACGCAGAGCATCAAAGATGCCCTCTACGGCAGCGGGCGTTTTGCCGTCGCCCTTCTGGATGGTGACGAAAATGTCGGTCAGGAATGCGTAAAAGCTCCGGCCGTTAAAGTCCATTGCCTCAAGCGCACTGCGTACATCCATAATAACACTGTGCAGCTTTGCCGAATTGCCCAGAAGGTCAAACAAAGGGCCGACATACTGCGACGCGAGGTCGTTCTTGACGGTTTGCACAGTGCCGCCAATGAGATTGATGACCCCTGCATAATCCGGAGCCAAAGCAGCAATGTCGATATCCCTGACAATTTGCTGTACATTTGGCTTAATCGCTGGGATCAGATGCGCAATCACCTTTTCAGCGACTTCGATTGCATAGTCGACTTCTTTAGGCATCTGCTTTTGGAATGCCGCATGGGCGGCCTGTTCCACATTGGCAACGCCATCTGCGGAAGCGATCATGCTGGTCGTGAATTCTGCGCGCTGCTCCTTCATGCCGGCGGACGCTTTGCTGAGCGTGGTAAACCGGACGGAGGAGGAAGCGTTGACGAGAGAGCCGGACATCACGTCATACATCTGCGCGCCGTTGTTCGTGGAATAACCGCTGATGCTCAGCTGGCCTGCGTGGCCCGTGAAGAGGAACTTCACGCCCGCATCCGCGAGGGCGGCGGGGTTCACGCCGTTTGAGGGGATGATGTACGTATCGTCCAGCAGGCCGAGGCTTGCGGCGGCCTGGTCGGGGTCATTGGTATAAAGCTTCTTCATACCGCCGAGATCAATTTGCAGACCAGCGATCGTATGGAGCAGATCAATGAACGTCCTATCCACACTGCCGCGGGTAACTGCCGGATGGTGGGATGCGGCGAATACCGTATGGCCATTGGCAATTTCAGCCTTCGCTTTGTCTACCACCCACTGGGTCATCTGGCCTTGACCGTCCGCCGCGACGGAATCGCTCATGACGATCTTGAAGCCATTGCCCAGATCTGCGACATAGGAAGCGGAATTCGGATCCTGCTGGGCTTCACCATAGCCGAAGTCCTTGTAGAGATCCTCAAACACTGCTTTCGATACCGCAGTCGTCGTACCGCCTTCACGGACATCATGCTCGCCGGGGATGACATAAACCGGGATGCCCTCCGTTTCGACTTCTGCGAGCTTACTTGCCACATATTGGTGGGAAGTTTTGCTGCCGTTATTGGTGAGATCACCTGTGACGAGCAGCACATCCGCATCGCTTGCTTTGACCTTGGCGATCGCAGCGTCAAGCAGGGCGGCGCTCTTAGAAAGCATGAGGCCATCTTTATCTGCCGCTCCCGCCTGATAGCGGATGTCCGAGATGGTGGCGACTTTGACTGTGCTGGCACTTTCTGCGCCGACGATGAAGGCGGCCTGGACACAACCAAGCAGCATCATCACGGCGAGAAAAATACTCAGCAGCCGTTTGCATTTCTTCAAATTTTTACACCTCCAAATAATAAATTTTTGTTTTAGGCGTTTTCACGCCTTGGACGCGCCTTCTTTAATTTTCACGGTGCGCGCGGGCCGGGAAATGAAGAAATGAGCAAAACGGCGAAATAACCGAAAACTTTTCACATCGAGAACAGCTCTCTATGAAATTAGCGGTGATTTCGTAAACAAATCATAAACTTAAATAGACATAATGTCAATCACTTTGAAAAATAATAGAGCCGTTTTGTGAATCTTGTCTAGTTTGATAAAATGTTTTTTGGACAAAATAACGGCTCATCGAAAGAATGCGGTATATGGATATGCGATTTTCCCAATTTTCATGAAAGGAGATCTATGCGAAATTGCAGTTTTGCGTTTATTTATCAACGTGCTAATGTGGCGTATATCATGCGGCTCATCAAAATAAAAATGCCGTGGCAAGAGAAAAAAGCTTGTGCAAACGATGCTATATATAATAATTGAAAAGGAAATTTGCAGATTGACGAGCTTTTCCCCTTGACAGAAAGGGACACGTTTAGTATAATAAATCCCGCTGTAAAGAAAAGAACTTTACATATATCCTTTTCCACATCGAACCAATTTGTGGTGCGGAGAGGGGGATTTTGCGGGGTGGGGAGGCGAAGTTGTGGCGAAGGATCTTGGAATCACGATTTTGCTTGATTTCTATGGGGATATGCTCACGGAAAAGCAGCGGGATTTTCTTGGCTACTACTATAACGACGACCTTTCCCTATCCGAGATCGCGGAGAATGAAGGAATTACCAGGCAGGGCGTTCGCGATTCGATTAAGCGTGCGGAGGCGCAGCTGTTTGATATGGAGGAGCGGCTGGGGCTTGCGCGCCGTTTTCATGAAATGCGCAGAGGGCTCGATGAAATCATCGACTGCGCGAATACGATCAGCGAGTACAATATGCGATATGGCCTATCCCGGGAAATCAACGATACGACTGTAAAGATCAAAGCAATTGCACAATCGCTGTGCGAAGTGTAAAGGGAGTGATGATTTGGCTTTTGAAGGCCTTTCCGATAAGCTGGAGGCTGCGTTTAAAAAGCTGCGCGGCAAAGGGAAATTGACGGAAACCGACGTGCGCAACGCGATGCGCGAAGTGCGCCTGGCACTGTTGGAAGCGGACGTTAACTATAAGGTCGCCCGTGATTTTACCGCAAAAGTAACAGAGCGGGCAATCGGCGCGCAGGTGATGGAAAGCCTAACGCCCGGCCAGATGGTGGTAAAAATCGTCAACGAGGAGCTCACAGAGCTGATGGGCGGCACACGCAGCCGCCTTGCAAGCGCTCCACATCCGCCGACGGTCGTGATGATGTGCGGCTTGCAGGGCGTTGGCAAAACGACCTATTGCGCAAAGCTTGGCCTGATGCTGAAAAATCAGGGGAATCGCCCTCTTCTCGTGGCGTGCGACATTTACCGCCCGGCGGCGATCAAGCAGCTCCAGGTGGTTGGCGAAAAAGCGGGTGTGCCCGTGTTTGAAAAGGGCACGGCAGACCCTGTGGAAATTGCGCGTGAGGCGATTAAACTTGCCAAGGATCAGGGTTATGACTATGTGCTGCTCGATACAGCGGGCCGCCTGCATATCGACGAGGAGCTGATGGATGAGCTCAAACGCGTCAAGGCAGAGATTAAGCCGCATGAAATTTTGCTGTTGATCGATGCGATGACAGGGCAGGATGCCGTGAATGTAGCAACTGCCTTCAACGAGGCGCTTGGTGTGGATGGGCTTGTGCTGACAAAACTCGACGGCGACACTCGCGGCGGCGCGGCGCTCTCTGCACGCGCGGTCACCGGCAAGCCGATCAAGTTCATCGGCACAGGGGAAAAGCTTGGCGATCTTGATGCGTTCCATCCGGATCGTATGGCCTCCCGTATTCTCGGCATGGGGGATGTATTATCTCTGATCGAGAAGGCAGAGACGTCGCTTGATGAGAAAAAGGCGATGGAGCTTGAGGCCAAGCTTCGGAAGAATAAATTCGACCTCAATGATCTGCTCAATCAGCTGCGTGAGATGAAGAAAATGGGCAATCTCAAAGAGATGCTTGCGATGCTTCCCGGTGTAGGCAAGCAGCTGAATGATGTGGAGATCGACGAGCGGCAATTTGATCGCACGCAGGCCATAATTCTGTCTATGACGCCTGCGGAGCGCGAAAAGCCGGATTTGATCAATCCCTCCCGGAAGCGCCGCATTGCGGCCGGCTGCGGGATGCAGGTGGAAGACGTTAACCGTCTGCTCAAGCAATACCGCGACATGCAGCGGATGTTCAAGCAATTCAGCGGCAAGGGCATGCGCAAAAAGATGCGCCGCATGGGCCAGCTTCCGCCGGGCATGGGTGGCGGAATGTTTTAAAGAATCGCTTTCAGCACGTCAGCCCCTTCGCCCCAAACGGCAGGTGAAAACGTGATGAACCAATAAATTATTTTCATTTTTGGAGGAATGCAGTTATGGCAGTTAAAATCAGGCTGCGCCGTATGGGCGCAAAGAAGGCTCCTTTTTACCGCATTGTGGTCGCGGATTCCCGTTATCCGCGCGATGGCCGTTTCATCGAGGAAATCGGCTATTACAACCCGCTTCAGGATCCGCCCGTGGTGAAGATCGACGCGGAAAAGGCAGCGAAATGGATCGCAAATGGCGCTCAGCCGACGGATACCGTGAAGGCGATTTTTAAGAAGAACGATATCATCAAATAAATTGCCCATTGATTAGGAGGGCTTCATTTTGAAGGAGTTACTGATTACAATCGCACAGGGCCTCGTGGAGGATCCCTCCGCTGTTTCAGTCGATGTGGATGCGCCGGATGAGGAAGGCACGACTGTTTACCACCTTCATGTTGCGCAGCAGGATATGGGCCGCGTAATCGGCAAGCAGGGCCGGATTGCAAAAGCGATCCGCACAGTGATGAAATCCGTTGCCACCCGCGCGAATGAAAAAATCCGTGTGGATATCGATTGAATGGAGCTGCCCGCCGCTTTGATGCGAAAGGCCGTGGAGCGCCTATCAGATGATGGAAGAGCATACTGCGAAATGTGTAAACAGTTCGCGGTGTGCTTTTTTGCTGTAGCAAAACAAAGAAACCCGGTAGCCTTTTTCCTGAGCCTTTAGAGGAGATGCGCCCTTCATTGTGTTTATTGAGGAATAGAATTCTATAGTTTATTTTAGAATATAGTGGTGTACTGTGAAATAGCTTTACAGGCGAAAAAATGATTTTTGAACGATTGAAAATTATTGAAGCGGTGGGTAGTCCGCCGCCTTGCCCTATCAAAAGAAAGGAGAGAGAAACATGGCGATTCGTTCGCTTCGATATAACGACGATGCAATATTAAGAAAGCGCTGCCGCCCGGTAGACGAGGTCACAGACCGCATCCGTGAACTGCTCAATGATATGGCTGAAACGATGTATGCGGAGAATGGGGCGGGCCTTGCCGCCTGCCAGGTGGGTATTCTTAAACGGCTCGTGACAATCGATATGGGAGATGGGCTGTTAAAGCTCGTCAACCCGGAGATTGTGGAGGTCTACGGCGAGCAGGCGTGTGTAGAGGCCTGCCTGAGCTTCCCCGGTCGCGTGGGGCAAACTGTGCGGCCACAGTGCGTAACGATCCGCGCACGCAATGAAAAGGGCGAAGAGGTGCTTTATACGGGGAAAGGGGACCTTGCAAAATGCTTCTGCCATGAGCTCGATCATCTGGATGGGATTGTTTTGCCGGACCGTGTCACAGCATGGTTATCAGGCGGGAAAGCTTGATTTGATTCGGATTGCTACCGGTGGTTGTCAAATAATATCCGATGATTGGTGGACGGATACGGCATCCTGTGCCATACTAATGAGTGGAAACCAGTCAGAGGGGAGCAGAGTGTATGACTTTTCAAGAGAAACTTTACCAACTGCGGCGGGAGCGCAGTTTGTCGCAGGAGGGGTTAGCCTCTGCACTCGGCGTTTCGCGCCAGGCAGTGCAGAAGTGGGAATCCGGAGCCGCCAGCCCGGATACCAATAACTTGATCGCTTTGAGCGATTTTTTCGGCGTGACGCTTGACAGCCTTTTAAAGAATGATACGGCGGCTTTAGCACCCGCGCTAGGGGATGGAGCGCCGGAAGAGCGTGTTTGGCGGCCGTATCACTATGAATATAAAAGCAGACGCACCCTATTTGGCCTGCCTTTGGTGCATATCCATTTCGGGGGTAGGCGCGTTTGCCGGGCCAAGGGGATTATCGCCATAGGTGACATCGCAACAGGGCTGTTCGCCATTGGCGGTATTGCGGCGGGCCTCATTTCGCTCGGCGGCCTATCAGCCGGGCTGCTCGCATTGGGTGGGCTGGCAATCGGCATGTTTGCCGCCGGCGGCATGGGGCTCGGCTTGCTTGCTGCCGCGGGGGGCCTTGCGGTAGGCGGCTATTTTGCGATGGGCGGCCTGGCGGCCAGCAAATGCTATGCGCTTGGCGGTTTAGCGGCTGCGGGGCGCATCGCGGCGGGCGGGATAGCCTTTGCCCCGGTTGCCATTGGGGAGGAGGCGCGAGGCACGGTTTCACTTTTGACGAACGCCCTTTCAGCGCAGGCGGTGCGCGACGCTATTTTGGCGGCGCAGCCAGCTACGCCGGAGTGGATTGTGACGCTTTTTGCATTGGCGGGCCAGTAAGAAAAGCGATTTTTGCCGTTATGCGGATAGACTTGATCTTTACTATTTTTCTTGTATAAAAATAATCCGTTTTGCCGCTGCGGTATAATAGCTTCAAACAGAGTTTGAAGCATTGGAAAAATGCCTGTCGGCGCGAAACGCCTCCTGCCGCAAAGCGGCAACGCCATTTTTCACAAAGGTTGGCCTTGCGTGTATGGTATAATA